>JAEEGH010017241.1_pt1 | contig 15421 bp, 12 predicted proteins | sample 9134181 | NCBI WGS metagenome assembly JAEEGH01 (sample SAMN16246544, study PRJNA631951) | gut metagenome | biome: gut microbiome; feature: rumen; material: DP-attached | host: Bos | place: Iran: Karaj | collected 2018-10 | reverse complement strand
TTTCTTGCATCATTTCAATATCAAAGTTAGTTCTTTCTTCTATTCTCTGAGCCTCAAGAAGTCTATCCTCCGACTTAAAGTACTTGATTCTTTCTGCAAGCTCTATCTTAATGTTCTCAATAGCCGCCATCATCTTCTCTTTCTCTACAACATAGTGAGAATTTGGGAAAATGGCTACGTGGTCTCTAATTGCCTTAACTTCGCCGGTTAATGAATCAATCTCAGAGATTCTATCTACCTCATCACCAAAGAATTCCACACGAATGGCATCCCCTGATGAAGCTGATGGATAAATCTCCACCACATCACCACGAACTCTAAATGTACCACGCTTAAAGTCCTGGTCACTTCTCATGTACTGCATATCAATAAGTCTACGAAGCATGTCATCTCTATCCTTCTCCATTCCTGGACGGAGAGAAACTACCATGTTCTGATAGTCTACTGGAGCACCCAGTCCATATATACATGATACGGAAGCTACAATAATAACATCCTTTCTTTCTGAAAGGGCTGCTGTAGCTGAATGTCGCAACTTATCTATCTCATCATTAATAGCCGAGTCCTTAGCAATATAGGTATCGCTTTGAGGCACGTAGGCCTCTGGCTGATAGTAATCATAATATGAAACGAAGTATTCCACCGCATTATCTGGGAAAAACTCCTTCATCTCGCTATATAACTGTGCTGCCAAGGTCTTATTATGGGAAATAATAAGGGTTGGCTTTTGAACTTTCTCTATTATATTGGCCATTGTAAATGTTTTACCAGAGCCTGTTACACCTACTAAAGTCTCAAACTGGTTACCCATTTCAAAACCCTTGGCTAATTCTTCAATAGCGTGGGGCTGGTCGCCTGTAGGCTGATATTCTGAATGTAAAACGAATTTATCCATAAAGACCTCCTATATATTCATTGTACGCAATGCATTTTACTATTATACATCTCTAATGCAATTATTACTATAACACAAAAAGAATAAAAAAACTCATTCTAGGGGAACAAAAGTTTTGTTTTTCTAAAATGTTAGATAAAACCTCAACTTCTAGCCCCTAAAATGAGTCTAAATTAATTTCTTAAACTTTTATAAAGCGATACATTTTATCAAGACTCGCTCGCGAGTCTTGCGCGCCGGATTCGGGTCTGCTACTGCAGACAAATTCCTGTCCGAATCCGTGCGCATCCTCGCGGAGCGTTTAACTCAGTCGGAGCTTGTACTCCGACTGAGTTAAACTACTGATTAGCTAACTGATCTTTTACGTAATTAATACCTTCTTCTAGCTGATTATCAGTATCACCGCTAGAATCTAGTTCTACAGTAATATCTGGTGTTACACCAACTCCGTGAATGTCCTGACCCTTTGGTGTGAAGTACTTAGCGATTGTGTACTTAATTGCGCTACCATCTGTAAGTGGCTGAATTGTCTGAACAATTCCCTTACCAAAGGTCTGTGTACCAATGATTGCTCCAAGCTCGTAATCCTGAACTGCTCCAGCAAAAATCTCAGAAGCACTGGCACTGTTGCCATTTACTAAAACTGCCACTGGAATTGTAAGCTCGTTGTTATCATCGCCTGAATAGTTTGTTCTATTACCGTCAACGTCCTCTGTATAAACGATTAGGCCATCTGGTAAAATGTATTCAAGCATGTCAACTACTGTGGATAATACACCACCTGGGTTATCTCTAATGTCAATTACAAGTCCTACCATTCCCTGTGCCTCAAGGTCTTCAATAGCATCAATAAACTGGTCTGTTGTAACCTCGTCAAACTGACTAATAGCAATGTAACCAATGTTATCTTCCATCATCTGATATTCTACAGTCTTTACATTAATCTCATCACGAGTAGCTGTAATTTCAAGATTCTCGCTATCTCTAATAATTGAAAGCACTACATCAGTACCCTTGTCTCCCTTAATTAAAGAAACCGCTGTGGAAAGATCTAAATCTAAAACACTTTGTCCATCTACTGCTGTAATCTTATCTCCTGCCTGAAGGCCTGCAGCCTCTGCTGGGGAATCCTCAATAATAGCTACAATCTGAATTGTACCATCTTCATTTTTCTGGCATGTAGCGCCAATTCCATAGAAGGTACCTGTTGTAGATTCAAGTAAGGACTGATATTCTTCAGCAGTATAATAAACTGTATACTTATCACCATATGAAGAGAGATAAGCCTTATAGATAGCTTCTGCAGCTTCCTCTGAGTCTACATTTTCAAAATAAAACTTGCTATCAAGAACGGATTCAATAGCGTTTAACTTAGCTTCTACTTCTGAGCCAATGCCTGAATCATCAGTAGTTGCATCGGACTGCACGTAAACCGAACCATCTGTAGAAATGTGTAAATATCCATTCTTTAAAAGTACCACTACAGTTACGCATAAAACTGCAACCATAACAAGTATAGTTGATAAAACTCCAAGGAGTACGCCACGAGCCATGGCTCCTTCATTAACTACTTTTACCTCAGGCTTAAGCTCTGACTTTGACTCTTCATTAAAATTCTCTTCCATTTTTTAACTTCCTAACTAATTTATTTGCTTAAATAATTCCATGGACTTACATAACTACCATTTAAACGTACATCAAAATGTAAATGCACACCTGTGGAGTTACCTGTTGTTCCCATAAGTCCAATCTTTTGTCCCTTAGTAACGTAATCACCTACGGATACTAAGAGGGATGAGCAGTGAAGATATCTAGTATATAGGCCATCGCCGTGGTAAATCATAATGTAATTACCAGCGGATGCGCTATAAGTTGAGATAACTACCTTGCCATCATAGGCTGCGTAAATTGGATCACCAGCAACACCTACTTTAACAGCACCAATATCAATTCCCTTATGAGGAGCTGATCTTCCATCTGTATCACCATAATCTGAAGTGATTCTTGTGGACGTTGTTGGCCACTTAAATTTACCGCCATCATAACTTGTAACAGAGGACTTTGCTGCCTCCTCTGCTTTAATCCTTGCTTCCAACTGTCTTGTAGTTGCCTCTAAGGCCTCATTTTCAGCCTCAAGACGAGAATAATAACTCTCCTCTGCTGCTACTGTATTATTCAAGTTAGTAAGCTGTGTCATCTTAGTTGACTGAAGAAGACTAAGAGCGCTCATCTGATCCTGCAAATTTGTCTGCATGTTTACAAGCTCTACCTTATCTGCCTCTAGGTCAGCCTTTGTCTGTGCGATATAGTCTATTGTAGCCTTATACTTTTCAAGCATCTCTCTATCGTACTTTGATAACTGATTAATATACTCAGCCTTACTTAACAAATCCGCCATATTCTCAGCGTTAAGTAGCATTCCAAGATATGTCTCATCATTGTGTTCATACATAAACTTAATTCTAAGTTTCATCTGTTCATACTGAACCTTGGCATCTTCCTCCGCCTTTGCTAATTCCTCTTCTGTTGTCTTGATAGTAGCTTCCAAATCCTGTATCTGAATGTCAAGCTCATATAAAGAACTGCTAATAGTCTCCATCTGACTATCTAGTGATGAGATATAGCTCTGAATATCACTTACTTGTCCCTGAAGGTCTTCAATATATTTCTTGGTTTCCTCCAATTTAGATTGAACGTCCTCCTGCTGCTTTTTGGCATCTTCCAAATCTGACTTACTATCGCCCAAAATTATCTGCGTTGTTGCTATAAAAGGTGCAATTAACGCCAAAACCATTATAGCCAGTGCACATTTTTTACATATAAGACCCATCATTTTGAAAATGGATCTCTTCCCCAATAAAAACTTCATGCCTGCCATCATGTTACCTCCTCTCCTAAAGGTCTCATGTCTAAAACACTCTAACTATCCCCTTTATTTATTATTGTCCCATCCGTCTATCTCACTAACTAATTATAACATAAATATTATGATTTATTATTGTTTTTTTCATAAACTTTAATTTTTATTTTTACAATTTATATTTCATTGATTTTGTAAAAAAAGGACGCGTCTAAATTAATAAACGCGTCCAAAATATTCTTAAAATTACTATTGAAAAATTCTATTGAAAAATTATACGTCAGCATGCTTTCTTACAGCAAAGAATGTTCCAATAATACCAATGATGATTCCAAGGAATATTGATACTGGCACAAGTACGTTAAATACTGCATTAGCATCAAGGAAGTTAAGGATGTTCTTAAGTACTGAGAACTTACTTAATACATAATTAACTAATCCTGCGTAAATGTATCTAAGAATGATAGTTGGAATTAAAGCACCAACTAAACCAATTACAATACCTTCTACGAAGAATGGCGCATTAACGAAGGCATCCGTTGCACCGATATACTTCATAATTGAAATCTCGTCCTTACGAACTGTAATACCAATAACGATTGTATTAGTAATAAGGAAGATAGATACTGCAAGTAAGATTGCTACAATTGCAATAGCAATATAACTTACAAGTCTTGCAGCTGATGCAAGTCCTGTCGCTGTAGCTTCTGACTTATTAACCTGTCTTACGCCTTCTAGATTCTCAAGGTACTCAACTAATGTTGTCTGATCGTCTGCATTATTTAAGTAAACTTCATAAGAGGCTGATTTTGCAAGTGGGTTATCAGAGAAACCTTCTGCAAGTTCTGGATAATCAGCAAAATATTCTGACTTGAAGTTCTCCCAAGCCTCTTCAGCTGATGTATAGTGAATTCTACTAACTTCTGATCGCTGACTAATTGTATCACCAAGCTTTAAAATACCTGTCTCATCTAAATCTTCATCAAAGAAAACTGTTACACAAATTTCACTCTCAGCACTTTCAATCATATATTGAAAGTTAGCAATTAATGAGTAGAAAACTCCAAAAAGGAAAATACATGCTGCGATTGTTGCCATAGATGCTAATGAGAACAATCTATTACGATAGATATTCTTGAATCCATCAACTATATGATACCATAACGATCTAATCTTCATAGAAATAACCACCCTTTTCCATATCACTTATAATCTTACCTTCACTCATAGTAATTGTTCTCTTACGCATCTGTTGAACAATTTCCATGTTGTGAGTAACAACTAATACTGTTGTTCCCTGCTTGTTAACCTGGTCAAGAATTCTCATGATTTCATTAGAGTTCGCTGGATCAAGGTTACCAGTAGGCTCGTCACATAATAAGATTTCTGGATTATTTACAAGGGCTCTTGCAATAGCAACTCTCTGCTGCTCACCACCAGATAGCTCGTTAGGGAAGGACTTATACTTATCAAGTAAGCCAACCATTGAAAGCATGGCAAGGACTCTACCCTTAATCTTACGGCTAGGTGCCTCAACTACTTTCTGAGCAAATGCAATGTTATCTGCAATGTTTCTATCAGGTAAAAGTCTGAAATCCTGGAATACAACTCCAATATCTCTTCTTAAATATGGAAGCTTCTTTCTAGTAATCTTATTAAGAAACTTCTTATTAATGTAAATCTTACCTGATGTAGGATCTAATTCCTTAAGCAATAGTTTAATAAGAGTAGATTTACCTGAACCACTCTTACCTACGATAAAGACAAACTCACCCTTCTGAATGTGAAGGTCGATACCATTAAGCGCAGGAACGCCAGTGGTATATGTCTTTGTGACATTTTCCATTATTATCATTGTTAAACTTCCTCCATTAATCCTCTACCATTCTAGTATTGGTCTTTACTCTCCATATATTTCATATACTTTACAACCATTAATGCAATCTTAAATGTAATTGCATCGTCAAATACTCTTAAATCAAGGCCTGTTGTCTTCTGGAGTTTATCAAGTCTATATACCAATGTGTTTCTATGGATATAGAGCTGTCTAGATGTCTCTGAAACATTCAAGCTGTTATCAAAGAACTTATTAATTGTAGACAATGTCTCTTCGTCAAAGTCATCTGGAGACTTTGCTTCAAAGATTTCCTTAATAAACATCTGACATAGTGGAATTGGTAACTGATAAATAAGACGTCCAATTCCTAATCTGTTATATGCAACAACATTCTTATCTTCGTAGAAAATCTTTCCTACATCAAGGGCCATCTTAGCTTCCTTGTAAGAACGCGATACTTCTCTAATATCATTAACGATTGTTCCGTAAGCAACATGAGCCATGCTCATAGCTTCTGTGTTAAGCATGTCGATAATAACTTCAGCTATCTTGTCTAATTCTTCATAGCTTTCATTACCCTTAACTTCCTTAACTAAAATAATACTCTTCTCATCAACTGCTGTAATAAAATCCTTAGCCTTTGATGCGTATAAGCTTCTTACTATCTCAAGTGCGTTAGTGTCTTTCTCATGCTTAGTTTCAATAATATATACAACTCTCTTAACGTCAGTTTCAATGTGAAGCTTCTCAGCTCTAGTATACATATCAACTCTAAGTAAATTATCTAATAAAAGATTCTTGATAAAGTTATCCTTATCAAAGCGCTCTTTGTAAGCTACTGTTAGGTTCTGAACCTGAAAAGCAGCCATCTTACCTATCATATAGATGTCATCACTTGTTCCCTTAGCAAGCACGATATACTCTAAAGTAATATCATCCATAACCTTAAAGAACTGATAACCATTAACCACTTGACTCTCAGCTGGTGAATCAATAAAGCTTATAGCATCTGCTATACAATCCGATACATCATCAAAAGTTTTAGCTGCAACCTTACCATCAGCATCAATGACGCATAGATCAACTCTTGAAATTGCTTTAAGTCCATCTACTGTTGTCTGTAAAATTTGATTTGATACCATTCTTCACCTCGTAATCTTGATTTGGTTTATAAACTCTATGCCCTCTCTATCTCGGCAAACAATATATAAAAAATGTAATCATCATATATCAATTACCAACATTTAGGAAGTAGCTCTAAATCAGCCTTTTATCCCTATCCTAAATACACACCTAATATTGTATAGCATATTAACTAAAAATAAAAGTAAAAACAAGTAATTTTTACAATTTTTTCAATTATTTTTATTGATAAAGTATATTTTTTAGTAAAGAAAGCAAGAAGGATTTTATATAAGATTAAATATTTAGACAAATAAAAAAGGTGTGTAACATAAGTTACACACCTTAGTAATCGTTACAACTTCTAATATATTAATCTCCCTAAATATAGCAATAATTAGTGAGTAATGATCTGCTCTGTTTCCTTATCGAATACGTGGATTCTTTCAACAGCCATAGCTAATGTGATTGTATCCTTAACTCTTGCAGTTGTTCTAGGATTTACCTTAGCTGTACATGTCTGACCATTGATATCGTAGTGAAGGTTAACTTCAGCACCAAGTAATTCGTAAACCTTAACTACAGTCTGGAACTTACCATCTGCATGAGCTTCGATAAATTCTTCGTCATCCTTAATATCCTCTGGACGGATACCAGCTACAACTGTCTTACCAGCGTAACCGCCATCGATTAACTTCTTAGCCTTGTCAGCTGGAAGCTTAATAACAACGTCTTCAGCTAACTTAAGTGAAGCTTCTGAACCATTAGCAACAACTTCTGCATCGATTAAGTTCATCTGAGGTGAACCAATGAAACCAGCAACGAATAAGTTCTCTGGTAAGTTGTAAAGGTTCTGTGGAGTATCAACCTGCTGAATTACACCATCCTTTAAAACTACGATTCTTGTACCAAGTGTCATAGCTTCTGTCTGGTCATGAGTTACGTAGATGATTGTTGTTTCAAGGCTCTGGTGAAGCTTTGAGATTTCTACTCTCATCTGTACTCTTAACTTAGCATCAAGGTTTGATAAAGGCTCATCCATAAGGAATACCTTAGGTGAACGAACGATAGCACGACCCATAGCAACTCTCTGTCTCTGACCACCTGATAAAGCCTTTGGCTTTCTGTCAAGTAAGTGCTCAAGATCAAGAATCTTAGCTGCCTTACGAACTGCTTCATCGATTTCTGCCTTAGGTGTCTTTCTTAACTTAAGAGCAAAAGCCATGTTATCATATACTGTCATATGTGGATATAAAGCGTAGTTCTGGAATACCATAGCGATATCTCTATCCTTAGGCTCTACATCATTTACTAACTTGTCATCAATCCATAATTCACCAGAACTGATTTCCTCAAGACCAGCGATCATACGGAGTGTTGTTGACTTACCACAACCTGAAGGACCAACGAAGATGATGAATTCCTTGTCAGCGATTTCAAGGTTAAAATCCTTAACAGCTACGAAGCCGTTAGAATATACTTTACAAACGTTCTTTAAAGATAAACTTGCCATTATTGTTTCCTCCCGAAATATCATAAATGTGGGCTACCCGTGCCCTCATGGTTAATAATATACAACAACTGCATTTTCAAAAGCTATATCAGATTTAGCCAAAGATTAAAGTTTTAATTTGACAAATATGTCAGTCGGTCAGTTTTACTGTTCATTTTTAACAAAACAATCAAGTCTCTATATGTTAACATTCACAAATAGCGCAAATTTTTTTCTGTTATTTAGACCAACTTTTAGCAAGAAAAGGCATAAAATATTCATTAACAAATATCCGATTTTCTTGCATTTTTCTTATTCTAATGATATTATTTAAATACAAAAAGGCGATAACTTAATATTCGGACTTACAAAGGTCTTTTTAGCAAGAACAATGGAATGTTCTAAAGTAAGAAACGGAGGCGTTATAAATGGTTATTGGAGGCATCTCCACTAACATAAGTACCACAAACGTCCAAAGCGATGTATCCGTGCTTATGTTACGTAAACAGCTTGATACCGTAGAGCAAGGAGGCGTTGATCTTACAAAAATGATGGAGCAATCCGTCAACCCGGAAGTAGGTTCAAACATTGATTACTCGGTATAAAAGTAACAACTTAATAAAAGAATAATAATCAAATTCTAGACCGGTATAGAATTTGATATGATTAGAAGTAACCTTCCGGCATCTGGACATGTCTCATGCCTAGGGAAAGTTACAGAAGTAAAAAGCCCCGACTATTAGAACGTCACCTAATAGTCGGGGCACATTTTATTTTGAAAATGTATTTAAGCCGCAACTGCTACAAATACCATGTAAACAAAGCAAACTATCATTCCCAAAACAAGAGGTAAGGTAATTAGTCTTTCTTTCTTCTCGTCCTGAGATACATTTTCACAGTTTGAGGCAATCTGCTCTCCTGTCTCTCTCTTAATTCTACTCTTCTCAAGATACTCAATTATAAGTAAAACAAGGCCTAAGAAAAGCATACCAAGAACTAATAAAATAGCTAAGCCAAGTAAAGTAACTCCTCCTACACTAGAATCTGTGCTTGTCTGCTGGCTAGCCTCCTGAAGGGCTGATGCATTTGCACTAGAGAAGTAACTTACTGTTACAGAAAATGTATTAAATGCGAAATGCGCGCACATAGAGGAAAGGATTGAGCCCGTAGCCTCTGTGAGCTTTGCAAATACTACACCCATGAAAGTTGCATATACAAACTGGTCGAAATTCATATGGAAAAAGCCGAATAAGATGGCACTTAAAAGCATAGCCTGAAAGTATCTCTTAGTCTTTCTGTAAGTTCCATAATAAAGACCTCTAAATGTAAATTCCTCAACAATAGCCGGCATAACTGCGATTAAAATAATCTGAATTATTAAGGGATATGTTGAAACCTCTGAAACTGTCTGCTGTGCAGCATTTTCCACAAATAAACTAGTAATATTTGTAAGGAATAAAGACATAGGAATGATTAGGTAACCAATGATTATTGAAAGAATAATCTCCTTGATTCCTAGCATTTTAAATCTTAGGTCCTTAATTCCTGTCTTTGTAATTAAGCAAAAGCCAAGAAGCATAATTACAATAACTAATTCATTTTGTATAAAAAGGACAGCGCTTGTCATTTTCCCAATAACGCCCATGCTAATAAGAGCGCGCTCAATTAATGCGATTGCGACATTCAAGAAAATATAGCCAAAGATGAAAATCGGAAAGAAAATATTAACCTTTTTTATTTCCATGCAATAGCCTCAACCTCTAGTAAGACATCCTTTGGAAGTCTTGCAACCTCAACACAAGAACGTGCTGGGAATGGTTCCTTAAAGTAGTTTTTATATATTTCATTTATCTTTCCAAAATCGTTCATTTCCTTGATAAAGACTGTAGTCTTTACAATATTCTCTGCCTTTGAGCCTGAAGCCTCAACTAAGTTAATTAAGTTCTTGAATGCCTGATTAGCCTGAGCTTCTACTCCTCCCTCAACTATCTGACCAGTTGGTGGATCAACTGGGATTACACCTGAAGTATAAACCATACCGTTTACTTCGATTGCCTGAGAATAAGGTCCGATTGCGCTTGGAGCCTTATCTGTGCTTATAACTTTTTGCATAATTGCCTCCTTTTGCCCCATGGGGCTCATTTTTCTTGACCCTAGGTTCATGGGTCTGTGCTTATAAAGCATTGTATAAATTTTATAACAATTAAGCGGATTGTACAAGTTTACAATCCGCTTATCTTTTATCATATTAATTTGTTAACGCATTACTTTATTATATCAATTGTCGATTCGTTAATCTTAACCTTACCTTCTTTTAAGAGACGGCCAATAGCTCTCTTAAAGGCATTCTTACTCATATTAAAATGTTTCTTAATAATTTCAGGATCTGCCTTGTCTGTAAATGGAATGCTACCGCCAAGCTTCTTCATCTTATTGTAGATAAAAGTTGAATCCTCATCCATCTGGATATAAGCCTTCTGCTTTAAGCTAAGAACAAGCTTACCATCTTCTCTAACTCTTGTAACACGACCAAATACTTCATCCCCTACATGAATCTCTTCAAAGACTTCATTCATAGGAATAAAGGCCTGATACTTATTATCTACAGCCACATAAACTCTGTAATCTGGTGCAATACCTACTACAGTTCCTGAAACTGCTGAATCCTTAACGTAATTACTATCTGTTGTTAAGTACTTATTAACCTTCATAGAAGCAGCAAGTCTGTTACTCTTATCAATATATAAGCTAACTAAATATTCCTTGCCCTTCTCTGCCTTAACAGGCTGCTCCTTAAAAGGCATAAGTAAATCCTTCTCAAGACCCCAATCAAGGAAAGCACCAATGTTACTTATCTCTGATACCTTAAGTCTTGCAAGCTCACCAAGCTTAATCTTTGGTGTTCTTGTTGTAGCAATTAATCTATCTGAAGAATCTAGATAAACGAAAACTGTTAATGCATCGCCTTCCTCTAAATCTTCTGGCACTTCCTTCTTTGGAAGTAATACTTTCTCATCCTTAGTGCCTAAATAGACACCGAAATCCGTCCTATTCACAACATTAAGACACTGTACCTTACCTAACTCAATCATCTTAACCTCCTTTGGTTCTGCCTCATGAACCGCCTTACACAAACCCTAAAAGTAGCATAGATTTCTTATAGGGCATTAATCATAGTTTACTTGGCTTTAGTTAAAAAAAGCCATAAAAAAACCTCCGCAAAGCTGCGGAGGTTCTAGCTGGGCTTGAGGGATTCGAACCCCCGAAATGCTGGAATCAGAATCCAGTGCCTTACCACTTGGCGAAAGCCCATTATCGTTAGCGACGAAAAGAATTATATCACGCTAACAATATTAATGCAAGTACTTTTTTCATTTATTTTTTGATTTTTTCAAAAATACTTGTTATTTGACAAAATTAGCACAACTGCTTGGCTGTATTCTTAATTGTTAAGCAAGAATACATAGCAACAATAACAATTAAAGCCTCTGTTACAGTAGACTGTAATGAAATTGTAGACATGAAGATAAAGTAGTGTGCAAATACAAGTGCTGCTACTACAAACCAGATTACCTGATAATTTCTTGTAGCGGCCTGTCTACCCTGTACCTTAGCTTCCATCATAAGTGCCTCTATAAAATAATAAGTGTAATAAATAGCAAATATTACAGAAATACCAATTGCAATTGAATGCATTGTATCCTCAATTGTAGAATCCCAAGCTAAGCAGTTAATTAGCTGTGAGGCAATAGCTCCAACAAATCCTAAAATTGCCACCACAAAAGATTTCTTAGCTAGTGAATTAAGCTTCTTAAAGTCCTTAGAGCCCAATATTATAAGTGCAAAACCTAGGGTATCATTAGTTACATCAATTCTTATATCACCAATAGTAATTAAGAATCTCACTAAGATTAGGAATACACCTATTAAAATTAAATTCAAACTCTTCTTGTTCATATTATTCCCACTTTCCTTTTTAAACGGATTCTACAGGTCTACTAAAGGATTTAAATCCCACCTAAGATAATCCGTCATGCTACTAGAAAACGTAGCTTTTGCGCCTACATTTTCACAAAGAATATTGTAATAGAATAAGTAATTACGGTCAATTACAAATGATAACTATTAATTATTTTTATAAATATTTAATGCCCACCAAAAACTTGATGGGCATTAAACGTGGAAAAAAATTATGAAAAAAAAATTTTGGAAAAAATTATTGGCAAACATTTGCAAGATCATTAATTCTTGCAGATGTTGATGTCGCTGTAACATTGTTAATAAATAGCACTGTACCTATGTTGTACTGGTCTACAAGCTCTGATACTGTACCCTGATAATATCTGTAGTCGATTACGTAGACATTCTGGAAATTCTCTGTAAGGTAAGGAACAAGGGCATTACCAAAGGATTCCTTAATCACAAGGATGGAAGAACCATCATTAATATTAGGATTTGTGATTGTAGAATAAGAATTATCTCCTCCAATAAATGCGCTGTATTTACTTGTGATATTCCAGCCTGTTACATCAGTTACGACATTGTAGTTAGTAAGCACATTGTCGCTATTAACAAACTGCATCTTATTAGTTGATGGTGGCACGTAAGCCACGAAGTTGTCTGGCGAACCATAAAGGGATGTGGCCCTTGTCTGAGTATAAAAGCTACCAACAAAATTGCCGCAGTCAAGTCTTGTAAAGCTATCAAGGCTTGCAGGGCTCTTGCCAATCTGTGTCATGAAAGCACCATAGGCATAGTAAGCACCAAGGCTTGTCCAATGGTGATCCGTTCTAAAGTAAATGTATTCATTACGGTGTTCTCTAAGTAAATCGTAAATGTAACATTTTCCCACTTTGTTATTCATCTTGCTAAACATGTAGAGAATAGCTTTCTTTTGATTACTACTTGAGATGCTGTTTCTTGTGGCATCATCAAGAGTGATATCTATACTTGTAGGCACAATCATGTCGTAAACCTTAGCCTTGCCGTCCAAAGTATTAGCCAAGTTATTTACTATGTTTGCGTACCTATCTGATTCTGATTGTAAAAATGTATAGTAGTTGTAGGCACTATCTTCAACCACAAAGATTGAACCTAGAGACTCACCGGCCTTAGCCGCTGTAGTTCCGTCGGTGTCCTCAACTTCCATACCAACATCGCTTGCCGATATGCTTGCACTATTATAAGAATAATCAGAGATATAAGTCTGATCTGATAGTATTTCTCTTGCAGTTTCTGTCTCAGGATCCTCTAAATCCTCTACAGCATCTGCATTAATTGTTAAATCATATTCTGTCAAATCAACATCAGGAATATCATCACCTACTATAACCTCGCCGTGAATGGAATTTGTCTGAATTCCGTACATATTCTCCAATGTCTCACTGCACACAATAAGATTATCTCTTCCTGGAAATGTGTCTGAGAACCAAGTGTCGATAGCTGTAAAATATTCGCCACTCCAGAAACTCTCAAAAGTAAATGTCGGAAATTTACTTAAAGTTCTTCTCTCAGTTATAGACTCTGTCGGTCTTAATGGTATCATTAAAGATACTGCTGCCCCAATGACAATCATGCTTAAAAAGACGACGATTTTCACGATTGCGGCTTTCTTAATAACGTACTCTCGGTACTTCGCAGTGGTCTTATCGATCCTGCCCTCCACTTCATTTTTTCCTAACAATTTCATTACCTAGCCCTACTCAAAAATTTATGTCCGATTTATTCAATCCTTTCCCTAAAAAGCCCCAGCTTCTCTCCCTAGAAAGACAAGTCCCCACTTGCCTTAGAATCTAAAGTAAATAAATGGATTGTAACTATTACCAATCAAACATACAGTTGATAAGAATAAAAGAACCACAGGAATAACCACATTTAGCACATTATAGAAATATACAAATGCGACCTCCTTATTAACTCCAAAACTTCTTATCTTGTTAGCCAACATCTTAACTGCTGGTGTCACTGCAATAATCACTACAATAAAGAAGATGAAGTTGTTAAGAATGATTGTGTTAGTCTCAAGGTTTGTGAATGCATTTCCATTAAGACCAAACAAGCTCTTAACAAGCTCCTTAATAACTGCAAAATCTTCGAATCTAAATAAAATCCATCCAAAGAAAACCACAATTAAAGTATATATTCTACCGATTACTGCTTTTGCTATATTTCCAATTTTATCAAAAAGCTTCAAAAGAAACAACTTCTCTATACATAAAAATACAAAAAAATACAATCCCCATAGAATAAAGTTAAATGAAGCTCCATGCCAAAGACCTGTAAGGGCCCAAACTACGAACATATTAAAGATCTGTCTCTTGATTCCACGTCTGTTTCCTCCAAGTGGAATGTAGAGATAATCTCTAAAGAAAGTACTTAAGGAAATGTGCCATCTTCTCCAAAATTCAGTAACTGACTTAGAGATGTATGGATAGTTAAAGTTTTCCTTGTACTGGAAACCTGTCATTTTACCAAGACCAATGGCCATATCTGAATAAGCCGAGAAATCAAGGTAAATATAAATCATATATAAGATACAAGTAATCCAAGCACCAAGCACTGTGACCTGACTTGCAAGGCTAGCTGTAGCCTCGTCTGGCAAGATGTCCTTTATAATGCTGGCGCAAGTATTAGCTAAAATAGTCTTCTTTGCAAGGCCTACGCAGAAACGAGAAATACCATCATTCATACTTGTGATGTTAGTCTTTCTCTCCTTTAAATCATCTGCAATATCCTTATATCTAACGATTGGACCTGCAATACACTGATGGAAAAGAGATGCGTAAAGTAAAACTCTTCCATAATTATGCTCCGCCTCAATCTCACCCCTGTAAACATCTACAACATAAGATACTAACTGGAAGGTGTAAAATGAAATACCTACCGGTAAAATTATTTCAGGAATTACCTTTGGCAAACCTGTAAAGTAATTAAAAATCTCACAAAGGAATCCAGTGTATTTAAATACACCAAGAATTAATAGGTTTGCTGCAACTGTAAATCCAAGGGCGAGATTTCTATTCCTAAGATGCTTAGGATTCTCCACATCCTTTGTAAATTTATCAATTGCAACAGCTCCTATGTAACTTACGAATGCTGAAACCATCATAATCAGCAAATATGCTGGTGATGACCACGCATAGAAAATCAATGAAAAGAATAAAATACATAAATTCTTCTTTTTAATGTCTGAAATGACCGCATAACACAAAAGGT
>JAEEGH010017239.1_pt1 | contig 15422 bp, 15 predicted proteins | sample 9134181 | NCBI WGS metagenome assembly JAEEGH01 (sample SAMN16246544, study PRJNA631951) | gut metagenome | biome: gut microbiome; feature: rumen; material: DP-attached | host: Bos | place: Iran: Karaj | collected 2018-10 | reverse complement strand
TATTCCTGGCCGCACTGCTGCTGGCCTTTGCCTGCGGGAAAGAAAAAGAAACCGATTATATCGTCCAGGTATCCCTGGGCGGGTGGAATTCGCCTGATTATTCGGCGGAGCAGATCATCAGCCGGCTTGACACGGTCAGCCAGCTGATTCCCGTCGGAAAAGTCATCATCGGCTGGAGCCTCGACAAAGACATTTACCGGCAGGTGGGGTCATACCTGCATGGGAAGGGCATCCAGATGCTGCTCTGGCTCCCGGTTTTCGCCGAGACCGAGGAAGTGTGCGAAAACAGGCCCGCTGTCGATCTCTGGGGCCGGATCCCTGCCAACTACGACCTGGCGGCCGGCGAGGGCTTCCGTTTCAACTGCCCGTCCGATCCGGAGAATGCCGCAAACATCGTGGCCTTGTATGACAAGTATTTCAACGACTGCGGTTTTGACGGCGTGTTTCTCGACCGCATCCGCACCCAGTCGTTCGTGAGCGGCATCGGCGGCGTGCTGAACTGCGGCTGCCCGATTTGTACGGAGCGTTTTGCGGCGGAAGGCGTCGATCTGGCTGCCGTCCGGGAAGCCTATGAAAAGAAAGGCGATGATTTCCTGTCGGTTACCGGCTATTCGCCCGAGACGGGATTTGTCTTTGCCAATCCGCTCGCAGCGGACTTTTTCCGTGCGAAAGGCCATATCGTCAGCGGCGCCGTGGCCGCCATTGCCGACAGCTTCCGCCATCGCGGCATGGTGGTCGGCATGGACCTGTATGCGCCCTTCATGGCGCCTTTCGTGGGCCAGGACTACGCCATCCTCTCGCAGCACGCCGATTTCATCAAGCCGATGCTCTATCGCATGACCTTCGCCCCGGCAGGGATGGGTTTCGAATATGATCTGCTGCGCAAGGCGGTGCCGGATGCGACCGGATATCCCGATTTCAAGATGGACGTTGCTTTTCTGAATTCCCAGTTGCAGGCCATGGAAGCCTGCCCCTGTGCCAAATATCCGGGCGTCGAGATCAACTACCGCGCGGATATCGCGCCGACTTCACCAGCATATGTTACGGAATCGCTGAACGCCGTCCGGCAAAAAGGTTTTGACGGGCTGGTTCTTTCCTGGAATATCATGGAAGCACCGGACGCCCACATCGCCTGCCTGAAACCGTAAATCCCTTTGGCCGGCAGGAGGCGCATCTCTCCTGCATATTTGATGGATAATCGCGGTCTTTTTTCCTATATTTGTGCGTAAAAACCATTTTCCCATGAAAAAACTTTTTGTCTTCGTATCGTTGCTCGCACTCTGTCTGTGCGGCAGCACCGTTCGGGCACAGGTACCTGAATCTGCCGAATGGGCCATCAAAATCAAAGCGGAAGGCTTGAACAACTCCAAGATCGAGGAACTCTCCCAGTTCATGACCGACTATCTGGGTTCCCGGCTGACGGCTTCCCAGCAGAAGCGTCGTGCCGACAGCCTGGTTGTCGTCCGACTCAAGGAAATGGGGCTCTCCAATCCCCGTTCCGCCTTTGCCATGGCGTTCGACCGTGGCGGATGGGACGTTGTCAAGACCTACGCAGCCATGACGTCGCCGTATTATTGTGCCTTCTCCGTCAACCCGAGGGCCTGGTCGGGCAGTACCGACGGCCTGGTCAAGGGCGAATGCATCCTGTTTGACGCCCAGACCAAGGAAGACCTGGAGAAATACAAAGGCAAGGTGACGGGCAAGATCCTGCTGATGCCTTCGATGCAGAATTATGACATCAAATTCGAACCGCTGGCTTCGCGTTACGACGAAGAAGAGCTGGAGGAACTGACGAAAGACAATCGTGCATCTTCCCGCGGCGGCCGCTATGGCCGGATGAATTTCGACTTCCGCGCCATGATGGAATTCCGCCAGCAGCTGGCCCAGTTCTATGCAGCGGAGAAACCGCTCTGCATCGTGAACGGAAGCGGCTCCTTCAACGTTCCCTCCGGTTCGGGCGTCAACTACAAGGCAGGAGATCCCGAGCCCGTTCCCGAGATCAACATGCCGGTCGAAGACCATGGCCGCATGGTCCGCCTGCTCCAGAAAGGAAACAAGGTTGAAATGGAGCTGGAACTCATCAACCGGTTTACGAACGATTGCGAAGTACACAATATCTATGCTGAGATTCCCGGTACCGATCCGAAACTCAAGGACGAGATCGTCTTGCTGGGCGGTCACTTCGACTCCTGGCACGGCGGCACCGGCGCTGCTGACAACGCGTCCGGCTGCATCGTCATGATGGAGGCCATGCGTATCCTGAAAGAGCTGGGATTCAAGCCTAAACGGACCATCCGCCTGGCACTCTGGGGCGGCGAGGAACAAGGCCTCTACGGCTCGCGCGGCTATCTGGAGCAATATCTCTTCAAAGACCAGAAGAAACTTCCCGGTTTCGACAAGTTCGCCCTCTACCTGAACATGGACAACGGTTCCGGCCGCTTCCGCGGTATCTACCTGGAGCGTAACGACGCGGCCTTCCCGTTCTTCGAGGCCTGGATGAAATCCATCGAGTCGCTGGGCTTCAACTATCTGTCTCCCCGGAACACGGGCGGCACCGACCATCAGACCTTCGTCCGTTACGGTCTCCCTGCCTATCAGTTCATCCAGGATGAACTCGAATATGGCCGTACCTATCACACCATCATGGATACCTACGAGCGCCTGTCGCTGAGCGACCTGAAGGTCGATGCCACCATCGTCGCCTGGCTGGCCGCCTGTGCCGCGAACGATCCCGGCCGCATCCCGGTGTACCCTGTCGTCAATACGAACCAGCAGCGGATGCCGTTCTAGCATGGATTTTTCATCCATCGCCCAGCGTTATCTGCAGCTCGCCGATGCTGTCCAGGCATCCCCGCTTGCCAATAAGCGGGAATGTCTGGATGCGCTTTATGCTTCTTATTTCCTCTTGAACGAAGGCCGATTGGCAGGGGAGGCGTCCGTGCGGCGACCTTCCCGTGCCGACGAAGTGTTCAGCCAGTTTCTCCACCTGCTTGAAACCTTCTGCACGAAGGAGCGCAGCGTCGGTTTCTATGCCGACAAGCTCGCGCTGAGTCCGAAGTACTTTTCCAAGCTGGTCCGGCAGGCGAGCGGCCACAGCGCGCCTGATTGGATCGATGCTTCCGTAATCCGGGAGGCCCGGCATCTGCTCCGTGATACCGACCTGTCCATCAAGGAGATCGTCTTCCGCCTGAATTTCCCCGACCAACCTTCTTTTACCAAATATTTCAAAGCACACGCAGGGATGACTCCCGCACAATTCCGAAAACAATGACAACGACCGAAGAAAAACCCATCCGTATTTCCCTGGACGACTTCGTGCTCACCGGCGGTGGCGCCAACGGTGAGAGCTATGATCACAAGACCGACCCGAGCCTGATGCTCAAACTCTATCTTCCGGGCAAGATCGAGCAGCCGCTTTACGAGTTGCGGATGGCCCAGAAGGTCTATGACTTGGGTATCCCGACTCCGAAGCCCGGCAACTATGTCGTGACGGAAGACGGGCGCTATGGCATCCTGTTCAACCGGATTGTCGGCAAGAAATCCTATTCCCGTGCCACGAGCGAGCACCCGGAACGGGTGCAGCAGTATGCGGAGGAATTTGCCAGGATGTGTCAGGACCTGCATGCCGTCCATGTGGATACGACCCAGTTCGAGAGTGTCAAGGAAAGGAATTTCAAGTATCTGGAACGCAACCCCTTCTTCACGAAAACCGAGAAAGACAAGATTGCCCGCTTCATTGTTGACGCACCGGACTCCGACGTTGCTTACCACGGCGACCTGCAGTACAGCAATGCCATTTTCGTGGGCGACCAGCGCTATTTCATCGACCTGGGCGATTTTGGCTACGGCTACAACCTTTTCGATGTGGGGATGGTCTATCTCTGCTGCTATCTCAGTGATGATGCCTTCGTGAAGGAAACATTCCATCTGGACAAGCCCGTCGCCAAGCGCTTCTGGGACTGTTTTGCGCCGGTGTATTTCGGCACTGACCGTTCCCTGAAATCCATCGAGGAAGAAATCCTTCCGTACGCCGGCCTGAAAACCCTGTTGATCGAATTCAACACGAACTGTCCCATGCCCGAATTCCGTTCCGCCTTGACCTTCCTTAAATAATCCGTCATGCCGGACTTGATCCGGCATTTCTATGCTCTTTTCGCCACATCTGCCAGCTGTTGAACAGGTTCTGCCAGATGGAGTAGAGGGCGGGGAAGACCGAGGCAAGGGGCAGGAGGTAGGTGTTGGCAATCCAGATGCCCATGGCGCTGTTTTTCTGGCCGAGCATCTGGCCGCCGGCAATGCGGTCGCCGTACCTGCCTCCGATCCATTTGCCGAAGGCGAACTGGATGACGCAATAGACGATTGACGCTATACCCATGATCAGGATATTGCTCTTCTCCTGCCGTCCCTGCTGGAACATGAAGTCGATGGTCTGGCCCAGGGTGATGGTCAGGGCTGCAGCCCATAGATAGAAGGAAAGGCCTTTGTATTTGCACAGGAATGCATTGGCCTTCGGTGCGCAGCGTTGCAGGAAGAGCGCCACGAAGAAGGGCAGGGCGATGGTCGGGGCGACGCGCCGGAAGATCAGCCAGACCGAGTCGAGGAATGGCAGATCCTGCAGGATGCCGATGAATGAGAAATAGATGGGTGCCACGATGGCGACCATCAGGTTGCCCACGATGGTGTAGGTGGTCACGGTTTCGCGGTTGGCGCCCAGGATGGTGGCGATAACCACCGAGGCGGCAGCCACGGGGCACAGCACGCCCACCAGCACGCCCTGCGCGACGATTTCGCTGGCTCCGAAGGCCTTGAACAGGAAATAGCTGCCAATCGACACGACGATCTGGAAGAGCATGAGCCAGACGTCCAACATTGTGACCTTCAGCTTCTTCATGTCGACTGCCACGTTGTTGAGCAGCAGGATGGTGAAGATCAGATACGGTGTGAGATCCCGCACGTACACCAGGTAGCGGTGGAAGAGCAGGCCGACGACGATGGCGAAGGGGAGGACGTAGCTGCGGAGCTTGTGGACTTGCATCGCGCTTGATCGGCTTAGAGAATCAGGTCGTGGACGACGATTTTCGGCACGTAGTGTGTGCCGTCCTCGCGGTAATATTTCAGGGAATAGCCGGCATGGACGGGGACGAGTTCGATTTTTTCGGCGGGCTTGCCGATGGCCAGCACGAGCACGGGCTCGCAGGGGAGGGAAAAGGTCTCGACCAGCGCCTCGCGGTTGAAAGCGCCGATGCAGATGCCGCCCAGTCCCATTTCGGTAGCCTTGAGCAGCATGCTCTGCGCAGCGATGCCCACGTCCATGTGGACCCATTTGTCGGGTTCGACGCTGCTGCAGATGATGATGAAGGCTTCGGGTTCTGTCCCGGGGAAGGGCAGATGCAGTTCGGGCAACGCGCCACCCAGTTTATAGAGGCCCTGCATCTTGTCCGAACCCGTGGCTTTCGTCAGCAGCTTGAAACGCAGCACCTGCTGGTTGCGTCCCGACGGAATCCGCGTGCAAACTTCTACGATCCGCCGGAGTTGTGCCTCCATCACCACGCACTTCTGGTCATATCCCCGATAGCTCCGGTTCTTCCGCAAAAGCGTACTCAAGGAAGCCGTATGCTTCTTCGCTGCAGGCTTGTTCCGCAGCTCTTCAAACTTGTTTTCCAAATAGTTGTCAGCCATGATATCAAGTAATAATTTAGATATAGAGCAGGATGCCGGCGACAGCCGACAGGCAGATCATGAGGATGGAGTCGACCTTGAACCAGGTGGCGGCGAAGCAGAGGACGAAGATCACGTAGCTCTTCCAGTCGATGAAGGTTTCGCCGTTGAGGAACATGAGCGCGGCAGCGCCGATCATGCCGCAGATCATGGGTTTCATCCATTTCATGGCACCCTGCATGTAGCGGTTGTTCTTGAGCCGGGTGTAGAAGATGGTGATCAGGACCATGAGTGTGAGGGGCGGCAGACTGACGGCCAGCGTGGTGAGCATGGAACCCCACACGTTGCCGGTCACGGTGTAGCCCACGTAGGTGGCGCAGTTGATGGCGATCGGGCCGGGTGTCATCTGCGACACGGCGACGATGTCGGCCAGTTCAGTGGCCGTCATCCAGCCGTGGCGCGTCACCATCTCGTTCTGGATGAGCGACAGCATCGCGTAGCCGCCGCCGAAGCCGAAGAATCCGATCTTCAGGTAGGAGAGAAAGAGCTGCAGGTAGATCATTTCATCCCTCCTTTTTCGTCGGTATTCGGTTTTTCATACCAGGAGAGCACGACTCCGATGATGGCGCCGCCCAGGATGAACCAGATGGGGGAGACGCCAAGGTAGCAGATCACCAGGGCCACGGCGATGCCCAGGAGCATGAAATACCAGGGCAGGCGCTTGAGCATGTTGAAGAAAGGCACGGCGATCAGGGCGATGACGGCGGGGCGGATGCCCTTGAACGCCGCCACGACATAGCGGTTGTCGCTGAATTCGGTCAGGTAGATGGCGATGACCAGGATAATGACGAACGACGGAAGCACGGCGCCCAGCACGGCGAAGAACGCGCCCCACCAACCAGCCATCCTGTAGCCTACGAACACGGCCGTGTTCAGGGAAAAGGGTCCCGGGGCGGAGGAGGCAAGGGCAAACTGGTCGTAGAATTCATCCTTTTCAAACCATTTGCGCTTGTCCACCACTTCCTTCTCGATCATCGGAATCATGGCATACCCGCTCCCGAAGGTAAACGCCCCGATCTTGAAGAAGGCCCAGAACAGCTGTAACAACGTTTTCATTATCCGTCATGCCGGACTTGATCCGGCATCTCATGTGCCCAAATGTCTTCCAGCAACGCATCCATCGCCTGTTCATCTTTCATCATCGTACGCAGTTCCGCCAGCTTGCGCGAATTCTCCGATTCGGCGAACCAGAGTTTCAGGTAACCGCCTTCGCCGTATTTCTCGGCCAGGTGCGCCTTGGCGCGGGCCAGGTGCCCTTCCTTGTCGAGCTCCGGGTAGTGCTCCAGCCCGTACTGGACGGTACGCACAACGATAGTGCGCGGGTCGATCTGCCGGTCGGCCTCGGCCACGATGCGGCCGTAGATTGAGCGCGGGGCGGTCTTGGCCGAAGCGCGGTGGTCTTCCACGGCTTCTTTCATCGTAATGCGCTGTTCTTCCGTGAAATAATGCGGCAGCACCGGATCGGCCATCAGGATCTTGCCCGAATCCGTATGGTGGTTCTCCCGCCCGTTCACGATGCCCAGATCGTGGTAGGCGGCGATCACATAGACCATGTCGCGGTCTACATTCACTCCTTGCTTTTCCAGCATGTCGGCAATGTCTGCGCTCTGCCGGATCACGGTCGTAATATGGTCCAGCTGGTGCGCCTTGTCAAAATGGGTGTAGCGCGGCAGAATGTCGCTCTCAATGTACTGTTTCAGCTTGTCATCCATAGCGGATGCAAAGATACGATTTTTTTAATCGCGTAAAGCTGCGTATCTTTGAAGTCTCAAAGACTTGGAAGATGGGAAAAATCAAATGGATCGCCGGTTTTCTGGGATGGGTTACATGGGGACCCATCGGTGCGCTGCTCGGTTTTCTGGCCGGGACGTTCCTGGATGTCCAGCTCGATGCTTCGCGTCGCCTGCTGGAATCGGATGATACTGCGGGCCGGTCAGCCGGGGCGCAGCGACAGGCGGGGAATCGCAGTTATACGGCTGATGAACAGCGCAACAGCTTCATCGTCAGCCTGCTCGTGCTTTCTTCTGCGGTCATCAAGGCCGACGGGCAGGTCCGGCAGGCGGAGCTCGATCATGTGCGGTCGTTCATTCGCCGGAATTTCGGGTCCGACGTCGTCGACGAGGCGATGCGCATGCTGGACGGCCTGAACCGCCAGACGGTGAATATCTACGAGGTAGGCGGCCAGATCGCCGACCACATGAATTATTCGCAACGTCTGCAGCTATTCCACTATCTGACCGGAATCGCGACGGCGGACGGGGATTTCAGCGCATCGGAAAAGAGTGTGCTCGAGGCGATTGCCGGGGCTATCCGGCTCTCCAAGTCGGATACTTCGTCGGTCATCGCGATGTTCTACAAGGATAAGGAATCGGCTTATGCCGTGCTGGAAATATCGTCTTCCGCGACGGACGACGAGGTGAAGGCCGCCTACCGGCGGATGGCGATGAAGCATCATCCCGACAAGGTGGCGACGCTGGGACAGGATGTCCAGAAGGCCGCGGAGGAGAAATTCCGCAAGATCCAGGAGGCGTATGAGACCATCAAGAAGGAGCGCGGGATGTAGAAATATTTGGTAATTACGCAGATGCGTACTAACTTTGGAATATGTTCGTACGCAGGCAGCACAACAAATCGGGATCGGTCAGCATCTATGTCGTAGACAAGAGCCGCGGCCGCTATGATATTGTCAAGTCTTTCGGTTCCGCCCGGACGGCGGCCGAGGCCGACCTCCTCGAGAACAAGGCGCGCGAATGGGTGCGCGAGCAGGAGGGCGATCCCGACACACTCTTCGACCAGATGGACGAAGCCCAGCTGCGGGAGTATGCTGCGACTTTGCAGGAGGGCCGCATCGAACTGGCCGGTCCGGAGCTTTATTTCGGTGAAGTCTTTGATCGTCTGGGACTGGGGAAGGGGATGGACCCGTTGTTTCGTCACATCGTGCTCTGCCGGCTATACGCGTCTGGCGGCGCGTGGAAAGTCCGGGACTATCTACGCCGTTATCTGGGGACTCGTCCGGAGCTGACGGATGTGTACAAGGCCATCGATGGCTTCAATCTGTCGGATTGTGTTGTTTCAGAGGACGCTCCTGCTGTTTGTTATGTTCTTTCTACGACTGTTCCCAAGTTGCCGTTCTGCCTGTTGCTGTCCGCCGACGGCACGCCGCTGGCCGGCCGGCTGATCGAACGCAAGGGTTCACTGGTGAAGCATAACCAGGACATCCAGCGTTTCGCCCGGAAGCATGGCGCGACAGATCCGGTGGTCATTGTCCGGCGGGGCGCCGATGCCAGAGCCCTGGCCGCCTTCTTCAAGCAAGGAAAGAAAGATTTGGGTTTCAAGCCGCTGCTCCGTCGCCCGAAGGGCCGTGTCGAGGGCCTGTTGTGCGTTTCGTTGGCGGCATATGCAGTACAGTTTGCGCTCGACCGTCTACTCCGTTCGTCGGCCGCTGACATCTCGCTTCCCAAAGTTCGAGAAGCGGCCCGCACCCTCTTCCGCCTCAACTACATCTCTCCCTACACCCGCCGTCCCAAATCCGTCCTCATCCAGATGACCCCCCTCCAGAAGCAGCTCTTCGATCTGCTGCATTCATAGGCTTATTGCCTCGCTCTTACGGCAAAAAGCGGATGCGTTTCGCGACTTCGTCCGTATGGTCGACCAGAAGTTGGCCGTGGTTCATTTTGGGGAAAATTTCGATGTGAACGGCGGGACAGAGTTTTTTCAGATGATCGGCCTGTGGCTTGGCGACGAATGCTTCCTTCGAGCCGTACCAGAAATGGATGTCCGGGCCTGAGATGGATTCCAGTTTGTTGGTATAGACGGACTTGTATCCGTCGAGTACGGCGCGGCCGCCTCCGAAAGGATAGACCTTCCTGCATTCGTCCAACAGCACGTCGAAGTAGTGGGAATGGAACACCCGGCGCCAGAATCCGGTCCAGTGATAGCAGGTCCAGACATTGGCGCACTGGTAGTAGCGGAGCGGACCTACGAGCCACTTGGGCAGCGGCAGCAGGGGAGCGGCGTCCAGGATGGCGTGGTCCACGGCGACTTCGTTGCGTTCCAGTACGCGGGACAGGATTTTTCCGCCGAGCGACAGCCCGTAGGCGCAGTCGAGATGTCCGTCCCGTTGTTCTTTTACATAGGCGATGACCTGCGCCGCCTGGTCGTCGATTGAAGTAAAACATGTGTATTTACCCAGCGTGAACCCGTCTACCTGCACGGCGATGATGTCGAAATCGCCTTTCAGCAAGTCAATCAGCGGCAGGAAGATCTCATAAGATACCCCCAGCCCCGGAATCAGCAACAGCGTCGGCGCGCTCTCTTTCCCAAATCGTTTGAAATCCACGGCAAATTATCCAGAAACGATAATCCTGTGCAGGGCTATTCTATCGTGGCAACCAGGTTGCCGTTGAAAACGTATTCACCGTGCTGGATCTTGAAATGGACGTCATCCATGTAGATAATGACACGTGAATCGGTCTTTTCTCCCAGCACCATTTTCCCCGTAAAAGTAGTAGTATATTCACGGATGTCGCTTGATAACCCGGCTCCGAAGTTCAGTCTCTTCAATTTGAGTTCACCACCTTGCGGTGTGTTGTCGTAGAAGTAGAAACTGAGCCAGATGTTCGTGAACACGTCCTTGCCATTGGTATGGCAGAGGACGCCGGAGCATCCCGGTGCGTCTTGAGGGGCGCTGTAATAGACGGTTGTAAATTCCATCTTCCCGTCTGGCCCATTTACGGACAATTCTTTAAAAACGCTGCCTCCAAATCCGAATCCTTCTGTACATCCCGCAATCAGAAGAACTGTAAGGGCAAGTATGCCGGAGAAAAAGGTCCTTTTCATATCACAAAAATAATAAATATCAGCGAAAGACAAGTTTCTTAAATATAGATGCATTAGAGACGCAAACGTTGCGTTCATTTTGCCGGAAAAGGAGTATTTATCTGAGTGGAGAACCAACGGCCGTCGAGGGTCTGGCCGACGAGGCGCATGTAGCAGTCGTCGGGGAGTTCCGGCAAGGCGATGTCGGCGTGGCCGGAGGCGTCCGTGCGGATGCAAGGGTTCCAGTAAAGCGTGCCCTGGCGATTGGGCGTGGCGGATGGTGACGGATCAAAGGTCTTCGGCTTCTGCCAGCCGAGGGGAAGGAGGCCGATGGTGTTCTTTGGCCCGGAGTCTTGTTTCGTCAGCATTGTCTCATCGAAACGACGCATTTCCAGCAGCACGACAGCAGCCTCCTTGTACAAGGCGGCCTCGGCTCCTCGCAGGACATAAATGTTCTGGACGTCCCGGACGCTTAAAGATGTGGCGTCTTCCCAATCGTCTTTGCGTATCCCGTCCATATAGAGCCGGACGGGACCATAACTGGCAGAACTGTCATACTCGACTTTTCCTTCGCGGATGACGGCGCGTTGTTTGACGGAGCCGCTTCTGGCTGTAAACAAGGCCCGGGTCGTAGACCTGGATGGATCTTCAGCCAGGCAGATCATGCCCGGCCAGGTTGCCACGATATAGGTCAACAGGTCCATGTCGTCGTACTTCTCCAATTCTTCCCGCAACTTGACCTGCCTCCACTCGAACACAGTGGAATAGGGGGAGACTCTGCGTTCCGGACGATAGAAAGAGGATTTCCGCTCGGCAGAAACAGTGGCGGCTTCAATGGTGTCGTTGGCTGCGGCAGGGGTAACCATTTCTTCGAGGCGCTGGCTGATGGAGGCTGTATCCGGGATTTCCTCTGAAATAGCATATGTCGGTCCGTAATCGAAAGGCCTGGCGAAGGTTTCCTCTTCAGTGTCAGGAAATAGATCCTTGGCGCCATTGACATGGATTGTAAACAGCGTTCCTTCCGGGAAATCCAGGTCAGGAATACGGAACAGTTGTCCTTCTTTGCCGCTGACACTGCTGTCACTGGCAATGTCCGTTGACACATAGTATCCGATATCCTGCGACATGATAGCTACGCTATACGCTTCTGGAAGCCGCCGGCGGACACTCTTGACGCGGAAGGCAAGTTCCTGAGCGTACTCGCGCGGGCCTTCCACGAGGCTTGTTGACGTGACGGCCGGAATGCCTCGTTGATAGTCGAAATCCGCATAGTTCCCGGGAACAACGGACAGGGCGAAGTTACCAATAACAGGTTGTCCGTCAATGTCGGTCAGAGAGACAGACAAATGTCCTTCAGTATCGAATGTGAGCTTCGCTTGAACTTGCTCATCGTTATCTTCCTGTGCCGGTTGCATTGCATACAAGCCAGGTATCGTACCTGTACCTCGTATTAGCACCCGCGTATGGAACAACGCCTCCGCAGGCCAGTCTTTCTGTGCCAGGGTATAGGCACGCAGCGTGTACCAGCCGCTCTCCAAATCTTCCGGCAATTCCATCTGCCCCAAAAACATCCCGCCACGCTCCTTCAGCTTGATGCGCTTCTCCACAGACCCGGCCCCGTCGCGCAGCAACTCTACATACATGAACTTGCTGGTCGCCGCCGCTCCGTCCACATCCGTAATCCATCCCCGCAGCCACACCGTCTCGCCCGCCGCATACAGCGACCGGTCACAGTACACCCGTGCCCGCTCTTCCGCGTGAAGCGGCATGACGACGCCCAGCATCAGGCAAAGGGCCGGCAGAAAGGAACAAAAGAAACGGTTCATAGATAATCTGGCGATACTTTGAGACACCGGGCAAGGGCGAGAAGGGTTTCCGCTTCCGCGCGACGCAATGGCTGCGAGCCTTGTTCGTAGGCGCGGATCATCCGGAGTGAAATACCCGATTGTTCAGCCAAAACTTCTTGGGTGAGACCCATCTGTTTCCTTGCCTTTTTCAACCTGCGGCCGCTGTCTTCCAACAGGGGCAGGAAAACATCCAGTGTCTTGGTGATATCCGCTTCGTGAAGGGGATCATAGCTTTTCAGCAGAATAGGCGCGGAGATGCCGGAAAGGTTCAACTGCGCGAAACTGCGCGCCGTATACCACTGTAGATAGGCCAGCGCCCATCCTGCCCAGTATTCGGGGGAAGGAGTGACGTACAGTTCACTGTCGAAAAGAAAACGGGAATCCTGGCCGTGTACGATGATGCGCTCCGCCAGTTCGATGCCTGACAGTCCGGCGATATACTTCGGATTTCCCTTTCCAAACTGGACGGCTTCTTCGCTCGAAAGGAACATCGCATGGAAACGCTCCATCGGGATGGCGGCCCCATTTACGGCGAAATCGAACATCCCGCCAAGATTGCGCATCGCGTCTTCCAAATATAGCTTATCGTAGGCGTGCATCATTGTTTTTCCATTCTTGTCGCAGAATATCAAGGATATATACACCTCCGCGTATGTTATCCTTTGCCTTCTCGCGCTGAAATTCGCTGCGGGCTTTCCGGTCGCGCGCAACCCGTTTGGGATAGTAGACGGCACCGGGAACAGGAAGGCTGTCCACAAAATGGATGGCCTTGAAAGCCCGCTTACTCCGCAGGACGACCTGTTCGCCCAACTGACCGAGATGCATCGCCCTGCCAAGCTGAGCCAACGAGATGGTACCATTCAGGAAGGCATTGGCAAAAGCGAAATAGGAGTCATCGGCGCGGTACCCGATGAGGATATCGTAACGCTTATAGTCAGGGAGGAAGGTCTCGAGAATATAGCGCTTCGCTTCTGAGGGGAGTCCTTCCGAAACGGCGAAAACGCGATTCTCCAGAAGGATGGCCAGCCAGTTGAGAATGTGGTATGGGGCTTCTGTCAGATGGCAGACAGTCAATCCCTCCAAATCCAGCTCATACTGGTTGGCAAATCCGTCGTTTTCTCTCGGACAGGCCCATTCCTTTGCTAATTCCAGGTTTTCTGTACAATAGAACCCCATTCCGTAGTCGTTCAGCGGATTCCCTTCGCCATATACCGGCGTTTGAATGACCTTGTTCGAACCTTGGAAGAGTTGCATTGTAAAACTGACGTTATAGCGTTAGTTTTGCAAATATAGAGCGTTTTCTCCGGATGTCCAAATGGGATTTATTCTTTTTTGAGCACGCCCGAAGGATTCTGGCTTGTCACGCGGAGGGTTTGGAGCGTGACGATGGCAGCTGAGAAGAGGATGATCACGAATGTTGCTGCAATGAAAAAGAACGGATGCAGCGTGATCCTGTGGGCGAAATGTTTCAGGAGTTCTTCGCATAGCCAGTAGGCGAGGGGGATGCCTGCCAGGCATGCGATCAGGACAATGAGCAGATAGCTTCGGATATTCTTCCATGTCTCACTGGCCACGGTACCGCCGAACACCTTCCGGATGGCGATGTCGTGCTCTTTGAGCGTCACGAACCAGGTACTGAGACCCATCAGTCCCAGCAGCGAAAGAACCAGCATCAGAATGGAGAACATGGCAATGACGACCATCGAGGCACGCTCTGTTTGCAGCGACTGTTTGTTGAGGTCTGGGACATACCCCATGATATGCGGCGCCTTGTAGACGCCCCATGCGCGGTCAAGCGTTTCTTTCAGGCAATCGAGAATCGCTTTCTCAGCTGCGCCATGCGGGCCTGTGGTCTTGATTGCCAGCGACTTCCAATAGGCTGTCGGGCTACGGTAATAATCCTCCATGACAAGGACATATGCATTTTTGTCATCTGTGAAGTTGGCGCGGAAATCCGCAATGATGCCCCCGATGGTCGTTGCATCCAGCCGTCGCATCTGCTCTTCCGTGAGATGGATGTCATCTGGATTCAGATTCATCTGACGGACCATCGATTCCGTCAGCCAGGCGACACGTTCTCCCTCCCGCTTATAATCACGAATCTTGTGAAAACCGTAGCAGTCAAATCCTTCCTGGCTCACAATGAGCTTGTTGAGCATATAGCCGGAAATATATACATCTCCGTCCTCTCCGCTGCCTGCCCTCAGCTTATTATCGCCATTTTCATCTTCCAGATAGACCGCCTCATAGAGTCTGCCCGGATGGTCGTACACTTTTCCTGCTTTCTCGACGCAAGGCAGTCGCCGGATTGCTTCGAGGGCGGGGTCGAGTTCGTGATGGGCGTAGGGGCCATAGAAATAATACACGTCGTCGACTTCCACACCGAGCGGAAGATGGACCAGTTTCCGGTATTGGGCCGTGTAGACGAACGATCCCACCAGCAACACCATGGTGATGAAGCATTGGATGAAGACAAATACTTTGCTGAATACCAGCTTATTGCGGGTGCGCAGCTCGCCCTTGATCACATCAACGGCCTGGTAGCGTGAAATAATCAGGGCAGGGACCAGGCCCGCCACGGCGCTCACGACCAGAATCAGCATGACATACAGCAGCAGGTTCCTGCCGGTCAGTGCCACACGGATGTCGAAGCCCAGCCGGTTCAGTCGGAACAGGTTGTTGATTTCCGGAACGATGGCATAAGACAGGACTAGTCCTAGCAGGAAGCACAGCAGCGTCATTCCTGCCGACTCGCGCAGCAGCCGCAGGATGATCTCGCCGCGTGAGGAACCGAGCAGCCGCCGCGTAGCCATCTCCTTGGAACGGAAAGTGCCCATGGCCACATTGAGCGCAATATAGTTGAAAACAGCAAACAACAACAGCACGAGGCTCAGGGCCAGCAAGGCGCGGAATAACAGTGCGTCCGTCTGGGTCAACGAGTTGCAGGGTGTGCCTGAAACTTCGTCGTAGCGGAACAATCGCACGGAATCGTCGACTATCTTATCGAGTTCTTCAGAGGGAGCGCGATCGAAAAAGGAT
>JAEEGH010017237.1_pt1 | contig 15425 bp, 13 predicted proteins | sample 9134181 | NCBI WGS metagenome assembly JAEEGH01 (sample SAMN16246544, study PRJNA631951) | gut metagenome | biome: gut microbiome; feature: rumen; material: DP-attached | host: Bos | place: Iran: Karaj | collected 2018-10 | reverse complement strand
AATTAAATTCATATGATATTCAATTGGATATAAGGTTGCCGAAAAGAACACTATACCACTAATTGAATTTTCAATAGTCTCATTTAAAAATCCACCAGCGTCTAAGCACATATATTCCGCAATAATATTTTCATCATCTATTCTTACAATAAATCTATGTGTTTCTCCAAAATATTCTGATATATTAACAAATCCTAATAGCTCATAATAGCATTCTATTATGCCATCCATATTAGGTATTTTCTTTTTATTTGATTTATACATAGATATTAAATTATCAATGGCATTAGTTAATACTAATACAGAATTATCTAAATCTAAATCTAATTTATCAGATACATAAAAAGCCTTATCTCTTATTTTTTCATGATAAGCCTCAAGCTTTTCAATTACCTTATTGCATTCCTTTCTAATAGAAACATCTAATCCATTAGATAATCTTCTTAATCTTCTAACGCTATCCTCTCTAATGATAGCTGAATACATATCCTTTCCACGAGATATTAAATTATGAGCCTCATCTACTAATACCTTAGGTGAATATGTGTCATCATCAAAATATCTAACTAGATGAGCATGTGGATCAAATACATAATTATAATCCGCAATTATTACATCACAAAAATATGATAAATATAATGAAAATTCAAATGCACATACACTATGCTTATTTGTTACTTCAAGGATAGTATTATAATCAAAGATATTATATTTATCGTAGATATCTAGCATTGTGCTTTTTAATCTATCGAAATATCCAATCGCGAATGGACAATCATCTGGATTACAATGCATACTTTTTCTATTACATATCTTAGTTTTAGCTGTAATATCAATTGTTTTACATTTAAGTCCTTGCTTCTCTAATATTCTCATCGCATCTAAAGGTGCGTTTTTTCCAGAACCCTTAGCTGTTAAATAAAATAGTTTATCCATTTTATCTAATGTTTTTAAGGCAGGAAAAATAGTTGCCATCGTTTTACCAATTCCTGTTGGGGCTATTGCATATACTATTTCATCTTCCTTTAAGGCCTTATAAACAGTCTTCATTAAATCTCTTTGACCAATTCTTTCTTCCTTAAATGGAAAAGAGATTTCATGAATAGTCTTTTGTCTATTAATATTAGATTCATTAACCATATTTAAAAATTGATCATATTCTTCTATTACCTTAAATACAAATTCCTCAAGCTCATCAATTTTATAAATTTGGTTAAATGATTTAGTTTCATATGTTCCTAAATTAATATAAGTAAGTCTTACATTTATTTCATCCATTGAATTATTTAGGCAGTATAAAAAAGCATAGATTTTAGCTTGTGCTATATGCTCCTTATGCATATCTAAATCTAAGATTTCTAAATCAGCGTTTGTTGATTTTATTTCTTCAATAAATATTTCATCATTTTCGTTTAGAACGCCATCAATATAGCCATGTAATAAATATTCATTATTATTAACTTTTATTTCACTTTTAATATATACCTCAGCCTTAGATGATTCTCCATATTTAGCTTGGATATATTTATGGGCTAATTTACCATCATTTTCTTCTCTATTAGAAAATGTTTCAATAGTTAAATCACCATTTCTACATGTAAAATAAGCCAAATCCCTTACAGCTATATTTTTCATAACGCACCTATTTTAAAAGCACGGTTTCCCGTGCTTAAATTTTTAAATTCTAAATGTCCATACACCAGTTGAATATAAAATTATTTCAATTACTATCCAAGCAACTGATATGAATAAAGCTACCATACCATATTTTCTATTAGTTTGGTTTGTATTAGATGCTAAGCATACGATTGCTAATATTAAACCAACGATACCACCTAATAATGAAAATATGATTGCACATATACCAAGTGCTGCACTTTCATTTCCATTATTCTTTGGTCCTTCATTAATATTAGAACCATTATAATTAACATTTTGATATTCATTATTTTGATTATTTTCAGTATTAGTTGTGTTATTTACTGAAACAAATTCCTTGCCGCAATATTCACAAAATTTTGCATCATCTGTATTTTGGGCACCACAGCCTGTACAATATTTCATAGCTAACCTCCTAAAATCTACGTATAAATTATATATTAATTTCTTAAATTAATAAAGAAAATTTAGAAAAGACCTACAAAATGTAGGCCTATTTTCTATTCTTGATTATTGTTTTCCTCTGTTTGATTAGAAGATTCAGCATTAGCATTTTCTAAAGCTTCTGTATTTTCAGCTACTATTTCTTCTTCATCATCCTCTTTATCAACTACAGCAATAGATGCAATTTCAGTATTATCCTTTAATGTGATAATCTTTACACCCTGAGTAGCACGTGATGTTTGTGAAATACCATCAACATGAGTTCTAACAACAATACCCTGTCTTGTTGTAATTAAAATATCATCATTATCGCTAACAGCATCTAATGCAACTAAATCACCAGTCTTTTGAGTAGTGTTCATAGCCTTAACACCAGAACCTCCTCTACCCTGTAGACGATATTCATTAACATCAGTCTTTTTACCATATCCATTAGATGATAATACTAATACATAAGGCTTTTCCTCTGTTACAATCGCAACACCAATGATTCTATCCTTTTCACCAATTAGCATACCACGTACACCAGCACCATTTCTACCGATTGCACGAACATCATTTTCATTGAAATGAATTGCCTTTCCATTAGATGCGGCAAGTACTATTTCTCTATTTCCATCAGTTAATTCAACACGATATAATTCATCATTTTCATCTAATGAAATGGCAATAATACCAGATGATCTAATATTCTTAAATTGAGCTAGGCTAGTTCTCTTAACTGTACCATTTCTTGTAACGAAGAATAGGTATTTGCTTTCATATTCCTCTTCTGTTTTAAATGTAGGAATAGTAGTTAAAGCCTGAAGCTTTTCGCCCTCCTGGAATGGAATAATATTAATTAATGGAATACCCTTAGATAATCTATTTCCTTCTGGAATATTATATCCCTTAGAAATATATACACGTCCCTTATTTGTAAAGAATAATAATTGGTCATGTGTAAATACTGGAATAGCAAAAGCAATGTCATCATCCTTATGAGTCTTCATACCTGAAACACCAACACCACCACGGTTTTGAGCTCTATATTCAGACTGCTTCATACGCTTTACATATCCAAGCTTTGTTACTGTAATGATTACATCTTCTTTTTCGATTAAATCCTCATTTGTAATATTTAAATTAACATTTAATGCTAATTCACTCTTACGCTTATCATTATATCTACCCTTAATTTCTTCCATTTCAGAAATTAATAGCTCATTCTTCTTTTCTTGAGAGCCTAGGATAGAATTATAATATTCTACATCCTTTAATAAATTATCTCTTTCCTCAACAAGCTTTTGATAATTTAAACCAGAAATACGTTGTAATCTCATATCTAGGATAGCTTGAGCCTGAACATCATCTAAGTTAAATCTTTCCATTAGCTTTTCCTTTTCAGTTCCATCCTTAGTATTTCTGATGATATGAACTACCTCATCAATATTATCCTGAGCAATTAATAAGCCCTCTAAGATATGAATTCTATCTAAAGCCTTCTTTAAATCAAATTCAGTTCTTCTAGTAATTACATTAATTTGATGCTTCAAATAAACATCTAATGCATCATGTAATGTAATAGCAATAGGCTTATTATCAACAAGACATACCATGTTCATACCGTAGCTTGTTTGAAGTGGAGTGTACTTATATAGCATATTTAATACTACATCTGGATTTACATCTCTTCTTAATTCAATAACAATCTTTACGCCATAATCCATATTAGATTCATCACGTAAATCTACGATACCATCGATAATCTTATCCTTTGCCACCTCGGCAATTCTTTGTACAATTCTATTTTTATTAATACCATAAGGTATTTCAGTAACAACGATTTCTGCCTTACCATTATCGAATCTATCAATATGAGCCTTACTTCTTATAGTAATAGTACCATTACCAGTTGTATATGCAGAAATTAATCCTTCCTTACCTAAAATTAAGCCTCCAGTAGGAAAATCTGGACCCTTAACATATTCCATTAATTCCTCACTAGTTAATTCAGGATTCTTAATTAATGCAATACATCCATCAATTACTTCACCTAAATTATGTGGTGGAATATTAGTAGCCATACCTACAGCGATACCTGTTGTACCATTAACTAGAAGGTTTGGAATTCTAGATGGTAATAGGTTTGGTTCAATTTCAGTTGCGTCGTAGTTTTCAACAAAATCAACAGTATCCTTTTCAATATCTCTTAGCATTTCCATTGCTATCTTAGATAATCTTGCCTCTGTATAACGCATCGCAGCGGCACCATCACCATCAATATTACCAAAGTTACCATGTCCATCAACTAATGGATATCTATAAGAGAAATCCTGAGCCATACGTACCATTGCTTCATAAATAGATGAGTCACCATGTGGGTGATACTTACCCATTACGTCACCGACGATACGAGCTGATTTCTTATGCTGAACATTTGAGAATATCTTTAATTCGTTCATACCATAAAGAATTCTTCTTTGAACAGGCTTTAAACCATCTCTTGCATCAGGTAAAGCTCTTGCTATAATAACTGACATTGCATAATTTAAGAATGCAGTCTTCATTTTATGATTAACATCTAATTGTTCTACTGAATCTTCTTTTCTTTCTTCTAGAGCCTTTTCAAACTCTAAGTCCTTCTCATTCATAGCCATATCAAAACAAACTCCTATACGTCAATGTTATCTGCAAAATGGGCATTCTCTTGAATAAATACCTTACGAGGCTCAACCTCTTCACCCATTAGCATTTCAAATGTCATATCTGCAACCTGTGCATCCTCTAGATGTACTCTAGTTAATGTTCTATATCTTGGATCCATTGTAGTATCCCATAATTGGACAGCATCCATTTCACCTAGACCCTTATATCTTTGAACATCGTATTTCTTTCCAGAATACTTTTCCTTCTTTAATCTTTCTAGATCCTCATCAGAATATACATAATCCATTTGCTTACCAAATTGAATTCTATATAGAGGTGGCTTAGCTACATAGATATAACCAGCCTCAATTAAGCCTCTCATAAATCTATAGAAGAATGTTAATAATAAAATACAAATATGCTCACCATCGACATCGGCATCGGTCATGATTACAATCTTATGATATCTAGCCTTTGTAATATCAAATTCTTCACCAATACCTGTACCAATAGCTCTAATCATTGTTTGAATTTCTTGGTTTTCTAAAGCTCTTGCAAGCTGAACCTTTTGAACATTTAATACCTTACCTCTAAGTGGTAGGATTGCTTGATAATTTGAATTTCTACCAGATTTTGCAGAACCACCGGCAGAATCACCCTCTACTAGGTAGATTTCTGATTTAGATGGGTCCTTACATCTACAATCTGCAAGCTTAGATGAAAGCATTAAGTTATCAAGTGGAGATTTTCTTCTTGTTGCATCTCTTGCAGCTTGAGCTGCCTTTCTAGCACGAGATGCAGCTAAAATCTTATCAATAATTGTCTTAGCATCTGCTGGATGCTCACCTAAATATCTTTCTAAGGCCTCACCAAATGCCTTATTAACTAATCCTCTTACCTCTGGATTACCAAGCTTTGATTTAGTCTGACCTTCAAATTCTGGATTTGGATGCTTAATTGAAATAATAGCTACTAATCCTTCTAGAGTATCCTCTCTTGTGATATCTTCATCCTTCTTAAATAGCTTATTATTTTCAGCATACTTCTTTAATTCTCTTGATAAAGCAAGCTTAAAGCCTTCCTCATGATGTCCACCTTCATTTGTTGTTACGTTATTAACAAATGAATAAATTGTTGAATTATATGATGTATTATATTGCATTGCTACTTCAATAATTACATCACGCTTTACCTCAACACCATTTGAATTTAATTCCTTATAAGAACCAATAGAATTTGTATAGATGATGTCATTATGAAGTAATGTTTTACCAGTACCAAGGAATTGAACATATTCCTTAATACCACCCTCATAATGATATGTATTAGAAATAATATTTTCAGGGTCTCTTAAATCTTCAACTGTAATAGTTAAAACACTATTAAGATATGCAGTCTTCTGCATTCTTTCTCTAATAGTTTCATAATCAAAAATAAGTGTTTCATGGAACATTTCATAATCTGGTTTGAATGTAACAATTGTTCCTGTATGGTCTGATGTACCATGCTCATATAAATCAGATACTACAACACCACGCTCAAATCTTTCAGTATAAAGCTTACCATTTCTCATAACAGTAACTTCTAGCCATTCAGATAAGGCATTAACTACTGACGCACCTACACCATGTAGACCACCTGATACCTTATATGCACCATCATCAAATTTACCACCGGCATGTAATACTGAAAAAATAGCCTCTAACGCAGGTCTTTTTGTTTCTGGGTGTAAATCAATAGGCATACCACGTCCATCATCAGTAACTCTAATAATGCTAGCTGGATGATCTGGATTAGTATTATCATCTGGTAATATTTCAACCTTAATATGAGATGCATATCCTGCTAGGGCCTCATCTACTGAGTTATCTGTAATTTCCCATACTAAATGATGTAGACCAGTTTTACCAGTAGAACCGATATACATACCAGGACGCTCTCTAACTGGCTCTAATCCCTTTAAAATTCTGATATTTTTAGCACCATAATTATTGGCATCTGGATTGTTACCAGTAAGCTCAGCAATTTCTTCTTTACTTGCTTCCATTACTTTTTCTTCTTTTTCCATCACTTATTCTCCCCTTTATTTTCTATTCTAATAACTACTGCATTCTTTAGAATTTCATCAGGTATTTCTAATACTGAAGTAGTTGTTATAAACACTTGTTTTGATTCCTTTACATATTCTGTCAAAGCTTCAATTCTACTCTTATCTAAAGCTTGAAAAATATCATCTAATAATAAAACTGGCTCCTTATCCTTTAATGTAATAATTTTCTTTAAAGCTAATTTTATTGCTATATAAATAATTCTTGATTGACCCTCACTAGCAAAGCTTGAGGCATCAAGATTATTAATTAAAATTTTAAAGCTATCTCTATGAGTACCTATTTGAGTAATTTTATAAAGTAAATCAGATTCTAATTTAGAATCAAATGACTTTTTTATATTGGATGGATTATAGGTTGCCTCATATTTTAATTCAATATGCTCAATATTCATCTTTTTACATATTTCATCAAGGTATAAATTAATATCATTTACAAGATTAATTCTTGATTCATAAATATATTTTAATGAATTGATTAAATCATCTGTGACAATATTAAGCATTGTCTTTTCCACTGATGAATTCTTTAATATTGAATTTCTTTCATTTAAAAGCTTTTTATATTTAGAAGACTCATTTATATATCTCTTATCTAAAATCGATATATTTAAATCTAAAAACCTTCTCTTATCCTGCTTACTACCATTTACTAAAGAAATATCAGCAGGAGCTATCATACATACATTAAAATTACCAATGTAATCTCCGCTTTTCTTTATTTCTCTATCATTAATAAATAATGATTTGCCCTTCTCAGATAAAACCATCTTATATTTCTTATCATTATCTATTTCAATTTTGGCATATTCTTTATCAAATTGAATAGCTTCAGATACATCAATAGTTCTATGTGATTTAGTAGTGGATAAAATATGAATTGCTTCTAAAATAGAAGTTTTTCCAGTCGCATTTTTGCCACTCAAAATAACAAATGAATTATTAAATTCGAGATTTAATTTATCAAATAATCTAAAGTTAACTAAATTAATTGATTTAATCATTATTCAATTATAAATTCTTGATTATCTACCTTAATAACATCCTTTGGATAAAGCTTTCTACCTCTTCTATTTTCTAATTCTCCATTTACTAAAACTGGATTTTCAGCTAAATAGAATTTTGCTTCTCCACCAGAAGATATGATATTCTCAATCTTTAAAAGTTGTTGTAATGTTATGTAAGGTGTAGTTATTTTTAATGGCTTCATAGAAAACCCCTTTCTATATGATTATATCATATAGAAGCAAAAATTCAAATAATTATCCCTATTTTTTAGCCTTTTTTTTAATTTTTTTTACTGTATGTATAAATACTCATATTCTATTCAAAATCATAAAATTAAGGCTTTAAAATAATTTTTAGCACTAATTGAACAAAGAAAAAAAGCTTACCATTTCTGATAAGCCTTATAAATCTAATTAATCCATTCTTACTGGTAAGATTAATTGAGTTAAATTAACATCCTTTTCACCACGAATTACGAATGGTCTAATTTCACCAGTTAAATTTAATGATATTTCAGTAGACATGAAGCTCTTTAATGCCTCTAGAAGATATCTAGATGAGAATCCAATTGTAATTGGATTTGAAGCATCTACAAATGTAGGAATAACTTCTTCTCTCGCATCACCATATACAGTGTTATTAGTTGATATTTCAATTGTTCTATCTTTTCTAATCGATAACTTAATAATTGAATAAGCTATTTCCTTATCTCTTTCCTTATCACGAGGTGATAATAAAGATACTCTTTCTACAGCTTCAACTAATTCATCCTTATTGAACTTAACAATGATAGGGAATGTACTAGGAATTAATTTAGATGTATCTGGATATGTACCATCTAATAATCTTGTTTGGAAGCATACATTTCTATATTGAGCTAATAATCTATTTTGAGTGAAATATAAATTAACATCACCATCATATACATCTAAAGCCTTTAGCATTTCATCTAAAGATTTATTAGGGATTGTAATATTGAAATCCTTATATTCTCTAATATTTGTAATCTTTTGAGATAATCTAAATGAATCTGTAGCTGTAACAATTAATTCATTGTTGTTATTTACAAAATTTACACCAGCTAAAATTGGCTTCTTTTCAGTTTGTGCTGTTGCAAATACTGTTTCCTTAATTAATGATTTTAAAACATCAGAATGTAATGTTAATGGATTTTCAAGAGGTACGAAATCAATCTTTGGATAATTTAATGGATCCATAATATGAAGCTTATATTCACCTCTATCAGCCTTAACAATTAAAATCTTGTCATCTGATAAGAATAAATTTACCTTTTTAGAATTAATCTTTCTAATGATATCAATAAATAATCTACCAGGAACAACAGTTGATCCAGCCTCTGTAATTTGTAATGATGAATCAGTAATTGTAACCTCTACTGAAATATCAGTATTTGATGATGTCATAAATAAATCATTCTCAGTCACATAAAATTTGATACCTGTTAAAATTGGCATTGGTGATTTAGATGGTAATCCTCTTGAAATGATATTTAAATTTTCAAGTAAAACCTCTCTATCAATTGTAATATTCATAAAGTCCTCCTAAAAAGATATATTAATGAATTTTTATAATTTTAATAATTAACCACGGTGGATTTGTGGATAACTAGTAAAAACCGTTTAAAATACACGTTTTATTATATCATAATTAATGTGGAAAATGAACATTTTTTTCACAAAAATCCACATTAAAATTTTTCACTAAATAATTAAAATAAATAATTATTTATATAGGGGAAACGAATAAAGAAAAAAACTTAAAGATTTTTAGGTCTTTAAGTCTTTAAATTTATAGCTTTTTCATGATACTTTCAACAGCCATTTTTAATTCTTCATTTGTCTTAATATCATTTTCAATTCTCATACATCCATTCATTACAGTTGTATGATCTTTACCATTTAAAATAGCACCTATTTTTTGATATGTTAGATTATATTTATTCTTTAAAATATACATAACAATATGTCTAGGTAAAACTATTTTAGCTGATCTACCAGCACCTAAAATATCAATTGAATTAATATTATAGAAATTAGCTACTACTGAAATACAAGATTCATATGTATTTTCATGTGTAGTTCTTGCCTTAACTAATACCTCTAAAGCTTCCTTAGCGAAATCCAATGTAATAGGCTGTCCCATTAAATCAGAATATACATTTACTCTATTTAAGGCACCTTCAAGCTCTCTTACATTATCAGTAAATATTTCAGCAATGTATGACAATACATCATCTGGAACCTCTTTTTGAGTTAATTCTGCTACTTTTCTCTTCAAAATACTTAATCTTTGTGGAAAATCTGGTTGATTTATATTAACCTGAATACCCATTTGGAATCTAGATGTAAGTCTGTCCATAAAACCATTTAATTTATTTGGTGGACAATCTGATGTAATAACAATTTGCTTACTTCTATCAATCATATTTTGGAATAGATTGAAGAATTGTTGTTGAGTACCCTTCTTATCAGTAAGCATTTGAATATCATCCATTAATAATACGTCTGTTCCATCATATTTTTCATTAAAGATAGCCATATTATTAGATTGTGCAGCCTGTGTATAATCCTTTAAGAAATCCATAGCTTGTACATAAACAATCTTATTATTAACATTCATATCTGAAATGTAATTACCTATAGCTTGCATCAAATGTGTTTTACCTAAGCCAACTCCACCAAAAATATATAATGGATTTACGAAAACACCTGGTGTTTCAGCAACCTTACTAGCAGTTAAAAAGGCATTTCTATTTGATTCACCTGTAACAAATGATTCAAAAGTATAATTTAAATTTAAGTTATTATTATTTAATACTGTAATTGCAGGCCTAGGTTTAATTTCCTTTGCCTTCTTCTCATCCTCAGTAATAAATCTAATTTTATACTTTCTTTCAAATTTACATTCATCTAAAATTGATTCAATATTTTTAATATGAACTTTATTAATATTGTTCTTTGTGAAAATACTGTCTACTACAATAAAAATTACACCATTTTCCTCATATTCAATCTTTTCAATATCCTTGAAATATTGTTCAAAGGTAACTGGTGCTAATTTTTTCTTTAATTTGTCTCTGACAGTGTTCCAAACTTCCTGTCCGTTTAACATTTTATAACCACCCTTGTTTCTTCTCGCAATTATGATACATTAGTCAAAAGTGGTTTTCAACAAAAACTTTTCAACAAAAAATGTGGATAACTTTTTTGAAAATTTGTTAATAATTATGAAAAAATGTGGATAACTTTTTTGATAAAATTACCTACTTACGCCCTTTTTTTGAATTGACCACATTTTCACATGTTAAAAATTGTGTTAATAAGTTATCCACATAGATATAAAAATTTTCCTCAATATCCACATATTTTATTCACATTAACAATTTATGAAAATAATATGAAAAACAACAAAAATGGCTTAACTAAGCCAAAAATATTTAAAAAAATCAAAAAATCGTACACTGTGTATATGTTAGAAAAACAGTTTTTTTACAATGAAAACATCTTTCATAAATTTTCATTTTCTTTCATAAAAATATTTTTCGAAAAAACGATTAAAAATAGCCGAAATAGTGAATTAAATTTGTCAAGAATTATTTTAAAAAAATGTGGATAACCTTAATAGGACCTCTTGAGTTTTCCACATTTAACAAAAAAATGGCGTAATAGTCTATTTTTTTACTAATTTTCTAAAATTATGCTCTATCACTTTTCTGACAATTATTGGACTATTTTTGTCAAATAACACAACAATCCTTATTATATATATTGTTATAGGAATGGATTTTTGGGTGAAAAAATGTAATAATTAGCACATGATAAATTCATTGTTGACAATAAAAATCCTTTTTGATAGAATAAATGAGCATGGTTTCTTAAAGAATGGAGGGTAATTGATATGAAAAGAACTTATCAACCTAATAAAAGAAAAAGAAAAGTTACTCATGGTTTCCGCGCTAGAATGGCAACTAAGAATGGTAGAAAAGTTTTAGCTGCTAGACGTAAAAAAGGCAGACATCAGTTAACTGTTTAATTTAATATTTAATAATTGACATAACTAGTACGACCAGAACAATTATAAGATTTGTTTGGTCGTATTTTTTTTGTCATAAAAGGTTATTAATCTATGAACAAAGAATATCGCGTAAAAAAGAATACTGAAATTGAGGCTATTCTTAAAGAAAAGCAATCAAGATCTACTCAGTATTTTTCAGTTTATAAAAAAACAAATTCAGAAACCAGCCATTTTCGTTATGCGATGAGTGTAGGTAAAAAAATTGGAGATGCAGTTACTAGAAATAAATATAAAAGATTAATTAGAGCTGTTGTTTCTAATTTAAATATTAAATTAGATTTAAATGTGGATGTTTTTATTATCGCTAGAGCAAAAGTAATTGAGCTTGACTATAATAAGATTTATAAAGAAATAGAGTATCTATTTAAAAAGCAAAATTTATTAAATCAAGGAGAAAAAAAGTGAAAAGTTTTTTCATAAGAAATAAACATAAACTATTATTAGTTGCTGTTTGTTTGGTTCTTCTTATCACATTGTCTGGATGTCGTACTAGTGCTTCTACTTGGTACGCTAAGCCATATACTACTTACGGTCAAGACTGGGTAGATATGTGGGATGGTGGTTCTGGATTCTGGCAATCATTATGGGGTTGGCCAATTAATGTTCTTTCATGGCCAATTGCATTATTATGTTCTTCTATTGGTAAGGGCTTAGGTAACTCATTCTTCTGGGGTATCTTCTTCACTACTTTAATTGTAAGAACAATTGCATGGCCTATTTATGCACGTACAAATGGTATGAGCTTAAAGATGCAACAAATGCAACCTGAAATGAATAGAATTCAAAAAAAGTATGCTGGTAGACAGGATCCTAGAAGTCAACAGCAAATGCAACAGGAAATGTCTAAGCTTTATAAGAAGTATAAGATTAATCCATTGGGTTGTATTGGACCTATGTTACTTCAATTCCCTATCTTCATGGCAATGTATGAGGTTGTACAAAGAATCAATGCTACTTCTACTACTGTTGTAAATGGAGCAATTTCTATGGTATCAACTGGTGAATTTGCATTAAGCAATACTAAGGTATTTGGTTTCTTCGAAATGAATACTTCATTCTTTAGTGCTTCTAGTGCTTGGGATAAGGTTTTCGCAGCATTTATTGCTGTAGCATTTGTTGGTTTACAAATTCTTCAACAAAAGCTATCATCAAGACCTACTAAATATCAAAGAATTCATCCAAATGATAAAAAGAATCAAAAGAATCAAATGAAATGGGTAATGATCATCATGAACGTTATGTTTGGATTTATGGCATTATCTAATACAACTCTTGGTATTTACTGGTTAATCGGTGCTGTATATCAAATTTTCCAATCTGAAGTTGGTAGATTTATCAATAATAAGAAATATGAGAAAATGCAAGCACGTCCAGATGTATTTTAATTAAACTTAAAAGGTGAAAATATGCAAAAAAAGGTAGAATTTATCGCAAAGACTCAGGAAGAAGCAATTTCTGAAGCAGTAAAGAAACTACATATATCAAGTGATAAGATTTTCATTAATGTTTTAGGTGAATTACCTGAAGGATTAAATTGTGAAGCTTTAGTTGATGTTAATCTAACAATTGAAGGTAAAAAATACCTAGAAGGTATTTTAAATGCTTTAAATATTGGTTATCAAATTGAAGCAAGATCAGTTAATGGTGAAGAACAAATTCATTATATAATTGATTCATATGAAAATTCTTTATTAATTGGTGTTAAGGGTAGAACTTTAGAAGCATTACAAATTCTTCTTCGTAATTTAATATCTACTTATTCTAAGGATCATATTGTTACAACATTAGATATCGGTGGATATAAATCTAATCGTGCTAGACAACTTGAGATTCTTGCTACTAAGACAGCTAAAGAGGTTTCTAAGACTAAGGTAGCAGTTAAACTTCAACCAATGACTTCATTTGAGCGTCGTATTATTCATGAGAAGCTTTCTGAATGGAGAGATGTTTATACTGAATCTGAGGGTGAAGGCGAAGAAAGAGCAATTGTCATTAAGCCAAAAAATAAAGACTAATTGTAAAAATGGCTTAGTTAAGCCAAAAGATATAAAAGAGGCAGGAAATTTTCCTGTCTTTTTAAATTATAGTTATTATTTAAAATATGAACAATTTATGATAAAATGTTATTATGAGAAAAATATTAAAATATGTATTAATTATAATATCTTCAATTTTAATATTTATTTTAAGTGGATTTGCAATTAATGCTGGAACTGAACAGGTTATCATTAATTCAAAAATCTCATCATTTAAGAAATTAGGAGTATATCAAGAAGATATTTCAACTAATTTAGTTAAATATTATAAGGTTACAATGGATGGTGAAAGACCAGGATATACTATGAGTGGTTCATACATGTTACCTGGTAATTATGGTGATATCATAGCATCTGGTGATACATTTGTTGTAAATGAATTATTAACATTCTTAAAAAATTATAATGTTGGTGGTCATGTTGCTATTGTTACTGATTATTATGGTGATAATAAAACTACAATTAGTAAATATGATTCAATTGAAGCTACAGGTATGGAATTAGATGAAAATGTAGCAAAGGTAACTAACAGAAGCTATTGGAATGATTTAGATTATTTTAATAGCTGTGTATGCTATAGAACACATTTATCAGACGAAAAGATAGATGAGGCATTGTCCGTAGCAACCGGACACTTACATGATCCATATAATTATAATTTTACGTTTGATACAAAGAATAAATCTTACTGTAGTGACCTAATTTCAAAGACATTTGATTATGTAGGAATTAATCTTAATAGAGATGGTTATTGGACAACTGTTTGGGACATAATGGTATGCCCAGATTTATATATAACTTATTACCATTATACTGAGAGTGGGATTAAGTATATTTACTATGTTGGTTAGGGGTGATTTTAAATGGCTTATGTTGCACTTTATAGAGCGTATCGACCACAAAAATTTTCAGAAGTAGTTGGTCAGGAGCATATAATAAAAACATTACAAAATGCTATTAAATTAAATAAAGTTGCACACGCTTATTTATTCTGTGGACCAAGAGGAACAGGAAAAACAACTCTTGCCAAAATTATGGCTAAGGCTATGAATTGTGAGCATGGTCCAACTATTGAGCCTTGCTGCGAATGTGATGTATGTACAGGTATTGCTAAGGGTATTATATCTGATGTAGTTGAAATCGATGCTGCCTCAAATAATGGTGTTGAGGATGTACGTGCTATAAGAGATACTGTTAAGTTTTTACCTAGTGTAGGTAAATATAAGGTATATATTATAGATGAGGTTCATATGTTATCTCAGGCCGCATTTAATGCCTTATTAAAGACATTAGAGGAACCACCAGCACATGTTATATTTATATTAGCTACAACAGAGCCTTATAAGCTACCAAAAACAATCTTATCTAGATGTCAGAGATTTGATTTCTCATCAATCTCTTTAGAGGATACTCTAAAGAGGCTTAAAATAGTAGCTCAGGATGAGAAT
>JAEEGH010017236.1_pt1 | contig 15425 bp, 12 predicted proteins | sample 9134181 | NCBI WGS metagenome assembly JAEEGH01 (sample SAMN16246544, study PRJNA631951) | gut metagenome | biome: gut microbiome; feature: rumen; material: DP-attached | host: Bos | place: Iran: Karaj | collected 2018-10 | reverse complement strand
CTTTCTTCAAGAAGCCCGTGATGTCCGGGCCGCCGCCATGTACGATGACCGGACGGATGCCGACCTGCTTCATCAGCGTGACGTCCTGCATGACTTTCGCTTTCAAATCCTCGCTGATCATCGCGTTGCCGCCGTATTTGACCACGATGGTCTTGCCGGAGAATTCCTGAAAATACGGCAGCGCTTCGACGAGAAGATTCGCCGTATCCTGCGGTGAAAACATTCTGCCGCCTCCCATCAGGTGTGATACTCGCCGTTGATCTTCACATATTCATAGGAGAAATCGCAGGACCAGACCGTCGCCTCCGCGTTGCCAAGCCCAAGCTCCACGTCGATGACGACGTCGTGCTCCGCCATGACCTTGCGGAGCGCCGTTTCGTCGAACTTCGCGCCGACGCCTTTATCGTAGACGGCAATCCCGCCGAATTTCACCACAGTTTTTTCCGGCTCCATCGGTACGCCGGAGTATCCCACCGCGCAAATCACGCGGCCCCAGTTCGGATCCTCGCCGAAAAACGCCGTCTTGACCAGCGGCGACTTCGCGACGCTCATGCCGACCTGCTTCGCGCTCTCAAAAGTTTTTGCGCCCGTCACATGGATCGTCAGGAACTTCGTCGCGCCCTCGCCGTCCGCAGCGATTCGCTGGGAAAGTCCAGTGCAGAGTTCCTTCAGCGTGTCGCGGAAAATCTCGTAATCCTTGTCTTTTTTCGTAATCGTGGCGTTGCCCGCCGCGCCGTTGGCCAGTACTATCGCCATATCGTTGGTGCTCATGTCGCCGTCGATGGAAATCATGTTGAACGTGACCTCGACGACCTCGGACAGCGCCGCCTGCAAAAGCGGCTGGTCGATAGCAGCGTCCGTCGTGATGAAACAGAGCATCGTCGCCATGTCCGGCTGGATCATGCCGGAGCCTTTGGCGATTGCGCCGAATCGGACTTTCTTGCCGCCGATCTCGACTTCCGTCGCGCAGGCTTTCGAGTAAGTGTCCGTCGTGATGATTGCGTTACCCGCGTTGACGCTGCCGTTCTCGGACAGCTCCGCCGCCGCCGCCTTGACGCCTTTTTTCACTTTGTCCATTGGAAGCTGCACGCCGATGACGCCCGTTGACGCAACGATAACTTCATTCGCCGCGCAGCCCACCGCGTCCGCAGCCTCTTTGGCCATCGCCCTCGCGTCCGCCAGGCCCTGCTCGCCGGTGCAGGCGTTCGCGCAGCCCGCGTTCGCGCAAATCGCGTGCGCCTTGCCGCCCTTCACGACTTCCTTCGAGACATAGACGGGAGCCGCCGCCACTTGATTCTTCGTGAAAGTTCCGGCCACCGCCGCCTCTTTCTCGGTATAAATCAGAGCAAGATCGAGATTCCCGCTCTTCTTGATCCCCGCCTTGACGCCCGCCGCCTGGAAACCCTGCGGGAACGTAATACCCATCTTCTTATGCTCTTCGCTAAACATATCATTTCCTCCTTATTCATCTTCATTAAAGAAATCGCTGTCAATGCGTTTGATTTTATAGGACTTCTGCGTTGAAACACCAACATCAAACTCAATCATTAGCTCAGCCAGCTTTTTGCCGTCAATCAAGATGATATGTTGATTATTTGCATATTCTCTTGCAGCATCTGAAAATTTAGCTGTTGTAATAAAAAGTCCTTTTCCAATTTTAGGTTGCTCAACTAAAGCCCCCATAAACTTTTGAATTTCCGGTCGCCCCACTACTGTGTCTAAAGCCCAACGTTTTGCTTGAATATATATTCGATTGAATCCAAGCTTATCCTCATCAATTATGCCATCAATTCCACCATCATTACTATATTTTGTAACAAATCCAGCCCCTTCATAACCACCATATCCCATTCTTTCTAAGAGTTTAACGACAAGTCTCTCAAAGAATTGTGGTGACATATCATGAACTGCAGTCAATAATTCATCTGCCAATTCCGCATTGATTTCCTTATATACACGCTCAAAGGTGTCTTGAGGCGTTTCTTCACTATCAACTTCCACGTTTTGTTCTTCTGAAGGTGCTTTATCATTTGCTGACGAGTGAAAATCAGTAAATTGGGAATACCGATCTGCCAAAAGTTTTACGGTAATTGTAATTTTTTCTGAAAGAACTTTCTCCCCTTCTGATGTAATTTGGTAATGTGCACGTTGCGGACTTATAATCAAGCCACTCTTTTTGAGATATGTACTGCTCCAATGAATCCGATTCCAAACTCGTGATTCCCCGCTGGGGATAGTTTCGGCAAGGTCTGCATCAGATAAATTCATGTTTTGTAAAATATATTGCCTGCATTCTTTAATATGGTGAATTTTTCTATCTTGCAATGACTCTAAGAAAGTATTGAAAAACTCATAAAATTTTGGTACTGCCATCATCGCACCTCCTTACGGATACATCGGCGCCGTCGTCAATCCCAGCTTTTCGTCGAAGCCGCAGGCGATGTTGAAATTCTGCACCGCCTGCCCCGCCGCTCCTTTGACGAGATTGTCGATGGCGGAGAGTACGATTACGCGATTTGTCCTTTCGTCGATGTGCCAGCCGAGGTCGCAGAAATTCGAGCCTCGCACATATTTCGTCTCGGGGTATGCGCCGCGCCCGCGCAGGCGAATAAAATATTCGTCCTTATACAGCGATTGGAACGATTCGTCCACCCTGTCCGCCGTAACGCCGTCTGCGAGTTTCGCGTAACAGGTCGAAAGGATCCCTCGGGACATCGGCACGAGATGGGGCGTGAATTGCAACATGATCGGCGTGCCGCAGAGGTCGGAAAGCGCCTGTTCGATTTCCGGCGTATGGCGGTGTGTCGCAACGCCGTAGGCCTTGAAATTATCGAAAAGCTCCGGAAAATGATTGGGAAGCTTTGCCGAGCGGCCTGCACCGGACACGCCGGATTTTGCGTCGATCACGATACTGTCGAGGTCGATCAGTCCGTCTTTGACCAGCGGCGCGAGGGCGAGAATGCTCGCCGTCGTATAGCAGCCGGCGTTGCCGATGATTTTCGCTTCCTTGATTGCTCCCCGATAGAGCTCCGCGAGGCCGTATACCCGCTCCGCGTTCGGGTGGGAATGGCTGACCTTATACCAATGTTCATAGACCGCCGTGTCGTGGAATCGGTAATCCGCACCGAGGTCGATGATCCGCACTGGATAGTCGGCGACGGCCAGCCCGATTTCCATCGCATGGCCTGCGGGCAGGCCGATGAAAATAAAATCGCTGTCCTCCGCTATGCGCTCGATATCCTCCATACTTTCCAGCGGCCTGTCGAACAGCCCGAGGAAATGCGGATAAATCTCTGAAAGGGGTTTTCCCGTATGGCTCTCCGAAGTCGCGTGGACGACCTCCGCCTTTGGGTGCCCTAACAGAATGCGCAGCAGCTCCGCGCCCGCATATCCTGTCGCGCCGATGATACTTACCCTCATGAAAATGCCTCGCTTTCCAATGACTTTCATAATTATACACAAATATTGCATAAAAATGCAATAGGAAAATCAAAATTTTATTCCGTGCTCGCGAAAAATACGCTATAATGGAGCGAACTCGAAAAACGTATGAAAGGATCTGCGCCCATGAAAAAAATGCTCCGCTTATGCGCGGGTCTCATACTTGTATTCTTTCTTGGGTTCTTCCTCGCCGGGGGGCGCGACGTGCTCCGCAAAGAAACGGTGAGCCGCGTCACGGATTGGGCGGCGGACAGCGTTTTGCCCTCCGCGCAGCAGAAAGAGCCTAATCCGCTGGAACACCCGGACGGCATTACCCGCGCCAAGCGCCTTTTGTTTCTAAGGGACGCCGTTGACGAGTGCATATCTGAAAAGAAGATCGTTCCGACAAAGGAATTGCCGGACTCGCTCCTGCAAGCGATCGTCGCCGTCGAGGACGCCAGATTTTATTCGCACCCCGGTTTTGACGTCGAAGGCATCATTCGCGCGACGCTCGTCAATCTTCAAAAAGGAGAGATCGAGGAAGGCGCGAGCACGATTACGCAGCAGCTCATCAAGAACCTTTTTCTCTCGCAGGAACGTTCTTTCGCGCGCAAAACGGAAGAACTGGCTCTCGCCGTGGACCTCGAAATGCGATTTTCCAAGGAAGAGATTCTTTCGCTTTATCTGAATACCATTTATTTTGGTTCGGGATATTACGGCATATACGATGCGTCGCGTGGATATTTCAACAAGGAGCCGCAGGATTTGACGCTTCCGGAAGCCGCCATGCTTGCCGGTCTGCCGAATGCGCCGTCCGTTTATTCCCCTTACGAAGATTTTCTGCTCGCAAAAAAAAGACAGCTTATCGTGTTGGATGCAATGGTGCGCACCGGCATGATTTCGGAACAACTTGCCGAGGAGGCCAAAATCGCGCCCATTTACCTCGCGCATTGATCGAGTTACATAATGCAGATTCAGTAAAACGAGCAAAACAGGGCCTTCATGAAGACGGTTTCAGCCTTCATGAAGAGCCCTGTTTTTTCGTATAGCGATTATTTTCCGGCGCTTTCCGCAGCTTTTTCCCGTTCACGCTGCGCTTTGCGCTCCTCTTTTTCGCGCTCTTTGCGCGCTTTCTTTTCTTCGGCCACCTTATCGCCCTTCTGCTTGTTTATTTCGTCGCCCAAAGCGTCGTAAAAGAGCGAGACCATATCCGAATAGGTCCCGACGGTGTCAAGGTCATCGGGAGCGAGAATGATCTGGTAAGTGTAAAGCAATTCGCTGGTCGCGGCGCTGTACACCTCAAAGAAAAGCACCGTGCGGCGGCTCGTCGTCACCGTAGGAACGAGATATGCGTCGGCATACTGCGCCACTTTGTTCCTGAATACTCGAACGGCAGCAATTCGGTTCAGCGTGTAGAGATCTTTTCCCGTCGTCTGAAGAATGTCTTTCGCAATGACGTCATAAGGCACGACTTTGTATTTTTTCGGCGAGACCTTTGCGCCGCGCGCGTTCAGAACGTCGATATATTCCGCCAGCGTAGGATAGCCCTTTTTCTCTATATAGAGAGGAGCCGCTATAGCCAAAGTCTTTATGTCAGCGACCGTCTGTCCTTCCTGTGGCTTGCCTTCTTCCCAATATGCTGAGGCCAAAGGGCACAAAACCGTCATGAAAACGGTAACTATCAGGATTTGAACGAACTTTTTCATGCGAAAAATTCCCCCTCATACGAAATTTTTGAAGTAAGAAAGTTGGAAAGTAGGAAAGTAGGAAAGTAGGAAAATCTTACTTTCTTACTTTAAAAATTTTATCCTTGCTTAAATCAACCCATGCGCTTTCATCGCGGTCTCAAGTTTTTTCAGGTTCTCCGGCTCCATTTCCGAGAGCGGCAGCCGAAGAGGTCCGGCCGCATAGCCCATCATACGCATCGCGGTCTTGGCCGGGATTGGGTTCGTCTCGCAGAAAAGCGCGTCCACGATATCGGTGCAGGCAATCTGGAGCTTAGCCGCTTCTTCCACCTTGCCGTCGAAGTACAGTTGGCAGATATCGTGAGTTTCCTTCGGCATGACGTTTGACAGCACCGAGATGACACCCATGCCGCCCAGGGAAAGAATCGGCACGATCTGGTCGTCGTTGCCCGAGTACACCGCCAGTTCGTCGCCCACCGCGAAACGCAGGCGCAGAATCGACGAAAGGTCGCCGTTCGCCTCTTTTACCGCGACGATATTCGGGTGCTTGGAAAGCGCCGCGTAAGTCGACACTTTGATGGAAACGCCCGTACGCGACGGCACGTCGTATAAGATGCACGGGATATTCACGCTGTCGGCGATCTTCGTGAAGTGCTCGATCAGTCCTTTCTGCGTGCATTTATTGTAATACGGCGTCACGAGTAAAAGCCCGTCGGCGCCGACTTTTTCCGCATACTGCGAAAGCTGCACCGCGTAAGCAGTATCGTTCGAGCCGGTACCGGCGATGACGGGTACGCGCTTTTTTGTATACTCGACGGCAAACTTGATCGCTTCTTTGTGCTCCGCATCGCTCATCGTTGCGGCTTCGCCCGTCGTACCCGCGACGATAATTGCGTCCGTATGGCCCGCAATCTGCGCGTCGATCATGCGGCCAAACTCAGGGAAATTGACGCCGTCCTCGGTGAACGGAGTGACAATGGCGACGCCGGCGCCCTTGAAGATCAATTTCTTCATAAAGACTTCTCCTTTTCGTCAAGGAATAACTGAAGATTTTTTCAGCGATTCCGTAAAATCAATCTCATTATATTGCATTCACGGGCATTATGCAAGAAGGGACGAAAGCAATCAAACGCTTCCGTCCCTTTCTTTTGGATATTATCAGTTTTTTACGCGACTTCGTCGGCCGCGGCAATCGCCTCGTTGAAACGACGGACGATTTCGTCGAATGAATACAGCCCGTCCTCGTTCGCTTGCAAGCCCTTCAGCTGCAACGGCACAATGGTCGGCGGATGCTCCAGCGACAGCGGCTCGCGGCTTTGCATCTGCTTCGCGCTCTGATAGACGAGCTTCAGCGAACCGTAACTCTCCCCGTCTTCGTTAATCCGCTTCTCGATGACGAGCTTCGCCCCGATCGGCGTTCTCTCCTCAATGGTGTCTTGGAGCGTGTATTCCTCGACGCCGAGCGCCGGCAGAACCGTTGCCAGATTGACGTCGTGGCCGCATAGGAACGTGAAAATCCGTCCGTCCTCCGCCATTTCGTCCCGCATGACGGCAAGCAACGGACGCGCGAAATGTCCTGACATCGTCGGCAAATAGAAGTACGCGTTGATGCCCATGTCCTTGACCCGCGTAATGCCTTGCCACTGCTTGAAGGTCAGCGTATGTCCGAAAGCCGCCTGCGGCGTTTCTTCTTCTCCGTTTGCTTCATAATATTGCAGCGACAGCGCGTCACTGGCGCGTCCGGCCACGCGAAGCGAGCCGGTCAACCGCATTGTGTCAATATCAAAGGATAAATCGTCCGCAGTGAATGACGTCATCCCCTTTTTCTGTGCGTATTCTGAATCCTTAAAATCTATTATTTCCGCAATTAATGCGGCGTCAGACTCCAGCCGCTTTCCAATTCCACGGATGCCTCCCAACGCTTCAATTTCTTTTGCCGTCCGCGCGCGAAATTCGTCGCTGAGAGTTTCAGGCGGCGAGGGCAAAAACACCGGATCGGACTCGTTCAGCTCGAAATGACGCTCGACGCGGATATTCGCAATCGGCAGCATCCCGGAGGAAAAATACCGCGCCGTGGCGATCGTGCGCTGATAGGAGTTGGCGTAAAAACGCATCTCGCCAATTTCCGGTACATAGTTTGCGCCGATCAGTCCTTCGCTCTCGAGCCATTGGCGGAAATACTGCCCCATGATTGTCTCGAGCTGGGCGCCTTTCATCGAAAGTTCTCCCGGTCCTGCCGTCCAATGGAACCACGAATGCGGCGTCAGCGAATTCACGATGCGGCTTCCGCCTTTAGTGGGTGAACGGAGATTATGGCGGCTCAAAACCAGCACCTTCGAGAGCCTATACCGCTCCTCTCCTTCCAACGCCTGCGCCGTTTGCCCGGCGAATGTGGAAACCAGGAGAAGGAAAACGAAAAACAGTAAAACTACCTTGTTTTTCCGCACTGATTGATGCTCCTTTCTTTTGCCTCTGAAAATGCTTTACTCCATCGCGCGAACGATGCGACTGAAGAGAGCTTTGTTCTCTTTGACCTTTTCTTCTCCGCCGAAGACGCAGAACGTATTTTTTTTCATGCAGGCGTCGACAAGAGGAGCCAAGTTGCGAATCGCAGATTCGTCCGTTGCGAGAATCTGATCGCGCTCCTGCTGACGGTCTTCCTCCGTGATTCCGCGCAGATACAAAATCTGGGCAAGATTTCCCTTCATTTGCGGCGTCAGCGGCGTATCCACCGCCGCGATTGTCCCGATAATATATTTTGTCATTTCCCGGACCGACGCTGTGAAGTTTTTCAGATAATCCGCGATTTCATCGTAGACACGCAATGTCTCCGAAAGATTCGGATCCCGATAGGACGTAAACAGCATCAGGCCGTTTCGCGCGAACTGCGTCGACGCGCCGTAGGCGCCTCCCTGCACCCGAAGACGCGTCCAAAGGTATCCGTACCTCATGATGGTTTCGAGAACACGCATCGTGCCGGTGTATTTATATCCGAGATGAACGAAGTTTTCTCCTTTTCCTACATACTGCACCCGACTTGACGTCACGATTGCCTCGTTTTTCACCGGATTAACCCCGACCTGCTTTGCAGCCGGATATTCTTCGTCGTCCAAGGCTTCAAGCAGCGGAGTGATTGCAGATTCGACTGCGGAATAAGCCTTCTTTTCCGTCGTCACGCCGAGAATCAAACCATGTTTTGTAAACATCTGCTTCAGGAGTTTCGAGAGTTGTTTCCCGATATCTGCCGCTCTTTCTTCGAAATTCGCATCCAGTTCCTTAAGGAAGCGGTAATAGGAAAGATAATTCTCGTCTTCGAAACGGCTGGCGGGAGCACTATAAGAACTCAGACGGACCGCCAGTACGCGATTCGGCGTATTCAAAATCAGTCGCTCCACGCCTGCCAGCGTCTGCTTGATTAATTCCCGCAGCCGTTTAGCATCCGAGAATTTTGATTTCGTGAGAATTTCCGCTAAGAGTTTGCCAAGCTCCGGCAGTTTTCTGACGAGCACTCTCGCCTTAACGATCGTTTTTACGTACCATTCGTCTGTCGTATCCCCTCGCGTCATGGAAGTTACGTTATAGCTGACGCCTCCGGTATGGAGGTTGATGAGATTCGTCAAATCCGCGTACGAATGGTCTTCCGTATCAACGGCTCCTAAAATCTCGCAAAGCAAGTATGCATAATGCTGTTGTTCCTGCGTAATCGACGCGCCGTCAAAAAATAACGTCAGATAAGCGATCCCGTTGGTTACGACGTCGCTGTAAAGAACCTTATGCCCGCTCAAGGTCCGCTCTTCCAGCGGCAGCTTCTCCGCCGTTTTCCTGATATCCGACAGCTTGAGCAGCGGAATTTTCTCCAACATTTCCGGCGAGTCCGGCGTCTGCTGCAGTTTCTTGAGCCGCGCCGTCGTCGCGATAATCTCGTCGATATCCGCCTCGCTCATCGACGCTTTCCTATCCGCCAGCATTTTTTCTGTCGCGGCTTCGCGCTCAGCCGCCATCGTGCGGCTCGGTTTCATGGTGATCAAGACTTGATGCGGATTGTCGAGAATGCATCGACGCAAGAGTCCCTCATAAAAACCATTGTCCAACCCTTCGCGCAGCTTTTGGAATTCTTCTTCGTAGAAGAGCGGTTCCGCAGGGTCGCCCCCATACAGCCAGCGCGTCATCACACTGAGATTGTAGACGAGGCCTTTTGGCGTCGAAGCGAAGTCAGATTCTCGCACCTTGAATTCCAAAAGATTCAGAGACGCTTCCAAAAGCGTGCGGTCAATGCCCTCCCGTGCCAATTTTTCCACCGTATCCGTCACGACTTGATAGAAACGTTCCGCGTCTTCGGGTTCGGCGTTCGTCACTTCGACGGAAAGATTCGGCTGATAAATCTGCGTTTCCAAGGAAGCGGAAACATCTTTTCCGATACCGGCGTCCATCAGAGCCTGCGTGATGGGAGCGGCGTCCGTCATGAAAAGCGCGTGGACGAGGACGCCCATGCCGGAACGCGTCAGGCGGTCTTCGGAATCGCAGACGATCGTGCCCAGCGCGAGATACGTCTTTTCTTTCGTGTCCTCCTCCGCGCCCACCGGATACTCCGCCGTGATACGCTTCATCGAGTCGAAGCGAGCCTGCTTTTTCAGTTCCGAATCGATTTCCTGCCGCGAGAAGTGAGACAGATACGCCTCGTCGAGGAACGCCAGCTGTTCCTCGATATTCATGTCGCCGTATAAATAAATATAACTATTGGACGGATGGTAATATTTCTTATGGAAAGCGACAAAACTTTCCTGCGTGATTTCTGGGATTTTTTCGGGATTGCCGCCGGACTCGAAAGCGTAAGCGGTGTCGGGATACAGCTGTTTTAAAAGTTCCGTTTCAAGCAAATCCTCAGGCGACGAGGTCGCTCCCTTCATTTCATTATATACGACGCCGCTGTAGCGGAGCGGAGCGTCCGGATTGTCTATCTCGTAATGCCATCCTTCCTGCAGCAATACTTCCGGCTTGTCATACATCTGCGGATAAAAGACCGCGTCAAGATAGACGTCCATCAAATTTCGAAAATCCTGCGCATTCCGGCTTGCCACCGGATATATCGTCTTATCCGGATACGTCATCGCATTCAAGAAGGTATTCAAAGATCCCTTGACCAACTCGACAAACGGTTCTTTCAACGGGAATTTTCTCGAACCGCAAAGCGTCGAGTGTTCCACGATATGTGCGGACCCCGTATCGTCTATCGGAGGCGTGCGAAAAGCAATCGAAAATACTTTGTTGTCATCCTGATTGCTGACAAAAAACAACCTCGCGCCGCTCTTTTCATGTTCAAAAAGGAAACACTTTGATGTAATTTCCGGTATTTCCTTTATTTCCATCAATCGAAAACCATGTACCTTGTCGTTTACACGCATCTATAAAATCTCCTTTCGAATTATCGTTTGCAATAGAAATCGGCCTATCAATTATACGAAGATATTATATCATACCAGCCGTACGAACACAGCCCCTCTTTGCTTTCTTCCCTGCGAATATGCTACAATACGCTCAAAGCATTTCAACAAAAACCGAAAGGAGACTTTCCTTTGGATTCTCAAACCTGCCTTGAAATTCTTCGAGACGTATATAAGGATAATCAATTTATTTCTTACTGTGGGATCACGATTGACGCCGTACGATACGGAGAGGCCACTTTGAGTCTTGTCGTCGACGATACGAAGCATACGAACCAATATGGCTTCACACATGGCGGCGCGTTGGAGGCGCTTGCCGACATTGCCCTCGGCGTTGCCTGCGCCACCGTCGGAAAACGTGTGATGACGCTCTCTTTTAATATGAACTTCATCAAGAACATTCACGCCGGGGAGCGCGCCACCGCCGTCGCCGTCGTTCGGCATAACGGCCGCCGCACGATGGTCGTCGACGTCGACACTACGACGGACGACGGCGAACTGATGACCCGCGCCACCGCCACGATGTTCGTCCGCGATTGCTATGATAATATTCCCGAAAAATGGTAAACGTAACAGACAAAAACGAAGGACTGCCGCAGAGTATTTTCGCTCTCCGCGACAGTCCTTCGTTTTTATTGCGAATCTTCTTTCGACGCCTTATGATTTTTTATTCTTTCTTTCCTGGAACATTCTCGCGTTATAATCATAATTATACTGAACCATGTGATCCGGTTTGATGTCGATGGTCTGTACCGAGTAGAGCTTCATGCCGATCGTGGAGAGCTGATACATTTCCCACGCCCGTAAGAACTTTTGGAGTTCCGCCGCATCGCTGGACTTGTCCGCTTCTCCCGAAAGCTCTCCGCCTCCCGGCATCAAAATCACAAGGAAGTAGCTGCCTTCGGGAATCCCGGTGAAAGCATACTTGCCGTTCTCATCCGCCTTGGCGATGAAAATATCCGCCCCCGTGGGCGCAATGCCGTCTTTGTACCATGCGAGAAGCTCTGCTTCGGATAACGCGTTCATGTCCGTCGCGCGGGAAATGAGCTGGAGTTCGATAGCGTTTTCCGTTTTTTTCTTTTCGCCGCCGATGGCGACGCCGACGCCGGACTGTCCCCGATCCCAATTTCCGCGTCCGCTGTCGCGCACGACAAGCTCCACGCCGAGATCGAGCGGACCTTTGACCTTGCCTTCGACGCCGCCGTCCGCCGCGCACGCTGTCCCCGTCATAAGCAAAAATGCCGCCGCCATGGCCGCCAATTGTTTTTTCATACGAAACCCTCCCATTTTTTGCTGTTTAAAAAATTCGACACGACCGTCTAAATTCCTTTTTCTTTGTAAAAAAAATAGCCCTCCTGAAAAGAAGGGCAAAATATGAATCAACAGAAATGATGGTCGATGTGGAGTACGGCCCGATCTTTCGGGCTTTGTTTAAGGAAACGGCGCAGGAACGCACGTCGAAGTTCCCGGTCGCTCATCGGGAGGTCTTCCGGGCACGACACCTCGAAACTGATTTTCCGTCCGCCCCGATAGGGCACAATCTGGAAGTCATGGATTGCGAGTCTCGTGTCGATTGAGGTCAATAGACGTGAAGCCAGTACATACAGGCGGTCGGCCTCCGGGTCGTCCGTGGCGACGGGGTCGATATGCACGGTCACAAAAATCTGGAGACTGCCCCAGATTTTGCGCTCGATGCGGTCCGCCAAATTATGCGCTTCAATCAGCGGCATTTCCGCGGGAAGTTCGATATCCAGCGTCGCAAAGGTACGCCCGGCGCCGTAACCGTGCAGCACGAGGTCGTGGACGCCGAGCACGCCCTTTTCCTCCATGGCAATTCGACGGACGTCCGCTGCCAGCGACGGGTCGTTCGCCGTTCCCATTAAAGGATCGGCGGCAGCCCGGAGAGCTTCCCAACCGCTGTAAAGAATAAAACCAGAGACGAATATGCCCGCCCAGCCGTCGATATTGATGTCGGCCAGCGCGTAAGCGCCCAGAGAAGCGAGAACACCGGAAGTCGCGAGGCAGTCCGTCAGGCTGTCCGTTCCCGCCGCTTCAAGAGCGGCAGATTGTATACGTTTTCCGACCTTGAAGTACATATTGGCAAGGCCGACCTTCAAAAGCAAAGAAAGCGCCAAAAGCGTGACGCCGATTCGATCGATGGAAAGCGGCTCCGGCGTGAAGATTTTTTCCACCGAGGTGCGAAATAATTCGACGCCCACAAGCAGAATAACCGCCGCGACGAAAAGGCCCGCCAGATATTCGGCGCGTCCATGGCCGAAGGGATGCTCCGAGTCGGCGGGACGACCTGCAATCCGGAAGCCTAAGATCATCGCCAGCGAAGTTCCCGCGTCGGATAAATTGTTCAACGCATCCGCCACGACGGCCACCGCCCCACAGGCGACGCCGACGGCCAGCTTGACCGCGAACAATATAAGATTAACGCCAATCCCAATGACGCCTGCCCGCTCGCCGCAACGTTGCCGTGCCGCGTAGCCGTCGCCCTCGTTTGGCAAAAGGAGCAACCGATCCAGAACCATTTCATGATCCCCTTTTTTATCTTCGCAACGATAATGAAAATGAGAGCATCTTGCACTCTCCCGCATAATGCAGAACTGCCTCCCTGAATTTCAGGAAGGCAGTTTCATATTTTTTACTTATTATACGGACAGGTATATCATTTGTCAAGGAAACAAAATTACGCTTCGGTAAGGAACGCCAGATATCCTTTCGTTGCCTCGTAAAGGTCGACGATGCTCGTGACCTCCCACGGCGCGTGCATGGAAAGGACGGGAACGCCGCAGTCGATAACCTGCATGCCGTAAAGCGACATGATATAGGCAATCGTTCCGCCGCCGCCGAGATCGACGCGTCCCAGCTCCGCCGTCTGGAAACGTACTTTATGTTTATCCATGATCTTGCGAAGTTCGGCGATGTATTCGGCGTTGGCGTCATTGGAGCCGGATTTGCCGCGGGAACCCGTGAATTTATTGAACACCATTCCGCCGCCGAGATAAGCGACGTTCTTCTTATCGAAAGCGCTCGCGTAAAGAGGGTCGAATCCGGAACTGACGTCCGACGACAGCATTTTTGAATTTGCCAGCGCGCGGCGAAGTCTAAGCTCGCCTTTCTCTCCCAATGTTTCCATTAGTTCTGCCAGCGTATTTTCAAAGAAACGCGACTGCATGCCGGTGGCGCCTACGCTTCCTATCTCTTCTTTATCGACGAGCAGACAGCAGGCAGTACGCCGCGTTTTTTTCGTTTCCAGCATCGCGCGCAGGGAAGTAAAGGCGCAGACTCGGTCGTCCTGCCCGTAGCCGAGGGTCATGCTGCGGTCAAATCCCATGGCGCGGGCGCAGCCGGCAGGCACTAAGGTCAGCTCGGCCGAGACGAAATCGTCGTTCGTGATCCCGTATTTCGTATTGAGAATCGCGAGTACTCCCGATTTGACCGCATTTTTATCTTCGTCCGGCAGAGGCAGGCTTCCGACGAGAATATCCAGTTTTTCGCCTTCTATCACTTTCGCCGCTTTTTTCTCCATCTGTTCCTGCGCAAGATGGATCAAAAGATCGGTGACGCAAAAAACAGGGTCCTTTTCATCTTCGCCGACGGTAATATCCAGCGTCGTTCCGTCCTTCTTTACAACGACGCCATGAAGCGCCAAGGGAAGAGCTACCCATTGGTATTTCTTGATACCGCCGTAATAATGCGTATCAAGATACGCCATATTCCCTTCCTCATATAAAGGGTTCTGTTTGAGATCAAGCTTGCAGGTGTCTATATGGGCGCCGAGAATGGCGAGGCCATCCTCGCAGGGACGTTCTCCGATTTGAAAAAGAGCAACCGTCTTTTTCATACCGACGGCATAAACCTTGTCTCCGGTTTTCAGCTTTTTCTTTTTGCGAATCGCTTCGGATAATTCTATATATCCTGCCGCTTTTGCCATGCGAATCGTTTCCGAGACGCTTTCCCGTTCCGTCTTGCATTTCGATATGAAATTTCTGTAGTCGTCAGCCAGCGCATGAGCTCGTTTCTTTTCCGCCGTCGTATAGGTATTCCATACGTGGATATCTTTTTCGTCCTTATTTTTTTTGCTTTTTTTATCAGCCATTTTTATCAGCTCCCGCATTCATAATCATCTTTTCGACGATTGCCTGAAAATCTTCTTTCGTTTCCGCTCGGTTGAAAGCCTCCCGAAGTTCTCCCCCTCCTGTCATGCCTTTCGTATACCATGTGGCATGCTTTCGCATTTCTCTTGCGCCGATATAATCTCCCTTGTAGCGAATCAACATATCAAGATGCCGCAACAAAAGATCTCCTCGTTCTTTCACCGTCGGCGGGGCAGGTTCGACGCCCGTTTCCAAAAAAGAACGAAATGTGCGGAATATCCATGGATTTCCTTGGGCAGCCCGCCCAATCATTACGCCGTCGCATTCGGTCTCGCGAAAAATACGCGACAAATCGTCTGTCGTCCTGATATCTCCGTTGGCGATTACAGGAATCTGCACCGCACGTTTTACGTCGGCGATAACGCTCCAATCCGCGTGGCCTTTATAATACTGTTCGCGGGTGCGGCCATGAACCGCGATTGCCGCCACGCCTGCAGCCTCGGCTCGTCGCGCCATATCTATCGCATTTATGTTTTCCGAATCCCAGCCGATTCTCATTTTTATTGTCACAGGCAGCCGCGTTGCCCGAACCAACGCTTCCATGATACGGCCTGCCCTTTCAGGGTCCCTTAAAAGTGCGGAACCCGCGCCGTTTTTCACAATTTTCGGCGCGGGACAACCCATGTTGAAATCAATGACGTCCGCACAGCCTAAAGTCTCGACGTAAGCCGCGGCTTCCGCTACCGGTTCCGGCTGCGCGCCAAAAAGCTGCA
>JAEEGH010017235.1_pt1 | contig 15425 bp, 9 predicted proteins | sample 9134181 | NCBI WGS metagenome assembly JAEEGH01 (sample SAMN16246544, study PRJNA631951) | gut metagenome | biome: gut microbiome; feature: rumen; material: DP-attached | host: Bos | place: Iran: Karaj | collected 2018-10 | reverse complement strand
GTATGTAACACCGATCGTCAGGTGCTCATCAAGTCGTCCGTGCCGAGTAAATTACAGTTAGGTCCCGGCTTAGGCGCAGGCGGTGATCCCGAGACCGCTCGTCAGTATGCGGAGGAGAGTCGCGATCATATCCGTGAGGCACTCAATGACGGCACACAGATGCTGTTCATCACTGCCGGTATGGGTGGCGGTACAGGAACCGGTGCTTCGTCCGTAGTAGCCGAAGTGGCACAGGAAATGGGGATCCTTACCGTAGGTATAGTCACCATTCCGTTTGCTTTCGAGGGCAAGAAGAAGATCGAGAAAGCGATGACCGGCGTAGCGCGCTTGGCAAAGCATGTCGATGCACTGCTGATCATTAACAACGAGAAACTCAAACAGATCTATCCCGAACTGAACCTGCTCAATGCCTTCTCTAAGTCCGATGACGTGGTAGCCAATGCCGCCAAGGCGATTGCGGAGATCATCACCGTGCCGGGCTATATCAATACGGACTTTGCCGACGTGCGCAACACGCTCCGTAAGGGTGGAGTAGCCATCATGAATATAGGTCGTGCTTCGGGTGAGAAACGTATCACCAATGCGATCAACGACGCGCTCAACAGTCCGCTGGTGAACACGAATGATGTACATGGCGCAGAGCGTATCCTGCTGCAGTTCTACTGCTCGACAGAGCATGCCATCGTCATGGAGGAGATTGACCAGATCAATGATTTTGTACAAGAGGTAGGCGATGATATTGAGGTACAATGGGGCGCTTCTATTGACGAGAGCCTGGGCGAAGAAGTACGCGTGACGGTTATCGCGACTGGCTACAAAGTAGATGGCCTGCCTTCGGAGGACGAAGAAGAGGGCAAGAAGACTATCTCTGAGGCTATCGAAGATAACTATCCTCCGCAGACGCCGAAACCCTTAGAGGACGAGAAGGCACAACTCATCGACCTGAGTGAGACACTCTTTGCCGATGGGTTTGACCAACCTCAGCAACCTCGCGAGAGAGCAACTTCCACTTCGGCTGATGACGTAGTCATCACCGTGGAAGACGAGGCCAAAGTAGAAGAACCGAAAGAAGAAACCCGCCGTCCATTCGGATGGATAAGAAGAAAATAAAGTATGGAAAAAGAGATGAATTTCTTTGACCTCTGTGCGGCATGTGGTCGCGCGATAGGTCGTTTATGTGTCGCATGTTGGCACTTGTTGGAGCGAATGATCCGCTTGACGTACCGTTATTGGTGGATCGTGCTGACAGTGGTGGCTCTGGCTATCGCTGCTGCGTTGTACTACACGCGTCGTGACAATGTGACGTTTAAGATGGAAGCTGTTGCCCTCCTTAACGGACCTACCATTCAGCAGTTTGAGCAGGCTTACGCAGCTGTTCGTACGGGATGTCTCCTGCCGCCTCCAGCACCGATAGCTCCCTATGTATGGGAACGCACCGCTCGTTCGTTTGATACCTTCCGCGTTATTGACTGTCTGGATGATAACACGGCGGATTACATCGACTTCCGGTGCAAATCGAACCCGACTGACACGCTCAACGTGCAGATGCAAGATCGGCTCTGCTTGCAGTTCCGTATCAAGGCACGCGATATGCACCTCGTGCCGGAGATAGAGCAGGCGCTGCTTGCCACCCTCAATGCGGATCCGGCGATGAACAACTCATATGTTGCGTACCTGAAGAACCTGAACGAAGAGGTGGCGTTTAACCATCGTCAGGCAATCAAACTGGACAGCCTCACCAGCGCTTACTACTTCACGCCTGCTTCTGCGGCTGCGCCGATGAATTATAACGGGAATGGCGTCAATTTTTACGGAGATCGTCGTATTCGTTTGTTCCTGGATGGTATATACGAACAGCACGAACACATGCAGATGGTGGACTACCGCATGCAATTAGCGACTGCTCCCGTAGTATTGGAGAATCATTTTGCAGTGAATCCCAAACCGGTGAACAGTCGCAAGAAATGTTTGGTGATCTTCTTCCTTCTCGGATGGATGGGAGGTTGCGTCCTCGCGGAGATCATCGACAAGCGCAAAGTTATTGGCGCTTGGCTAAAACAATAAGTTTCTTGATGACGAAATAGAGCACTACCGCTCCAAACAGAATGAGTATAGCTACGGATAATTCGTGGCTATATTCTTTTATACGGTCCATCTGCCCCGCAGCAACGTAACCTAACAGCGCCAGCACGCAGTTCCAGATAAACGCGCCGAGGAAAGTCCACCAGAGGAACGCACCGAAATGCATGCGGCTCAGTCCCGCCGGAATGGATATCAACTGACGGATACCCGGGATGAAACGACCGATGAACGTGGATACATTCCCTTTCTCGCGGAAGTACTCCTCTGCCTTCTGAATCTTCTCGCTCGAGAGCAAGCACAGATGCCCGAGTTTGCTGTCGGCGAACTTATAGATGATAATACGTCCGAGCCACACGCTCAGCCCGTAATTGATGACGGCGCCTATCATCGCACCAAGTGTTCCGAAGAGCACGATGATCAATACATCCACGGGATAGTTCCCTGTAGCGCATAATATACTCTCCGGTTGCCCGGCTACAAAGGCTGCTGGCGGAATCACTACCTCACTCGGGAAAGGGATGAACGAACTCTCCACCGCCATCAACGCGGTAATCGACGCATAGTTCATATGCGCCGAGTACCACGTAATGATGTTATCAACGAGACTCATTTAGATAAAGAGGAGTTGAACGATGATATAAACCGGTAACAAGATGATCAAGCTGAACTTAATCATATAGCCGAAGAACGACGGCATGTCGATACCTTCCTGCTCTGCGATGGACTTCACCATGAAGTTAGGTCCGTTACCGATGTAAGTCAGTGCGCCAAAGAAGACAGCACCCATCGAGATTGCTTTCATGAACTCCGGAGCGATGCCGGCTACGGCGTCAGCGCCAGCCGGCAGGGTAGTAGCCGTAGCGTGGAAGACCATTGCCGTCGGGGCGTTATCCAGGAATGCACTCAACGCACCTGTGCAGTACACGAACTGCCAGGGAGCATGTACCGGCAGCGGGTTCTGCTGGAGGAACATCAGCGCCGGAGTCATCGTTGCAAAAATACCGAGGAAGACGCAAGCCACCTCCAGAATCGGAGTCCAGGAGTAGTTGTTGTTGACGCGAACCTCTTTCTTGGTCGTCAACCAGCTGGCTGCGATGATAGCGATGAATGCCCACTCGCGCAACAGTTTGAGGTACCAAGGCGCATCGTGCGCTCCCATAGCCGGGATGTAAGTCGAGTTGATGAACATCGTGCTCATGATTACGCACAGCAACCAGAAGATGTTAATCAGACCTGTAGCGGTCAGTTTTTTCGCTTCGCGTACATCCGCCATCAGGTGCTCTATCGGCTCTTTCTTATAATAATAGGTGTCGATCAGGAAATAGATACCGAGCAACAACGCACCTGTCACTGCCCATTCCGGCAGCATGTTCTGTATCCACCACATGAACGGCGTACCTTTCTGGAACAGCAAGAACAAAGGAGGATCACCGAGCGGTGAGAGCAAACCACCGCAGTTAGCTACGATAGCGATGAAGAACAATACCGTGTGTACGCGGTACTTACGCTGCTGGATGGTAGCCAGCAAGAGGCGAATCAGCAACATTGCTGCACCTGTCGTTCCCATGAACGAAGCCAGAACCCAGCCCAAACCCAAGATGATAGTGTTGGTCGTCGGGGTCGCTTTCAAGTCACCTCGGATACAGATACCGCCTGTGGTCACAAAAAGCGCCATCAGCAGTAAGATAAACGGCACGTAGTCGTAAATCATCTGATGCTCTAACTCATGACTCATGCCGTTGACACAGAGCCAGATACCTACCGGTACTCCGAGAATCAGAGAGACGTACAACTTGTGCAGATTTTCTTCCCACCACTCCCCTACATGAGGAATAAGCGGCAGCACGGCGATGCACAGTAGCATCACCACAAACGGGATTAACATCCACGCAGGAATCAAATGCTCAAGCATAGTAAATTTTAATTTTATAGTTGTTCTAGTCTTTCTAGTCTGTCTAGTTAATCTAGTTTGAGGACTGCCAAGAAGGCTTTCTGCGGCACTTCAACGTTACCGATCTGCTTCATTCGCTTCTTACCGCGTTTCTGTTTCTCAAGCAGTTTGCGCTTACGACTCACGTCACCGCCGTAACATTTAGCCAATACATCCTTGCGAACCTGCTTCACCGTTTCTCGCGCAATAATCTTCGCACCGATAGCCGCTTGGATGGCAATATCAAACTGCTGACGAGGTAGGAGTTCTTTGAGCTTCTCGCACATACGACGTCCGAAATCCACGGCATTGTCACGGTGGGTGAGGGTAGAGAGGGCATCAACCTGCTCGCCGTTGAGCAGGATATCCAACTTGACAAGGTTCGACGGTCTAAATCCGTTCATATGCCAGTCGAAGGACGCGTAGCCCTTGGAGATAGATTTTAACTTATCGTAGAAGTCAATGACGATCTCGCCCAGCGGCATGTCGAACAGTAGTTCCATTCGATTACCGGAGATATACTCCTGCTTGACCAACTCACCGCGTTTGCCGAGACAGAGCGTCATGATAGGACCGATGAACTCAGCGGTCGTGATGACCGATGCGCGGATGTACGGTTCTTCGATACGATCAATCTCAGTGAGATCCGGCATGCCGGCAGGGTTGTGCACCTCCACCATGCCGCCGTCTTTCGTATAAACGTTGTAGCTTACGTTAGGCACCGTGGTGATAACATCCATATCGAACTCGCGATCCAATCGCTCCTGAACGATCTCCATATGCAGCAGTCCGAGGAATCCGCATCGAAAACCGAAGCCCAAGGCCATCGAACTCTCCGGTTGGAAAGTCAGCGAGGCATCATTCAGTTGTAGTTTCTCCAGACTCGCACGCAGGTCTTCGTAGTCCTCGCTCTCAATCGGATAAACACCGGCGAAGACCATCGGCTTGGCTTCCTCAAAGCCGTCGATGGCTTTGTCGCACGGACGGGCTACATGGGTGATCGTATCGCCCACCTTCACTTCCGTACTCGTCTTGATTCCTGAGATGATGTAGCCCACATTTCCGGCGCTGATGCTCTTGCGCGGACTCATGTCCAACTTGAGAATACCTATCTCATCGGCATCGTACTCCTTGCCCGTATTGACAAAGCGCACCTTGTCGCCCGAATGCATCGTACCGTTCACAACCTTGAAGTACGCAATGATGCCGCGGAAGGAGTTGAAGACGCTGTCAAAAACGAGACACTGCAGTGGAGCGTTCGGGTCACCAACCGGCGCAGGGATACGCTCGATGATGGCGTCTAAGATCTCCGGCACACCTTCACCGGTCTTGGCAGAGCAACGAAGAATCTCCTCGCGTTTACAGCCTAACAGATCCACGATCTCGTCCTCCACACGTTCCGGCATAGCGTTGTCCATGTCGCATTTGTTGAGCACCGGGATAATCTCCAGATCGTGCTCAATAGCCATATACAAGTTGGAAATCGTTTGCGCTTGTACGCCTTGCGTGGCATCGACCACCAGCACCGCTCCCTCGCACGCCGCGATAGAACGGCTCACTTCGTAACTGAAGTCCACATGCCCCGGAGTGTCAATCAGGTTAAGGATATAACCCTTATGCTCCATTTGTATCGCGTGACTTTTAATGGTAATACCGCGCTCCTTCTCTAGTTCCATGTCATCCAGCACCTGGTTTTCCATCTGCCTTACGTCAACGGTTCCCGTCAACTCAAGCATACGATCCGCCAGCGTACTCTTCCCGTGGTCTATATGCGCAATAATACAGAAATTACGTATCTTATCCATGAATCCCTATTTATCCAATCTAAAATCGGCTACAAAATTACAATAAAAAAATGACATACGCAAATTTGCATGTCATTTTGTAAAAATTTTTAGTAGATCTCTACGATCTCGCGCGGCACTCTCTTGGTGATTTGACGCTTTGTGAGAGGCTTAACGCTTTGCGTTTGAAGGTTTGTCACGCGCTGCGTAGCCTTGATGACAAGCGGGATCTCCGCCTTCTTGCTGCCCAGAATATGCGCGTTGCAAATCATGTTCTTCTCTTGGGTATAAACGCGTCCTTCCTGCCGTTGATAAATCGTGTTGAGGTCCACCGATCCGCGCAGTTTTTTAAGGCGGAATTTCTCGATCTGCTGTTCGCTCATATTGACGAGATTGAGCATCTGCAGTTGGTCGGCGTTGAGTTTGATACCGAAAGGAATAGTAACCTTCACTTCGGCGTGCTCGGAGAAACGTCGCACCGCGTACGTGCGCGAATCAACTATATAATGGCGCTCAAATGTCATCTTAAAGCACCCCAGATACTTACTAACGGTTTGCGTGTGGGTCAGCACCGTCTCTCCTTCCGACTCATTGCTTACTGTCCAATGCTTGGTGTCGGCCATGGTCTGCTCAAAATCATAACGCATGTTCCCGATGGCAAAGAGCGCTTCATGTACCACCACACCGCTGTCCACCGCATTCGCTGCGCGGCGCAGCATATTCGCCGGCGTACCTTTGGGCGCACTCTTCTGCTCCATGCGTTCTAAGGCATTACCCGCCAATATAGAGTCCGCCTGCGCTCGCTTGCGGGCATCAAAAAATCGCTTGCAATAACGTCCTTGAAACTGCACAGAATCACGTCCTTCTGACCCCTGTTCGGGCAGCACAACAATGTTGGCAATCATCTGCTCCATGCCCCACGGACTGTTGTCGCTACTCATCCTAACGTCGCTTACCACGGCATACTGCGTGTTGTCATGCGGAAACTCCTGCTCCAGCTTCACATAGACAGCGTGGAGTAGGGCGGCCATCTGCTTGCGTTTATTGCGCTGTTTGCTCTTTTTTGCCGCTATTACTGTCTCCTGTAACGCGATAGGCTGCTCGATGAGCACGATATCTCCCTGCAGATCCCGCGCTAAAACGGTTTTCTTCTGATAGCCGATAAAGGAAACGACGACCCGACTGTCCGGCGGAAGATTGGCTTCAAAAGAGAAATAACCGTCGTTATTGGTGGCCGTACCCCATTCCGGAGCAATCTCCGGATACACCGTAGCGTAGGCGATAGGCATGCCTTTCTCGTCCACTACGCGTCCGAAAAAGGAACTAACAAAAGCCAATATCAGCAATAAACTCTTCATTTATTTCAAAAATCGCTGCAAAATTACTAAATTATTTTGATATATGCAAAAAAAGTTGTAAATTTGCAGCGCAAATAATATATTTATCTATGAATACCAATTTTGGATTTGTACGAGTAGCGGCAGCAGTGCCGACGATGAAGGTAGCGGACTGCAAGTATAACGCCGAGCAGATTAAGCTGCAGATTGATGAGGCAATTGCAGAAGGTGTGGAAGTGATTTGCTTCCCGGAGTTGAGCCTGACGGGTTACACCTGTGCGGACTTGTTCTTTACGCAAGCCTTGCAGCAAAGCTGTATGCGTGAGTTGGAGACCTTATGTGACTACACGCGCGGAAAGTCGATCATCGTGTTAGTCGGCGCTCCGCTGCAGGTGGATAACGACTTGTTCAACTGTGCGTTCGTGATGACGGACGGCGAAGTGATGGGTGTAGTACCGAAAGTGAACCTGCCGAACACGGGTGAGTTCTACGAGAAAAGATGGTTCACTTCCGGTCGCGCGGCACGCGAGTACACGCCCGGAGGTATCGCTCCGCGTATCCCGAAGATAGAGATATGGAGTGGCGAAGTGCCGTTTGGTACGGATCTGCTTTTCTGCACACGGAACTATACCTTTGGTATAGAGATATGCGAAGACCTCTGGAGCCCGTTACCGCCTTCGACACAATTGGCTATTCAAGGCGCAGAGATCATCTTCAACCTCTCGAGCTCCAACTGCATCATCGGCAAGCATATCTTCCGCAAACAGATGATCAAGCAGCAGAGTGCACGTGTCCACTGCGGTTATGTGTACACCTCTTCCGGCGTTGGGGAATCGACTACCGATGTGGTGTTCTCCGGTAGTACGTATATCGCAGAGAATGGGGATATTCTAACCACGGGCGAACGATTCCAGCGCGAAAACACGATGATTATCCAGGAACTGGATGTGGAGCGTCTGCGTACCGACAGACAGCGTAATACGAATTTTACGAAGGATAAAGCCGGTCACTACCGTCATATCAATGTAGCACCCATCGAGCGCGAAGAGGAGATAACCGAACCAATCCATCGTACCTTCTCTCCGTCGCCGTTCTTGCCCAAGAAAGGGAAGGAAGACCAGTACTGCATGGATGTGTTCTCTATCCAGACGTCAGCTCTCGCACGCCGTTGGGAGCATACGCATTCGGATACTGTCGTCATCGGTATTTCCGGTGGCCTCGACAGCACACTCGCATTGCTTGTCGCCGTTCAGACAGCAGACCTATTGGGCTATGACCGCACGCGGGTAGTAGGCGTGACGATGCCGGGCTTCGGAACATCAGACCGCACCTACCAGAACGCACTCCAACTCATGGAAGAACTCGGAATCACGCACAGGGAGATTTCGATCTGCGAGGTGACCACCCAGCACCTGAATGACATCGCGCACAACTTGGATATCCACGATGCGACGTACGAGAACGCGCAAGCACGTGTTCGCACGATGATCCTCATGGATCTGGCGAATGAACTCAACGGACTCGTGGTCGGAACGGGTGATCTGAGCGAATTGGCACTCGGTTGGTGTACGTACAACGGCGATCAGATGTCGATGTATGGCATCAATGCCGGTATCCCCAAGACGCTCGTCAAATATCTCGTTCGTTATGCGGCAGAGAACCTGTACGGCGAACCGCTGCGCAGTATATTGCTGGATGTAGTGGAGACCCCTGTATCCCCGGAACTATTGCCCACCGACGAGAATGGCGAGATTGTGCAGAAGACCGAAGATAAAGTGGGGCCGTACGAGTTGCACGATTTCTTCTTGTATTATTTTATGCGCTTTGGTTTTACCCGCGAAAAGATCAAATACATGGCATGTCAGGCCTTCGAAGACCAATACGACGAAGCCACGATTGACAAATGGCTCAATGTGTTCATGCGCCGTTTCTACACGCAGCAGTTCAAGCGCTCTGCGATGCCGGATGGGCCCAAAGTAGTTAGTGTTTCACTGTCCCCACGGGGCGATTGGAGAATGCCGAGCGATGCGTGCTGTATCTGATATATCGTTACTGCCGTACAATACGTTCGGCATAGATGCCAAAGCTAAACTGTTCATCGAATACTACTCGCTGGATGAGTTGCGGCAGGTACTCAAAGAGCATCGTGGCGAGCGAATCTTGCATATAGGTCAAGGGTCTAATTTGCTCTTTACCAAGGATTTCGATGGCATCATCCTCCATTCCGGTATGGCGCGTGCAAAATTCCTCGATGACAATACAGTAGAGGCACAAAACGGTTTACGACTCGACGATATGATCGCCCAACTCACCGACATGGGCTATTCCGGCTTGGAGAAACTCAGCCTGATCCCTGGTGAAGTAGGTGCGAGTGCTGTGCAAAACGTCGGAGCATATGGCGTAGAGGCGAAAGATGTGATTGAGCGCGTTTATACGATCGACATCGATACCCTCGAAGAGCGCGTCTTTACTAACGCCGAGTGTAAGTTCGGTTATCGTGACAGTGCCTTCAAGCACGAACTCAAGGGCAAGTATATCGTCACGTCTGTTGTCTATAAAGTCAAAACCGGTGATGCAACGAAGACCCGCGAAGAGATCATCGAGACCCGTAATGGCAAATTACCGAAAGTCGGCGAAGTGGGCTCAGCAGGATCATTCTTCATGAATCCCTTTGTGCCGGAAGAACAAGCGAATGCACTGCTTGCCCAATATCCCGACATGCCGCATTTTGCGACGCCCCAAGGCGTGAAGATTCCTGCCGCATGGCTCATCGAACAATGCGGTTGGAAAGGCAAGACCCTCGGCGGCGCACAAGTATGGCCCAAACAACCGCTGGTCATCGTCAATGCCAACCACGCTACGGCTCAAGACATCATCGATTTGGCTGCGCAAGTGAGCGCGAGCGTCAAAGAGAAATTCAATATATCGATTAATCCTGAAGTAAACTATATCTGATATGGCTTCATTTATCGTAGAAGGAGGACATAAACTGCATGGTTCGATCACCCCGCAAGGTGCCAAGAACGAGGCGCTGCAAGTGCTGTGTGCCGTGCTGCTCACCAAGGAAACGGTAGTCATCAACAACCTGCCGAACATCCTCGATGTCAATAACCTCATCGACTTGCTCGCGTCCATCGGCGTGCGCGTGGAGAAACTTGCAAAGGGCACATACGCCTTCACGGCGCGTGAACTCGACACCGCCTATCTCCGCAGTGCCGATTTCCTTAAGAAATGCAATAAACTGCGTGGTTCGGTTATGCTGATCGGTCCGCTGTTGGCACGTCTTGGCGAAGTAACCTATGCCAAACCCGGTGGCGATAAGATTGGTCGTCGGCGTCTCGATACCCATTTCCAGGGAATGGTCAATCTCGGGGCGACATTCAAATACGATCAAAACCTCCTCGCATACCGTTTTAGCGGCAAGCATCTCAAGGGCACCTACATGCTTCTTGACGAGGCATCCGTCACCGGTACCGCCAATATCATCATGGCGTCCGTCCTCGCCGAAGGCACTACGACCATCTACAATGCCGCCTGCGAACCCTACCTGCAGCAACTCTGCAAACTCCTCAATCATATGGGTGCGAAGATCAGCGGAGTAGGTAGCAACCTGCTGACGATCGAAGGTGTGAAGGAATTGCATGGCGCACAACACACGCTCCTTCCGGATATGATCGAAGTAGGCTCCTTCATCGGTATGGCGGCCATCACCGGTTCGGAACTGTGCATTAAGAACGTCGGGTATCGCGACCTGGGAATCATCCCCGATGCTTTCCGTCGCCTCGGTATCCGTATCGACGTGGATGGCGATGATATCATCATTCCCGCCCAAGAGCACTATCAGATAGAATCCTTCCTCGATGGTTCGATCCTCACGGTGGCTGATGCTCCCTGGCCGGGTTTGACGCCGGACTTATTGTCCGTGTTGCTCGTGGTAGCGACCCAAGCAAAGGGTACGGTACTGATTCACCAAAAGATGTTTGAATCGCGTCTCTTCTTTGTGGACAAACTGATCGATATGGGTGCACAGATCATCCTTTGCGATCCGCACCGCGCAGTAGTCGTAGGTCATGATCATCAGCGCCAACTCAAGCATAACAACATGACCAGCCCGGATATCCGTGCCGGTATCGCGATGCTCATCGCCGCCATGAGTGCCGAAGGCACCAGCAAGATCGATCATATCGATCAGATCGACCGTGGCTACGAAGACATCGAGCATCGCTTGAATGCAATAGGGGCTAAGATTAGAAGAGAAGAATAACCAACTATCCAGATATCAAATTATAGTATCTATGAAACGATTTACTTACTTAATCGGCTTGTTGCTGATTGTCGCAAGTGCAAACGCCCAATTATCGGGACAGTTTTCTGTATCTGCATCCAAACAGGTATATTTCTCCAAAGGAAACTTGCGATACCATTGTTCCTCCAAAGCATGGTCCTTTGCGACAAATCAATATGATGTTGTCGGACAGAGTAATTCCAACATATCTTCCAGCTATGCAGGATATATAGACCTTTTCGGATGGGGAACCAGTGGAAACAACAATCTTATGCCCTATGAGACAAGCCTTTCTGTCGTCTATGGAGGAGGTTATAATTCTATCGCCAATACGGCTTACGATTGGGGCAGTAAAGTTAGTGGTGATTATCGGACACTGACGCAGAGCGAGTGGACGTATCTGCTTACAGAACGTAACAATGCCTATTTGTTGCGTGGTCCTGCTACAGTGAACGGTGTAAACGGATGGATTTTATTACCGGATAACTGGTCCAAGCCAGCCAGCATTACCTTTACTTCTTTTGATGACGGTGCGCGCGCTTATACTGCTAATGTTTATACTACAAGCGAGTTTAGCACGATGCAGACTGCAGGTGCGGTGTTCCTGCCAGTTACGGGGTATCGGTACAGTTCCGGCTCTGTTTCTGTGGTTTCCGGTGTTAATTCCATGGGATATTACTGGTCTGCCGATAAAGCGAATATCAGTTTCATGGGCAATTACATGTATTGCAGCTCCGAGATGCAGACCTATATGGGGTTAGCGGTTCGGTTGGTAACTGAGACTCTCTCTTCAAGCAGCAGCGGTGGAGGTGGTTCGAGTCAGCAGTACTATACCCTCACAACGGTGGTTGAGCCCGATGGAGCAGGAAAGGTATATGGCGGAGGCTCGTACAGAGCAAATGAATACGTAACGGTCAGAGCTACTGCAAATGAAGGGTGGGAGTTCGCTTATTTCACATCCACAGATTACTATGCGGATTATTATAGTACGCCGTGGTCTTTCCGTCTAGGTAAACCGAATGTCACCGTGACCGCCCATTTCCGACCAATACAATATTGCATTTATAGTCATTCATCCAATTCCGGCAAAGGCGCGACAGAGCCAGAATATGTATGTGCGGCAATAGGAACAAGAGTCAACTTTAACGCTATTCCCAAGCCAGGATGCCGTTTCACGAGGTGGACAGACGGAGTGACTACCGCGACGCGCACCTATACCATTCAAAGTCCGGATGATAACAATACCTATCTCTGGGCGGAGTTTGAATCGGTGGCAAACTATACGGTAACTGCCACTTCTGCCCAGCCCACAATGGGTAGCGTGAGTGGAGCAGGGACGTATGCTGCAGGTACTAGAGTCGAATTATTGGCAACACCTAACCATTCCTATAAATTCCTCTATTGGAATAACAACCCCTCAAACAATCATTACTCTAAATATATATATCTTTACGGAGATAGTACGTACACTGCATATTTCGGACCGGCATCTACTGTTACATTGAATCTACAGGTAGATAATCCGGCGAATGGTACAGTAACCGGTGGAGGTAATTACTACGAACAGGAATCTGTCACGATCACAGCAAATGTTACACCGGGTAAGAGATTTGTACAATGGATGACATGTACGCAAGACGGAAATGGAGAAACGACCGAGAAGTTCCTTTCTAACCAGAATCCGTATACCTTTACAATCCTTCAAAATACCACCATTAAGGCCCTTTTTGAAGATAGTCCCGAATATACGGTAACCCTTCAGAATGACGCGTCAAAAGGAACAGCCCGTTATTATCCGCAAAAAGAAACGTATCTGTATGGAGACTCCATAACGCTGGAAGCGTTCCCCGGATCTTGTTATAAAGTGGTATATTGGAAAGTAAATGGTGAAAAGAATAAAAGTACCAACTATACTACGAATCCGGTGACCGTAGCGGTAACCTCCGATTTGATAGTCACACCGTTATATAGTCCTCGCAAAACGGCCTTTTCGTTATACAACGATTATTCATCCTATGGACGCGTTACCATTACTGCCAATGGAGTAAGTCAAGGAAGTTCCTATACGGGCTGCCCGGAGGAAATAGTTACCTTGACAGCTACGCCGAAAGAAGGCTACTACTTTGACCACTGGGGAGATGGTAATACGGACAACCCGCGTCAATATGCATTGCCTTATAGTAGTGATCCTAACGGCCGTGCAACTATGCATGTCTTCTTTAACAAGACGAGATCAGAAGGGTATTGCGGAAGTCCGGTGTCGGAAGACGTTCGTTATATCGTGGATCTGTATTATGGATTGGATTTGTATGGCGGAGGCGCTGTTAGACAATATAGCACCCAGACGCGCTCGCTTGTCATTAACACTTCCTATGATACGGAACAAGCAACCACCACAGGTGCCCCATGGGCAAACCTTTGTTCGTCGTATCTGGAGAAAGATGACTCCTTATCCTATATCTGCGTACACGATAGTATTACAGAACTGCCGCGCTATTCCTTCCTCAACTGCCGCAAACCGCGCAAACTATTCATCCGGAGTTCTAATTTGCGCAAGATAGGTTTAGGTTGTTTTGAGTCTTGTAAAAACCTGCAATACGCGGAATTAGGAGACTCATTGCAGGAAATAGGCACCAGTGCTTTTTATAACTGCGATTTGGAAGAAGTGGTTATTCCTGCCTCTGTCAAGAAAATCGGTTCGTCGGCCTTTGACGGCAACTCGCATCTGCGGCGTATCGTCTTTCTCGGTACAACGCCTCCGACAAAAACAGCCTCATCCCCATTTAGTGGTGCGGGTACCGATACGATTTTTGTTCCTACCGGCTCACGACAGGCCTATATCAATGCGAAGTATAAGAGTTCGCCGATCAATTATGTGATTGAATGGCATCGCGTCAATACGGAGGTAGTAGGAAACGGCACCTGCAGTTATGCCGCCAAGCAGTTGATCTGTGCCGGCGATACTGTGACGTTGCATGTCACTCCGGAGGGAGGAAACATCATCCATTCCATCATCGTAACCGACGGAGCCGGAAATACTATTCCGCTCACGCAGGATTATCGTTTTGAGATGCCGGAAAATGATGTAACGGTACGTGTCGTATTCGTGAATGCAAACGACTACACACCGATTCATCTCACGACACGCCAACTGAATACCACATCAGCGGTACTGGCATTTGCGTGGGAGACCAATGAGCCGGTACATATGTTTGACTTCTTTATCCGCTACAACGATGAGATAGTATATAGCGGAATCACATCGACACCGTCTATCAGCATTTCCACCTTGGAGACACCTGTTCCCGGTTCATACCAATATACATGGGGCGTGCGTTCAAGAGACGAAATGGGAGAACCTATCGGCGAATGGGCTTATGCTGAAGCAGCTTTGGAGATTCAGGGCACGCAAGGTATTGAGGCGCTGGAGACAAACGGAGAAGATACGTCCGGCAAACCTGTGAAACTGCTTTGGAACAACCAGATTTATATCATCCGGGGTGATAAGATATACACCATTACCGGACAATTAGTACGATGACGGATATACCTATGAAACGACTATTATTTATCATATCAGCCATCTTGCCGCTGATAGCCATGGGACAACTGGTGGAACCGGTGAAATGGAGCGGGGTAGAAACAGGCGACAGCGTGCGTCTGAAAGCTGTTATCGAACCGGGATGGCATATGACCATAATCGAGTTCGGAGAACGGGAATATGATGAAGAGTTTACCGACTCGTTTACGGTAACGCTGGCGAAAGCCGAGCTGACACCCATTCGTTTCAATGCGTGCGATGACAAGATGTGTACAGCTCCGGAAGTATGGGAGTGGAAAGAAAACACTTCCCCTGCTCTCTCAACAAGTGAGGGAGACAATGACGAGCGCTCGTTGTGGTTGATTTTTGTATTAGGTTTCCTTGGCGGATTATTGGCAATCTTTACCCCTTGCGTGTGGCCGATCATTCCGATGACGGTAAGCTTCTTCCTCAAGAAAGGCGGCGG
>JAEEGH010017234.1_pt1 | contig 15426 bp, 13 predicted proteins | sample 9134181 | NCBI WGS metagenome assembly JAEEGH01 (sample SAMN16246544, study PRJNA631951) | gut metagenome | biome: gut microbiome; feature: rumen; material: DP-attached | host: Bos | place: Iran: Karaj | collected 2018-10 | reverse complement strand
CTACAGGTAATTTCTTTGCAGGTTTATATGTAATTTTGTATTTACCATTTTCAACTTCATATAAAGGCCAAAAACAAGTATCTACTGCAAGTTTAGAAATAGTTTGTAAATCTTCTGAAGGATATCCCCAGCCTCTAGGACAAGGAGAAAGTACAGCAACAAATGTAGGTCCTTCAGTATAAATTGCTTTTTCGGATTTTTCATATAGATCTTTTAAATTTCCAACAAGTGCAGATTGTGCAACATATGGAAGATTATGCTTTACCATAATTTCAGTTAAATCTTTTCTTATTTGCGCTTTACCGTTACTTACTTTTCCAGCAGGAGAAGTAGTAGTATCAGCAAATCTTGGAGTTGCTGAAGAACGTTGAATACCTGTGTTCATGTATGCACCATTATCATAACAAACATAAGTTAAATCATGACCTCTTTCCATAGCACCTGAGAATGCTTGTATACCAATATCATAAGTTCCACCATCTCCACCAAAAGCTATGAATTTAGTATTTTTATCTGTGTTTAAAGTATTTTTTCTCTTAAAAGCTGTATAAGCAGCTTCAACTCCGGAGATAGTTGCTCCTGAGTTTTCAAAAGCACTATGAATAAAAGAATCTTCCCATGCTGTATATGGATAAATATATGTGCAAACTTCTAAACAACCTGTAGCAGAAGCAATTACTGCATGATCTTCAGGATGAAGAGCTCTCATAACAGCTCTTACAACCGGTGGTGCGCCGCATCCGGCACACATTCTATGACCTGGAGCAAGACGCTCAGGTTTTTTTGCATATTCTTTAAGATTATATGCCATTTCTTATCATTCCTTTCTCTTTGGGCAATAATTACAATTTTGGCGTCGTTACACTTCACATCGAAAGTCTTAAATCCCCAAATAATTATATGGTTCGCCGACATTACCTGTACTTGCGATGTCTAGCAATCTATTATATACGGTTTCGATATCGTCAGCTTTAACGTCTGTACCACCAAGTCCGTAAACGTAGTTAATAACCTTAGGACTAGTTACATCTTTTACAAACATTGCACTAGTTACCTCTTCAAATAAAGGACCACCAGCAGCATTTAAGCTCGAAGCTTTATCCATTACCGCAACGGCCTTTGTATTCTTAAGAGCATCAGCTATTTCATCAACAGGGAAAGGTCTAAATACTCTTGGCTTTACAAGGCCAGCTTTAATTCCTTTTTCACGAAGTTTATTTACAACGTATTTAGCTGTACCAGCAGATGAATTTAGTATAACTAATGCAACTTCAGCATCATCCATCATATATTTTTCTAATAAATCATACTTTCTACCTGTCATTGCTTCAAATTCTTTTGCAACATCAAGTATAACTTTCTTAGCATTTTTCATAGCTTCAGCTTGTTGACGTTTATGAGCATAGTGGAAGTGTTGCATATCAAGAGGCCCTACAGCAATAGGTTGATCAGGGTTAAGCAAACTCCAAGGTGCTTTATATTCTCCAACAAAAGCTTTTACTTTATCGTCTTCAATAAGCTCTATATTTTCAATAGCATGGCTTGTTATAAAACCATCTTGACAAACCATGACAGGAAGATGAACATCTTCGTGCTCAGCAATTCTTACGGCCATTATGGCATTATCGTAAGCTTCTTGGTTTGTTTCACTAAATAATTGAATCCAGCCGGAGTCTCTAGCACCCATAGCATCTGAATGGTCGTTATGGATATTTAAAGGGCCAGAAACAGTTCTATTTACTAAGTTTAGAACTATAGGTAGTCTTGAACTTGCAGCGATATAAAGCATTTCCCACATTAAAGACATACCATTTGATGATGTAGCTGTCATAGCTCTAGCACCAGCAGCAGAAGCACCAATACAAGCACTCATAGCACTATGCTCACTTTCAACTGCAACGAATTCTGTATCAACAACTCCGTTTGCAACGAAAGAAGAGAAGTATTGAGGTATTTCTGTAGAAGGTGTAATAGGGAAGGCAGCAACAACGTCAGGATTTATTTGTTTCATAGCAGTAGCAACAGCTTCGTTACCACTTAGTCTTTCTCTTATTGACATGTTATTTTCCTCCTAACTTATTTATTTTCAACGAAATCATAAGCCCCAAAAGGACAAGTTTTAGTACAAACACCGCAGCCTTTGCAGTGATCATAGTCTATACCCTTCATTTGACCTGTTTCTTTATCTACGATAACAGAAGCATCAGGGCAAACTGGATAGCAAAGTAAACATTGTTTGCACTTTTCTTCGTGCCATACAGGCATCATAGAACGCCAATCTCCAGTATTAAATTGCTTTGAATTGCCTGGTTGGTCTATTGTTCCGCCTTCGGTTATATCTTTCCAATTAACATCAGGTTTTACAATTTCATATTTACTCATAGTCCCTTCACCTCCTGTAGAGAACGTCTTAATGCGTTCATATTTCCTTCAATAACTTCTGGTTTTTTGGCAAATTTATGTTTAAAATAACCTTCCATATCGCTTAAGAATGCATTTTCATCCATAATACCGCTTACTTTTATAACAGCAGCAAGCATAGGAGTATTAGGGAAATAAGAGCCTAAGCAATCAACAGAAATTGTCCTCGCATCTATTGTGCAAACTTTCCCGTTATAGCCTCCAAGAGCTTCACGAATCTCCTCAGGAGATTTTGTTGTGTTGATGATAATTGCACCTGTTTCTTTTAACCCTTTGGTTACAGGAACAGATTTAATCAAAGAATCGTCAACAACTACTACATAATCTGGCTCATAGATATTACTATGAACTGTAATTCTTTCATCGCATATTCTGTTGTAAGCAGTAATTGGTGCGCCCATTCTTTCAGGACCGTATTCAGGGAAGCCTTGAACATAGAGCCCCGTATTGAAGGCAGCATCAGCAAGTAACAGAGATGCGGTTTTAGCACCTTGACCACCACGGCCGTGCCAACGTATTTCAGTTAATTTTGCCATATGTTTTTTCCTCCTTGTATTTTAGTTGTGGAGTTTATCCACGAAAATCAGTAAAATTTATTAAAACTGGATGTCTAAATCCAAATTTTAAGCTTAAAAATTATAAGTTACATACTTTGAAGTCTATTTAAATTTTCATTACCGCCAATAACTAGAAGAGTGTCATTTGGGTTAATTACCGTACTAGCAGTAGGAAAAACGTTTGCTTCTTTTTCATCGGATTCTATTGCAATAATGTTTACACCATATTTATCACGGGCTGAAAGTTCTCCTAAAGATTTACCAGCCCACTCTTTAGGTGGTTTTATACTCATGATACTATGTTCTGGAGAAATGTCTATTAAATCGTATATATTAGTGTTACATAGCGTGTGAGCAAGCTTTACGCCCATATCATATTCAGGTAAAATTATTTTATCTGCACCTAATTTTTTTAATATCTTAGCATGTAAGTCACTTTGAGCTTTAGAAACAATAGTCCTTGCACCATGTTCTTTTAATAATACAGTAATCATAACACTTGTTTCTTGGTTATTTCCTATAGCAACAACACATGCATCGAAGTCTTTTATTGAAATAGACTTTAAAAAATCTTCATCTGTAGCATCTGCTTGTACAGTATGAGTAAGATATGTTGCTGCTTCATTTACTAATTTTAAATTTTGATCAACACCTAGGACATCATATCCCAAGTCGCATAGCTCTCTTGCACATGAGCGACCAAATCGACCCAAACCTATAACTAAAAAAGATTTCAAATAAACCCTCTCCTTTCATTAACCTACAGCTATCTTACCATCAGAATATCTGTAAGGCGATTCGCTTAATAATTGATTCCTAGAGAATGCGATAATTGCAGTAAGTGGACCAAGGCGCCCTAAAAACATAAGTATAATCAACACTATTTTTGAGATAGAATCAAGGCTTGGAGTTATACCAGTAGAAAGTCCAGAAGTACTTATTGCAGAAGCAGTTTCAAAAAATACATCTAAAAAGCTTAAATTAGGGTTCCGAATAAGTAGTATGCCCGTCCCTATAAATAATAACAAAATTGCGAGCATAAATATACAAACGGCTCTGTATATAATTTGTTCAGGAATTGTATTTTTCATAACTTGAATATCTTTTCTTCCCATTATAAAGAAAATAGAAGCAAGAATTAGTACACTTATCGTTGTAACTTTTATACCACCACCGGTTGAACCAGGAGCGGCCCCTATCAGCATCAAAATAATAGTAAAGAAATTAGATTGTTGGGTCATATCTTTTGGATTAATAGAGGAAAAGCCAGCAGTTCTAGGAGTAATAGATTGAAATAGACTATTAACAATTTTATTTGTAGGTGACATAGGTCCAATAGTATTAGGGTTTCTATTTTCTAAACAGAAAAATAGGAATGTTCCACCTAAAATTAGAATAAGAGTAGATATTATAACTATTTTTGAGTGAAGCGAATATCTACGTATTTTAAATTTATTATCCCAAATATCTTTCCAAACAACAAAACCCAAACCACCTATTATAATTAAAGCTGAAAAGGTGATTAGAGTTATAGGGTTATTTGAAAGTAAAGCTAGACTTTGAAATTTATAATTTTCCGTTCCAAAAACATCAAAACCAGCGTTACAAAAAGCAGATACTGAATGAAAAATACTTTTCCATATACTATCTAGCGGACCAAATATAGGATTAAACTGTGTAAATAGTACAGCTGCACCAAGTAATTCAAAGCACAACGTTACTATTAAAATTTTCAAAAAGAGTCTAAAAGAACCAGATAAAGTAAAATTATTGGTGGAGGCTTGAAGTGTAAGGCGTTCTTTTAAATTCATATGTCTTTTAGATATAAGAACATACAACGTAAAGAGGGACATTACGCCAAGTCCCCCTATTTGTATTAAAATTAATATTACACTTTTCCCGAAAATCGTCCAAAAAGAATTAGTATCTTTTACTACTAATCCAGTAACACAAGAAGCAGAAGTAGCAGTAAAAAGCGCATCCAAAAAAGAAACGCTCTCTGTACTTTTGTGGGCGATAGGTAACATCAGTAACATAGTACCTACAAGAATTAATAAGATAAAACTTAAAAGTATAATTCTTGTAGGCGTTAATTTGTTTCGTACTTTTATAGGAAATGGTATTTTCATAAAACCTCCTATTTTTCTTCTTCAGTTTCGTCTTGCTCCGTAACTTTTGCAATACTTACAAGTTGTATATTTTCAGGCAATCTCATTAGAGTTACACCTTGAGTATTTCTACCTAAAACACTTATTCCCTTAACAGGGGTACGAATAATAGTTCCGTCAGAACTAATTAATATAATATCTTCTTCCTCTTTAACTATTTTTATTCCAACAACGTGACCAGTTTTATCTGTTACTTTATAAGTTAGAACTCCTTTACCGCCACGAGTTTGGATTCTATATTCTTCAACTTCTGTACGTTTTCCAAATCCGTTTTCAGTTACTGCAAGTAGGCAAGTATTAATATCGTTTGCAGATTCCATACCGATTACATAGTCATCTTTTGCTAAATCAATTCCTCTTACACCTTGAGAAACACGACCAATAGGTCTTACATCTTTTTCATCAAAGGTTATAGACATACCATTGCGAGTAGCGAGAACAACTTTATTTTCTCCGCCTGTAAGACGTACATCGATTAATTCATCGCCTTCTCTTAGGGTTATTCCTTGAAGCCCAGTTTTACGAACATTTTCATATTCCATAAGGCTTGTCTTCTTAACAACACCATTTCTAGTAGCCATTAATAAATAGGTTCCTTCTTTATACTCGGCAACAGGAATAACAGCAGAAATCTTTTCATCAGAGCCAAGCTGAAGTAGATTTACGATAGCAGTGCCTTTAGCAGTTCTACCAGCCTCAGGGACTTCATAAGCTTTTAATCTATAAGTTTTTCCTTTATTTGTGAAGAATAGAATATAGTGGTGAGTAGATGAAATAAAGACATCTTCAACGAAATCTTCTTCACGAGTGGTAAGCCCAGTAATACCTTTGCCACCACGTTTCTGGTTCTTATAAGTATCAGCAGGAAGACGTTTTATATATCCAAAGTGGGTTAAGGTAATAACACAATTTTCTTCCTTAATTAAATCTTCGATTTCAAGTTCTTCAGCAGAAGGAGCAATAGCAGTTCTCCTTGGGTCAGCAAATTTTGCTTTAAGTTCTAATAGCTCATCTTTTATTATTTGATATACTAAAGTTTCACTGCTTAAAACTTCTTTGTAATATTTAACTCTTTCAATTAGGGCATTATACTCTTCATCGATTTTCTCTCTTTGTAAACCAGATAGAGTCCTAAGACGCATATCTAGAATTGCTTGAGCTTGAATTTCAGTAAGGCCAAAACGTTTCATTAAACGTTCTTTTGCATCGTCATAAGATTCACGAATTATTTTAATAACTTCGTCTATATTATCTAATGCAATTTTTAAGCCTTCTAATATATGAAGTCTTGCTTCAGCTTTATCTAAATCGAATCTTGTACGTCTTAAAATAACTTCCTTTTGGTGATCTAGGTAACAATCTATGCATTCCCTTAAATTTAATACTTTAGGTTGACCATTAACTAAAGCAAGCATTATAGCACCAAAAGTATCTTGAAGTTGAGTATTTTTGTATAGTTGATTTAATACAACATTAGCATTTGCATCACGTTTTAATTCGATTACTATACGCATACCTTCACGGTCAGATTCATCACGCAAATCAGAAATACCGTCAATTCTCTTATCTTTAACTAAGTTCGCAATATTTTCAATTAAACGAGCTTTATTAACCATATATGGGATTTCGGTAACTACGATACGGCTTTTAGAACCAGTTTCTTCAATTTCAGCTTTTGCACGAACTATAATACGACCGCGACCGGTCATATAAGCATTTTTAATACCTTCTTTTCCCATTATAATAGCACCAGTAGGGAAGTCAGGACCTTTTATAACTTGCATTAAATCTTCTATAGTTACGTTATCTTCATCAATAACCTTAACAATACCATCAATAACCTCGCCTAAATTGTGAGGTGGGATATTTGTAGCCATACCTACAGCAATACCAGAAGAACCGTTAACCAACATATTAGGGAATCTTGAAGGAAGTACAGCAGGTTCTTTTAACGTATCATCGAAGTTCGGTACGAAATCTACAGTATTTTTATCTATATCACGAAGCATTTCAAGCGACATTTTAGACATCCTAGCCTCGGTATAACGCATAGCAGCAGGACTATCACCGTCGATAGAGCCAAAGTTTCCGTGACCATCTACTAACATATAACGAAGTGAGAAGTCTTGAGCAAGACGAACCATAGCATCATAAACTGCAGCATCACCATGAGGGTGGTACTTACCTAAAACATCTCCGACAAGACGGGCAGATTTTCTGTATGGCTTGTCTGGAGTCATATTTAATTCATTCATAGAATAAAGAATACGTCTATGTACAGGTTTTAAACCATCACGAGCATCAGGTAAAGCACGAGCAACAATTACACTCATTGCATAGTCGATATAAGATTTTTTCATTTCAGATTCAATATTTACATCGATGATCTTTTCTACGATTTCATTGTTTTCATTATCCATTTTTTTCATTCCTTTCAATATCAATCCTTTTGAATTATATTATATTGAAATATTAATTGCAAGGCTTTTTGAAGGGGAAAATTTATAATTTTTTTGTGTCAATGGGACGGCAATTTAAACAATAAAAAAACGAATTTCGTATTCCTACGAAACTCGCTTTTTGTGGAGCCACTGATTGGATTCGAACCCACGACCTACTGATTACAAGTCAGTTGCTCTACCAGCTGAGCTACAGTGGCATTTGGAAATTGAAAAATAGGTTTAAAACGGCTACTTCCCAACTCCTTATGGTGACCCGTGGGAGAATCGAACTCCCGATACCGCCGTGAAAGGGCGATGTCTTAACCGCTTGACCAACGGGCCTAAAATGGTGAACCATCCGCGATTCGAACGCGGGACACCGTGATTAAAAGTCACGTGCTCTGCCAACTGAGCTAATGGTCCAAATAAAAGCTACCTATTTATGATACAACAGCTTGCCTCTTTTGTCAACATATTTTTTAGATTTTTTTGCTAATTGACAATACTAAGATTTATTGAAAAAAATATGCTTGTATGATAGAATCATATTGGACCGAGAAAGCGAGGAATATATGTATATATTGTTAATTTGTACTATTGTAAGTACAATTATTTTATTTTTTATTTGCAATGAAAAAATAAAACCAGAAACGGTTATTTATCACGATGGAGTTTCTGAAGTAGTTGAAAAAATTGGCGATAATAAACAAATAGCAAAAGAAATTTTGAAATTTATAGGGAACGATAAAACTCAAGTAGAAGAGAATATTGATCCTAAAATAAAGGCGAGTTTCTATAATTTCAATACAGACAAAATTACTATAAAAAATACAGAGGATTTAAAAGATTGTTCTAGAGTTATCCATATTTCACATGAGTGCATACATAGTATTCAAGATAAAAAGCTAGGGTTTACCCACTTTATATTGTCTAATATTCAAATATTATATTTTTTAGGAATTTTTATTTATTTCTTTTACAATAAAAATCTAGACTTAAGATTTAATCTATTGTTGGTGCAGTTTTTTATATTCATCTTAACTTTCTTTATAAAAGTAACGTTAGAAAGCGATGCAACATATAGAGGGCCAGAGCTAGCCTTTACATATTTAAAAGATAAAGTAAACGAAAAGGATTTAGCAGATTTTAAGAAAAATATTCAAGATATGTTATATTCAATAGTACCAATGTCGTACTTTTCATTTTATATGCAAGGTGTATTATTACTTATAATAGCACAAGCGGGTGCAATTTTTATCTAAGGAGAATGTTTATGGGAAAAGAAGTAGAAGTTTTAATCGAAGTATGTAGAGAAGGTGTAGAGCTACCAGAGTATGCTCATTTTGGAGATGCCGGAATGGATTTAAGAGCTGCAGAAGATATAGATATACATCCAGGAGAAACGGTGGCCGTTCCAACAGGATTAAAAGTCGCAATTCCAGTAGGGTATGAAATACAAGTAAGACCTAGAAGTGGAATTTCATTAAAAACTCCATTAAGACTTCCTAATTCACCAGGCACAATAGACGCAGGATATAGAGATGAAATGCATGTTATAATGTATAATTCTTCAAGAGGCGGAGAAGAAATATACTCTATTTCAGAAAAAGGAAACAAAGAGGGGATTTATAGAATCAAAAAGGGCGAAAGAATCGCCCAAATAGTATTAAAAGAAGTACCGATTGTCAAATGGAAAAAGGTAACAGATGTTAGTTTAGAAGGAAGTAACCGTGGTGGTGGCTTCGGAAGTAGTGGTATTAAATAAATAAAAAGGGCTGTCTTTACGACAGCCTTTTTATTTACCTCTTTATTATATTTCTTGCAACGTATATTCCTGTAGCTGCGGCTTGAGCAAGCCCTCTAGTAACACCAGCTCCGTCACCAATTGCAAACATGTTTTTGTACTTTGTTTCAAGCTCATTAGTTAACTCTGGTTTTGCACTATAGAACTTAACTTCAACTCCGTAGAGTAAAGTATCGTAGTTTGCAGTACCAGGAGCAATTTTATCTAAAGTATAAATCATTTCAATAATATCATCTAACTGACGTTTAGGAATTACCAAACTTAAATCTCCAGGCGTAGCATTTAACGTAGGCTTTACAAAACTTTGGGCTAGCCTATGCTCATTAGTCCTATTACCTTTAACTAAATCTCCAAATCTTTGAACCAAAATTCCGCCACCAAGCAAATTAGATAAAGAAGCAATCCTTTTTCCGTATTGATATGGATCATTAAAAGGTTTTGTGAACCTATTACTTACAAGTAACGCAAAATTCGTATTTTCACTTCTTAAGTTAGGATCAGAATAACTATGGCCGTTTACTGTCATTAGCCCATCAACATTTTCAGTAACAACATGGCCATAAGGATTCATACAGAAAGTTCTAATCCTATCTCCATGACATTTTGTTCTATAAACTAGTTTTGATTCGTAAACAACGTCTGTTATATGTTGAAATACAGTAGCAGGTATTTCTACTCTAACGCCAATATCTACTTGGTTATTAAGTAATGGAATATCTAACTCTTTACATTGGTCAGAGAACCATTCAGCTCCAGCTCTACCCGGGGCAACTATTAAATATTTACAATTTATTTCAGTAGAATCAGCCATTTCTAAGTCATATGTTTCGTCAGATTGCGGAACTATTTTTGCAACTTGGCAGTCTGTTTTTATCTGTATTTTCTTTTCTAAGTAATCATACATTTTCTTCAATATTTGAAGGTTGTTTTCTGTACCGAGATGTTTTACTTTGGCTTGAAGTAAATGTAAGTCATGTTCTAAAGCAAGTTTTTCTACTTTTTTTGCTTCTGGTGTATTAGTTGAGAAAGTCTCTTTTGTTGCACCAAATTTCATATTTATTTCATCTACATAATTTATTAAGTCCATTACTTCTTTATCTGGAATGTATTCGTTAAACCAACCACCGAAAGCAGTAGTAAAGTTGTACTTTCCGTCTGAGAAGTTACCAGCTCCCCCAAACCCCTTCATTATACTGCAAGAAGGGCAGTTTATACATTCAGGGACTTTTCCTTCAACTATTGGGCAAGCCCTTTTATAGATATTTTTTCCTTGCTCAAGCAAGGCTATACTTAAGTTCGAGTTTTCAGATAATTCATATGCGGCCATTATTCCGGAAATACCGGCTCCTACTATAGCTACATCAAAATGTTCTTTCAAATTAAACACTCCTTTTTTATTTAGAATATTTATTACAACTAATTTTATATGGCGGTGTATAAATTGTCAATTTTAATAATTAAAAAATTTTTTGATTTGATACAAAATTCGACAACATATTCGTTTTGAAGCAAATATAATGAAAGAAAGTTTTATTATTTCGCAAAAAGGAGGTGGTATTTTGGAGAAAGATATTGAGTTTATTTTCCCAATGAATTACAAGGAAAAAGAGAAATTTTTAGGCTTTATAGATTATAGAACGTTAGTTGTACTTGGGGGGATAGGGGTAATTTTGTTTTTAATCTTAAAGTCCATAAAACTAGGCTTGATTATAAAAATAAGTATTTTTATTTCAATAATCTTATTTTTTTCAATCATTATATTAATAGGAATTAATGGGGAAAATATGCTAGATTTTATGTACTTTTCCATAAAGTTTTTAATAAAACCTAGGGTATACGTATATAGAAAATTTGATGAAAAGGGGAGAAGCAATTTATGCAAAAAGCGATTAAGTCATGGTTCTTAATAAAGAAAATTGAAAATGGGATTATAGAATTAAAAAATGGAAAGCTTTGCAAACTACTTGAAGTTTATCCGGTTAATTTTTCCTTAAAATCCAAAAGTGAGCAAGAAAGCATTTTATACCAGTATAAAAACTTTTTAAGTGTTTGTGATTTTGATATTCAGATACTTGTGCAAAGCAAAAAGGGCAACTTAGACAATCATATTTCTGTAATTGAGGAAAATATAAAAAAAGAAAAGAGTTTAGAAACGAAAAAACTAATGCAAGAGTATATCAACATGATAAAAAAAGAGAGCTTAAAAAATGCAATATCTAAGAAATTTTTTATTATATTTTTCGTTGTTCAAGATAAAAAGGGTTATAAAGAACATTGTATTTTAGAGCTAAATGAAAAAGCTCTTAAAATAAAAGAAACTCTTGATAAATGTGGAAACTATGTAAAAGATTTTGATGAGGATAATAAAGAGTTAATTAATATGATATATACATATTTAAACCCTATAACTTCAGATATTCAAAGGCTTAAGGAGGTGGATTATGAATATAAAAAATGATTTATTAGATTGTATTTTGCCGTCTGCTATTGATTTTAGAAACCCAGGCTATTGGCTAGTTGATGATGTATATTTTTCAGGGCTTATTGTTACTAATTATTCTACAAAACAAAATATAGGCTGGATATTGCCACTTTTTAATTTGAGTTTTGATGTTGATATAAGTATGTTTTATGAGAAATTAGATTCAACAAAAGTCATAAGAGAGCTTACTTACTATATTGGTGATATAGGCGGAGCAATAAAGACGGTTAACTCAAATCAGATGGATATAGATATAGTAAAAAAGTCATATGATGATGCTAAATATATACGTCACCAAATGCAGGTTGAAAAAGAAAATTTATATAATTTGTGTATTTATATGTCTGTATTTTCTAAAGATCTTACGGAGCTTAAATTTAATCTTACTAAACTTGAGGGGCTTTGTGCGTCGATGGGTCTACAAACAAGACAAGCCCTATTTAGACAAGAGCAGATTTTAAATACAATGCTACCAATTTGTGAAAATTCAAAGGATTTAAGAGGAAGCGCATCAAGGAATGTGCTTACAAGTTCTATTATAAGTACATACCCGTTTGTATCATCTGAGTTATATGACGAAAGTGGAATACTTATAGGGGAGAATACTCAAAACAATTCTTTAATTGTTGTAGATAGGTTTGATAGTAGTAAATACAAAAATCCGAATATGTGCATACTCGGAACGAGTGGTGCGGGCAAGTCGTTTTTTACCAAGCTTATGATTTTAAGGAATAGGTATTTAAATATAAGTCAATTTGTTATAGATCCAGAGGGGGAGTACTATAAGGTATGTGATAAATTGGATGGGACCTATGTAAAACTTGGTGGAGGAAATGATACATATGTTAATGTCATGGACATTAGGGAAAATGCTTTTTCTGATGATGAAGAGAGTAAGGGCTACTTACTAGATAAGTTAGAAAAATTAAAATTGTTCTTTTCATTGGTATTTAAGGAGCTTTCTACGAGAGAAGAGATTTTATTAGAAGAAAAAATAATAGAATGCTATGCGCTTAAGGAAATTAGTTTTAATGATGATTCTTTGTATATAAATAATGATGAAAAAGTGAGAATAAAACGGGTTTTTAAATCTTCTAAAGATATGCCGCTACTTGAAGATTTATATAATTGTTTAGAAAAGGACGATGAAACAAAGAATTTGGCAATGCAGTTAAAACCTTATATAAATGGCAGTATGTCGTATTTTAACAAATATACCAATATTGATACTAATAATAAATTGATTGTCGCAGACATAAGTAAATTAGATAAAAATGCAATGATTCTCGGAATGTATATTATTATTGATATGTTTTGGGATAGGATAAAGAAGAATAAAGGAGAGAAAAAAATAATTTATATCGATGAGATTTGGAGGCTTATAGGAAGTTATGGTAACGAAAAAACAGCAGAGTTTATATATAAGATATTTAAAACAATAAGAAAGTTTGGAGGAGCTGCGACAGCTATAACTCAAGATGTTTCGGATTTTTTCTCCCTTGAAGATGGTAAATATGGAAAAGCTATTGTTAATAATTCTTCATTAAAATTTATATTACAACTTGAGGAAGAGGATATAAAAATTTTAAAAAATATTTTAGATTTATCAGAGGAAGAAGTATTAAAAATAAAGAATTTTAATAGAGGATATGGCTTATTATTTTCGAATAAGAATAGGGTGGTTTCAAAAATAAATGCTAATACCTTTGAATATGGTTTAATAACTACCGATAGAAAAGATTTTGAAAATAAAATTAATGAAAATTGAGAAGAGCTAGAATAACAAAGCTTTTGAATAAAATTTTATTTTTTGAAAAAATTTTAAAAAAAGTATTAAGAAAAAAATTTTAAATACGATAATGCTGTTGTAAAGGATTTAAAGAAAACACTATATGGATGTTTAAAAAAAGGAATCCAAGGAAGAAAAGACGGTAAAAATTAAGGAGGAATTAATCATGAGGATTAATCACAACATTATGGCAATCAATGCCAACAGACAATTAGCAGCGAATGAAGGAGCAACATCAACATCGCTCCAAAGACTTTCATCAGGTTTGAAAATCAATTCAGCTGCGGACGATGCTGCAGGACTAGCAATAAGTGAGAAGATGAGAACTCAAATTAGAGGTCTTGCAAAAGCACAAAATAATGCACAGGATAGTATCTCAATGATACAAACAGCAGAAGGATCTTTACAAGAGGTAAGTAATATCTTACAGAGAATGAGAGAGCTTTCTGTTCAATCTATGAACGGTATCTTATCAGATACTGAAAAAGATGCGTTGGCTGCCGAAATGACACAACTTAGACAGGAAGTCGACAGAATTGCAGAAACAAGTAAATTTAACAATACGTATTTGTTAAAAGGTACACTTGGAATGAGTATTGAGTCTGAAAATTGTACGAATTTGTACAAAGCAGACGGAGCTTCGTTTATGACAGGAATAAATGGAGTAGATATATCTGCTGCAGAACAAAATACTTATTATACAATAACAGCAACAACAACTACTATTGGAACTTCTGGAACTTCAGGAGTATCTACTGCTGGTGGCACTTCTACTGCTGGTGGAGGAGCTGCAGTAGCTGCTGGAAATACGATTACTACCATTACAATTACGTATACAGTATATAAAAGAGATGATAAAGGAAATATTTTGGAAGCTGGTGTTCGTCACACAGCTACTGGTAAGATAGATTATGATAGAGTAAGTGCTGGAAATACATTTAGTGGAGTAATATTATTCTCTAACGATAATGATGAAAGTGCAGGAATAAAGATAAATGTATCTTATTTGAACTTGAATTCATTAAATGGTATAGTAATAAAAACATCAGAAGGCGGAAGTACAAAACTTCATATCGGTGCTAACTCTGAAGATGCTCCACTTCATGTTTCTATGCCAGACTTAAGAGCTGAAGCTCTTGGAATTGATAAATTAAAGATAGATAGTACAGCTCATGCACAAGAAACACTTGAAAAAGTTGATGCCGCTTTAACAACGTTAAACGGCGTAAGAGGTGACCTAGGAGCTTACCAGAACAGACTTGAATATACATTAAACAGCTTGGCTGCTTCAGAAGAAAACTTAACAGCTGCTGAATCACGTATCCGTGACGTTGATATGGCTAAAGAAATGGTTAACTTTACTCAAGCTAGAGTTATTTCTCAAGCTGCTACAGCTATGTTATCTCAAGCAAACCAACAATCACAAAACGTTTTATCCTTATTACAAGGACTATAAATTTAAGAAATACGGCGTACCGAGGTGTCGGTACGCTTTATTTTTTAAAACTTTTTGTTGAATAATAGTATAAAAAATGATAAGATTTTGCCAGAGGAAAGTTTGGTGGCACTTATGAAAATAAGAATAGATAATAAAAACAAAAAAGTCCCAAAAGATTTATTAGAAGCTTGTGGCGGCAATGAAATATTGGGAAAAATTTTATATAATAGAGGGATTCATAATATAAGTGATTTTAAAAAGAATATAACTGGTGAAGAATATATTCCTTATAATCCGATGGATTTTGAACCAGTGATAGAAGCTTG
>JAEEGH010017228.1_pt1 | contig 15432 bp, 12 predicted proteins | sample 9134181 | NCBI WGS metagenome assembly JAEEGH01 (sample SAMN16246544, study PRJNA631951) | gut metagenome | biome: gut microbiome; feature: rumen; material: DP-attached | host: Bos | place: Iran: Karaj | collected 2018-10 | reverse complement strand
GTGCTAGACAAAGGTCCACTGGACCTTTAGCACCCCTGCTCGCGCTTGCCAAGGTTATGTGGTCGTCATGGTCTTTAGATGAGTAATCGGCAAAGAAGAATTACATGTCTTTTAAGAGACCTTAAAGTGCCGTCCCTACTTAGATGGTGCAACGCAGCATCTTATGTAGGGTAACGAGCACGACAAGAGCGAAAGCGTGTCTCGAAAAGATATGTAAAGCTTCTGAAGCTGATTACGGATTATATGACTTGGAGGAGAATATGAGCAAGATTTACATTCCAGAGGGTTATGCGTCAGCGCTTGACCTCAAAGAGACACAGATAGCTATTAAGAAGGTGAAGGATTTTTTCCAGGCACAGCTTACTGCAGAACTTAACTTACATCGTGTTACAGCGCCACTTTTTGTTGAGCCTGAATCCGGTCTTAATGATAACTTGAATGGTGTTGAGCGTCCCGTTGCTTTCGGTGTAAAGGAGCAGGGCGACAAAGAGGTTGAAGTAGTACATTCACTTGCTAAATGGAAGAGAATGGCTCTTGGCAGATATAAGTTCAATGTTGGCGAAGGCCTTTACACAGATATGAATGCTATTCGTCGTGATGAGGATACAGATAACATTCATTCAATCTATGTTGATCAGTGGGATTGGGAATGCATAATCGACAAAAAGGACCGTACAGAAGAGACTCTTAAGAAATACGTTAAGAGTGTTTATGCGGCTCTTCGTGTGACAGAAAAATATATTGCTAACTCTTATGATTATGTAGAATGTATTCTCCCAGAAGAGATTCATTTCATTACTACTCAGGAGCTTGAGGATAGATGGCCTGACCTTACAGCAAGTCAGCGTGAATATGAGGCTGCAAAAGAGTATGGCGCCATTTTCCTTATGAAAATTGGTGATTTACTTGCTTCAGGAAAGAAGCATGACGGTAGAGCTCCTGACTATGATGATTGGCAGTTGAATGGTGATATTATTGTTTACTATCCTGTAAATGATATTTCGCTTGAGCTTTCATCAATGGGTATCAGAGTTGATGAGGATAGCTTGAAGTCACAGCTTACAAAGGCAGGCTGTGAGGAAAGAGCAAACTTGCCATTCCAAAAGGCAATTCTTGAGAAAAAGCTTCCATACACAATCGGAGGTGGTATCGGTCAGAGCCGTATCTGTATGTTCTTCTTGCGTAAGTGCCATATTGGAGAAGTACAGTGTTCCTTCTGGCCTGAGGAGGATGTTAAGTACGCAGGCGAAAAGGGTGTTGTTATCCTTTAAAAGACAATTTATATAAAAGTGTCTTTCGCTGGCAAACAAAATCCTTTACAATTGTAAAATTTTATCGTAAAATACTCTTCGGCTCTCTAATAGGGGAGCCGATAATTATGTCCCAAAATATTGTTACTGTAAAGTAACAATATTTTTTTGTTGTGAACCTTTACTTTAAGACTTTAGTGTGTTACAGTATTACTATAGTAATCTGATAGTCTAAAAGTGGGGGATATATAGGAGTAGTTGTAATAATGAATAAGAAACTTGAAACAGAAGAGATGGATGAGCTTTTAAGAGCCATTCTTAGCCTCGAAACTGTCGAGGAAGCTTACGAATTTTTTGAAGACTTATGTACAGTTAATGAGATGGTTGCTATGAAACAGCGTTTTGAGGTTGCTAAAATGCTTCGCGAAGAGCGTACATATCAGGATATTGCAGATGAGACTGGTGCAAGTTCTGCTACTATCAGCCGTGTTAATCGTGCCCTTAATTATGGTAACGACGGATACGACATGGTACTTAAAAGAATCAGCAAATAATTGAATCCTAAATGTATTAGCCAGACCCTTTGGGGTCTGGTTTTTTTGACAATTTTTTACGGGAAATAGGGCAAATATTTAATGATGATGGGAACTTATTGATGGGATAATTAAGGAAAGTTTTTATTGGAGGAGGATAATTATGAAACAGGCATTTAATCCATATTTGCCATTTTGGGAGACTGTTCCAGATGGTGAGCCACATGTTTTTGGGGATAGAGTATATGTGTACGGTAGTCATGATAGAAGAGGGGGCGATGACTACTGTTTGGAAGACTATGTTTGCTGGAGCGCACCAGTAAATGATTTGGCTGAATGGAAATATGAGGGTGTGATTTTTGGGAAGAATCAGGACCCGCTTAATCCAAAGGGGGACCATCCATTATTTGCACCGGATGCATGTCAGGGTCCTGATGGAAGATACTACTTATATTATTGTGTAAATGGATTCAATATTATCTCAGTTGCTGTTAGTGATTCTCCGGCAGGCCCATTTGAGTTTTATGCACATGTAAAAAGACCAGATGGAACAGTACCTGAGGTAGGACTTAAATTCGATCCAGCAATTCTTGTAGAGGAATCAGGAAACTACTTATATTATGGCTTTTGTCCAAAGGTGAGATTTCCTGGCATGGAAAATGATATTTTGCCAGGACTTGTTATGGTAAAGCTGGATGATGATATGCATACGGTAATTAGTGAGCCTGTTGTAATTGCAAATGGTCCAGAGACATCAGAAGGAACATCCTTTGCAGACCATCCTGCATTTGAGGCCTCAAGCATCAGGCATATTGGTGATTGGTATTATTTTGTTTATTCAAGCATTGAAGGACATGAGCTATGCTATGCCATGGGCAAGAGTCCTGAGGGACCTTTTGAATACAAGGGAATATTGGTTTCCAATGCTGATTTGGGATTTGAAGAAAATAAGGAGCCTACAAATTATTGGGGCAACAATCATGGCGGGCTAGAACAGATTGGAGACGCTACATATATATTTTGGCATAGACAGACTCATGGAACTGAGTATTCTAGACAGGGCTGCGCTGATGAAGTTCACATTTTACCAGATGGTACTATTCCTCAGGTGGAAATCACCAGCTTTGGCTTGAATGGTAGTCCGCTGGTTGCTGCTGAAATGTATAGTACACACATTGCTTGCCATCTGACAGGACCTAATATCAATGACAAAAGCTATTATTCTCAGGCTGTCGGCTGTGGCGGACATGTAATTAGCCATTCGCCATATGATGAAAATGGGCTGGTGATTCCAGAAGATATGCCATTTATTACAGAAGAAAAATGTGACAGTGGTGTAAAGGGATTAAAACCTTTTATTTACAATATGAGGGCAGAGGCTGTTGCAGGATTCAAATACTTTGAATTCGCGGGTGAAGGTACTGTCAAGCTAGAGCTGAGAGGTAAAGGATTAATAAAGATTCTATCAGATGGATTTAACGTAGGCAGTGCTAAGGAGCTTGTGTCTTTAAAAGTTGATAGCAAGGATTGGAAAATGTACGATGCCTTATTTGAACCATTACAAGGTATTCATAGTATTTTCGTAAAAGTAGAAGATGGATGCATTGATTTTGCTGCAATAGGATTTACAAGATAACATTTTTAGATTACAACAAGAAGAATTTAAAATACATGACGCTTATGATAAAATGTATGATGTGGTTTGTGAAACTACATCATACATTTTTTATTGGAGAAAACATTTATGGATAATTCAAGAAAACGACTTAATAATATTTTACATCAGCTGGCAGAAATTGATTATGTACATCCAGATGATATTCCCAACATTGATTTATACATGGATCAGGTTTTGACATTTTTGAATCAGGAGCTTGGCACTGTTCGCGAGGTTAACGAGGACAAAGCTATGACCAAAACCATGATTAATAACTATACAAAGAATCAGATTTTGCCTCCTCCAGAGAAAAAGAAGTACTCTAGGGACCATATGCTTAATTTGATATTCATCTATTATTTCAAAAATTTCCTGGGGCTTAAGGATATTAAGAGTATCTTGGATCCAATTAATGAGAAATACTATGGAGATAGTGAGGATACAAATTTCTTCGAAATCTATTCTAATATGGTAGGCTACGAGCACTCAGTTGCTAAGGAAGTTACCAAGGATATTATCAAAAAATATAATTTCAGTCGTCAGGTTTTCGAGGACAAGGATGAGGAAAGCAAGGATACACTTCAGGATTTCACCTTCTTGTGCTTGTTATCATTTGATGTATTTGTAAAGAAAATGATGATTGAACAGTATATTTCCGGCAGACGTCAGGAAGAGGAAAAGCAGGCAGAGGAAGAAAGCAAAAAATCAGACGAAAATAGTTCAAAAGAAAAATAACTATTGTGTAGATAGATATATAATTCTATGTTAAAATAATAGAACAAATTTTCGAAAGTTCGAATAGTAAGGATATTAATTGTTATGGATTTAAGTATGTTGAATGACAGGCAGCGTGAGGGCGTTGAGACTACAGAGGGACCAGTGCTTATTTTAGCTGGTGCCGGTTCGGGAAAAACTCGAGTTTTGACACATCGCGTTGCTTATTTAATAGAACAGGGAGTTATGCCATACAACATCATGGCTATCACCTTTACTAACAAAGCAGCTAGAGAGATGCGTGAGCGTATTGATAATATAGTAGGATTTGGCTCTGATGGAGTGTGGGTTGCTACCTTCCACGCTTCTTGTGTACGTATTCTTCGTCGCTTTTGTGAGAATCTTGGTCAGGGTTATTCTAGCAATTTCACAATATATGATACAGACGATTGCAAGACTCTAATGAAGGATGTTTGTAAATACCTTCAGATAGATACAAAGCAGTTTAAGGAGCGCACATTTCTTAACATCATTTCAGATGCGAAGAACAAATTAATCGGTCCTGAGGAGTTTACAAATCGTGCAATGGGCGATTTCAATATGACTCGTCAGGCTACTGTTTATCGAGAGTATCAGGCTAGACTTCGTCAGAATAATGCCTTTGATTTTGATGATTTGATTATGAAAACTGTTGAGCTTTTAAAGCTTGATGGTGATGTTAGAGCCTATTATAATGACAAATTCAAATATATAATGGTTGACGAGTATCAGGATACCAATGCGGCACAGTTTGAGCTGGTTCGCTTGCTTACAGGTGCACAGCAGAATGTCTGTGTAGTTGGTGATGATGACCAGTCTATTTACAAATTCCGTGGAGCTGATATTTACAACATCCTTAATTTTGAGCAGCATTTTCCAGGAGCTCGTGTTATTAAGCTTGAGCAGAATTACCGATCTACAGGAAATATTTTGGATGCAGCCAATGCCGTAATTGCTAATAATGAAGGACGAAAAGCTAAATCATTATGGACTGAGGCTGAGGATGGTGACAAAATCCATTTCCAGCAGTTTGACAGCGCTTACGAGGAGGCTAGCTATATAGCTAGCAATATCGCTTCATTTGTTAGAAAGGGCGAGGCTGATTATAGAGACTGCGCTGTTCTTTATAGAACTAATGCTCAGTCACGTCTAATCGAAGAAAAAATGATTTATGAGGGCATCCCTTATAAAATTGTTGGCGGCGTTAATTTCTACAGCCGTAAAGAAATAAAGGATGTTTTGGCTTATTTAAAGACAGTTGATAATGGCAGCGATGACATTGCTGTTCAGCGTATCATTAATATTCCAAAGCGTGGTATTGGAGCAACAACTATCGCAAAGGTATCAGATTTTGCTAGAGAACGAGGATTGAATTTCTATGAGGCCCTTGTTCATTGTGAGGAGATTCCATCAATTGGAAAGGCCGCAGGCAAAATCCAAGGATTTACCAAACTAATAGAAAAGCTTCGCAAAATTGCAGCAGAAGAATCAGTTTCAGCTTTAGTTGAAGAGATTCTAGACCAGACAGATTATGTTGCTGAGTTAAAAGCCGAAGGCACTGACGAGGCCAAGGCTCGTATCGAAAATATTGACGAGTTATTGACTAAGGCTGTAGCTTACGAAAAGGATGCTAGAGATGATGGAATGGAGCCTACACTTTCAGGATTCTTGGAGGATGTAGCCTTAGTTGCTGATATTGATAGTTACGAGGAGAGCGACAACTATGTGGTTCTCATGACTCTTCATGGAGCCAAGGGACTTGAGTTTCCTCGTGTTTATATGGCTGGTATGGAGGATGGTTTATTCCCAGGCCAGGGGGCTATCTTTGATGGCGGCGGAGCAGACTCTGAATTAGAGGAGGAGCGACGACTTGCATATGTAGGTATTACACGTGCTAGAGAGCATTTGACGATGACTTCTGCTCGAATGAGGATGATTCGCGGAGAGACTGCTTTCCACAAAATATCTAGATTTGTAAAGGAGATTCCTGAGGAGTTAGTAGAGGGAAATCTCTGGGAGCCAAAGCCAATGGATGACTACAGTAGCACTCCTATCGGAGAGTACTCTGTGTATCAACGAGGCGCTGGCAAACCAACTATCGCCACTAGCTATGGTTCTAGCTATGGTGAGTCAAAGAAATCTTACAGAGATAGTTATGCTGCTAATGCATTCACAGTGGGCAGCTCTACGACAGCAGTTGCCAACAAAAATGGAACAAAAATAGAAAAAGGTGAGCTGGACTATGGAATTGGTGATAGAGTCAGCCATATTAAATTTAAAGAAGGAACAGTCAAGGACATAATTGATGAAGGCAGAGACTATGAGGTCACTGTTGAGTTTGATGGAGTTGGCGTTAAAAAGATGTTTGCATCTTTTGCAAAATTAAAGAAATTATAGGTGTTATATGAAACGTGGTGAAATTGTACAGGGAAAGGTAATAAAGGTATCCTTCCCAAACAAAGGAATTATAGAGACTGCAGAGGGAGACCGTCTTAGGGTAAAGGGCGTACTTCCAGGACAGACTGTATCAGTTAGAGTAAAAAAGTCATCAAAGGAAAAAGCCCAGGGCAATTTATTATCCGTAGATGCAAAATCTGAGCTTGAGATGGATACTCCAGCATGTGTGCATTTTGGAAAGTGCGGAGGATGTACATATCAGTCACTTCCATATGAGCAGCAGCTCAAAATAAAAGAGGGTATGATACATGACCTGATGGCGCCAGTTATCGGTGAGGATGTTTGGAATGATACTTATGAGGGTATCAAGGCCAGCCCTAACCAGTTTGCATATAGAAATAAAATGGAGTTTTCTTTTGGTGATGAGGTAAAGGATGGTCCGCTTACTCTTGGTATGCACAAAAAGGGTAGCTTCTATGATGTAGTTACCGTAGATGGTTGCCAGATTATTGATGCTGATATGAGACAGGTTCTTACCATTACCTTAGAGTACTTTGCAAAATCAGGTCAGCCATATTATCGCAAGAACACTCATGAGGGATATCTACGACATCTCTTGGTTAGAAAGGCAGCCAAGACAGGCGAGATTCTTGTGGATTTAGTTACTAGTACACAGATTTCATCTTTATACGAAATTGCACTTTTAGCAGGATGGAAGGATACACTATTAGCCGCAGAATGGGGCGGTAAGATTACTGGTATTCTTCATACAAAAAATGACCGTGAGGCAGATGTAGTTGCTGATGAGGGTACGGAGATTCTTTATGGACAGTCATGGTTCAAGGAAGAGATTCTTGGTCTTTCATTTACGATCACTCCATTCTCTTTCTTCCAGACTAATTCATTGGGAGCAGAGGTGCTTTACAGTACAGCCCGTGATTTTATTGCAGCGGGTGCTGATGGAGCAGAAGTTTATGACCTTTATTCTGGCACAGGTACAATTGCACAGGTTATTGCCCCTGCAGCCAAGCATGTTACAGGTGTAGAAATTATTGCTGAGGCAGTAGAGGCTGCAAAAGATAATGCAAAGCTTAATGGACTTGAAAACTGCGATTTCATCGCCGGCGACGTACTCAAAGTCCTTGATGATATTTCAGAAAAGCCAGACTACATTATCCTGGATCCACCTCGTGATGGCATCCATCCAAAGGCTTTGGAGAAAATTATCGATTATGGTGTAGATTCACTTGTCTATATTTCATGCAAGCCTACCAGCCTTGCCCGTGATTTGGAAGTATTCTTAGCACGTGGCTACGAAGTAAAGAGATTAGCCTGCGTGGATATGTTCCCTGGAACATACCATTGTGAAAGTATTTGTTCACTTAAAAAGAAAAAATAGGGCGAGCCAATTAGGCTCGCCTTTTATATTTCATGATTTATTTAAAGTAGCGGTTAAGAAGACCCTCAAGAGCTTTGCCGTGTCTAGCCTCGTCACGAGCCATTTCATGAACAGTGTCGTGGATAGCGTCAAGGTTGTTCTTCTTTGCACACTTAGCGAGGTCAACCTTACCAGCAGTAGCACCGTACTCGCAATCAACTCTCCAAGCAAGATTCTTCTTTGTAGAGTCTGTCATATTCTTTTCTAACTCAGAACCGAGCATTTCAGCAAACTTAGCTGCGTGCTCAGCCTCTTCGTAAGCAGCCTTTTCCCAATAGAGACCAATCTCAGGGTAGCCCTCTCTGTGAGCAACACGTGCCATGCAGAGGTACATACCAACCTCAGAGCACTCACCCTCAAAGTTAGCTTTGAGCTGCTCGAAAATGTATTTTTTATCTTCATCAGAAATCTCTGGATTATTCTTAACTGTTGTAGCGTATACGCCGAACTCATGCTCAGCAGCGAGAGCGATTTCACCCTCAACCTTCTTGAATTTATCACCACTTACGTGACATACTGGACACTCCTCTGGTGGATTGTCTCCCTCATGAACGTAACCGCATACAGGACATACATATTTTGCCATAATAAATCTCCTTTCAAAAATAAAAATGATTATTGTTTTTGGTTATTGATAATGCAATCTTTGCAAATGCCAGTGAATATTAGATTTGCATTTTCGACTGTGCCTAGCCCAGCACTTGAAGCTGCCAGAATCTGCTCAATGCTAGGTGTAATATCCAAATCCATTACACGCTTGCAACACCTGCAGTAATAGTGGCTATGTGCAGAGGTGTCACCATCGAAATGGTCGGTACCGTCGCCAGTTGAAATCTTTTTGGCCTCGCCTAGCTCAACCAAAAGTGTAAGATTCCTATATACAGTACCTAAACTGATTTTAGGATATTCTTCCCTAACATGCTGATAAACAACCTCAGCAGTAGGATGCTCATGGGTAGACATTAAATATTGCTTAATTGATTCTCTTTGTCTACTGTAATTCATAAAACACCGCCTTAAAAATCGCAAAATCAATAATGATTATTTATATAATAACATGTTCAAGTGATATGTCAATAATAAAATAGTAATTATTATCGATTTTATATTTTTGTTTTTAGAACGTTACGATATTTATGATATTTCTGTGTTTTTATTGGACATTTATTGTATCGATGTCGTTAAAAATATAAAATTGAAAAAAACGGGGGTTGATGGGAAGAGATATGAAAATTAAAAAGTATTTAGTTTTAATGATTATTGGGGTCGTATTACTGTTACCAACTTTTTCAAAAATTGTATCTGCCGAAGGTGAGACTAATGATATGTCTATACATTGGCAGGATTATAACGGAAAAAAGATTGGTGTCTTAACAGGGACGCTAATGGAAGATATTGCTGCTAATAATTTTCCAGACAGTGAATATTTGTATTTTGATTCCTATCCTGATTTATGTACAGCGCTTACTACTGGGAAAATTGATGCATTTTTATCCGATGAAGCTAATGTTAGGTCAATAAATTACGAGCAGCCTATAATAAGTTATATAAATGATAAAATTACAAAACAGGATCAGAGCTTTGCTTTTAATAAAAATAGTAGTGAGAGTGCAGAGCTTTGTTCTGAATTTAATGCTTTTTTAAATGAAATCAAAGCGGATGGTACTTTTGAAGAAATTGGAGATATATGGCTAGGAATAGATGAAGAAAAAAAGACTATTGATATGTCTGATCTTACTGGCGAAAATGGAACAATAAAGATTGTCACCACTTCTACAGATATGCCTTGGTCATATATAAAAGATGGAAAAAATGTTGGTTATGATATCGATTTGATAGTTCGTTTTTGTAGAGATAGAGGATATGCTCTTGAAATTATGGATACAGATTTTTCAGGACGCATTCCTGCTGTGCAGTCTGGAAAATGCGATTTTTCAACAGATATGAATGTTACCGACGAAAGAAAAGAACAGGTGCTTTTTTCAGAGCCAACTTATTATGGTGGTGTAGTACTAGCAGTGCCTACAGCAGACTTAGAATCAGCAAATGAAATCTCATCAAAGTCTGTACCTGAATATCAGACATTTGAGGAATTAAATGGAGCAACAATTTCAATGTTGACAGGTGCCCCATTTGAAAGTTTGATTTCTTCTAAAGTTCAAAATGTAAAAGAGTTTACATATTTTCAATCTGCTCCTGATATGATGCTTGCAATCAAAGAACACAAAACTGATGCAGGGCTTATGAACAATGCTATAGCTGACTTAGTGGCAAACAGAGATTCTGAACTTGCAGTATTTCCTGAACATTTAGGAGAAACTGCCTTCGGATTGGCTTTTGCGAAAGGGGATGAAAGATGTGATGAATGGGCAAAGGTATACGAAAGTATATCGGATGAAACAAAGAAAGAACTGTGGGAAAAATGGACTAGTGCTGATGATAGTATTAAAACAATTCCAACTCAGGATTGGCCAGGAAGTAATGGTACAGTAAATGTTGCTGCTTGCGATACCGTGGAGCCTATGAGCTATGTGGGACAGGATGGCGAAATATTAGGACTTGATATAGAGACAATACTTCTTATAGCAAAGGAGTTGGATGTTCATGTAAACTTTATACCGATGGATTTTTCAGCAGTTTTGTCTTCGATAGAAGCGAGGAAGGCAGACATTGCCTGTGGCTCTATCGTAATTACCGAGGAACGTAAAGAAAGTATGGATTTTTTGGAATATCAGCCGGCATCATTTGTATTTGTTGTGAGGGCAAAAGATGTAGACACAGTTGATAATTCATTCTTTTCAAAAGTAAAAGAGAGTTTTAAAAAGACTTTTATTAGAGAAAAACGCTATAAGCTATTTATAGATGGAATAATTACTACACTTGCTATTACGGTTTCTGCAATAGTATTTGGCTCTATTCTTGGATTTTTGTCATACTTGATTTGTCGCAGAGAAAACGCGGTAACGAAAAAGGTATCGGCATTTGTATTATGGTTTATTCAAGGAATACCTGTTGTGGTATTGCTTATGATTTTATATTATATAGTTTTCGCAAAATCTGATTTAAGTGGAACAGCTGTTGCTGTTATAGCGTTTACTCTTATTTTTGGAGCCAGTGTATTTGGAATGTTGAAAATGGGGGTTGGAGCTATCGACAAGGGACAAATGGAGGCAGCTTTATCTCTTGGATACAGCGATATCAGAGCCTTTTTCCGTATTATATTACCCCAGGCAATACCACACTTTCTATCTGCATATAAGGCCGAGGTGGTGTCACTTGTAAAGGCAACAGCAATAGTAGGATATATTGCAGTGCAAGATTTGACAAAAATGGGTGATATTGTAAGGGGACGTACTTACGAAGCATTTTTTCCGTTGATAGCTGTTGCTATTATATATTTTATACTTGGAGGAGTAATAAAATTTATAGTAGGAAGACTAAGTAGACATTTTGACCCTAAGAGGCGACTAACAGCTGATATATTAAAGGGGGTGAATGTTGATGATTGAGATAGTTAATTTAAAAAAAGAATTTCCAAGTGTGGTACCTATTAAAGAGGTAAATACTGTTATAAATGATGGAGATGTAATATCTGTGATAGGTCCTTCCGGAACTGGAAAAAGTACATTTCTAAGATGTATTAATCTATTGGAAAAACCTACATCCGGTAAGATTATTTTGGATGGACAGGATATAACAGAAAAAGGTTTTGATGTGAAGGAGGCGAGAAGGAAGATTGGAATGGTTTTTCAATCCTTTAATCTTTTTTCACATCTGACTGTAATAGAAAATCTGATGATTCCACAAATGGATTTGATGGACCGCAATAAGCAGGAAGCTTATGAAAAGGGAATTGAACTATTAAAACAAGTAGGATTAAAAGAAAAAGCATTTTCCTATCCTGATGAACTTTCGGGTGGGCAAAAGCAACGTGTGGCTATTGCCAGAACTCTATGCATGGATCCAGAGGTGATTTTGCTAGATGAACCTACATCAGCCCTTGATCCTACAATGGTTTCAGAAGTACAGTCTGTAATAAAGAGCCTATCTAAGAGTGGAAAGACTATGATTATAGTTACTCATGAAATGAACTTCGCAAGGTCTATATCTAATCGTGTATTTTACATGGATGAAGGTGGAATATACGAGGAAGGTACACCGGAAGAAATTTTTGATGCTCCTCAAAAAGAACTTACGCGAAGGTTTATAAAAGGTCTAAAAGTATTTGAGACTGAAATAGATAGTAGAGACTATGATTTCATTGAAATGGATACAAATTTAGAGATGTATCTGATTAAAAATGATGTGTTATCCATAGAGAAAAATAGAATTAGACTAGCTATTGAAGAAATATTGCAGCAGATACTTTTTCCAAAATATAAAAATCCCTATATCCATATCAAAACAGAGTATTCTGCTGTGGAAAATCAATGTGTTGTATACATTGATTACAAAGGGGAACAATTTGATATAAGAGAAACTGATAACAATATATCACTTGCAATACTTGAAAATATAGTTACTGAAATTGTATATTCTTTTAATCCAAGTGAAGAAGTTCAAAATCATGTAGAAATGCACATTGTGCATCCTGGAAAGTAGGAAACCAATATTTGCAAAACTAGTTCCGTATAAGGTATAATCAAAGTAGCTTCAATACAAAGGTATTGAGCTACTTTTTGTATTATTTAGGGGGAATAAATAATGAAACAACTAAAACCTATCACTAACAAACTTCTTTGGATTTTTGCTCTAGGTCAGTTTGGATGGAGTTTACTATCAGGAGTAGTAACCAACTGGATGGTGTATTACTACAGCGGCACACCAGATGCAAAGAATCCTACTACAGGTATTTTCGCCTCAGGAATTACCCAAAACCCAATACTATTTAAATTGACATTGTTTGGTCTCGTCCTTGCGGTAGGACGTATATTTGATGCCATAACAGATCCTCTTATAGCAGGATGGTCAGATAGAAGCAACTATAAAGGTGGTCGACGACTTCCATTTATGCGTGTCATGGCAATTCCATTTTCACTCTGCACAATTGGCCTGTTCGTGATACCTCAGACTGGTAATATAATTGCAAATGATTTTGCTCTTTTTATCCTGTTGATGATATTTTATCTGTTCATGACAATGTTCTGCACACCATACAATGCTCTTATCGCAGAGCTTGGTGACACACAGCAGCATAGAATTAATGTTTCTACATATATTTCATTTACATTTATAGTTGGACAGAGCTTTTCATTCATGCTACCAAACTTAGCTGGTGCTCTTGAAGGCACATTTGGTTTAGGGGGCGGAATCAGAATAGCAGTGGCTATCATGGCTACAGTGGCATGTATAGCAATGTTGATTCCTGCATTCTATATAAAGGAACGCGATTACATCGATAGCAAGCCTAGCGAGACAAAGCCATTTACATCCTTGGTAAAGACATTCTCCAATGGACAGTTTAGACGCTTTGTAGCAAGTGATGTTATATATTTCTTTGCACTTACATTGTTCCAAACAGGTCTTGCTTTCTATGAGACAAAGCTTATGAAAATAGAAGATACATACACATTCTTACTTACAGCAACTATGACATTTATCAGTGTATGTCTCTATGCACCAGTAAATATTATTGCTAAAAAGGTTGGAAAGAAAAAACTCATCATCACAGGCTTTTTTGCATACAGCGTGGTATTTTTGATTACAACACTCTGTGGCCAAGGTTTGATATGGGGATTTATCGTTGCCTTTGCTGCAGCTGTTCCAATGGCTATTCTTGGCATACTACCACAGGCATGTGTTGCTGATATTGCTGAGCTTACTCGTCTCCAAACAGGAGAGGATCGAAGCGGAATGTTCTTTGCGGCTCGTACATTTGCATTTAAAATGGGCCAGGCATTGGCGCTTGTTGTATTTACCTCTGTTACAGTGTCTGGTACTGAGGCAAGCTACAGAACATCAGCACTTATCGCGTTTGTCACATGCTTCATAGGTGCATGTATATTCTTTACATTTAATGAGAAAAATATCCTTAATCAGATAGAGTCCCTTAAGTAAAGCCAAGACAATGCTGTGGATTTTCAGCCTGTTATTGTATATAATGAAGTCAGACACGTTATATCGCAAGAAACGAGGTAGAAATTGCTACAAATTATCTATTTTGGTTGCTTTTGCATAACACTTCTGGTTCTTTTATTTCTAATTGCATACGGGAGAACAGTTAGTGTTGATATAGTACTTTTGTCTGTTGTTATTGCAGTTAGCAATGGTGGTTTTTTTGCGCTTTCAAAAGCATCTAATTTGGAGGAAGCAATCCTTGCCAATAATATTACTTATGGCATAGGTTTGTTTTCTCCAATTCTTGTTTTATTAGTAATTTGCAATATTTGTAGAATTGCATTTCCGAATATTCTAAAAGCTGTGCTCATAGGAGTACAAGTTCTTATATATTTCTGTGTATGTACTACAGGTCATCTCACAATTTTTTATCAGTCAATTGAATTACATTTTGGTGAAGCTGGAAGCTATGTTACAAAGACATACGGACCAGTTCATAATCTATATCTGCTTTCCGTGCTAGTTTATACTGCATCGGGAATTGTAGTTGTTATTTATGCCCTTAACAAAAGGACAGCACTAGTTAGTAGAAGAAATTTGGATATGATTTTGTTTACAGATATATTGACTGTCGGCTTGTATCTGTTAGAGAGATTGCTGCATCTAAAGTATGAGATGATGCCACTTGTTTCCACTTTTTCTATAATAATTATTTCATCCATCGTAATAAGAGTTTATTTCTTCTCGGTATATTACAATCAGAATATGTTTGAGGATGAGATAATTAAAAACGGATATATAATGTTTGACAAAAATCTCAGATATATGGGGGCAAATAATACAGCTAGACAGCTTTATCCTGAATTAAACTCATGGGAATTAGAGAAAAAAATCCCGGGAAATGGCGGTCGATTTAACACTTTCCTTAGACAATCCTTGATGAAATATGTGCAGGAAGGCAAAATCGAGGTAACAAAAGGAAAAACCTACGAATATAAGGGTGAATTGTATTGCTACGATATCGGAGTGCTTTTAAGGAAAGGCAGTAGCATTAGAGGATATTATATAAAGGTGTCTAATCTTACGGATGTTCTCAGATGAACCACTTTATTTTAGGAGTAGTTCTTTATGGAGAAAAAGAAAGCTCAGAATGGTTCTAAATCAAAAATAATAGAGGCTGTAGAAAATATTATTCGAATCATGGTCTTATTCATATTGACCTTGATTATTGTAATAATGACAATTGCAATTTTCGATAACAGCACTTCCCAAGAGGCCGCCATGGGCTCTTTTGGAACTATGGATTTTAATCAGGGTTGGAAGTACGCAAATAATCCTGAGGACGAG
>JAEEGH010017227.1_pt1 | contig 15432 bp, 6 predicted proteins | sample 9134181 | NCBI WGS metagenome assembly JAEEGH01 (sample SAMN16246544, study PRJNA631951) | gut metagenome | biome: gut microbiome; feature: rumen; material: DP-attached | host: Bos | place: Iran: Karaj | collected 2018-10 | reverse complement strand
GTTCTGCCGCCCTGAGCATAGCACCGATGGCAGTAATCATCTCGAAACCGCCAAAGTAGCGCAACACTTCCTGAGTAGACTCACAATGACTGTTGGCCAGTGCCCTATTCAAGACATCGCACTTATGGCGGATGCCTGGTGCATCAAGTCCTGCCCCAGCCCCAATACAATCATTGAGTGGTATCTGTCCGAAGATACTCATCCAGATGCTCGAAGGCGAGGTATTGGCGATACCCATCTCACCAATGCAAAGCACCTGGCAACCTTTGGTTACACACTCATCGACCAATTCAGCACCAATCTCGATGGCACAATCAAACTCCTCCTCACTCATCGCTGCCTCATGGAGGAAGTTCCTGGTGCCCCAGGCTATCTTACGGTCAATAATACCTGGTACCTTTGAGAGGTCGTGATCCACTCCTACATCCACAATCTTCAGATCGAAGCCATGCTGACGACAGAACATGTTCACACCACCTCCACCACGAGTGAAGTTCACCATCTGTTGCCAAGTGACATCACGGGGCGACACACTGACCCCCTCACGCTCGATACCATGATCGGCACCCAGAAGCAGATGACAGGGATGCTTCAGACTGGGTGAGAGTGTCTGCTGTATCAGACATATCTGCATGGCTAACTCCTCCAAGCGTCCTAAGGAACCCTTGGGCTTGTTCAGATTGTCGATCTTCTGCTGAATCGCCTCACGGAGCGACTGATTGACGGGGATTATGGCAAAATTCTTCATATTGGCACGGATTACACGGATTTACACGGCTTGACCTTTTTACTCTTTTACTTTTACTGCGATGCCAGAGACCATGAGGATGACCTCATCAGCTTGCTGGGCGATATACTGGTTCATCCAGCCTTGCAGATCCGTAAACCGCCTCTGAAGGGCATTCTCACTCACTCCCCCACTACCGATCTCGTTGGTCACGAAGATAAACGTGGCGTCCTGAGTCGTGAAACGGTCGAACTCTGCCTTGGCCTCCTCGAGAATGTCCTTCACAGCGGCATGCTCAGCCTCAAAGAAATAGTTGGTCAGCCACAACGTGACGCAGTCGATGACCACCACGCGCCCACTGACATCATGACGACTCAGCGCCTTCTCCTCCTCGATGTTCGTCCACTGCGGTCCTCGGCGCTCCTGATGGAGGCGCACGCGCTGACGGAACTCATCGTCCCAAACGTGAGCCGTAGCCAGATAGACGGGATTGGCAGCGAGACTCTGGGCGAGGCGCTCTGCCTCTTCACTCTTGCCAGAGCGCTGTCCGCCTGTTATCAATATGATTCTGCGTGTCATTGTTGGGTGAGTATTTTGTAGATGCGTTCTATATCGACATGGCGGCGCACATGATCTGCCAAGCGGTCGTATTGTTCTTCCTTATATGCCTGATAGTCGAAGGGCTGATCTGCCTGCTGTATCTTATCCGCATAAGGCTGCAGGAGGAAGTCGACGAAGGCACTGTTGTCGAGGATGCCGTGAATATAAGTGCCCATACACTTACTATCGACCAGATAGCCATCTGCCCTGCCGCCACTGATCGTAGCCAGTGGTGCAGCCTTAGCCTCGCCGAAGGGACGGGTCTCGCCCATGTGGATCTCGTAGCCATGCATTTCGTCGCCGCCCCACGACGGGCGGAAAGTGACCTGACGCGTCAGTTTCTCGCCACTCATCGTGGTGGCTACAGGCAGGAGTCCGAGTCCAGGCAGGCGCTCGATGTCGCCCTCCACATGATCAGGATCGCACACCTCTACCCCCATCAGCTGATAACCGCCACAGATGCCGAGCACGGAGGCACCCTCGCGATGGGCTCTCACGATGGCCTGTGCCACTCCGTTGCGCCGCAGCTCATAGAGATCGTGGAGTGTAGACTTCGATCCTGGAAGGATGATGATATCTGCCTTGCGGATATCCTCGACATTGTTGGTATAGAATAGATGTACGCGCGGATCCTGCTCAAGGGCATCGAAGTCAGTGTAGTTAGAAAGGTGCTGCAGCATCACCACGGCGATGTTCACCTTACCACGCTCCAGCTGCATCGACTTCTGAGCCAGTGCCACACTGTCTTCCTCCTCGATATGGATATCCTTGAAATAAGGGATGATGCCCAGCACAGGGACACCGCAGATATCCTCGAGCATCCGCCTGCCCTCCTCGAAGAGTCGCAGGTCGCCACGGAACTTATTGATGATGATGCCCTTGATGAGCTGGCGGTCTTGGGGTGTCTGCAGGGCGATGCTGCCATAGACGGAGGCGAAGACACCCCCACGATCGATATCGCCCACAAGGATGACATCTGCCTTCGCATGGCGCGCCATCGGGAGGTTCACGAGGTCGGTATCCCTGAGATTGATCTCCGAGATGCTGCCTGCCCCTTCCATCACGATGGGGTTATAGCGGGCTGCCAGACGGTCGAAAGCATCGCACACCTCTCGCCTGAAATCAATGTCGGAGGCACCGCGCCGCCAGTAATCATAGGCATTCTTGCTACCAATGGGCTTGCCGTTGAGCACCACCTGTGAGGTATGGTCACTCTGAGGCTTCAGCAGCAGGGGGTTCATATCCGTATGACAGGCGACGCCCGCAGCCTCAGCCTGAACAGCCTGTGCGCGCCCTATCTCCAGCCCCTCAGGCGTGGCATAGGAGTTGAGTGCCATATTTTGTGCCTTGAAGGGTGCAGGGTGGTAGCCGTCCTGTCGGAAGATACGACAGAAGGCCGCAGCGACGATGCTCTTACCAACATCGCTACCCGTTCCCGCGAACATCAAAGGATGTAACTTCTCACTCTTCACTCCTATTTCTTAACTCTTAATTCTTAATTCTTAACTCCATAAAGGTGCGTATAGCTTGCTAAGACATTCTGATATCTGAATACAGGCGTGGCCACAGGGTCGCCCTTGGCATTATAGACCTGCGCGATACTTTCGGGCACGTCGCCCATGAACTGGGTATAATGGAACTCATGACCCCGATATTCCTTGCCATCGAGCTCAAAACGGCGATAACCTAGCGAGAGCTTACGATCCGCCTTCCGTGCCGTAATGGTATAGGGCAGCACACCACACATCGGATAAGACCCCTCGTCAGTGACTATCGCCTGACAGAGATACATCATACCGCCACACTCGGCCTCAACCCTACCGCCACGCTCGGCATAATCCCTGATAGCCTGCCGCGTGGTCTCAGCCTTGACCAGAGCTTCAAGATGCTTCTCAGGATAGCCCCCAGGCAACAGCAGGAGATCGACACCGCTGAAATCGGGAACCTCCGTCTCAGGGTCGAAAAACATGACATCGGCATAACTGTCGATGGTTTCCTGATAGAGGAAAGAGAAGCTCTCAGCATTGCGGGCGATCAGGACTGACTTTTCCCTCCTTGGGAAGATATTGTTCCCACCGTGGGAAGAAAGATTTCCCACCGTGGGAACACAAGACTGGAGTAGGGTCTGCCAATCGACATGGGTTTCCAACAGTTCTAAAAGGCGGTTGTTCTCTGTCTTTTCCGAGAAATCGAGCCCCAAGTAGCGCGAGCCTTGTTCGAGGGCTGCATCCTTGGGCAGGTATCCCAGACAGGCAATGCCCAAGTCGTCGCACACTTGTTGTAACATCTGGTAATGCCGCGAAGACCCCACCTTATTAAATATGACACCCGCGAAACGGATATCCTTGCGGAAGTTCACGAATCCTGATATCAACGGCGCCATCGAGTAGGCAGCCGATTTGGCATCGACAATCAGCACCACAGGGATATCCAGTGTCTGGGCAATCTCTGCCGATGAGCCTTTGTCGCGGTCGTAGCCGTCGAAAAGTCCCATCATACCCTCTACGATGGCCACATCAGCCTCTGCGCTGTAACGGCTGAAGAGGCTGACCACATGCGCCTTCGTAGCCATGAAGGTATCGAGGTTGATGCTGGGATGCCCGCACACCGCCTCGTGGAATTTCGTATCAATGTAATCGGGACCGCACTTGAAGGGTTGCACACGAAAGCCTTTCCTTGCATACAGCGCCATCAGGCCACGGGCAATCGTCGTCTTGCCTGAGCCGCTGGTAGGAGCCGCCATCATAAATGCTGCCTTCATGCCTTAGCCTTTTGTATATCTGATGGCGAGCATGATGATGTCTTCTTGCTGCGCTATATCACCAGTAAAGCGCTTCACGGCCTCCGTCATGGTGTCGACAAACGGCTTTGGTGCGGCATTTATTTTCACTGCCTGCAGAGCCTCGCCCATCATCCGCTTCTCACCGAACTTCTTACCCTCGCCATTCACAGCGTTGGTCAGACCATCGGTATAGAGAAGAATCAGACTGCCTGACTGCAGGTGTTCCTCATCTGTCAGACGCTTCACATCCTCGTTCATCACCAGTGGCAGGTGATAGTCCTCCTGACTGATTTTCAGACTGCCAGTAGCCAGATCGAGCACACCAACGAAGCACTTCACAACCTTGTCGTAAGCCGCCTTCATGGTGGTTATGATGTTCTCGGGTTCGTCCTCATAGGCTGCAGCCATACGGAACTGCGCCTTCATGATAGCCGTCAGTGCCGATGCCTGGGCACCCTCGCCCACAGCGTCAGCTGCAAAGAAGTACAACTTCTCGTCGCGAATCATCGTGTCGCAGAGACCACTTCCCTGCATTTTGCCAGGTATCACCGTAGCAAATGCCTGCACATCCTTACGGCGAGGCAAGGTTGTGGGCAGCAGGGTCTGCTGGATGCTGCCTGCTATCTCCTGCTCCAGGGCTGTGCGCTCCTTGGTAGCCGTATTCGCCTCCACCTGATTGTAGGCCTCCTTCAGCTGGCGGTGTGCCACCATCAGCTGATGACCTACGTAGCGGCGGTACATGATATAGCCGATGAATACGAGGAAGAGCAGGGCGAAGAGAACATACCAGGTAAGACGGTTCCTGCTCTCGAGCTGTGCCTGCTGCTCCGACAGTCTCTCTACGTTTGCCACGATGGTGGCCTGCTCTTCTTTGTCGAGCTGCCTCATCTGTTTGAAGGCAGGCTCCAGCAAGTCGCTGATAGCCTTGCTCACAGCCATCGCCGAATCCTTCCGACCTGCAATGAGGTTTGCCTGATACTTCTTCAGCAGGTGGTTCTCGATATCGTCCATCATCGTGTTGGTCGAGCCCTCTCCCATCAGCGCGTCCAGACTGCGGTAGTTGTTGGCAGCCTCGTCCCATCGCTGGGCAGCCATCAGGTATTCGTTGGCTGCGATACGCCCCTCTGGGGTCTTGCTGTATTCGGTGGTCAGGAAGGCATCGAAAGCCTTGGCAGCCTCCTCTTTCTTTTCCAGTCCCTCGTAGGCCAGAGCCTGATAGATATTAAAGCGCGCCACCTGCTTGTCGGTATAGATGATACTATGATCAGGGCGCTGCTCATAATCCTTGAGCAACTCGCCGAAACGCTCAATCCACTTCTGTGCCTCCTGATATTTCTTGATGGTCAGGCAGGCATAAGAGATATTGATCAGTCCGGCGATGGCGTTCTTATACGATGCATCTGAACGGTGGTTCTCGATGGATTCCAGGTGCTTATGGTAGGCACGCTCGAAGCCATCGCTTGTAGAATCGCTTGTCTGTCCGAGACCTGCCTGGCAACAGCCGATATAGATCAGCAGGTTCACGTAATCGCTGGTAGTGTCGCACTTCAGCTCCTCCTGCTTGAGGGCAGCAGGAATGGCTCCCTTCAGGACGCCCTCGTAGTCGCCACGCACCGTCAACAGATTTGCCAGACGGCTGGCACTCTTGGCGTAGGCTTCCATATCGGCATCCTTACCATTCTTCTCTGCAGCCTCGAGCGAGGCTTTCCAGTAGAACTCTGCCATGCGCTTCTTGTTCAGTCTGTCACTGGCATAGCCCAGCCAGTAGAAGGCCTTTTCAGCCGTCAGCACTTTCGCCTTCTCCAAACTGTCGGCCAACTGCATCAGCCGCTCATAGTCATTTGCTTTCTGGGCACGCTCCAAAAGTTTCTCTGCTGCTACGCTTTGCTCTTTCTGATCCCCGTTCCCGCATGCCATTGTGAGCAGGAGCAAGAACATCATCACGAGCGTCCAAAGTTTTGTCTGTTTCATATTCAGGTGTCGATTGATCGTTTACTGAGTGCAAAGATACGAAAATATTCAGAATCCACAATTAATAATTCATAATTTTTCACTTTTCGTTGTTCACTTTTCATTTCTTTGTTGTACCTTTGTAGCGCCTGACTATTACTGAACGTAAATTAAACTGATATACAACAATGAGAAAACTAATGACCACACTGCTGTCAGGACTGATGCTGATCACGGTCCTTCCAGCCCATGCCACCCGCTTTCTGGGTATCCATGTGATTGACAAACAGTACCTCATGCTCCATTTCCGCGACGGTGAGGTGCATTACCGCGACAACGGCACAGGTCCCAGCGCCTACCTCGGCCATTCCTTCGCTGAAGGCGATGACACACTGCTCGTCTTCGGAGAGCGGCTCAATGGCGATGTAGCCCGTCAGGTTGCCCTCTGGCAGATCAGTTCCAGCGACGACAAGACCTTTGCCGATGCACAGCCTGTCAACGTATGGCGCAAGTCGAAGCCCATGAATACCGATCACACGCTGACCAGCGAGAACGACCACTGGCTCTTCCTGCAACTGCCCCAGGCCATGCGCCAGGGCTATACCTACACCGTGAGCATCCCCAAGGGCATCGGTGCCGATCAAGAGTCTGCCAGCGTGTGCTTCGATGTATGGAATGCGCAGTCTGAGGCCATCCACGTCAACATCATCGGCTATTCCCCTGCAGAACAGGATCATGCCGCCGACCTCTATCAGTGGATGGGCGATGGCGGACAGCGCGACTACAGCAGTTGGGAAGGCAACAAGGTGTACCTCTATAATGTCAATACCAAGAAGAAGCAGAATGTCGGCAAGGTGAAGTTCTGGAAGAAGGCTTCGGCTGCCGATCAGGAGGCAGGCGGCAAGAATCTCGTAGGTACCGATGTGTGGAACATCGACTTCCAAGGCACCACCCCTGGCCGTTACCGTCTCGTGGTGGAGGATGTAGGCTGCTCGATGGACTTCGACATCGCGGCAGATGTCTACTACCAGCCCTTCCGCTACTCTGTCCGTGGCTATTACTACATGCGCTTAGGCGAGCCCAAGGATCCTGAGCACGTATGGCCTATTCCCCGTCAGCCACAGTTTATCCCTGAGACTGATCCAAAAGGTCTCACCGTCTATAAGACTGACTTCCACCCCTTCTGTCAGGAGTGGCGCGACCTGCATACCGATGTGTGGGACGAACCTCACTTCAAACCAGCCCTCGAATCACGCTTCTGGCAGCATCGCCTGCCTGGCAACCCCGTGAACGTCGAGGTGAAAGGTGGTCACTCTGATGCCTTCGACTGGGACCGCCATCTTGCACATGTGAGCAACATCTACGACATGCTCCTGCCCTATATCCTCTCTGGTGGTCGTCTGTCAGACGATAACCTTGGCATCCGCGAGAGTGGCAACGGCATCCCCGATATCATCGACGAAGCCCGTAACGAGGTAGACTTCTTCCTCTCGATCCGCGATGGTGAAGGCTATTCACAGGGAGTCACCAACCCCGATGCAGGCTGGAGCGTCATGTATCAGGCAGGCTGTACCACGATGGCTGCATGGGCCAATGCCGCCAACTGTGCCATCATCGCCGAGGCCTTCCGCCTACAGGGCAACGACTCACTGCGCCAGTACTATACCGACGAGGCCATCAAGGCCTTCCGCTATGCAGAGAAACAGGAGTGGACACAGCTCGACGACCTGCAGGACATCGGCAGCATGCAGATGCGTGGTCGCGACTTCCGCCAGCAGGCAGCTGCCTACCTCTATAACCTCACGGGCGACAAGGCCTGGGAGGATATCTTTGCACAGGAAAGCATGATCAAGGATGCACAGTCGCCCCTCTTCAGCAAGGGTCGTCACGGCTTCTTCGGTGTGGGTGTCATGCACGAGCAGAACAAGGAGCTCATACCTTATTGCCAGATCTGGGCGGCAGCAGCCTACCTTACTTGTACGCACCCTCGCCACCATACAGAGCTCTATCAGAACCTCAAGACCAGCATCAATGCACAGGCGTTGGAGTATAACATTGCCAACATGGCCCAGCGCCCCTCGCGCCGCAGCGCCAACGACAGCCGCTGGCAGGTGTCACAGAACCTGCAGCTCGTCATGCTCGCCCACTACATGGCTGACAAGGCCACCAAGAGGGATCTTGAGCACGTCATGTACACCGAAGCCAGCTGGGCCATGGGTCGCAATCCGGGTAACATCGTAGAGATGACGGGCCTTGGGCAGCGCCATATCACCGACTGCTATACCACAGGGCGCAACGATGGTGCTCCTGAGAGCCATCCAGGACAGACACCCTTCAACGGCACCGAGACATGGTCGCCAGGCCACAACGGCGGCGATGCCCGCGTCATCCTCAAGTACTGCTATCCGGAGTGGAGCGTAGAAGAAGGAAAAGTATCCACCACATGGCCTCGCCAGGAATCATATTTCAACCAGCGCTACTTCTGGGTCAACGGTGAGTTCACACCCCGCGAGACCATGAGAGGCAAGATGGCTCTCCTCGGCTACCTCTACGCCATCAGATAAATCCTGATTACAAGCATTATCCATAATCCCCGCCCATTACTGAGCGGGGATTATTGTTGATATAGTGGGGATGTGGAGTTAGCCTTTATATTCGGAGGGGGTGACGCCGAACTGCTTCTTGAAAACAACGGAGAAGTGGCTCTGAGTGCTGAAACCACAGAGGTCGGCAATTTCCGAGATGGTATAGCGCCCACTCATCAGAAGTTCTGCTGCGCGATTGAGCTTGTAAGTGCGGAAGAAGTTGGAAGGAGTCTCGCCCGTCAGTCCCTTGATCTTATAATAGAGTTTAGTACGCGAGATGTAAAGCATCTTCGTGATACGAGTCACATCGAGTTCTGAATTCGAAAGTTCTTCTTCCATGAGTTTATAAAGTTCCTCCATGAAATGCTTATCCTGAGCGGAGAGTGCATTGTCAACACCTTCCTCCTCAGTAGTGGTTGCCTTGGTAAGCAACTTGCGCACACGCTCACGATTTTTAAGTTGCGATTGGATGAGAGCAGAGAGAACGGCAGGGTCGAAAGGCTTAGTGACATAGGCATCGGCTCCCACGTTGAGACCCTCGACCTGATTCTCGGCAGTGATCTTCGCCGTCACGAGGATGACGGGGATATGGCTAAGCTGGATATCCTGTTTGATCTCTTGACAAAGCTGGTAGCCGTCCTTACCTGGCATGGCCACATCGCTGAGGACAATATTGGGCTCCTCAGCACGCATCTCTTCGAGGGCTGTCTCTGCATCGAGGCAGGTGATGATGTGGTAGTCTTGGGAGAATAGCAGGCGCATATAGTTGATGATATCTGTGTCGTCATCGACAATAAGAATCGTCGGACGTGCATCATTCGTTTCTTGTGACTGGTGCTCTGCCTGTTGGACTACAGGGGTATCGATAATGCGGTAGTCTGCCACACCTTCGCTTGACAATGGGCGTCGCTCAGCTTCAGTATAAGCTGTTTCTGACATGGGATAGACAAGTGTGAAGACTGCCCCCGTGCCTTCCATGCGATTGTCTACAGTGAGGGAGCCATGATGGAGCTCAGCAAGGCGACGGGCATAATAGAGGCCTATGCCTGTGCCATAGTTAAGGATAGCCTTCGTCTGGTTGTCGAGCTGGTAATAGCGCTTGAAGATATTCTCACGCTGTCCCTCAGGGATACCCTTGCCCGTATCAGCCACACAGACTTTCACATGCCCATCTGCCACATCAAGGGAAACATCGATACGTCCACCAAGGGGTGTGAACTTCAAGGCATTAGAGAGCAGATTCGAGACAATCTTCTCGAGTTTATCACCATCGGTCCATGCCTGTAGTGAGTCTTCCATACCTATGCGCAAGATACTAATGCCTTTCTCACGGGCATTATATTCGAAAGTGTCGCAGATATCGTTCATCGCCTTCACCACGTCAATCTGCTCCACATAGAGGCGCAACGTGTCGTTCTCAAGCTTATTGAAGTCCATGAGCTGATTAACGAGTTTAAACATACGCCGGATGCTGCGTTGAGCAACGCTGAGCAGTGAGCGATCCTCAGCAGAAAGGTCACCACTGCGCACAAGCTGCCCCACAGGACCAGAAACCATTGTGAGCGGTGTACGGAACTCGTGGGCGATATTTGCAAAGAAACTCATGTTCATTTGGTTGGTGCGCAGCTCCTGCTCTTTCTCCATCTGTGCCTGATAAGCAGCACGACGGGCTTTTACCACGCGGCGGGCATTGCGATAGAGATACCAGACAAGGGCAGAGGCAAGAGATATATAGATGAGCCATGCCCACCAAGCATTAGCAGGTGAGGGAGCGACATTGATGCTCAGGGTACGTTCGTCTGAGGAATTCTCGTCGCTGGCTGTATCGGTGGTCTTCACGCGGAAGGTGTAGTGACCTGATGGCAGATTAGCATAGCTGGCAGAATGGCTGATGCCAGCATCAATCCAGTCGCGATCGAAACCGTCGAGCTTATAATAATAATGTACACGCTCATACTCGCCGAAGTCGAGTGCCGTATAAGAGATGCTGAAGCTATTCTCGTCATGACAGAGGCGCACTTCCTGGCAACTGTCGAGCATGGCCTCGATAGGACCATCGGCAGAAGGTCGCACCAGCTGGTTGTGGATCTTCAGATGGCAGAAAATAAGGGGAATCTGCCTGAGAGTGTCTATATCGGCAGGATTGAACATGGTGATACCATCGGTACTACCAAAGACCAGACTGCCATTAGGCAACTGGCACGAGGCACGATCGGCAAATTCGTCACCGCCAATACCATCAGCCTTATAAAGCGAGGTGATACGCCCCGTCTTCCTATCCCAACGATTCAGGCCTTTCATCGTGGCCACCCAGATATTGCCCTGACAATCTTCCTCGATACTCCCCACATCGGAGCAGGAGAGTCCTGCGATGCGTGTCATCTCGTTCTTCTTCAGGTCGAGGCGCAGCAAACCGTTGCTCACCGTACCTATCCAGACATCACCCTTGGAGTCTTGAATCATATCAGTAGGAATATAGACGCTACGACGTATGCATTGTGCCATCGAGGGAATCTTAAGTTCTGAGAGCTTACCCGTCTGTGGGTTCATCTTGAGAATATTCTGGTAGAAGGCAGAGATGAGAATCTGACCGTCGTTGAGTCTCAGCAGCGAGGGGATAAAACAGAAATCGGCATTGAAGGCTTGTTTCGTGAAAGGTTCACCACCGTCTGGGAATCCTACGATGTCGTTACTGCTGGTAGAAGCCCAGACAGTGCCGTTGTCACCCTGTTCGAAATCCATCACCCCGAGTGCGGGCATCTGACTGAGTATTGCCAGTCGTGAACCATCGTAGCGGCACTTCAGCACCATGCTGCCCGTGGAGAGCCACAGGAAGCCGTCGCGATCGCAGAAAATATGGGTAAGAGCATTTTTCTGTTCACCAGCAGGCAGCCCTTCCAAAGGTATCGCCTCTGCCTGCTGAGATTCGCAATGATAGACGAAGAGCCCCTTAAGGAGTGTAGAGATCCAAAGATTCTGCTGACGGTCCATAGCTACAGCGAGAACTGAAGAATGGTCGATGACACGGTTCAGGTAATTGTCGCTGCCTCCGAATTTTTCCTTATAGTAATAATCAGCAATAATTCCTTTGTCGTAAGTACCCATCCAGATATTCTGACGTGAATCCTGGAAAATCTGTGTCACGAGACCAGTCCCCACAGGGAGGGCTGTCAGTTCCTTCGCCAGAAGATTCAGCTCGAAGGCACCGTTTTTTGAGGTGCTGAGCAGGATGGTGTTATTTGCCAGAAGCCGTGATGCCTGGATGATGCTGTTGTTGGCTGTGAGTCGCGCCTCAATTCCCGGGTCAATAGGAACCATTCGCCTTGCCTTCGTATCGAAGAGGAAGATATGACCGTAACCCGAGAGAATCATCAGTCCGTTAGAGAGCATCTCGGAATAGTAGAACACACGGTCACCATCGATGGTGAACTCTTGTTTCTGCTTAAACGTAGTGCCGTCATAGAGTAACAGTCGGTGGCTCTCGGTGATCAGGATATCATCAGCAGCATCGATGATACAGTTTCCCCATGTCCAATGCTGGTGGGCTAACTGACGGCTAATGACGGGGTGGAAAGCTTTGAGACCATCGTCATAAAGCATCACTTCGGTACCATTGTAAGCATACACACGTCCGCGCTTATCCTCCAGGAGTTTTTGAATGTTCTGATTCGTTGTCTTCGCACCGACACGCTCGAAGCAGTCCATACGGGTATAGCGGCAGACACCATTCACAGTGGCCACCCAGAGACGGCCCTTGCTATCGCAAAGGATATCTTTAATCTGATTATCGGGCAGCCCCATCGTATCATCAGCACAGAAGTACTGATGGTATTCATGTCCGTCGTAACGGTTCAGACCACGGAAGGTGCCAATCCATAATTGTCCGGAGGCATCTTCGGCGATGCACTGCACACGACTGTTCGACAGCTCCTGGGCTAATACGAGTCCATGCTCCTCGTCCTTATCAATTTTGTTATCGGGCCTTCCCTCTTGCTGGCACGAGAGCATTATCAGAGCTAGCATGAGACTAGCTGCTGCCATCATCATCGGTTTTCTTTGAGCCATAGTTGTAGTATTTGGGTGCAAAGATACAGAAAAAAATAAAAAATGCGCTAAAAGAGCATGCTGTACTGCACTGATTTTAACGAATTGAACAACATTTGAACAAATCGAAACACTCGAAAACACTTTTGAACACTAATGAAAAACGAATGAACGCATCAGAACGCCACCTCAATCTATTCTACATACCTTTGCAGCCGAAATTAACAATTTAAATTCGGTATCTAACAATTTAACTCAAACTATTACAAATGAAACAAAGAAGATTACTCGTGATGCTTGCCGCGCTGATGATGTGCGCAGCATCGTTTGCCCAAGGAATCAAGGGCTCTGTGATCGACGAGAACGGCGAACCCGTGATCGGTGCAACAATCGTTGACAAGGCTAACACCTCGAACGCAACGATTACTGACTTCGATGGTAACTTTATAATTAAGGTAAACACTGGCCAGACCATCGTGGCCTCGTACATTGGCTACGAGACTCAGGAAGTAGCCGCTAAGGACGGCATGACCATCAAGATGCAGCCTGACAACAAGGTGCTTGACGAAGTGGTTGTCGTAGGTTATGGTATACAGAAGAAGAGCTCGGTGACAGGTGCTATCTCACAGGTAAAGCCTGAGGATATTGAGAACCGTACCATCTCGAATGCACAACAAGCCCTGCAAGGTAAGACTTCTGGTGTACAGGTAATCTCTACCTCTGCAGCTCCAGGCAGTTCACCTACCGTACGTGTGCGCGGTTATTCCTCTAATGTAAGTTCTGAGCCTCTCTATGTAGTCGACGGTGTACGTCTGAGTGATATCAGTGGTATCGACCCTGCAACCATCGCCTCTATGGAAATCCTGAAGGACGCTGCCTCGGCAGCCATCTACGGTGCAGAGGCTGGTAACGGTGTGGTACTGATCACTACTAAGAAGGGTAAGGCTGGCATGGGTAAGATTGCCTATGACTTCCAGTGGACTGACGAGACCCTCGCCAAGGTTCCCACCATGCTGAATGCTCAGGAGTACCAACAGTACATGCTGGAGGGTAACCTCTTCACACAGGACTTCATCAATATGAACTGGGACGGCAGAACAGATACCAAGTGGACGGATGTTGCCTTCAACCATGGTCACATGCAGAAGCACAATCTCTCGTTCACAGGTGGTAACGAGCGCGGCAACTACTATCTGGCTCTCTCTTACCTGAAGAATAACGGTATCGTGAAAGGTGATGCTGACATGTACAAGCGTCTGACTGCGACCATCAATGGTGAATATAAGGTAAAGGACTGGTTAAAGGTGGGTACCACGAACCAAATTGAGAAATACGACATGCGCCAGGTATCTACAAATAATGAGTACGGCTCAATGTTGACTTCTGTAATGATGATGGATCCGTTGACTCCAGAGAACTATGGCACTACACTGCCTGCTGACCTGCAGGGTCTGCAAGCTATGGGCAAGACCTTCCTGACTGACGAGAATGGCAACTACTTCGGCGTCAGCAAGTTCTACAACGGTGAACAGTATAACCCACTGATCATGCGCGACAATGGTCTGAACAAGAACCAGGGCTACAACGTTACAGGATCTATCTATGGTGACTTCACCCTCATCCCCTACGTGACGATTACTTCACGCTTCGGCTATCGCCTGAACGGTACTCGTAACTCGAACACTTCTCTGCCATTCTATGGTAACGCTGTACAGAGCCGTGACTTTGTGAACCAGAGCAACACCTCTTCTACCACGATCTACTACCAGTGGGAAAACTTTGCCAACTTCATGAAGACCTTCGCTGACGCTCACACCGTAAGTGCCATGGTCGGTATGTCGTTCCAGAAGAACTCATACGACTTCGTGACTGCAGGGGTTGAAGCCAACGGCGAGAACGCCCTGAAGAAGAACGATCCTCTGTTCTACTATCTGAACTACGCTAACGCTTCAGCTACCAAGAGTCTCAGCGGTGAAACCACCGACAACACCAAGTACTCATACTTTGGACGTGTAGGCTACGACTATCTTGGTCGTTACATGTTACAAGCTTCACTCCGTGCTGATGCAGCCGACCTCTCCAAACTCTCAAAGAAGACACGCTGGGGTTACTTCCCTGCAGTATCTGCTGGTTGGACTATCAGCGAAGAGAAGTTCTTCAGTGGCATCAAAAATTGGTTCGACAGTTTGAAGTTCCGTGCATCTTGGGGTCAGAATGGTAGCCTCTCAGCACTCAGTGGCTATAGCTATAGCACAGATATCGCCCTCAGCGGTATCTACGCCTTTGTTCCTGGCAATATATATACATCAGGTGCAGCACCTACCTCTATGGGTAACGAAGACCTGAAGTGGGAGACCTCTGAGCAGCTGAATTTCGGTCTCGACGGCATCCTTCTGGGTGGACGTCTGACCTTCGGCTTCGACTACTTCATCAAAAAAACCAAGGATCTGCTGGTATGGAACACCACACCATCGCTGATCATCGGTGGTGCCACCTCACCTATCAATGCTGGTAACGTGGAGAATAAGGGTATTGAGATCGACCTTGGCTGGCGCGACAATATTGGCGACTTCAGCTATGGCATCCGTGGTAACCTCTCTACACTGACAAATAAGGTAACCTACCTCGATCCGTCGCTCACCCGTCTGGCTGGTAGCACCTTCCACACTTACACCATCACCTACTTCGAGAAGGACTATCCCGTGTACTACTTCCGTGGCTTCGAGTTCGCAGGTATCAATCCC
>JAEEGH010017224.1_pt1 | contig 15434 bp, 17 predicted proteins | sample 9134181 | NCBI WGS metagenome assembly JAEEGH01 (sample SAMN16246544, study PRJNA631951) | gut metagenome | biome: gut microbiome; feature: rumen; material: DP-attached | host: Bos | place: Iran: Karaj | collected 2018-10 | reverse complement strand
TACTGTAGCAACTACGTGCTTAAAAATTACTGATGTCATAAGCTTTATTATTTTTAAGTGAAACTAAAATGGTTACATAGAAAAATCTGTCGCGATTAGATATGATGCCTTTTCCGTTGGCATCGTAACGATGGATGTTGGTGCGGCCCAACACGTTATTGAGCGAGGTGTAGATAATCACCTTTGGACTGAGCAGATACGTCAGGTTTACATCTACGCTGTTGTAATGCGGGGTGGTGCCCTGGGCAAAATGTCGCCCTGTGGCATAGCTCTCGCTGATACCAAAGATGCACTTGCCGATGCTGTATTTGGCTGAAAGGCGCAGGTTGTGGCGCGAGGCAAAGCTGGGTGTGCTTAGCTCGGTATAATCCTGATACAGACGCTCTGAATCGTTCAGCGAGTAGGCGAGGGTGGTAACGAGGCGTGGACTGATAGAATGGTCCTCAACGAACACATCCACACCCCTGCTGGTGCCATAGCCATCAGCCAGCCACTCGCCCTGCGGTATTCGGGGCAGATGACGATAGCGCTTTAGATAAGGCTCGATACGCAGCAGACTCGATGCACCCTTGTACTGCATGCTCAGTATCACGTGATTAGCTGTGCTCTGGGGTAACGTGTTGTTGCTCTGGGCCAGCTGGTCGTCGTTAGGTGTCTGACTGTACCGGCCTGCCACCAGCGATACCTGCCACTGCTTGTTGGGTATATAGCTCAGGGTGGCACGTGGCATCAGCTGCCAACGGGTGCGCATCAGTTCGGCACGGGCGGATAGGTTCACAAATACCTTAGGCATTACGCGCAACTGGGCATCGGCATGGGCGCCAAATATGTTGTAATCAAGTGTGTACTGATAAGGCATGAAGTCCAGCGTGCTGTGGCGCAGGTAGTCTTCAATACCTGTCGACACCTTCAAGCGGTCGTTCACCACCTTGCGCAGTTCGGTCTTCAGGTGTACCTCGTTGCGATGGTTGCGGTAGTGGTCGCCAGCGCTTACGGCATCATCGATATGATTCCAAACACTCGAGTTGGCTACGCCTACAAACAGCGTGGTGCCGCGGGCGATAGGCGCCTTGTAAGTCAGGTTGGCATAGATGTTGTGCTCTTTCAGACTCAGATGGCGATCGTCCTCGTGCAGGCCTACCGAAGTCAGGTCGTAACCCACGTACGATTTCAGCACGCCGCCACGGGTATATTCCTTTTTATATTGCGCCTCGCCCGAAAGCTTGCGATAGGGGCGGGTAAAATCCTGGCGCTGGGTAAACAATCGGTCGTAAAGGGCCATGCTGGTATAGGTGGCGTTAAACGACAGGGCGCTGTTGGTGAACGCTTTGGTACCGCCTATGTTCCAATCCACCAGCGAGGCACTTACGCCCAACTTATCGCTGGTAGCCATATCGGTAGTCTCCATCGGCAGCACGGCACTCAGCGCCTGTCCGTATTCACCGTTGTAGCCACCCAATGTAAAATTGATACCCTTAAACAGGAATGGCGAAAACCTACCACGCACAGCGGTATTCTCGGTATTGGTGCTGTAGGGCACCAGCACGTGCATGCCGTTTACAAATGTCTGGCACTCGTCGCTCTCGCCACCACGTACGTACAGCTTACCGTCTTCGCCCACCTTCTGGGTGCCGGGCAGCGACTGCAGGGCAGCTACCACGTCGCCACACGAGTTGCCGCTCATCACTACATCCAGCGCGTCCATCGTTTTAAAACCGTCGCTCTTGCCAAAGCTGTAGGTGCTGGCAGTTACCACCACCTCGCTGATGGCTGTGGCGCGTTCCTGTAGGCGTACATCTATATCCTTCAGCGTGCTTACAGGGGCGGTGCGGGTGTAGTCGTCGTAACCCATATAGGTCACCTTCAGCGTCACCTCGCCCGTCTGGGTGGTCTTAAAGCTGAATCTACCTAAGGTATCGGTAAGGCATCCGTCTATCGTACCTACAATAAATACATTGGCGGCGGGCAGGGGTGTGCGGCCGTCGGTTACTGTTCCCGTTACGATGGTTTGTGCGGCTAGGTTGCAGGCCCAGAGCAAACCGATGATGATATGTGCAAACTTCTGTTTCATGCCGCAAATGTACGGCACGTTTTTCATAGTTCCAAATTTTGCTGACCATCAGCTAAAACTACTGACGGAAAGCTAGCTGCGCTGACGAATGACGCGTTTCGAGGACGAATGACTAGGCAATAAAATCCTTTAATCGGGGCACGTATTGGCGCGATACAGGTATGGTGGTGTAGCTGTTTGTAAGGCGTAACTGGTAACCATTGCTGTTGCCCTTGGCCTGGGTGATATTATTCACGTTTACCACAAACGATCGGTGGCACTGAAAGATGTTCTCGTACTGTCGCAACTCGTCGATGGCTGCCGATAGGGTGGTGTGCAGCTCAACGGTGGTGGGCTTGTCGTCGCGCAGGTAACAAACCGAAATATTGTTTTTCTGCGCCTCAATATATAATAGGTTATTAATGGGCAGTTCCAGATCGTTGCCACGCACGTTCTGATCGTGTATCGTGATGGTAATGTCGCGTTGTTCCTCGGTGGTGTTGCTCAGCAGCGCCTCCATCTGGTGTTTCAGGTAGCGGTTGTACTCGATGCCTATCGACATGGCTGTGATGGCGGCACCTATAATCAGCGTCCACCACAGAAACTGCAGGAACACACCCACACTGAAGGGCACGCTGAACAACAATACCAACAGCATGAAATTGCCGATGGCAATAAACAGTATCAGTCCTAACACCGCCGCAGCATCGTGCCATACGCGCAGGGTTTTTACCAGTTTGGGTAAGTTTTGCATCACCGTGTAGCCATACACTATGTAGCACACCATCGTTACCAAGCCGAAAGCGGCTGCCACCAGGCATTTGTTGCCCTGATACTGACTGAATCCGAACGGCTGCAGTAAGTAGAGTATGGCCCAGATAATCACACCATATATCACACTGTCTCTCAACCAGTGTTTGCTTTGCCCAAAGGGGTATTTTCGTGTCAACAGATTCTTCATCCTGCGTTAAAGTTTCAAGTTTCTGGCCACAAAGGTACGATTAAGTGAGCAAAAAAACAAATTTAATTTGAGTTTTTTCGAACGTGAGTATCTTCGAGCGTAGCTCAAAGGTACAACTTTTTCGTAAATTCCTCAAAGAAATAGGGATTTTCCTATCCGTCGTATCGAAAAATTTCGCATCTTTGCACCGTTGAATCAATCAAAACATGAAAGCGTATGAAAGAGAATCGACTGATTGCATCGGCACTGATAGCTATAGGTATCGTGCTTTTGGGCGTGTTTATCAAGGCTGGTATTGATAACTTTGCCAACAAGGATCGTAAGGTAACGGTTAAGGGCCTGGCCGAGCGCGAGGTGCCTGCCGATAAGGTTACATGGAGCATTGGCACCAAGGTTACTGGTAACGACCTGCCCCTGCTGTACGAGAACATTAACCTGCAAACCAACAAGATTAAGAAGTTCCTGACCCAGAACGGACTCGAGGAGAAGGAGATAACGGTTAATCCGCCTACCATCAGCGACCTGGAGGCACGCGAGTGGGGCGACAACCAGAAGAACTTCCGCTACATTGTTAACACCACCATTACGGTGGCCACCAACAAGGTAACCGAGGTTAACAAGGCTATCTTTAAGCAGGCCGAACTATTGAAACAGGGCGTGGCTATCGAGAACAGCAATCCGCAGTACGAGTACGCCTCGTTCCAGCAGATGAAGCCCGAGATGATGGCCGAAGCCATTAAGAATGCGCAGAAAACAGCCGTGCAGTTTGCCGAGGCCAGCAATAGTGAGCTGGGACAGATTCAGACAGCCGGTCAGGGCCAGTTTGAGATCGAGGATCGCGACCAGAACACGCCTTACATCAAGAAACTGCGCGTGGTAACCACGATTACTTATTCACTGAAAGATTAGTTTTTTAAGGCGTACGGCCATCATCAATCGATGATGGTCATACGCATATCAATATCGTTGGTAGGGCGATCGGCACGGCCAGTGGCAGTGTTCTGAATCTGTTCTACCACGTCAAGTCCTTCCTCAACCTCGCCAAACACGGTGTATTGTCCGTCCAGATGGGGCGTACCGCCAACGGTTTTGTACAGCTCCATCTGCTCGTCGGTCAGTCCCTGCTTGCCAACCTTGTTCTCAGCTTCAGCTATCAGCTGGTCCTGCAGCTCCTGCAATCCTGCACGGTTGCGCTCGCGGCGCATCTGCATAATCTCGTCGCGACGGGCAGCAGCCAGCGCGTTAAACACATCCTGCACCTTCTGCATACGTATCTGCTTGCCCAGCTGGTTCAGCTGATTCTCCTTATACACCTGTCCCCATACAATGTAGAACTGCGAGCCGCTGCTACGGCGCTCGGGGTTCACCTCGTCGCCCTGTCGTGCTGCAGCCAGCGCGCCACGCTTATGGTACAGGTTGTCCTTAATCTCTGCCTCCAGTGTGTAGTCAGGACCGCCCACGCCCAGCATCTTGCCGGCAGGCGCACCCTTCGAGTCGGGATCGCCGCCCTGAATCATAAAGTCCTTAATCACACGATGGAACAAGGTGCCATCATAATACCCCTCCTTTACCAGCTTTACAAAGTTGTCGCGGTGGATAGGAGTCTCGTCGTACAGGCGAACGATGATATCGCCCAATGTAGTTTCAATCTTAACTTTCATATGCTCAAATTTTGGGTGCAAAGTTACTAAAAATTTGGCTTTTGGCGCACTATTATCATCATTTTGTTTGGTGGTTTAAATCTAAAAGCGTATTTTTGCACCCCGAAACTGTTATGCGTCGTAAAGAAATCATGCAAGGCTTTCGCGACGGCATCCCCATAGCCTTAGGCTATTTTGCCGTTGCTTTCTCGCTGGGCATCATTGCCAAGCAGGCAGGCTTGTCGGCTGTTATCGGCTTTGTTAGTAGTTTCTTTACCCGTGCCTCTGCTGGCGAGTATGGTGTTTATACGTTGGTGGCTGCCCAGGCCGCCTATGCTGAGATTGTAGCCATGTGTTTGGTGGTTAATCTGCGATATATGTTGATGAGTGCCGCACTCTCACAGAAAATCGCCCCTGGCACCTCGTGGCTGCATCGTGTGCTGATGGCCAGCTGCGTAACCGACGAGATTTTCGGCATCTCCATCGCCCGCCAGCCTTACTGCCCGCCCGCTTACACCTATTCCGCTGCCCTTATCTCTACGCTGTTCTGGGCGTCGGGCTGTGCGGCTGGCATTGTGGCTGGCGGCATGCTGCCTGCTAACATCGTAGCCGCCTTGAGTGTGGCTCTCTACGGCATGTTCCTGGCCATTATCATGCCCCCTGCGCGCTCCGATCGTAATGTGCTGTATGCAGTGGTGGCCAGTTTTGTGCTCAGTGGTCTCTGCGCTGTAGCTCCTGTAGTGAGTGGCTGGAGCAGCGGTACGCGCACCATTGTGCTCACCATTGTTATTTCGGCTGTTGCAGCCTGGTTGAAACCTGTTGATGTCAAGGAGGAGGCTTATGGATAATCGTAGTATCATCATCTGCATCCTGCTGGCCATCATCACCACCAACCTGATCCGTGTGGTGCCCATGTTGCTCATCAAAGGCGAAATAAACAACCGCTTTGTGCGCAGTTTCCTGTATTATGTACCTTATGTCACGCTGGCCGTCATGACCTTCCCCAGTATGATACAAACCACCATCTCGCCTCTCTCAGGTATTGTGGCCCTCCTTGTAGGCATTATCGCAGCATGGCGCCGTTTGGGACTCTTTCCCGTGGCTGCCATTTGTTGTGCCATCGTTTACCTGATGGATAGCGTGATGTAATAATATTAAAACAATGAGAAATAAACTATTAATGATGCTAATCTGCTGCATGGCAGCAAATGTATTGACTGCTTGTTCGTCGGCTTCTGGTAACGTTTCCGACAGCACCATCGACGAACCTACTGAGAATGAAGAACAGAACCAACAGGACCTGCCCTTTGGCTTTTGCGCCCTGTCTTCACGTACCGACGCTACCCAAACCTATCATATCACGGGCGGCGGCTATTATTCCTACCCTGTACCAGAAAGTGCTACAGGTGTGGTTGTATTGACATCTGATGGTCGGGACATGAAGGCTGCTATCGAGAGCGCCATCAAGAACAGTAAGAACAAAGTGATTATCTTCGATGGCTCGAATGGCGACTTTATCGTGTCATCTACTATCAAAGTAACCGTTTCGGGCAAGACGCTGCTTGGCATCAACAATGCCCGTCTCTGCACCCAGTGGGCTTTGACCGATGAAATGAAAAAAGCCTTGAACGATGCTGGTGTGCCCAGCATGAGTACCAGCGATGGGGGAGGAGTGTTAGTAAACGGCACTGAGGTAAAAGAGCAGGCTGAATACAACACACGTAAGATACTGATTGAGATGACAGGCGATAAAAGCGAAAACTATCGTCAGGCTGGCATTTTCACCCTTAATAACTGCCAGAACATCATTGTCCGCAATCTGAAATTCGTTGGCCCTGGGTCTGTTGATGTTGGCGGCACCGACCTTCTTTCATGCACAGGCACTAAGAATTGTTGGGTAGATCATTGTGAGTTTACCGATGGTTTGGACGATAACTTTGATATCACGAAGTCGTCCGACTTCCACACCGTTAGCTGGAGTACCTTCAGTTATACCAGCCGCTCGTATATGCACCAGAACTCTAATCTCGTTGGTAGTAGCGACAGCGAGGCAACAGGCTTTTTAAACACCACATTTGCCTTTAACTGGTGGGGTGCTGGTTGCAAGGGGCGCATGCCTATGGCCCGTGTTGGTAAGATTCACATGCTGAATAATTATTTTAGCAGCACCACGGCCTACAATGGCATCAATCCGCGTAAGAACTCAGAATTCCTGATCGAGGGTAACTATTTCGACCAGGGTGTTGCCAAGTATTACAGTCAGACTGATGCTGTTGCTGTAACCTGGGCAGCTGATAACTACATTGCTGCAGCAAGCCAACTACCATCATCTTTTGGAACTACCGTTTCGGTACCCTACGATTATACGGTTGTCCCCGCCAGCCAAGTGCCCACGGTGGTAAAGCAAGGTGCCGGCGCCACCCTGTTCCGATAGTGGCCCTATCGAAACGCTACGATAAAAGGGACCGACATTGCTGTCAGTCCCTTCGTTCATTACGTTGTTCGTTCGTTCAAACGCCCATGCCGCTCGGCTATGCCGCTTGGCTTGTCCAAGAACTTGTGGCGCTTCGGGGCTAAGCCCCGATGCACGATGTCGTGCCAAGTGCCGTTACAATCGCTGTGGCGATGCTCGCAATCATCTGGATGATGAACTTAACCGTTTCTTTCTTACTCATAACTTACCTCCTTTCGTTAGTTCATGTCTGAGCCGCCACTACCTGGGTTGCTGGGCTGATTACCGCCTCCGGTATTACCACCTGTGTTACCACCGGTATTGCTGCCGCTGGTGTTACCACCTGTTGATGGCTGGGTGTTCTCAGACGACTGGTGCTCACCATCGTCTTCCTCCACATCGCCGCTGTCGCTACTGGTTACGCGCTTCACCTCCTTACCATCGCGGTCGTAGCAGGTAATCTGCACGGCAGTCTTCGACAGCTCCTCCTTCAGGTCGGTGTCGGGTGTGAAGATAATGCGGCGACTCGAAATCAGACCAGCCTTAACCTCGTCTACCTTCTCAACGCTCTTGGCGCGCAGTCCGAATCGCATGGTACCCAGTCCTGGCAGCGCTACAGAGTGTCCCTCAGTGGCCCACGCCTTAATCACCTCGCCAGCTGCATCCCAGCATGCCTGCATCACTCCCTTGCTCACGCCGCTGCGCAGAGCCGCTTCCTTAATCACCTTGTCCTGAGTCAGAGCCGTGTACAGCTCTGGCATCATTACGTAACGATACTTACCAGCATACTTGCCTATGTTCTGATACTGTTCCTTTGCTTTTACTTTCAGTGCCATAATTTTTTAATGTTTAATGGTTAATGTTTAATGTTTCTCGTCGCATTTCGATTGAAAAATCCGCTTCCCCCGTGGGCCCGTAATTTTTTTCTCGTGGGCGCGCAAATTTTCTCTCTCATTTTGACAATGCAAAGGTACAACAATTTTAGCCCGATTCCAAATAATCGAGTTCGAACTCTCTGTTAAAATATGTAAACAGATGGCGGTGCTACGCTATATAGTTGACAAGCGTCTCAACCGCCTCAACCGTCTTTTCTATTTTCCAAAAATGCACAAAATGGCAAGCAAACACATCAAAGCCTCACGTACCTTATTAATAATAGATTATAATATTAATATATATTAACTATTCCTCTCTCTGCATTTATGTGTTCTCGAAAAAAGACGCTAAGACGTTTAAGACGCTTGAGGCGCTTACTTATTTTCGAACTCATATTGGGTTGTATATAATTTTTTTGCTAAAACTTAGATTATCTCACTTTTTATTTGTACCTTTGCACAATTAAAAAATTAAATTATGGACTCATTAGAACCAATTAAACGAAAGATATACGAGATACGTGGCCGCAGGGTGATGTTGGACTCTGACCTTGCAGAAATGTATCAAGTTGAAACTAAGAACCTAAAAAGGGCAGTTCGAGCTAATATCGAAAGATTCCCTGACGACTTCATGTTTGAACTTACTAAAGAGGAGTACGATTCTCTAAGGTGCAAAATTTTCACCTTAAAGAACGAAGGCGACGCTTTGAGGTGCGAAAATTTCACCTCAAAAGGTGGTCGTGGACAGCACAGCAAGTATCTCCCATTCGTCTTTACACGCGAAGGCATTGCTATGTTGTCAGGACTTCTAAGGTCAGAGATTGCTGTACAGGCCAACATTAACATTATGCGTGCTTTCTTCCAAATGCAGGAAGCATTGCTCATCGTCAGCAATACGCAGTTGCAGCTCGAACAGATTCGTGCAGAAATCAAGCAGTTGCGTACGGATATGAATGATACGTTAGCTGACCAGAACGACATTAATGAGATGACGCGTTCTCAACTTGAGGCTATCAGTGATGCGCTAATGGAATTGCAGAGTCAAGGTAAGAATCCGCTGGCTCTCCCTGAAATAGGCTATGCCGCTATTCAGAAACGTAGAGAGGAAGAAGAAAAGAAATAGTATTTGAGTTAGATTCATTGGGAGGCAGTTGATCAATTAATGATCGGTAGAGTCCCCACTTTGGACCACTTTGGAATTCGTCAGTTACGACTGACGAAATACGTTCGTTCACAGATGATTTGTTCGTTGCAACGAACGAATTTACACAAATTGACAATAATTCGGCAGTCGTAACTGCCGAATTTGAAGGTTATCCGTTCTCATGCTCTCACAGTTTATAAAAACAGACCCGACAGCTTGAAAATCAGAGGCTGCCGGGAATCAACGCTGCAAAGATAGACATCATTTCTGAAAATTGCAAGAATTTAAGCGATTATTTTATGTTTTTGATGAAAAATCGACTATGTAGTAATTTCCTAAATTCTCTTAATATCTATACTGATTCTATCAATCTAAAAAGTTTTTTATTTATCTTTGCATCTCGGATTTTAAAATGAAGTATATTCGAGAAAGGATAATTGAAAACCTGTAATACTTAAAACAGTGGAACCCGGATCTTCAGTGTGGCTATAACAGGACGCACCACACACCCTTGCGCAGGATTATCAAACAGAAGATTCCGCAGGACACGAGTAACGAACAAATTAATCCATAAGCTCACCATGAGCCGTAGACATAAAACAGCAGAAGAATTAGAAAGGATACAATCTCGTAAGAGAGAGTCACAAGGTGATTGCTCTCAGGAAGTGGTGTCGAATGGAAATCGTACGACAAGCGATAAAATATCACTCGATGATTTTGTCATTACAAAGAAAGGTAGTGATAAGAAATGCTATGCGTTAGACATTGTTGTTGGTGCAATTAGTAGGTCGCTGACAAGTCTTAAAATTTTGGATTTGGGGAGAATAGAATGTTTTGAATCCTCTTTCGAAAATACTTTTAAGAAACAGGTTCGGCTAACAGAACAGATTCAACAGGCTATTATCGGAGCGATAGAGGCCCAAGAAGAATCGGAAGAAACCGACAATATTGCTAAACGCGGACGTCGCAAGATACAGCAGTTATTGGGTAAGTTCAAAAACAGCGAAGTGGTTTCTTGGTTTGACAGAATTAGATCAAAATTTAATAAGGTAATTGAAAACTTGAAAGAACTGATGGTTTGTTTTTTTTGTGCAGTGTTCGATGTGATACCATCGGAAAGTAGACACGGAAAAGCCACCTGTTTCTACGAGATGATTAAATCACACCTAAAAGAGAAAATTCCCTCAGAGAGTTTGTTCCAGAAATCACTCAAGTGGTTTAAAGGTTGGAGAATAGAGGTCGCTCCTTGGAAAAACAAGCAAGCTGAAGAAGAGGAACATAGCATTTGGGAACGGCTATACCAACTCATTTTAAAGGAGCTGCCATTCATAGACTCAAGATTAGTATTGGCTATGAATTAAACGTAATTAAACGTAAACCGACTTGTTATTTAAATATCTACTTTTGCACCCACATTTGGAAGCGATTCCATTTGTGGGTGTTCTTTTTATGCAATGCAGAGAAAAAAAAGTCCGTTAAAGTCCGTTAAAGTCCATCAATGTCCACCAAAGAGCATCACGACTTTTTCATTCTTTGTAATTTCGCATAATAATTATTAACCGCGAAGCTTGCTGAGGCCTGCACCGGTGCGTTTGGACGCGCGTCCACTCTTGCTGGCTGAGCATAACACTTCGAGGTTATGAAAAAGCTAAAGCAAGTCCGTCCTGAGGACTTTGACGTGGAGGCGCTGATGGCGGCTGCACGAGAGGGAAGATTGTATGTTGACGAGAAGAAAAAGACTGTCAACAAAGAACAGGTAAAAAGAGATGTACGTGCGTACGTGGCGCGTATTAGTCCGCTAGTTACTCGACGCTACAGGTCTACAATTGATGAATTGTGGGACGAGATCTTTGGCAACGATGTGCTGATGGACCTGATGATGCCTAAACCTAGGGCTAGGAAATTCACGAAGTTTGATAAGTATGGTGTGATGCGCATAGTGGGTGTGCTACGCGTAAAGGGCGTTTACGAACAGCGTAGCGACCCGCAGTTTGATGCACTGCTTGAGCAGCCCGGACAGGATAGTCCTTACCGCCGATACCTGGGGCAAGGACTAGAACAGCGTGCTCAATTATTGGCCTTGAGAAGCATTGTTGAAACTTTAACAATCTGGTAAATTGAGTTCTTTTTACCAGGCTAAAAATCGCCGTACCTTTGCACCGTCAAAACATTTAAATAGGACAAAAATAGTATGAAACAGAAGTACGAAAGAAACGAGCACGGAATCAACATCAAGGTGTGTTGCGCATCGTGCAAACAGCGAAAGATTACGAGCGACCGAGGTCGGGTATGTGGTCTGACTGGCAATAAGGTTAAGGCAGCCAACTGCTGCAACCAGTGGGAGATGAACCGACGCCTGCAGAATGCAGGTATGAGTGGTGGGAAGGTGAAAAGTTGGCGCTACCTGAGTTACTTCCGCGAGCGATGGGTAGAGCAGCGCGAAGTACTGACCTCCGGAAGAATCACAGCCACCGCAATGCTATCGGCCGAGGAAATCAGAGAGGAATACGAACAGGAGCAGGGCTCCATATACATTAACATATAAAACAATAAAAAGATGATTAGAGTAAAAGGATTTATCAAGGAAGTTGGTCAGACAAAAGAATGGACCGACGGTAAAGGCGAACAGTGCCAGAGTGTTAACCTCGTGATGGCTTTCCCCCACATGACGAAAGACGGCAGAGAGCTATGCGACGAGATGGCAGGCGAGATGATTCTGCCTAAGGACAAGACAGTAGAGGGTATAAAGAAAGCATGTGAGGATCGCGAAAGGTGCGAGATACACTTGGGATTTAGGCTTACCGATTGGCACGGCAAGAAGATTCAGAATATCAGAGTGTATAACATAACCAAACTGATGATGTAAGTAACAAACCTGAGTTGAAGCGGAAGAGGTCTTCACGTGATTAAAGATGGCCATCGGAACTCAGAATGCTTTTTCTCGCAAATCAACTCAAAATGATGAAAAAGAATAGTAAGAAAAAGAATCAGAGAGAGATAACGCTAGATGGCTTGATGACCATCGGCAAGTCTGGCAATAATCTGTATCAGGCAGACTTCCAGTGCTGCGAGGATGTGAAGATTGAGTCGTTCATCGGCCGTTTCAAAGTGCAGGGTATGCATAACGGCGATGTGTATATGCAGGAACTGCCAAAGCGATCCAGGAACAAACCCTTGTTCCGACTTGACAACAGCTCGTTATCGTTGGGGCGCGACGGACGATACTACTTCAACTTCCGACTGCCGGAGAGCGAACTGAAGGCATTGCCCGAATTACTGATGAAGGACGCCCGAGAGGCTGCAGGAAAGGTTATTAAAATATACTTAAACGGTAACAAGCGATGACAAGACCAAGCTACTTTAACAGCGTGAGAGACCGCAGGGCGAAGACCCTGACCCCTGCGGCGCTCAGCGCCCTACAAACCCGACAAGCAACTATCGACGGAATGGCAGAGATAGTCAAGCTGCAGGGAGAGGGAAAGGACATACGTCCGGGCAAGGAGATGCTGAGTGTGATAACATGGGGAGCGCGATACAATGAAGGTGATCCGCGAGGCACAGAGGGAGCACAGCCTACGGGACTGTTCTTTATAGACTGCGACCACCTGACAGAACCGCCACGCGATGTGTATGAACGACTGATGACGGCCAGCAGCATCGCAGATGAGGTGCGTCGAAAGGCTGTGGCCGATGTGATGAAACAACTGGTGAAAGGTGCCCACGTAACGCCTAGTGGCGAAGGCCTGAGAATCATCCTAGCAAAACTGTTGCCCGATAAGGATAACGAGGCAAACATCTTGGCATTCAAGCAGATGCTGGCCAGCGATCCTGCCATCGATACGGTGGATGAGAAAGTGAAGGACATAGGCCACCCGAGTTACGTGCCGAGCGTGGACTATTGGATATATTTTGATAACGACATACTGAACGACGATGAAAAAGAAGAACCAGCAACAAACGTCGCAGAACTCATTGGCGAAGTCGCAACAACCACAGAATCGGGAACCGTTCAAACTCAGGACGAGCTACGGGGAGATTATCGACTTCGATTGAGCTATGATGCTGAGGGCTATCCCATAGGCACGAATGGTAAACGGTTGCAGACGGAATATCGCGGCCATCAGTTGACCGAGATCCGCGACAACATCGTGACGCTGATGGGTGGACAACCCGAGATAGGCGACCGTAATATGCGTACTTATAAAGTGCTGTCGGCAATGGCGCCCATCGTGGATTATAAGGAAGAGGTGCTGCGCACGCTGATACCTTATTGGGGATTGACGTGGGATGAGGCTGAGCCGATAGCCAAGAGTGCAGCCAAGCGTCGTCCGTCAGAAAAGCTGCCCTATCTGCTGTGGAAGGTTCTACGCGAGATGGGCATAGACGATGCCTCGATGCAGGTGGACGAAGACGATGAAGATTGTGAGGACATCGAGGAAGTTCTGGAAGAAACGGGACCTTCGCGCGACCTTATGCCGCCGCTGGCACCGGTATTCAAACAGTGGGTGGGGCGTGCGCCTAAGGACTATCTGGAGATGATATACTTCTCGGTGCTGTTCTGTATGTCTTGCTTGGCATCGAAGCTGCGTGCACGCTATCTGGATGGGCGCATCCATTCTCCTTCGCTGTTCGTAACCGTAGAGGGTACCTCGGGCTCAGGTAAATCGTGGGTGTGCGATGTGTGTGACATGTTGCTGGAACCGATGGCACAGGAAGACCTGAAAGGGCAGGAGAAACAACTGGAATACGAACGCGAACTGAAGCGCTGTCGCAACTCGAAGAAGCAGCCCGAGGACCCAATGGTAATCCAGCGCCTTCTGCCTGCAACCATATCGGTTACGGCCTTTCTGAAACAGAACTTCCAAAATAAAGGGCTGCACAGCGCCACCATCTGTCCTGAGGTAGATACAATGGTGAAGCAGCACAATCGCGGATCGTGGGGACAGCTATCTGACATCTACCGACTGGCTTACGAGAACCAGGTGGCTTCGCAGAAGTTCATGTCGGAGAACTCGTTTTCGGGTAGTGCAAAGGTGTTCTACAATCTGCTGGTTACAGGTACTCCAAAATCGATGGCCAAGTTCTTCAGAAATGTTGAAGACGGACTGGTTACGCGTACCATTCCTATCGTGCTGCCCGACCAATTCGGTGCCCGTAACCCGCAATGGAAACCTTGGACGGCGCTGCAGCGAAAGGTGATCAGCGACACCATCAGTAGAGTGTATCATGCGCTATCGATGGACGAAGAGGGCAATGTGGCCGAAGAGCATATGATGCAGTTAGACTGGCTGAATAAGGCACTGGACGAATGGCTGGAGGAGCAGCGATTGAAGGCTATTAAGGAAATGTCGCGTTCGCGCGACCAATATCGCCGCCGAGCCGCCAACGATGGGTTCCGTGCAGGAATGGTGGTGTATTACCTACTAGGCGAGAAGCCGACCGCAGATGTGAAACGCAAGACGATAGCCAACGCTCTGTATGTGGCCACCTATGCCGTAGAATCGCTGATAGCCAAGTACGGCCGTGAGACTGAGGAAACGCTGGTGGACAAAGACCGCCGCCCTGCAAAGAGTATTATACTGTTCGATATGATGCCCGATGAGTTCAGTCGCGACCAACTAAAGCAGAAGATGCAGGAACTGAAGGTACTATCCAAACTGCGCGACGTAGTATGGCGCTGGACAAAGTCGGGGCTAATCGAGGTAATGCCCGATGGCCAAATCCGCAAAGCGTCTCAACCGCCTCAAGCGTCTTAGCGTCTATTTAAGAATAACATAACAGAATATACAATGAAAGAAGTAACAGTCAATCTCAGCGAGCACTTTACGCTCGCTGAGATGTGCAAAACAAGTGCAAAGTTAAAGAACGTGCCCAACGATGCACAAGTTGAGAACCTAAAGCGCCTCTCTCGACCGAAGGTCAGGGTTCGCCTGATACAGACGTAAAAGGGTGGGAGGGGATTTTTTTGCTTATTTATTTGGCTTTTTACTCACTTATTCGTATCTTTGCAGGCATGAAACCAGCTCAGATATTTTACCAGTACATCTGGATTATTAATACGCTTAGGGCATATCATAAGTTGACCCTGGGCGAACTCAACCAGAAGTGGATGGATGATGGCGTAGTCGACGGTAACCCGTTGCTGCGTTCGACGTTTAACCGCCATCGCGACTCCATCCTGACTTTGTTTGGCATCATTATCGATTGCGAGCCGAAAACGTATAAGTACTACATCAGTAACATGGAGGCTCTGAGCGATGGTGCTGTAGAAAGTTGGCTGTTCTCCACGCTTACTGTGCATGGCGTGCTGGC
>JAEEGH010017222.1_pt1 | contig 15435 bp, 16 predicted proteins | sample 9134181 | NCBI WGS metagenome assembly JAEEGH01 (sample SAMN16246544, study PRJNA631951) | gut metagenome | biome: gut microbiome; feature: rumen; material: DP-attached | host: Bos | place: Iran: Karaj | collected 2018-10 | reverse complement strand
CTGCAGATTTTGTCAGGCGGGCATGATATACAGGCCGGTTCGTCAAAAGGATGTTAAAGAGCTTAAAGAACTTGCGGTAAAAATGCTGGATGCTACGGGACATGAGGAAATTTCCTTACTTTCTTTAAGTTCCAGTGACTATGATTCCTTAGAGGAATTGGTTACTTTTTTAATCGAAAAATATCAGGGCACGGGTGTTAACTTATCTTTACCATCACTTAGAATAGATGCATTTTCTTTGGATGTTATGAGTAAAGTCCAAGATGTTAAAAAATCAAGCCTTACATTTGCTCCGGAAGCAGGTACCCAACGCTTAAGAAATGTTATTAATAAAGGTCTTACAAAAGAAGACATTTTGCGTGGCAGTACCGAAGCCTTTAAAGGCGGTTGGACAAAAGTTAAGCTTTATTTTATGCTCGGTCTTCCGACAGAAACGGATGAAGACAGAAGGGGCATCGCCGATTTAAGCGAAGATGTGGCAATGGCTTATTACGACACCATACCTCGCGAAAATCGTATCGGCAAAAAGGTGCAGGTTACAGCCAGCTCCAGCTTTTTTATTCCAAAACCTTTTACGCCTCTTCAATGGGCGGGCATGCATACATATGACGAATATATGTCTATGGCAAAAACCGTTAACGATCACATGAAGGAAGTTACAAACCATAAGAGCATCAAATACAACTGGCACGATGCAAAAACCAGCGTTATTGAGGGATTTTTGGCCCGAGGCGGTCGTGATCTTTCAAAGGTTATTTTAGCTGCTTACAAAAAAGGCTGTATTTACGATGCCTGGACCGAATATTTTGATTATGATAAATGGATTGAAGCCGCAAGTGAATGTGACATCGATCTTGTGAAATATACAATAAGAGAACGTGATATTGATGAGCATCTTCCTTGGGATTTCATCGATATCGGCGTTAAAAAAAGCTTTTTGCTTAAAGAATATGAAAATGCTTTAAATGAAAAGGTTACCAAAAACTGTAAAGAAGGCTGCAGCGGATGCGGTGCCGGAACATTTGCGGCAGGCATTTGCCTTAAACATTAAAGAAATATTATGAAACTCAGAATTAAATTTAAAAAATACGGAAAAATGATTTATATAGGGCATTTGGATTTACTTAGGTATTTCCAAAAGTCAATAAGACGCGCAGGCATTGATATTGCTTATTCCGAAGGCTTTTCACCTCATCAGATTATGTCTTTTGCCGCTCCTTTGGGCGTAGGAACTTACAGCAACGCCGAGTACTGTGATATTGTGGTAAACTCCGCAACAAGCGCAAAAGAAATGATTAAAGCTCTTAATGATGTAAATGTTGAGGGCGTTGAAATAGTTAATATTACAAAGCTTGAGGACGGCGTAAAAAATGCCATGGCAACGGTTGCAAATGCCGATTATATCATCGATTGTTCCGAAAAATATTTGGAAGAAGTGGACATTAACAGAATCGATGAATTTTACAATCAGCCGGAAATAAATGTTTTTAAGAAAACAAAAAGAAGCGCTAAAATATCGGATTTAAAGCCTATGATTAACGATATGAAACTTATGGATATTGAAAGTGACTGCATAAGGGATGCATCGGGCAATGAAAAATGCAGCGCAAAAGCAAAGGTTTTCTTAAGTCTTAAAACCGGAAGCGTGGCCAATCTTAAGCCTGAGCTTGTAATGGATGCATTTTGGCAATATTGCAACGGTGTTAAATACGATGAAGCTTTCTTAAAAGAGCTTGAAAACAAACAAAAAGAGATAGATCTTTTAAGACAAAAGGGTAAAAAAGTTTTTAAATTGCAGTTTGAAGACACAAGCCCTCATATGCCGGATTATTCCATTTCAGTCACAAGAAATGAAATATACGACGAAAATATGGTTAGCTTGGATAAATTGGGCACGGATTTTTAACAGAGGTTTAAATTGCTGGGTAAATTAGTTATTACTGAATATGAAAATCGAATATTTGCCATTCTTTTTGACGAAAAGGACAATCCTCTTGAGATTAATCTGCTTGACGATGAGAGCAACATCCTGGGCAATGTATATGTGGCTAAGGTTAAAAACATTGTAAAGAACATTAATGCGGCCTTTCTTGCTTTTGACGGCGTAAATCAGGGCTACCTGGCATTAAAGGATGTTAAGAATGCGATTTTTATCAATAATAAAAAGAATGCCGATATTGTTTGCGGGGATGAGATTTTGGTTCAGATTGCAAAAGAAGCCATAAAAGAAAAGGAACCGGTTCTTACAACAAACATCAATGTTTCGGGGAAATATGCCGTTTTGGTTTTCAACAAAAAGGATTTAAGCATTTCCAAAAAAATCGCATCGGAGAAAAGAAGAGATGAATTAAAAAGCATCTTTGAGCCTTTTTCTTGCGACGAATTTAACTTCGTTGTTCGTACAAATGCAGCGGATGCAAGCAATGAACAGATAAAAAAGGAAATCGAAAGCTTGATTAAAAAATGGGAAGATATAAAGGCAAAGGCCGGTCATGCAACGCCGTTTTCTCTTATTTACGGCAATACATCGCCCTATATTAAGCTTATTAAAAACAGTTACGACTATGAGCTTTCGGAAATAGTGACGGATTTGGAAGATGTTTATAATGACATCAATGGATATTTAAAGGAAAACGACGAAAAGTCAAAAACTATTAGATTTTATAATGATGAATCACTAAGTCTTAATAGGCTTTTCAGATTCGAAAAGATAATAAATGATGCCTTATCCGATAAAGTATGGCTCAAATCCGGCGGATATCTGGTTATAGAGCCGACGGAAGCCTTAACGGTTATTGACGTTAACAGCGGTAAAAATATTTCCGGCAAGGATAAGGATAAGGAAATCCTTAAATTAAATATTGATGCGGCTACAAAAATCGCACATCAGTTGAGGCTTAGAAATCTGTCGGGCATTATTATGATTGATTTTGTTAATATGAATGATAAAGAGGCGGAAAACAAGCTTATGAGTCATTTGTCGGCGCTTTTAAACGGCGATCCGGTGCAAGCAAGCTTGGTGGACATTACCAAACTTGGGATTGTGGAAGTTACAAGAAAGAAAATCAAAAAGCCCTTGCATGAGATTGTTTAGTTATAGAAAATGTTTCAAAATACAGATTTCTGTTGACTTTTGCTTTTTTCTATGCTAACATACAGTTTGTATGCCGCACAGTGAGGTTATAAGTTGCAAGTCACACCGAAGCTGGCGAGTATTGATTATAGGAGGTGCTATATGTACGCAGTAATAGCAACAGGTGGTAAACAATACAAAGTTTCTGAAGGCGATGTTATCAGAGTTGAAAAACTTGGTGTAGAAGCCGGAGAAAAATATGTTTTTGACCAGGTGCTTTTGGTTTCTGATTCTGATGTTAAAATCGGTAATCCTACAGTTGAAGGCGCTAAAGTTGAAGCTACGGTTATGAACGAAGGCAAAGCTAAAAAAGTTATCGTTTATAAATACAAAAGAAAAACAGGCTATCACAAGAAAAACGGTCACAGACAGCAGTATACTGAAGTTAAGATTGACAAAATCAATGCTTAATTTGTTTTAAGATTATGATTGAAGTTGTAATCAAAAGTGACAAAAACGGAAATTATTCCGGTTTCAGTGTTAGCGGACATGCAGGGTACGCGGAAAGCGGCAGCGATATTTATTGTTCGGCCGTGTCCAGTTTGGTAATTAACACCATCAATTCCATTGAAAAATTCACTGATAGTGAATTAAAGGTTAAATCGGATGAGAAAAGCGGTGTTATAGAAGCAAAGTTTGTATCCCAAGTATGTGATAAAGCTGAAATTTTAATGAAGTCCTTGGTGCTCGGTCTTGAAAGTGTTAAGGACGAATGTAACGGTAAATATATCAAGATATTTTTCAAGGAGGTGTAACCACATGATGAATATGAATCTTCAGTTTTTTGCTCATAAAAAAGGTGTTGGTTCTACTAAGAACGGTAGAGATTCAGAAAGCAAACGTCTTGGAGCAAAAAGAGCAGACGGTCAGTTCGTAAAGGCCGGAAACATTCTTTACAGACAGCGTGGAACTAAAATCCATCCGGGTGAAAATGTAGGCCGCGGTGGTGACGATACATTATTCGCTTTAGTAGATGGCGTAGTTAGATTCCAGAGAAAAGGTAGAGACAAAAAACAGGTTTCTGTCCTTCCTGTAGAAGACTAATTGATTATCAGAATGTTTATGAGGCTTCAAACGAAAGTTTGAAGCCTTAAATTTTGATTTTATCACTGTTTTTTTGCAAGTGTTATATGATAAAATAGTCTTTGAAGGATACTTTAGTGTCTTTTTGAAGCTATTTGTTTTTATTTTATTAAATGGCAGGTTGAATTATGTTTGCGGATACAGCGAAAATATTTATTAAATCGGGTAAAGGCGGAGACGGTCACGTTAGTTTCAGACGTGAGCTTTATGTGCCTGACGGCGGCCCTAACGGCGGAGACGGCGGAAAAGGCGGAGATATTATATTTGAAGTGGACGAAGGTCTTAATACTTTAACCGATTTCAGACACAAAAGAAAATATGTTGCCGAGGCCGGTGAAGAGGGCGGCAAAAACAATAAACACGGAAAAAACGGCGAAAGCCTTGTTATAAAAGTTCCTGCGGGAACGGTTATTAAAGATGATGAAAGCGGCAAAGTTATTGCCGATATGTCGGGAGATAACAAACGTGAAGTTATTCTTACCGGTGGTCGAGGCGGCAAAGGTAACCAACATTATGCCACATCTACCATGCAGGCACCTAAATACGCCCAGCCGGGTCAGGACAGCATGGAACTTTGGGTTCGCCTGGAACTTAAAGTTATAGCGGATGTAGGCCTTGTTGGCTTTCCGAATGTTGGTAAATCAACTCTTCTCAGCCGCGTAACAAACGCTAAACCAAAGGTTGCAAATTATCACTTTACAACCCTTAATCCGCATCTTGGTGTAGTTGACCTTGGTGATGGTGAAGGTTTTGTAATGGCGGACATTCCTGGGCTTATTGAAGGCGCATCGGAAGGTGTTGGTTTGGGACATGATTTTCTTCGTCATATTGAAAGAACAAAAGTAATCATCCATATGGTTGATGCAGCCGGAACCGAAGGTCGCGATCCGATCGAAGATATAAAAAAAATCAACAACGAACTTGGCTCATACAATCCGGAACTTCTTAAGCTTCCGCAGGTTATTGCAGCCAATAAGATAGACTGTTTCGCGGAGTTTTACGATGATGATGAAAACGCCGTAAATTCCAACGAAACACTTATTAAACTTAAAGAAGAATTTGAAAAGGATGGTATAAAAGTATATCCTATTTCCGCAGTCAGCGGTAAAGGCGTAAATGAGCTTTTATGGCATGTTAACGAATTATTAAAAAGCGTGGATCAAACTCCGGTTGTATTTGTAAAAGAATTTGACGTCAGAGCATTTACAGACGATGTAACCGCTCCTTACACAGTCGAAAAGATTGAAGACGGAGTATTTTCAATCGAAGGCCCGCGTATCGAGCGTATGCTTGGATATACCAACCTTGAATCCGAAAAAGGATTTAAGTTCTTCCAGGATTTCATGCGTGATAACGGCATTTTACAAGAATTGGAAGATTTGGGAATAGTAGACGGTGATACCGTAAATATCTACGGACACTCCTTTGATTACTACAAGTAAAAGGCAGCAATCCGTATATCACTTATAACTAAAAAATATAGCCTAACAGATATGAGGAAATTAAATGACCAGTAAAGAAAGAGCTTATTTAAGAAAAATTGCACAAACAACAGAAGCAATCTTTTCCTGCGGTAAATCCAGTATTACACCGGAGTTTACCAAAGCAGTGGAAGAGGCAATCAATGTAAGAGAACTTATTAAAATCAACGTTCTTAAAAACTGCATGGACGATCCGAGAGAAATTGCCGAAATTCTTGCAGAACGTACAAAATCGGAAGTCGTTCAGGTTGTGGGCAAAAAAATCACTTTATATAAGTTTGTAAAAGAAAATAAAAAACACATATTAAACTAAAATAAATTATAAATTATTAATTGATTTACATAATAATATTATGTAAATCAATTTTCGGTTAACGCAAAATTATGAAAAAAATCGGTATTTTAGGCGGTACATTCGATCCCATTCATAATGCACACATCATTTTCTCCGAAGCTGCTTACGATCAGCTGAATCTTGATGAAATGCTTATAATGCCATCACCAAATCCGCCACATAAGGACAAAAACAAAATAACGGATCTTAATGACAGAGTGGCCATGATTAAGCTGGCTATGGAAGAACATCCGAAGCTTAAGTTTTCGGATTTTGAGCTTAAAAGAGAAGGTAAGGTTTATACTTATGAAACCTTAAAGCTTTTTAAAGAACAGCATCCGGACTGCGAGCTTTATTTTCTTGTTGGCGAGGATTCTCTTTATAACATCGATAATTGGTACAAACCGGAAGAAATATTTGCCAATTGCAAGATTGTTACTTCCATTCGCGACCTTAAAGAATATGACAGCAATAACAAAAATGCTGCCGAGTATGTAAAAGAGCGAGAAAGCAAATCTTTTGAAGAAGAAATAGCAAATCACCAAAAGAGATTTAACGCCGAAATAATTGTACTTAAGCTTGGAAATATTGATATTTCCGCTACAAAGGTCAGAGAAAGAGCAAAGGCCGGGGAAGATATTTGCGATTTGCTGCCAAAAAAAGTTGCCGAATATATAATAAATAATAAGATTTACGGTTAATTTATAAAAGATATAAGAATATTTCGGGAGATTTATAATATGGATATCAATTACAAAGAAAAAATCATGACTATTGATATTGAAAAGGAAACTGCCGACGAACACAACAAAAATGTTGCCAAAATATTGGAAGTTTTAAAGCAGGATTTGGACGAGGAACGTTTTATTCATACTTTAGGAGTTGCTTTTACCGCATCATCATTAGCAATGAGATATGGTGAAAACATTTTTAAAGCAAATTACGCAGGTCTTTTACATGATTCGGCCAAATCCATTCCAAATGATAAAAAGGCTGCAATTTGTGATGAACTGGGCATTGAAGTAAGAGATGTGGAAAGAAGAAATCCTCACCTTCTTCATGCAAAACTTGGCGCTTACAGAGCCAAGAATGTTTTCGGGATAGATGACAATGACGTTTTAAATTCGATTATATCTCATACAACTGCAGCAAGAAAAATGTCTGCTTTACAAAAAATAATATATCTTGCGGATTTTATCGAACCCGGAAGAATCGATGATATAAAGCAAATGAAGGAAGTCAGAGATATGGCTTTTAAAGATTTGGATGCTGCGGTTTTTATGACTTTGGAAGCAAGTCTTGAATACTTAAAGCAAAAAAATGCGGAAGTGGATCCTCTTTCAAAAGAGGTTTATGATGCTTTGAAAGTATTTTTTTAAATACTTCTTACATTAATCTGTAAATTTATGTATAATAAATTGAATTTATTTATTTTTGTTAAATTTATGGCTTTTTTAATCAATAAATATGAAGAAAAGAGAAGAGTAATATGACAGCAAAAGAAATTGCAAAAATTGCAGCTAATGCAATTGAAGACAAAAAAGGAATTGATACAAAAATCATTGAAATATCGAAAATATCCGTAATGGCGGACTATTTTGTAATTAGCGGCGGCTCCAATCCGAACCAGGTAAATGCCCTTGTGGAAAACGTTGAAGAAGAGCTTTCAAAAGCAGGTGTTCACGCAAAACACATCGAAGGTCACGGTAATGCAAATTGGGTACTTCTTGATTACGGTGATGTTATTATTCATATTTTCAATGAAGATGACAGGCTTTTCTATGATTTGGAAAAAATCTGGTCAGACGGTAAAGATATTTCAATCGAAGAATTGTAATTATTTTATTTGGTAGTTTTTATAGTAAAAAGGACAATCGTTGTCCTATGCAATGCATATATTTGAGGTACTTATAAGAAATGACAGAAACATTAAAAAAAGAAAATCCTTTAGGTTATGAACCTGTAGGTAAGTTGCTTAGGAAATTTGCAATACCCAGCTGTATTGCTTTGGTTGTTAACGCGCTTTACAACATTGTGGACCAGATATTTATCGGTCAAAGCGTAGGTTATTTGGGCAATGGCGCAACAAATATCATTTTGCCTTTTACGGTTTTGGCAATGGCTATCAGCTTGCTTTGCGGCGATGGTTGTGCGGCTTTTTACAGCCAGATGCTTGGAAGAAAAAAACCGGAAGAAGCGGCAAAGGGTGTATTTAGCGCTATTATTGTTTCCATAGTTGCTTGTTTGGCACTTATGGCAGTTTTCCTTATATTTGCGGAACCGCTATGTAAGTTAACAGGCGGTACAAGCGAATTTATGCCTTATGCCCTTGATTACGGAAGAATTATTGCCATAGGTTATCCAATGACCGGATTTGCTTGTGCTTTTTCAGCCGTTATAAGAGCTGATGGAAGTCCGAGATACAGCATGAGCGGATTGATTGCGGGATGTATAACAAATATTATTTTGGATTATATCTTTGTTTTTCCGCTGGACATGGGTGTAAAAGGTGCTGCGTTGGCAACGGTTTTAGGCCAGATAGCAAATGTTCTGGTTTATGTTTTCTATTTTAAACGTTTTAAATGCGTTACCATAAAAAAAGAAAACGTAAGAGTCAGCCCATCAGCCCTAAAACCGATTTTAAAGCTGGGATCTTCCAGTTTTATTACCCAGATGTCTGCGGTTGTTATTATCATTGTATTAAATAACATCATGGTAAAATACGGAGCTCAATCTGTTTACGGTGCGGAAATTCCTTTAACTTCCTTTGGAATAACCATGAAAATCAATAATATTTTGGTTTCTATAATGGCCGGAATAGGTGCCGGTTCTTTACCGATTATCGGTTTTAACTATGGTGCCGGAAATTATGAGAGAATCAAAAAGACAATATTTACAGCCATAAGAGCTGCCAGTATTTGCGGTTTGATTGCAACTGTATTTTTCCAGATTTTCCCTGCACAAATAGTTAATATATTCGGTGCGCAAAATGATTTGTATTTGAATTTCGGAATATTGTGTTTAAGAATATTCCTTTCATGTATTATTCTTGACGGATTAAACAATTCAGCGGCTACATATTTCCAAGCAATGGGAAAACCTGTATATTCGGTTACATCATCAATTTGCAGACAAATTGCTTTTAACATACCTGTTTTATTGATTTTATCGGCTGTAATGGGTATAGAAGGTTGCTTATGGGCCGGACCCGTTACTACAATAGCTTCATTTATATTAAATGTAATATTGCTTATAAAAGGACTTAAGAGCTTGAAAGCCGAATTGCATTATTCGCCCGCAAAGGCAAATTAAATAATTGATTAATGAACAGAAGAAAGGCATGGACTTAAAATTACAGTCCATGCCTTTTATATATGTGTGTTTAAAAAGTTTTTTACATAGTTCTGAATAAAGCAACAACCTTACCGAGTATCTCCACATGATCAACAATAATCGGATCCATAGTGTCGTTTTCCGGCTGAAGTCTGTAATGACCTTTTTCTTTATAAAATGTTTTAACCGTTGCGGAATCATCAACCAATGCAACAACAATATCTCCGTTATTGGCAGTGTTCTGCTGCTGAACAATAATCAAATCGCCGTTATAGATGCCGACATTAATCATGCTGTCACCTTTAACCACAAGCATAAAAGAGTCCTTTTTCGGCATATACTGAGCCGGAACGGAGAAGTAGTCACTGATATTTTCCTGAGCAAGCAAGGGTTCTCCCGCAGCAACGCGCCCAACAATAGGAATGTTAACAACTTCGCGCCTTGCAAGGTTGAAAGAATCGTCCATTATCTCAATAGCTCTCGGTTTTGTTGGATCACGTCTGATGTATCCGTTTTTTTCCAAGGTTTCCAAATGAGCATGTACAGATGAAGTGGAGCTTAAATGTACCGCTTTACAGATTTCTCGAACCGCAGGCGGATAACCTTTATTAATTATTTCGGATTTAATAAATTCCAATATTTCTTTTTGTTTTTCCGTTATTTTTCCCGGCATAAAAAACCTCCTAATATAAAATCAAATCGATCGACGGCAGTAATTAAAGCTGCGATTAATAATGTTTTGAACATTTGTTTTGTATAGAATAACATATGTTCGATATGATTGCAATATTTTTTCAAACTTTTGTTCGCGAAAATTTGTTCGAAAAAAGTCTTGACAAACACTCGTTCGTATATTATTATAAACCAAACAAATGTTTTCGAACAAAGGTTTGAGAAACGATATGAGTTATAAATACAGGGAATTTTGGATTTATTGACAGGAGTGATAATTATGTACGCAGAAATCAGATCTCAGAAAATTGCATACTTAAAAGAAAAAAGAAGACGTGAAATCATGAGAACAAAGTTCTTGATTGCCATTGCTGTTATTATTGTTATAGCGGTATTTTTGTTATTTATGATTCCGCAAAGAGTAGGTGCTTCGTCAAATATCGAACAGGTGGAAACACAAAAAGTATATAAAAGCGTGGAAATTCAAGCGGGTGATTCCTTGTGGTCAATCGCTTCTGATTACTATAATGACGACTATACTCATATTCATTATGATGATATAAATGACTATATTAAAGAATTAAAAAGCATGAACAGCCTAAGCGGCGATGTTATACACAGCGGCGCAAGCATTACGGTAGCTTATTATATGCCTATATAAAGTTTTCAAAGTTGAACCCTTTTTATTTTTTCAATATTTTAGATAAAAAAAGACTTGAAAAAAATGCCAAACGCTTATAAAATAGTACAAGTGGTTAAAAGCCACAACAAGTAAATATACTCTTTTATCGGGGTGTGGCTCAGCTTGGTAGAGCGCTTGGTTCGGGACTAAGAGGTCGCGTGTTCGAATCACGTCACCCCGATTTTTTATTGAATTATAAGATTCCCAAAAGGGAATCTTTTGTTTTCGATTATTAGATATTTTCAGATTATTGTTTGTTTGCGTATTTATTATCTGATATAATATATACAAGTGTTAGTATATATTAATTGGAGGGGACTATGGCACTGGCAGAAAAATATTTTGATGCTAAAATCGAAAATATCAGCGAAGGCATTTCTTTTATTAATGATAATCTGAAAAAGTTAAAAGTTAAAAGTAAAGACAACATTAAAGCTCAACTTTTGGCCGAAGAATTTCTTGCGAAAATCATTTCTTCCAAGTCGGAAGAAGACAGTGAGCAAATCAGGGTTGCCGTTGATAAAAAATACGGCAAAATCACGACTGTCGTTTCCTATAAAGGCAAACAAATAGAAAATATCGACAACTTAGGTCTGGATTTGGATTTATCCGAGATTGGGGACTCAGCTGATGCCGAGGCAAGTATCAGAAATATAGTTATTAAAGCTAACGATGATTATTATTTTGTTTCATATAAAAACGGAATCAATAAAGTAACCATTAACGTTGGTGATTCCTCAAAAAACAAGCTTAAAGTATTGGCTTTATCTCTGGTTTTTGCGATTGTTGCAGGTGTGATTTTAAAAGCATTTCTTCCCGAAAATGCAATTAATTTTATAGATTCCAATATTTTGCAAACCATTAAAACACTGTTTTTAAATGCTTTTAAACTTATTACGGGACCGGTTATTTTCTTTTCCATTGCTTCATGTATCAGTATGTTTACCGACATGAAAGAAATGGGAAAACTTGCGGGAAAAGTTGTGCTGTTTTATATTTTCACAACAGCCATTGCCATAACGGTTGCATTTTTGGTTTTCTTTGTTATTGATCCCGGTAATTTCGGAGAAATGGAGCACTTGGTTACATCCAAACCGGTGGAGGCAGAGGAATTCAGTGTTGTTAATACAATAATCGGCATTGTTCCGGATAATATCGTAAAAGCTTTTCTTGAGCTAAACACACTTCAAATTATGGTTATTGGATTGCTTGTTGGCTTGGGAGCTGCCAAACTTGGTGAAAAATCCGCCAAAGTTTCGGATTTTTTGTCTAACGCAAATGATTTGTTTTTGAAAATTACAGCTATGATAGCAAAGTTCATTCCTATAATGTTTTTTGTTTCCATAACATCGCTGGTTTTGACGATGGATATTGAAAATATTAAGACCATTGCCGGAGTATTGGTGTCTATTTTCCTATGCTTGCTTATAATGGTAATCATTTATAATCTTATAGTTTTTTTCGCAACCAAGACCACACCGAAAACATTTATGAAAAATACTATCGGTGCATGGATTAACGCAATGGTATTGCAATCAAGCAATGCCAGCATGTCTTACAATATGGATGTTTGTAAAAAAATGAAAATATCTCCCAAACTCTATTCATTTTCAATACCATTGGGAGCAACCATTAATATGGATGGTACGACTGTTATTCTTGTTGTAAGCACCTTGTTTTTGGCCAAAATTTTCGGGGTGGAATTGGACTCGTCTGACTATATTACCATTATTGTAATGGCAATTGTTTTGTCTGTGGCATGTCCCGGTGTTACGGGAGCCGGACTGGTTTGTATGTCGCTTATGTTGTCTCAATTTGCCGTTCCGACGGAAGCTTTGGCGGTGTTTATCGGATATTATGTCATAAGCGATCCATTCTTTACGGCTAACAATATTTTAGGCGATTTTGCGGGAACTTATACAATTGCAAAACGAAATAATTTGATGAAAAAATAAGCATTTTATTTTTGAGGAGTTTTTATGAAATTAAAAAAAATAAACGCGACTTTCGGATTGTTTTCCATGGCATTTGTTTTATTTCATGTATTTTATATGATAATAACTCTTTCCATGTTTGATTACGGAAGCGTTGTTTCAATAACCATCAGCTATATAACCTTAAGCGTTCTCATGGTTCATGTTGTTCTTGCTTTGATAATTGTCCTTTTTAAACACGATGGAAGCAGCTTGACCACTTATCCCAAAGAAAACAGACGGGTTATATTACAGCGTTTAACTGCGGTTTTAATGCTGGCTTTAATATTTGTTCACATTAATACTTTCCATATTTTTGAAGCTGATTTTGATGCGGTTGCCGCTATCGTATTAAATATAATTATCAAAGTAAGCTTTTTTGCTTGTGTTTTTACTCATATAGCAACCTCTTTTTCATCAGCTCTTATAACGCTTGGTTTACTTGAATCTTTGAAAAAAAAGAAAATAATAGACAGAACGGTTTACATAATTTTTGGAATATTGTTTGCAATTTCGCTCTTTGCGGTTCTTAGGGCAGAGATTATTATCAAATTATTTATTATTAAATAAAGGAAAAATATGAAGAAAGCAGTAATTATCGGCTCGGGTATTTCGGGACTTAGTTGTGCCATTTCCTGTGCCGAAAAAGGCATCAAATCCATACTTGTTTCTCCTTTTGTATCCGAAAGGTCACAGTCCGTTTTGGCCGCCGGAGGCATTAATGCGGCTTTTGACAGCTTCAACGAAGGAGATTCCATAGAATCCCACATAGAGGATACTTTAAAGGGCGGCCGATATATTGCGGGAAAAAAAGCAGTTACGGGCCTTTGTAAAAGTGCACCTGATATTGTTAATTGGTTGGAAAGTTTGGGAACGCTTTTTACACGCAACGATAAGGGAAATCCCGATCAGCGTGCTTTTGGCGGTCAATCCCATAAAAGAACCTGCTTTTGCGGAGCATCAACGGGGAAACAAATTGTTTCGTCTTTGGTTATGGAAGCCAGAAAATATGAGTCTTTGGGTTTGATAGAACGAAGGCTTTGGTGCGATTTTTATGCTGCTTTAATTGATGACGGAATATGCTACGGTGGCATTATATACAATGAGGCAAGTTTAAGTCTCGAAATAATATATGCCGATGCTTTGGTTATGGCAGTTGGGGGTCAAAATACTTTATTCGGTAAAACCACAGGTTCAACCATGTGCGACGGCTTTGCTGCGGGAAAACTGTTTACTCAAGGCGTAGAGCTTAAAAACTTGGAGTTTATACAATATCATCCAACGACCATAGAAACGGCCCAAAAAAAGATGCTTGTTTCCGAAGCGGTAAGAGGCGAAGGTGGCAGACTTTATTATTTGAAAGACGGAAAAAGAGTTTATTTTATGGAAGAACGTTTTGGTAAAGACGGAAATCTTATGCCGAGAGATGTTGTATCAAGATGCATTTACGAATGCAAAAGGGATGTATTTCTTGACATTTCCTTTTTGGGGGAAGATCAAATCGATAAAAGGATTCCTGAGGTAAGGGATCTTTGCAAGAAATATATTAATCTTGATATTTCAAAAGAAAGTATTAAGGTATCTCCTTCCGTTCATTTCTTTATGGGGGGAATTGCGGTAGGACTTAATCATGAAAGCTCAATAAAAAGGCTTTATGCAATAGGAGAGTGCGCCTCTATATATCATGGTGCAAACAGACTTGGCGGAAATTCGCTTCTTGCAGCGATTTACAGCGGTAAAATTGCGGCAAATGACATTGAAAATTCTACAGCTTTTGCCTCAAAAGATGGCTTATTTAAAGCTTTTTTTGAAGATGAAAACAAAAATCTTGCCAAGATGTTTAAGTCCGACAGCAAATTTCCGGTAATGTATGTAAGGAGCCTGCTTGCTGAGAGCATGAACAAGAACTTGGCAATTTCAAGAAACGAACAAGCATTGAAAGCCGGAATCGAAGATATTTCTTATTATTTATCCGTTGCGGACAAGATAAAATATGACAGCAGTGTTCTGGCATATTTTAACTATAGCGTTGGGGGAATTCTTACATTGGCTAAGGCTATTTTGCTTTCGGCAAATGAACGAAAAGAAAGCAGAGGAGCCCATTTCAGAAGCGATTATCCGGTCGAATGCGATGACTTCAAAGCCGCTTCCGTTGTTTCATATAACGGTGGTGATATTAAAGTCAGATTTGATAAAGAGGGACAATATGAAGTTTAAGATTTTAAGGCAAAAAGCGCCAAACACCAAGCCATATTACGAAACTTTTGATTATGACGGACCTATGGATTCGTCTGTTGCCGGTGCTTTGGATTATATTAATTATAAAGATGATATTGTTAACGATAAAGGGCAGGCCAGCAGCAGAATCAGTTGGGAATGCTCCTGTCTTCAAGCAATGTGCGGTTCCTGCGCCATGGTAATTAACAATAAGCCGGCCCTTGCTTGTGAAACATTTTTGAAAGATTTAAAAGAAATAAACACTATCGAACCCTTAAAAAAATTCATGACAGTTTGCGATCTTGTTGTGGACAGATCCATAATTGCCGAAAACTTATTAAAAGCAAACGTATATAAAACCGGTGAAGTAAAAGTTTCCAAAAAGGATTATGAAAATCAATACACTATTGCAAAATGCCTAAAATGCGGTCTTTGTTTGGAAGTCTGTCCAAATTATACAAAAGGAAATAAATTCTATGGTGCAAGTTTTGCAAATGATTGTTATTTGATTAAATCCACAAGCAAAT
>JAEEGH010017220.1_pt1 | contig 15436 bp, 11 predicted proteins | sample 9134181 | NCBI WGS metagenome assembly JAEEGH01 (sample SAMN16246544, study PRJNA631951) | gut metagenome | biome: gut microbiome; feature: rumen; material: DP-attached | host: Bos | place: Iran: Karaj | collected 2018-10 | reverse complement strand
CGACCTGCTCTACCTGTTCGTGGTGGAGGAGGACCGTTCCGTCTTCCCCTTCAGCGACCGCCTGCGTCTGGTGCAGGAGGGCACGGCGGACCTGCCTAACGTGCACGTCTGCGCCGGCGGACCCTATATGATATCCTCCGCCACCTTCCCCACCTATGTCCTGAAAAAAGACGACGACGCGGTGGCCATCCAGGCCAAGCTGGACCTGACCATCTTCGCGGAGAAGATTGCGCCGCCCCTGAACATCCGCCGCCGCTTCGTGGGTCAGGAGCCGGTCTGCCCGGTGACGAGCAAATACAACGGCATCATGAAGCAGCTGCTGCCCGAGCACGGCATAGAAGTATGCGAGATACCGCGCAAGGAAACGGAGGCCGGGATCGTCATCAGCGCCTCCACCGTCCGGGACTGCCTGGACGGGAAACGTCCGGAGCTCGATCTGCGCGCCTTCGTGCCGGAGACTACATACAGCTATCTGATGCAGCGCAAATAGCATCAGGCCCTAATCCGATCACAGGTTTGCACTTTCCTTTTTTAAATCTTTCAAAAAAGCTACAGGAGGAAAAAGCTAATGGAACTTAAGAAACCCGCTGTGGCCGGAACCGTCGAGTCCTGCGACTGCCAGGTCTCGATCTTCCCCAACCCCGGCCAGGGTCTGGAGGTCAGCGTGGAAAGCTGGGTCAAGGCCATCTGCGGAGATTCCATCATCGAATGCACCAAGGACGAGCTGGCCAAGCGCGGCGTTAAAGACGCTATCGTCCAGATCAACGACAAGGGCGCTTTCGACTGGATCATCCGCGCCCGCGTAGCCTGCGCCGCCTACCGCGCCGCCGAACAGAAATTCAACTGGAAGGAGGTCGAATAAGATGGCGAATCTGAAACGGACTTCTCTGTACGCTCCTGGCACCAACCCGTCTTTTATGGCGACCGTTCCCTTCTTTAACGAAGACTGCATCGTTTACGACCTGGAAGACGCCGTGGCCATCTCCGAAAAGGACGCCGCCCGCTTCATGGTCTACAATACCGTGCGCTATCACCGTCCCAAGGATAAATACGTCCTCATCCGCGTCAACGGCCTGGACTCCGAATTCCTGGACGACGACCTGGAATGCGCCGTGCGCGCCCGTCCCGACGCCATCCGCCTGCCCAAGGTGGAATTCCCGGAACAGGTCAAAAAGGTCGACGAACGCATCACCGAGATCGAAAAAGCAGCCGGCATCGAAGTGGGCAAGACCAAACTGTGGTGCAACTGCGAGTCCTACTGGGGCGCTTTGAACTGCCAGGCCATCTGCGAGGCCTCTCCCCGCGTGGAAGCCATGGCCATCGGCGCCGAGGACTACACTGCCTCCATGCGCGCCACCCGCACCAAGGAAGGCAAAGAGATCGAATACGTCCGCAACATGGTGCTCATGGGCTGCCGCGCCGCCGGCGTGGAAGCGCTGGACGTGGTCTTCTCCGACATCAACGACACCGAAGGCCTGATCCGCGACACCCAGTACTCCAAGACCCTGGGCTTTGACGGCAAGACCGTGGTCAACCCCCGTCAGATCGACACCGTCAACTCCATCTTCGCTCCTTCCGCCAAAGAGATCAAGTACGCCAAGCGCGTCATGGCAGCCATCGAAGACGGCCGCCGCCGCGGCGTAGGCGCCGTGACTCTGGACGGCAGCATGATCGACAAGCCCATGGAACGCCGGGCCGAGACCACCCTGGCTCAGGCCAAGGCCGCCGGCATCAAAATCGATTAGGAGGATCATGAATAATGGTTAAAAACGCAGTAGGTCGCGAGCTGCCGGAAAAGATCGGCAACTACGTCGTTAAACCTTACACTGGCCCGGGCGCGGAGCTTGCTTGGGATAAGCCCGCCTGCACCAACCGCGTGCCCCGCCTCAGCCCCGCCGGCGGCTCCAAAGTGGCCGCTTCCCTGAAGGACGCCATCATCAAGTCCGGCCTGAAAGACGGCCAGACCATCTCTTTCCATCACTGCTTCCGTGAAGGCGACCACATCATCGGCCAGGTGCTGACCATCTGCCGCGAGCTGGGACTGAAAGGTCTCACCTTCGCTCCCTCCGCCGTGGTCAACGTCAAGAACCCCTCCGTCATCGACTTCGTCAAGGACGGCACCATCACCAACATCCAGGCCTCCGGCATCCGCGGTTCCCTGGGCGACGGCGTTCTGGAAGGCTGCATGGAGAACCCGGTGATCCTGCGCTCCCACGGCGCCCGTCCCCGCGCCATCGAAATGGGCGAGCTGTCCATCGACGTGGCCTTCATCGGCGCCTCCGCCGCCGACGATTACGGCAACTGCACCGGCCAGATCGGCCCCAACGCCTGCGGCTCCCTGGGCTACGCCATGATCGACGCCTACACCGCCAAGCACGTGATCGTAGTCACCGACAACCTGGTGGAATATCCCTGCTGCCCCGCGTCCATCAGCCAGATGTACGTGGATCAGGTGGCTGTGGTGGAAGACATCGGCGATCCGGCCAAGATCGGCGCCGGCGCCGCCCGCATGACCAAGAACCCGCGCGACCTGAACATCGCCGCCAAGTGCGCCGAGGTCATCACCGCCTCCCGCCGCTTCAAGGACGGCTTCTCCTTCCAGACCGGCGTCGGCGGCCCCTCTCTTGCCGCCAACCTCTTCCTGGAGAAGTACATGGACGAGCGGAACATCAAGATGGGCTGGGCCATCGGCGGCATCTGCGGCCCGATGGTCGAGCTGCTGAAGAAGGGCAAGGTCGGCAAGGTCATCGACGTGCAGGACTTCGACCTGGACGCCGTCAACTCCATCAACCAGACCCCGAACCACTTCGAGATGAGCGCTTCCCAGTACGCCAACCCGGCCAACAAGGGCGCCTTCGTCAACAAGCTCGACTTCGTCGTCCTGGCCGCTCTGGAAATTGACACCGACTTCAACGTCAACGTCCTCACCGGCTCTGACGGCGTCCTCCGCGGCGCCCCCGGCGGGCACCCCGATACCGCTGCCGGCTCCAAGTGCTGCGTCATCGTCACCCCGCTGACCCGCGGCAGAATGGCCACGGTCTGCGAGCACGTCGTCACCGTCACCACCCCCGGCGACTGCGTGGACGTCCTCGTCACCGACTACGGCATCGCCGTCAACCCCCTGCGTCCCGACCTCATCGAGTGCCTGGACAACGCCGGCATCCCCCACGTCTCCATTGAGAGCCTGAAGGAGAAGGCCTACTCCCTGGTGGGCCGTCCCGACGATCTGCAGTGGGAAGACAAGGTCGTTGCCATCCTCGAAGCCCGCGACGGCACCATCCTGGACGTCGTCCGCAAGATCAAGCCCTATACCGTCGATCAGGAGTAAAATCCGGTTATCGGTTCCACATTTACCCGTATTACGGTTCGTGGGAGGCCGTGCATGGCCTCCCACGAATTGTAAAAGAAACGCGATCCCCTTCCAAAAAAAGAAAATGAAAGGAGACCACAACCATGAGTGAATCCGTTGTTGGCATTCTCGGCTTGGTGACCATCGTTTGCATCGTGATCACACTTTTCAAGTCCAAGACCCAGCCGGCCATCGCTTTCATCGTCTGGCCGACGTTTTTAGCCATCGTGCTTCTGATCGGCGGTTACTTCCAGCTCCCTGACATCTCCAAGTTGATCAAGGGCGGCTTCAGCAGCACCGGCTCCACCGCCGCGCTGTTCGTCTTCTCAGTTCTCTATTTCGGCATTATGACCGACGCCGGCATGTTTGACGTTATCATCAATAAGCTGATGAAGCTGGTCGGTGACAACGTCATCGGCGTTGCGGTCGTTACGGCGATCATTGCGCTCGTCGGCCATCTCGACGGCGGCGGTGCGTCCACCTTCTGTATCGTCATTCCGGCCATGCTTCCGGTCTATAAGCGGATGCACATGCGCAAGACCACCCTGCTCCGGATCGCAGTCCTGTCCATGGGCGTTCTGAATCTGATGCCCTGGGCCGGTCCCACCATGCGCGCGGCTACTGTGATCAACATGCCCGCCAACCAGCTCTGGATGCACATTCTGCCCATCCAGATCTTCGGCATCGTCCTTGCCATTGCCCATGCTGTCCTTGCCGGCTTGCAGGAGAAAAAGCGCGGCGCCGGTCTGCACGGCAAGCTTGCGCAGACCGAAGGCGAGGTCAGCCTGGAAATCGCGGAGGAGAAAGCCGTCGGCGCTTCCGACCTGGCGAGACCCAAGCTGTTCTGGTTCAACGTCCTGCTGACGCTCTGCGTCATTGCCCTGCTGATCGTCGGCGGCATCGACAGCATCGGCCTCGACATCCCCAGCTACTATCCCTTCATGCTCGGCACGGCGATCGCCCTGTTTATGAACTACGGCTTCACCGCCAAAATGCATAAGAAGATCATCAACCTGCACGCCGGTCCCGCTCTGATGATGTGCTCTACCCTGATGGGCGCAGCCGTCCTCATGGGCATTCTCGTCTACGGCATCAACGTTGACGGAAATGCCGTCATCGCCAAGATGAAGGATGGCGTTCCGACGCAGGAGATGGCCACGGTCAGCGTCGTCACCTGCATGGCAAATCTGATCAAGACCATTCTTCCGGAGTTCCTCGGCCAGAACCTGCCTCTGGTGATCGGCTTCCTGTCCGTGCCTCTTGCTCTGGCTTTTGATACCGACTCCTACTTCTTCGGCATGCTGCCCGTCGTCATCGGGATCGGCGCCAGCTTCGGCGTGGACGCCCTGCCCATTGCCGTTGCGATGGTCGTCTGCCGCAACTGCGCCACCTTTATCAGCCCGATGGTCCCGGCCACTCTGCTTGGCACCGGTCTTGCAGAGGTGGACATCAAGGACCACATCAAGGCCAGCTTCCTGTACGTTTGGATCTTCTCCATCCTGTGCATGATCGTTGGCGTGATCTTCGGCAAGCTGCCTCTGTAAGCCAAACCATCCAGCCCCGGAGCCGGGCAACCGGCTCCGGGGCTTTTCCCCTGCGCCCGCCGCGCGGCTTGCCGCGCCGGCGGCAGTTCCTTTCAACAGGAGGTTCCCCATGTATATCACGCAGATCTCTCCGCGCGACAGCCGCGGCATGAAACAGGTCGAGGCCCTGCTCGCGCGCACCGGCCTGACCCTCGACGGCCACCTGGACTATACCTGCGGCGTCTTTGACGAGGATGAAAACCTCGTCGCCACTGGCAGCGCCTTCGGCGTGACCCTCCGCTGCTTCGCCGTGGACCCGGACCATCAGGGGGAGGGTCTGCTCAATCAGGTCATCACCCACCTGGTCGAGATGCAGACCCGGCGCGGCAACCTCCATCTCTTCGTCTATACCAAGCCCGCCAGCGCCAAATTCTTCCGCGACCTCGGCTTCTATCCGATCGCAGAGGTTCCCGGTCTTCTGACCTTCCTGGAAAACCGGCGCACGGGCTTTTCCGATTATCTGAAATCCCTCTCCGCGTCCGGCGGGGCGGGGGAAGCAGGAGAGACCGCGGCCATCGTCATGAACGCCAATCCCTTCACCCTCGGTCACCGCTGGCTGATCGAGACCGCCGCCCGCGAGAGCCGGACCGTTCACCTCTTCGTCCTGAGCGAGGACTACGGACCGATCCCTGCGTCGGTCCGCCTGCGGCTGGTCCGCGATGGCGTTGCCGATCTGCCGAACGTCGTCGTCCATGAGACCGGCCCGTATCTGATCAGCCGCGCGACCTTCCCCGGCTATTTTCTGAAATCCGAGGAGAAGATCCTCCGCACCCAGGCCCAGCTTGACACGGCCCTCTTCGTGCAGATCGCAAAGACCCTGGGCATCACCGTCCGCTGCGTGGGCCATGAGCCGCACTCCCTGGTGACGGCCCTGTATAACGACGTGCTCAGCGAATCCCTGCCTGCCCACGGCATCCGGTGCCGCATCATCCGCCGCCGTCATACCGCCGACGACCGGGTGATCTCCGCCTCCACGGTCCGCCAGGCCATTCACGACGGCTGTCTGGATTCCGTCGCCGATATGCTCCCCGAAACCACCCTGTCCTTCTTCCGGAGCCCCGAAGCCACCCCCATCATCACAGCCATCCGCGCCGAATCCGACGTCGTCCATTATTAACGCCGCAACATTTGCCTTTTCCCGCGGCGCACACTGTGCGCCGCTACAGAAGGATGAATCCAATATGACCGAACAAGAAATCACACTCACCGAAATACTCACTGCCCGGGAAGAACGGGTGGCCATTCAAAACGCTCTGCTGGCGGAATACAAGGCGCCGGTGATCTCCTTCACCATGAATATCGCCGGGCCGGTCAAGGTCACGGATCTGACCCACCGCGCCTTCCTCTGGGGGATGGATCAGCTCCGGCTGGGCCTCCTTCAGAACAAAATGAAGGTCCTGAAGGAGTTCTCCCGCAATCTGCCCACCGGGGACGAGGGTTACTTCTCCGTTGACGCCCCTGCGGAGCAGGTCAAGTCCCTCTGCGTCCGGATCGAGGAGGACGACCAATACCTTGGCCGCTTCTTCGACATGGACGTGATCGGCCTCAACGGCTGCAAGCTGGAGCGCGGCGTCGAGCGGGCCTGCATCGTCTGCGGCAAGCCCGGGCGTGACTGCGCCTCCCGCCGCCTGCACACGGTTTCGGAGCTTCAAAGCGCAACGTCCTCGAATCTGCGCAGCGGCTTCCTCTTTCTGGACCGGGCGCAAATCTCCGCACTGGCGACCCGCGCCCTTCTGGAGGAGGTCGCCGTCACGCCGAAGCCCGGTCTGGTGGACCGGGCCAACAGCGGCGCGCATCGGGACATGGACTTTTTCAGCTTCCAGGCCTCCGCCGCTGCCCTGTCCGCCTATTGGGGGCAGTGCTTCTACGAAAACGCCTGGCGGAATGCCCTGCGCAATGCCCCGGATCCCGGCGACGCGCAGACCCCGGCCGAAACCTTCGCCGCCCTCCGCCCGCTGGGCATGGCCGCCGAGCGGCGGATGCTGCTTGCCACCGGAGGCGTCAACACGCACAAGGGCGCGATCTTCACGCTTGGCGTCCTCTGCGGGGCGATCGGGCGGCTCTGGACGGCGGAAACAGGCTTCCCGGATGTGGACTCCATCCTGAACGAAGCCGCCGCCATGACCCGCGAGACCCTGGCGCAGGAGCTTCCCGCCGCCCGCTGGAACACGGCAGGGGAGGGGCTGTATCAGAAATACGGCGTCCGGGGTATCCGGGGCCAGGTGGCCGACGGCCTGCCTGCCGTGCGGAGCGTTTCCCTTCCTGCCTTCCGCGCGCTCCTGGCCCGGGGTCTGGACCGCAACCACGCTGCCAGCGTGACCCTCCTGCACCTGATTGCAGCGGTGGAGGACACCAACCTCCTGCACCGCGGCGGGCCGGACGGCGCAGCCTGGGCGCGGGCGCAGGCCAGGTCCCTGCTTGCAGGCAGCGAGCCGCCCGCCCCGGAAGCCATCGCCGCCCTGGACGAAGCCTTCATCGAACGAAACCTTTCCCCCGGCGGCTGCGCCGATCTGCTGGCAGTGACCCTGTTTCTGGACAGCCTGGAGGCAGTGGGCAAGCCATCCTTGCCCGGCTGAACGCGCTGCCGCAGCGCAAGAAGCCGACGCCCGCTTCGGCGCGTCGGGTTCTTGTCCTTTTGACCAAAAAACATACATAAGAATTATGCAAATTGCCGCTTGCTTTTTCCGACAAGACTTGTTATACTTGCCTCTGGCAACACGCCTCAAGACGGCGAAAATAAAAGGAGAACTTGTGATGGAAAAGATCAAAATGCAAAACCCCATCGTTGAGATGGACGGCGACGAAATGACCCGAATCCTTTGGGCCATGATCAAGGACCAGCTTCTGAATCCGTTTATCGAGCTCAACACCGAATACTACGACCTGGGTCTGGTCAACCGTGACGCAACCGACGACAAGGTTACCTGGGATGCCGGCTACGCCATCAAGAAGTATCATGTTGGCGTCAAGTGCGCCACCATCACCCCCAACGCCCAGCGCATGACCGAGTACAATCTGAAGAAGATGTACAAGAGCCCCAACGGCACCATCCGCGGCATTCTGGACGGCACCGTTTTCCGCACCCCCATTGTGACCCCCGGCGTCAAGACCTACATCCCCGGCTGGACCGCTCCCATTACGGTTGCCCGTCACAGCTACGGCGATATCTATAAGGACACCGAATTCCGCATTGACGAGCCCGGCAAGGCCGAGCTGGTCTTCACCGGCGTGGACGGCAGAGTCCAGCGCGAGACCATCTACGAGTTCGAGTGCCCCGGCGTTCTGCAGGGCGCCTACAACAAGGACACCTCCATTGAGAGCTTTGCCCGCTCCTGCTTCGAGTATGCTCTGTCCGAGAAGAAGGACCTCTGGTTCTCCACCAAGGACACCATCATGAAGAAGTACGACGGCGACTTCAAGGAGACCTTCCAGCATCTGTACGACACCGAGTACAAGGAGCGCTTCGAGGCTGCCGGCCTGGAGTACTTCTACACCCTGATCGACGACGCTGTCGCCCGCGTCATCCGCTCCCACGGCGGCATGATCTGGGCCCTCAAGAACTACGACGGCGACGTCATGTCCGACATGATCTCCACCGCGTTCGGTTCTCTGGCCATGATGACCTCCGTCCTGGTCTCTGCCGACGGCAACTACGAGTTCGAAGCTGCCCACGGCACCGTCACCCGCCACTACTACAAGCACCTGAAGGGTGAGAAGACCTCCACCAACCCCGTTGCCACCATCTTTGCCTGGTCCGGCGCTCTGAAGAAGCGCGGCGAGCTCGACGGCAACAAGGAGCTGGAGCAGTTCGGCAAGTACCTCGAGGAAGCCACCATGCAGACCATCACCGACGGCGTCGTCACCGGCGACCTGGCTGCCCTGATGGATCCCAAGCCCCAGGCTGTCACCAGCGAAGAGTTCATCGGCGGCATCCGCGAGCGTCTTGCCAAGAAGCTCGGCTGCTGATTGCGAACGGAAAAGCGATCAAAACCCCTGCCGGGAAACCGGCAGGGGTTTTCATATACCCGAAAGCAAATCAGGAAATCGCGTATTGCCCGACGGTATAGGTCCAGTTCCCGTCTTCCTTTCGCTGCCCCGAGCAATTGTTCCAAAAGATCGCGCCCAGGCCGCTTCTCCACTTTTCGGCGTTGAAGGCTGTGAGCTCCAGCTCAGCCGCGCCAACCGGGATTGCCCAGAGGTTCCACTCGGCGGTCTCGTCAGTCTCGATGGAGAGGAAGACGCCGTCGGCCCAATACAGGTTCTCCCGGTCGATCAGCCCCCGGTCGCAGAGCTCCTCCCAGGTGCCGGTGACGCAGGGGAGCCCGTGCTGCCGCGCAAACGTCCGAATGACGTAGTCGCGTTCCTCCCACGTCAAATGGCTCAGCTTCGACAGGTCCATTCCGATCTGCTTCACGCCGCTGTTCAGCGCGGGATCGTCGGCCCAGAGATCCTCCAGCACCGTCAGATACAGCTTGCAGCGGTCCAGACGCAGTCCTTCAGGCGCTTCCAGCAGACGGATCTCCGAAACGCGGGGGATCTGCATCGGGTACGTTTCCAGAATTTCGCCGGAATAGAAGACAAGCACGTAGTCGTCCTGCTTCAGCGCGGAAAGCTCGATCTGCTCGCCGCTGCGCGTGATCCCGGTCTCTTCGGAGACCGTGAGCCGGTACTCCTTCAGGCGCACGTCCACTGTCTCGCTGCTTGACTGCACGGGAATGATTTCCCGCACGAGAATCGAATTGCCGTTGATTTCCTCCACCACGGCCTGAAAGCTCTGACTGCCCTCCACGGTAAAGGAGTCGGGGCTGACGTTCACGGAGATGGTGCGGTCGCTGCGCGTAAGCTCCTTTGCGGAAAAGACGTTGTACTCGGTTTTTAAAAGGTCGTACCAGTCCTCGCCCGCGTCGAGGAAGCGGCCTCCGCCCTCGCCGATCTCAAGAACCCGGTTGTCCTTTGTGATCGCGGTGTCTACGGCCCCGCCCGCAAGCACGAAGACCAGATCCTCGTCCGGGTGTTCGGCAAATACCCGGTTCCAGCTTGCCCAGACGTCGCCGCCGAGGGCGACGCTGCTGCCGGGCTTGCCGTCCGCGCGGAAGACCTCCAGCGCGCCGATGATCGTTCCGTCCCTTGTGATGGGGAGAAAGAGGCTGTCGCGGTTGAGTACGTTCTGCTTGCCAAGCGCGGCGCGGGAAAAGCCCTTCGTGCAGATCCGGACCTCCCCGGTGATCCCGTACTCGGCCCGCACCGCTGCGGCGACGGTTCCGGCCTGCGACTGTACGTATACCGGCAGCCAATCCTCCGAGAAGCCGCTGCCCTCCACGCGGACCGTTTCGTGCGCGGTCATCTGATACAGCGCGCCGCAGCCATCTCCGCTCAGCTTGGCTTCGTCCGCCGGTTTGTGTCGGCTGAACGGCTTCCAGGCAACGATGGCCGAAACGGCCACGACCACGGCCAAAGCCGCTGCGAGCAGGCCCACGGCCCGCAGGCCGCTCCGGCGTTTCTTCGCGACCAGGACGCGCGCGGGCTCCTTCGCCCGGCCGGGCTCCGGCGTGTGCGCGTCAAAGGCTGCCTCCGCGACCAGATCGGCGTCGATCTCCTGAATGCCGCGGGATAATTCTTCCTTCGTCATAGCGAATAACCCTCCTTTTTCAGATCGGCCCTGAGCTTCCGACGCAGACGAAACAGGATGCCGGAGATCTTCTGCTCCGACAGGCCGGACTGCCTTGCGAGCGCGGCAAGATCGTCGCAGTACCAGTAGCGTCGGATGAAAAGCGCGCGGTCCCGCTGTGACTGCTTCCGCAGAAAGCGGCTGATGGCTGCGCCGAGCTCCTTTGCGTCGAGGGCCTCCCCGACGTCGGAGCGCCCGGAGACCACGTCTCCAAGCTCGTCCAGCGAAAGACGCCTGCGGCTGTCCCGTTTCTGGGCGCCGTCGTATTCCAGCCGTTTCAGGGCCTGGTTTTTGGTGATTTTACAGAGATAGGCGGACAGATGGGCCGGACGGTCGGGCGGGATCTGATTCCACGCAGCCAGCATCGCGTCGCTGACGCATTCCTCCGCGTCCTGCGGATTGCCGAGCATATTTTCCGCTACGTGCTGACAGAGCCTGCCGTAGGCCTCCCAGGCCTCCGAAACGGCCTGTTCCCTGCGCGCCAGGAACAAAGCCAGGATCTCGGTGTCGTTCATGGGACCACTCCTTTCCGCGCTCACTGATACAGTACGAAAAAAGAGCGCAATATTTCCGTTTAGACTCAATTTTTAACGCATTCGCGCCCGGCACCAACCGGAGCCGGGCGCGTTTCACGCTTCGTTTTAATCGGGCTGTTTTTCTTTCGCCGGTCAGTCCAGCAGCTTGCGCAGGAAGCGGCCGGTTTTGGAGGCCTTGCAGTCCAGAAGCTGCTCCGGTGTGCCCGCGAACAGGACGTTTCCCCCGCCGGAGCCGCCGTCCGGTCCCAGGTCGATGATCCAGTCCGCCTGGGCGATCAGCTCCATGCTCTGCTCGATCATTACCACGGTGTTGCCGTCCCGGACCAGCTTGCGCAGCAGGGCCAGCAGCTTCTCCACGTCCTTGATGTGCAGGCCGGTGCTGGGCTCGTCCAGGACGTAGACCTGACCCGCCCGGTGCAGCTCGCTGGCCAGCTTGACCCGCTGGACCTCGCCGCCGGACAGGGTGCTGGTGGGCTGGCCCAGGGTCAGGTATTCCAGACCCACGTCCAGCATGCACTGCAGGCGCTTGCGGATCTTCGCGTTGTCAAAGAATTCGTAGGCGTCGGCAATGGTCAGATCCATCACCTGTTCGATGTTCAGCCCGTGATACCGGTAGGAGAGGGCCTTTTCGTTGTAGCGGTGGCCGCCGCATTCCTCGCAGGTGATCGTTACCGGCTCAGCAAAGGCCATTTCGTAGCTGATCTGCCCCGTGCCCTTGCAGATGGGGCAGCCGCCCTCGGAATTGAAGCTGAACCAGCCTGCTCCAACGCCGTTTTCCTTGGCAAAAACCTTTCGGATCTCGTCCATCACGCCGGTGTAGGTGGCAGGGGTGGAGCGGATCGAGGTCCCGATCGGCTTCTGGTCGATCACGATGGCGTCCGGGTAGACCTCCGGGAAAGCGTAGCGCATCAGAGAGCTCTTGCCGCTGCCGGCCACGCCGGTCACAGCGGTCAGAACGCCCTTGGGAATCGTCGCGTTGACGTGCTTGAGATTGTGGCAGCAGGCATCGCGGATCGGATAGCCCTCGGTCCAGGGCAGGGGAGAGCGGTTCAGGGTGATCTTTTGATTGATTGCCCGGGCCGTGACCGTGTCCGCGGCCTTCAAGGCCTCCAGACTGCCGGAGAAGACCACCTCGCCGCCGCCGCTGCCTGCGCCGGGCCCCATCTCAATGATGTGGTCGGCCAGGGCCATCATCTGCCGGGAATGCTCCACGACCAGGACGTTGTTGTGCTTCTCCCGCAGCTCGCAGAGCATCCGCCCGATGCGCTCGGCGTCGGCGGGGTGAAGCCCTGCGGTCGGCTCGTCGAAGATGTAGGTGATGTTGTTCAGATAGCCGCCCAGGTTCCGCACGATCTTGATGCGCTGGGCCTCGCCGCCGGAGAGGGTCTCCGTCTTGCGGGAGAGGGAGAGATAACCGATGCCGACGTCTACCATCCGCTCCAGGTAAGCCGCGATCTGCCTGGCCAGAGACGCGCCGCGCGGGTCGTTGATGCTTTTCAGGAAGGGGAGCAGGTCGGCGGCTGTCATATCCATGCAGTCCACGATGTTTTTGCCGTTGATCCTGGACGCCAGGGCCTTCGGATTCAGCCCCGAGCCGCCGCAGGTCTTGCAGAAGCCGTGCCGCACGTGGGCCATGATCTCGTCCTGCAGGCCCTTTTTCAGCTTCGTGATGTCCCGCTTCATATAGACCCGCTCAAAGCGCGGGTAGACGCCCTCGTAGGGCAGATAGTCCATGCGCCCGATGTTGTTGCATTTGAACTCCACCTTGAGCGGCTCGTCCGGCCCATATTCCAGGACCTTCCACTCCTCCGGGCTGAAATCCCGGAGCTTTTTGTAGGCGTCCAGCAGGGGATTGTTCTGATAATAGACCGTCTGCCAGCCGGAGGAAAAGGGGCCGAAGCGGATCGCGCCCTCCACCAGGGACTTGTCCTTGTCAAAGAAGCTCTCCTTGATCAGCTCCAACTGCTCGCCCAAACCCGTGCAGTCCGGGCACATTCCGGCGGGGTGGTTGAAGGAATAGGCCATCGACCCGCCCGCGCTGGGCTGGCCCACGCGGGAAAAGAGCAGACGCAGCAGCGGGGCGACGTCCACCGCCGTGCCGACGGTGGAGCGGGAGGTCGAGCCGATGGCATGCTGATCCACCACGATGGCCGGGGTCAGGTTGCGGATCTCGTCCACCTTCGGGCGGTCGTGGTGGGGCATCTTGTTCCGCAGGAACAGCGGATAGCTCTGCTGCCATTCCCGCTCGGATTCCACCGCCACGGTGTCAAAGGCCAGCGAGCTCTTGCCCGAGCCGGAGACCCCCGCGAATACGACCAGCTTCCCCTTGGGGATCGTCAGGTCGATGTGCTTCAGATTGTTTTCGGACGCGCCGATGATCTCAATATCGTCCGTCATGGCTTGTGATTCTCCTGTCGTTCAGTCTGCCGGGAATAGTCCCTGCGCCAGAGGATCATTTCTTTCGTGTGATAGGAACAGCCGTTGAGCGTATACTGATCGTCGAACCAGGGCTGCATCCCGAGCTTCTTCTGGAGCGCCCCGGAGGCGGTGTTGAAGTCAAAATACCCGGAATTGATAAACTCCAGCTCACAGTCCAGAAAGAGGACCCGGTAGAGGGCCGTGAGAAGCTCGGTCATATAGCCCCTCCGCCAAAAGTTCTCATTGAGGACGTAGGACAGCGACACGCCCCGCCGCCCGTTCGTGTCCGGCCTGATGCGCACGAAGGGATAAAAACCAATGGAGAGATTGCCGATGACCTTCCCGATGGTCCGCTCCTCGATGGCAAAATAGAGCGGCGGATGAGACGGGTCCGTAAAGAAGTCCAGGACCTCCTTTGCGTCCGCGAACGATTCCACCGGCGTGTTCCCGCTCAATCGGCGCTGCTCCTCCTGGGACAGGTATTCATAGACGTCCTCCAGATCGGAGGTGCGAAAGGGCCGCATCAGGAGCCGCGCCGTCGCCACCGGCTGCGCCGTGAGACGCGCGGAAACCTCCGATAATACGCTTTGCTCAAATTCCGACAGCTTCATAGAAATTGACGATTCCGCCCGCTGAGCGTCTTGCAAAACAGAAATGAAGGACGCGCAGACGAACGGAGACCTTTCTTTCGTAGAATGGGCTTGCGGGAAACGCATCCCGAAACGCCCGGCAGGATGTTCAGTATAGCAAAAAAGCGCATCGGTGTCAATAACGTGCGGGCAATCTTCGGAATCCTTTCTGCAGGCATTCTTCGACACCCTTTCAACGACAAAACGGCGATCCGAGTACGCATAAGGGAACGGCAAGAATGACCGAACCAAAAGAAAGAAAAAAGGCGAAAAAGAGAAAAACCTCGAAATCCGGAGATTTCAAGGTTTTCCTGATGGCAGGGGCACAAGGACTTGAATTCGCAAGAACAAGTGTTATCATCTGTTTTCAGCTCTTATTATGCCCCTTTTCCTGCTGAAATTGTTATTTTATCTGTTAATTGATACCATGAAATCGCATCTTCTATTATCCTCTAAAGGGAAAAAATAAGGGAAAACTTTTCATCAATTGCGTGTGGAAACTACACTTAGCAGGTACTGCTTTTTTCCTGTTTTGAAAACACAAGCTGATGAAATATCTATCTTCACCGAATCGTGTGCATGACTGATCAACTGGGTGATTTACTCACTTGTTGTTTTTTGTTCCATCTGTGCGGTGTATTTCTTGCCAACCTCATGAGTATCCTGCAAGAGGGCGCCGCGTTGGATGGTGCTGCGGCCGAATTTGGAGCGCAGTGCGTCCACGGCTTTGTCCAGCTTCTTCGATTTGGTTTTCCTTTCGTCCGCCGTGTCGAACAGTGAGGTCTGGACGAAGTCTTCCTTTGTCAGGTCTGTCAGGGCGATGCCCAACAGGCGCAGCGGCGTCTTGCCGTTCCACAATTCTGAAAATAACTTCTTTGCAAGTTGATATATCTCGTTCGTCCCATCAGTCGGCTCCCGGAGCTTCTGCTGATGGGATTTGTTTTTGAAGTCGTTGCTCCGGATGCTCACGGCCACGCAAAAGGTCTTGAAGCCGTCGGCCCGCATCCGGGCAGCAACGCTGTCCGCCAGGGCCAGGAGGATGTGATGCGCCGTCTCCGCGGTCTCCACGTCGTCCTCCAGGGTAGTGGAGATGGAGTAGCCCTTGGCCTCCTCCGGCTCTGCCAGAACCGGAGAATTTCTGATCCCATTGGCGTAGCGATGCAGGTGACTGCCCATCTTGGGGCCAAACATCCGCTCCAGATGGGCCGGGTCCGTGTGGGCCAGGGCACCGACGGTTTCGATCCGGGCTTGAC
>JAEEGH010017219.1_pt1 | contig 15436 bp, 13 predicted proteins | sample 9134181 | NCBI WGS metagenome assembly JAEEGH01 (sample SAMN16246544, study PRJNA631951) | gut metagenome | biome: gut microbiome; feature: rumen; material: DP-attached | host: Bos | place: Iran: Karaj | collected 2018-10 | reverse complement strand
CTGCTCTTGGGATTCTCACTATGCTCGAAAAAACCTCGCCAAGTGTTCACCCATGGCTCGCACTAAGCTCGAAAATACCTCGCAAAGTGCTCTGCTCAAGCGGGTGATGGGAATCGAACCCACGTGTCCAGCTTGGAAGGCTGGTGTTCTACCATTGAACTACACCCGCACATAAAAGTGCAAAATCGGAATGCTGACCTGAAGAATAATGTATCAGGTACTTCCATGGCTCGTGCCAAATAAGTATCCAACAGGCACTCTGCTCGTCGGGGTGACAGGATTCGAACCTGCGACCCCCTGCTCCCAAAGCAGGTGCTCTAGCCAAGCTGAGCCACACCCCGTTGCTCAAGATATTGCCTTGAGTCGTAACGCAATAGTCATTATATAATGATTGCTATAAGAATGTCAACAACTTTTCAGAAAAAAGCTTCATTAGTGTTAGAAAAGTAAATTGTAATACTAAATTCCACCTTCAGGAAGCATGGCGTGGAACTTACTAATTTCATATGAAGGTATGGTATTTACTAATTATTACATCATACAATGATTCATTCATTTACGCACATCGGCATTATTGATGAACCATTGAATAAGGATAAGCTTCCTATAATAGATTGTAAAGAATTAATATTCAGGATCCGGTCTTTAGTTAAGTTCAAAATGCGGATTGTCCACTGTCATAAATGTTGTGGATGTGTCCTCCATTCCGGACTCCCATAACTTGAAATATGGTTATTTTATCTTCGGATAGCGCGGGCTGGCAGTATAGCGTTTCCATCAGAACCCGTCAAGGGCGAGCCCTAACGGGTGACTAAGTATTGCCTCAGGATCAGAATCCAGGAACAACTTAGCAAAAGCTTATTCCATTTCCCTCATGCTAACAATGATAGTAAATCCTACATCATTTTTCTACCGATTCGTGTCTACTCTTAGAGTAGCATTAATTGTACCAGTGCTAATTGTGAAATTGCCAGTAACAGTCACAGTATAATTGGTATGGCTCATTACTGTACAGTCTGCTAAAACTGAATCCTTCATAAAGTGATCGATTTAATGAAGTGACTTGCAGAATTCCAGGCAAAACCAATCTGCAGTTTTTTTAATTCCGAATGTAATGAGTGACGCCCCTCTACTGATAATTAATTCACTATATTACACGCACAATTTTCCCGTATTTATGAGAAAAACCTATATGAGGGGTAAGGCAATTTTGTGATTACCCCTAAAATCTGTTTTGCATGGATTTAGCGGAAGTGGTGGTTTGTTATTGATTCTGATATAAAAACAATTACTTGAGTATTCAGACTATTCCTCTTTCATTTACGTGTGATATTTAGTGTTTGCTAAAAAAGGGGTAATCAAGTCTGCTTCATAACTTCTGATTATTCAAAATCTTCCGCTCAAATTGAAATTTCTCATTTTCAGGGGTAAGTATAAAAATGACTTACGTATAAATCATTAAAATAGAAAATGCAGGCGTAATTTTTGTGCGTTATTTCGATTTTTTGTTATCGCCTCGGTCAGATCCAATATGTAAGGGTATATTGATTTCTGAAAAAGATGTAATATTCTCTTATAATTCTCAGCTTCCAAATCTGCAATGCTTTCAGTGTGCTCAAAAGACCTCAAAAGCCTCCAAAAATACTGGAAAAATAACCATAAACCATTATAATAGAAATAAATCTTTTAGCTTTGCATATGAACAGAAGGGGGGGCTTCAATGGAGTTTAAAATCTGCGATAACTGCAACATGATCTTCCAATATAAGGGGAGCGGTGATGTTTTGTGCCCAAGCTGCACCAAGAAGGATGATGAGGACTATGAGAAGGTCAAGGCTTTTCTGGCAGAGAATCCGGGAGCCGGGGAAGAGGAGATAGCCGGCGGCACCGGCGTTTCAATGAAATTCATAGCAAAGCTCGTCAAAGACGACAGAATTACCATAAAGGGCCAGAACAACCAGGGCCTTACATGCAAGTACTGTGGTATTTCAATTCAATCAGGGAAGTACTGTGCCGACTGCAAGAGGAAGTTCGCATTAGAACCCGGAGCAGTTAGAATTGACGGCACTGGAATGAGATTCTTAAGAAGATGATCAATGAAAGGAGATCAAGACTATGAAGTATGTATGCAACGTATGTGGTTACATCTATGATGAGGCAACAGGCGATCCTGATAACGGGATAGCAGCCGGAACAAAGTGGGAGGACCTCCCCGCTGATTTCACCTGCCCGCTCTGCAGTGTAGGCAAGGATGACTTCACCGCACAGGAGTAAACCTGTCCGGAATGGCATCGGCGTAAAATGGCCCGGTTCATCCCATGATGAAGTATCGTGATCGTACATATTACAGATACAAGGAAGCCGAAGCCACACAGGAGTATGCTCATCTGTAACGTCATCACCTAAAACTGGTCCGGTCTATTTCCGCGAATCGTACCAGGCAGATGTATGACATCGATTGCTCCTGCCACTAACTGAACCAAATTAAAGAGACCACATGGCAAGTCCGATGACTGTCATGTGGCCTTTTTGATATCATTAGAAACTGTTTACATATCATACGATGAGTCGCCTGGCAACTGTTACTTAACCAGCATAGTCATCACAGCGCCCAAAGCAATCATAGCAACCGATATCCCAAGAATGATCAGCCCACCGGTCTTATTGGCGCTTGCAGTAGCAAAATACTTATCAGCATGAGCATCCGATGGATTGTCCGGATTATAAGAAATATCCACCTCATCGCCCTCGTTCGGCGCAGGCGTAACCGGAACACCCTTTATCATATATTCCGTACCGCCCACATTGTAAGCAAAATCAGCCTTGTACGTATGGGTCTGGCGATACCCCGCACCGTGGCTTCTCTTTGTCTCGTAAGTCTTTACATGAACCTCGGCAACCCGTCCTTTGGTTTTACCGGTCCGTCTCTCTGTCTGAGCCCTGCTCTTAGGTATTTTTATCAAAAGAGTGTACAGAGCAACGAACAGGAAAACAATTCCAAGAATAATAAGTGCAACACCCAACATAATACATAGCCCTCCTTTTTATGATAGCAGAGATAGTTGTCATAATAATTATCTCATTCTTATGTGGGTGTGTCATCGGTGCTGCCAATTTGTCAATGACAAAGATTGAGTCAATTGAAAACTATTATAATGCAAACAATGCAAATAAAAAACGCAAAAACACAAAAAGCAAAAACAAGAAACGCAAAATACAAAAAATTCTAACCTTGCCGTATACATTAGCCATAATTTCATCCTATATCATCGTAACCACCTGCTTGAAAGCGCCAACATGCCCGCCACAACCATTGAAAGTCCTGCAAATCCAGTAACCATGCCTGCTTTGGCGATCTTTCACGTCCTTGTTACCGCAGCACTTTTGAAATTATGTTTTAATTTTTAAAAAGCACCTTAAAAAATTATTAAAAAAGTCTTAACTTTTTAATAAAAAATCGAAAAAAATGCTTGCAATATAATTCTGCTTTTAGTATAGTGTCATTCGTTGCCGCTGATATGGCGGCTGCAAGAGATTTTATAGCCGGAGCCATTAGCTCTTTTAAAGAGGCATGGCCTGGATTAATAAATCATACTATAACAAATAATTGGGAATGAAATACAGAAGTATCCCCCTCAGATGTGTCGCCTGGCTGCGTCCAAGCAGTCAGCAGCATTGTATAAAGCTTTTGTTGTGGAGTAAGGCGCCGGGAATCAGGCTACCAATCCTCAACATGGTAGTTTCCGGTCCCGGATGCCGAGCTCCGCCCAATGATCCGTCTCCTCACCAGATGTGTCGCCTGGCTGCGTCCATGCAGCCAGCAGCATCGTATGCACCATATGCCGTCGGAAGCTGCATCATCCTCTGATGTATATTAACTCGACTACATATTTGCAAAAATCTGAATTTACTGCGCTGTCATCAAGCGGCGAAAGAGCTATGTTGTATCCTTCTTCCGCTTTGTAAAATCAGAACTCTTTTTCTAAATGTTGTTGAGAAAAAGATAACGGCTGTAATTGTGACTTGGGCGCAATTTCATCGGCAGGCATATAAAAACAGAATCAGGCATATTGCTTTATTCAGTCCTCAATAAAAGGCCATGTGACACCCCTCAACGATGTCATATGGCCTTTTTCTTTCTTGAGCAATACTTCCCGATTACATATAATAGAAATAGTACATACCTGTAAAACAGAAAGGATCAAAGTTATGAACATAATCCTCCTAAGCGGCGGCTCAGGCAAGCGTCTCTGGCCCCTGAGCAACGACATCCGCTCCAAGCAGTTTATCAAGATATTCAAAAAGAATGACAATGACTACGAATCCATGGTCCAGAGGATCTACGGCCAGATCAGGGCAGTGGACCCGGACGCCACGGTTACCATAGCAACCTCCAAGTCCCAGGTGTCATCGATCCATAACCAGCTGGGCACGGATGTGGGCATCAGCGTGGAGCCCTGCCGGCGCGATACTTTCGCGGCTATAGCACTGGCAACGGCATATCTTCATGATGTGATGAACGTTCCTGCCGACGAGGCAGTAGTGGTCTGCCCGGTTGACCCCTACGTTGATGCGTCATATTTCGAGTGCGTCAACACCCTGTATGAGACGGCCCAGAAGGGCGACAGGAACCTCGTCCTCATGGGCATCGAGCCTACCTATCCATCAGAGAAGTACGGCTACATCAAGCCCGGCCCCGACGGCTCCTACACCTTTACCGAGAAACCCACCGCCGACAAGGCTGCCGAATATATCAGCCAGGGCGCGCTGTGGAACGGCGGAGTCTTCGCATACAAACTGTCATATGTGCTTGATAAGGCAAAAGACCTGCTGGGGACCGCTTCGTACTCAGACCTCTTTTCAGGTTACAAAGACCTCAGGAAAATCTCTTTTGACTACGCCGTAGTAGAGCATGAGACCAGCATAGAGGTCCTGAAGTACTCGGGAGAGTGGAAGGATCTGGGCACCTGGAACACCCTGACCGAGGCCATGACCGAGCCCGTCATCGGCGACGGCCGCCTCAACGAAAAATGCGAGAATGTACATATAATTAATGAACTTGGAATTCCGATTCTTGCCATGGGTCTTAAGGACATCGTCATAAGTGCATCTCCGGAGGGCATCCTGGTATCCGACAAGGAGCAGAGCTCCTACATCAAGCCCTACGTGGACGCCATCGACCAGCAGATCATGTTCGCTGAGAAGTCCTGGGGGAGCTACCGCGTTATGGACGTGGAGGACGGCAGCATGACCGTCAAGGTGACCCTGAACCCCGGCCATAAGATGAACTACCACAGCCATGAGCACCGCGACGAGATATGGAATGTCATCGAAGGCACTGGCAAGACCATCGTCGACGGCATGGAACAGCTCATCAAGCCCGGCGACGTCATCACCATGTCAGCAGGCTGCAAGCACACCGTCATCGCAGGAGACCAGGGCCTCAAGCTCATCGAGGTTCAGATCGGCAGCGAGATCAGTGCAGATGATAAAAAGAAATATGAAATGTAACAAGGAAATCACGTATAAACATGTATAAACCATTTCTATTAAAACCTGCGGCCAAGGATTACCTCTGGGGCGGCAGCAGACTCAACGATGACTTTAATCTGGGGGTGGATATTGATCCTTTTGCGGAAGCCTGGGTCTGCTCAACGCACCCGGATGGCGAGTCCACAACCTTAAACGGTGAGCCTCTTTCGCGGGTTCTTAAGTCCCACCCCGAATATATGGGAACCCATGCGGCCGCAGTCGCAGACGGCCAGTTTCCAATTCTCATCAAGCTCATCGACGCCAAGAGCGACCTCAGCGTCCAGGTCCACCCGGACGATGAGTATGCCAGGATCCATGAGAACGGGTCCCTGGGAAAGACCGAGATGTGGTACATCCTCGACGCCAGGCCCGGTGCAGGTCTGATCTACGGATTCAGCCGCAATGTAAAAGAGGATGAAGTCAGAAATGCCATCTCGGACGGCACGGTTGATAAGATGCTCAATTTCGTACCTGTCAAAAAGAATGATCTCTTTTACATAGAATCCGGCACAGTCCACGCCATCGGCGCCGGCTGCCTCATTGCCGAGATCCAGGAGAGCAGCAACCTGACCTACAGGCTTTACGACTACAACAGAACCGATAAAAGCGGCAACCCCAGGCCACTGCACGTTGACAAAGCCCTGAAGGTCGCCAACTTAAAGAGCAGCATGACTCCCCGCCAGCCCATGCGTGTCTTGAAATATGAGAACGGAGCCGCCAGCGAGCTCCTCACCAGATGTAAATACTTCCAGGTGGAGCGAGTCCTCCTTAACACCGAAGGCCGCAAAATGCCTGAATTCCAGACCGGTGACAACAGCTTCCACGCGCTGCTTTGCGTAGACGGTTGCGGCGTCCTTCTGGGTGAAGACACAGACATTCCCTTCTTCAAGGGCGACTGCATCTTTGTCCCGGCAAATTCCGTCAAACTCCGCCTCCACGGCAGAGCCCAGCTACTCAACGTCAGCTGCTGATTATTATAAGAGTCAATGGGGACGTTACAGATTGAGTCACTGGGGACGTTACAGTTTGACTCGCTCTTGAAGAGTGAGTCAAACTGTAACGTCCCCAGTGACTCAATCTGTAACGCCCCCACTGACTCAAAATCCAATAAAGCATAGATTGATTTAAAATAGCTATAGATGTTCTTATAATATTGTGATAAAATCACGTCGCCGATATGTTAAATATCTTAAGGAAAAGAAAGAGGAATAACCGTATGAAAATATCAGTAGTAGGAACCGGCTACGTAGGTCTTTCTAACTCAATCCTCCTGTCCCAGCACAACACCGTCAAAGCTGTCGACATAGTACCGGACAAGGTCGAAATGATCAACAACCGCAGGTCCCCAATCGTGGACAAAGAGATCCAGGACTACCTGGAGGGGAAAGATCTTGACCTCGAAGCTACCACCGACGCCTCCGCAGCCTATAAAGACGCAGATTTCGTCATCATCTCAACCCCCACCAACTACGACGAGAAGCTCAATTACTTCGATACATCATCAGTTGTCAGCGTAGTGGATCAGGTGAGAAAAGAGAACCCTGACGCCTTCATAGTCATCAAGTCAACAATCCCTGTTGGCTACACAAAGGAGCTGCGGGAGACCTACAATACTGATCACATCATGTTCTCTCCAGAATTCCTCAGAGAGGGGCATGCTCTTTACGATAATCTGTATCCGTCCCGCATCATCGTGGGTTACGACACAGACAGCAAGGAAGCAGAGGAGAAGGCACACATCTTCGCCGACCTTCTCAAGCAGGGCGCGATAAAAGAGAACATCGATGTCCTTTTCATGGACAGCACAGAAGCAGAGTCCGTCAAGCTCTTCGCCAACACCTATCTGGCTCTGAGAGTATCTTTTTTCAACGAACTTGATACCTACGCAGAGATGAGAGGCCTGAACACCAGGAATATCATAGAAGGCGTCTGCCTCGACCCGAGGGTTGGCACTTTTTACAACAATCCATCCTTTGGATACGGTGGTTACTGCCTGCCCAAGGATACTAAACAGCTTTTGGCCAACTACGAGGACGTGCCCAACAACCTTATAACCGCCATCGTGGATGCCAACAGGACGAGAAAAGACTTCATCGCAGACCGCATCTGGGCCCTTCGCCCCAAGAAAGTCGGCGTATACCGCCTGACCATGAAGGCCGGAAGCGACAACTTCAGGCAGTCAGCCATACAGGGCATCATGAAGAGGATCAAGTCCAGAGGAGTCGAGTGTGTGGTTTACGAACCATCGCTGAAGGCCGACGATTTCTTTAGCTCCAGAGTAGAGTGCGACCTTAATAAGTTCAAATCTGAATGCGACCTCATCATCGCTAACAGGATGACCCCGGAACTTGAGGACGTAGCTGACAAAGTATACACCAGGGATCTGTTTAGGAACGAGTGATGGCAGAACGCCCGCTCCAATATATAAACATAGGTAAATCGCCGCGAAAGCTTCTAGCACCGGCCCAACATTCCGGTGCTCCATGACAACAACCAAGAGCACTGAACAAACAGAAGTCGCACCGGACCAACAACATCCGTTACACCGTCAAAGGCACATCGCAACAGCGCATTAGTATATCGTAACAGATAAATATATAGAATAGGAGACACCAAAATGACCGACAACATTTTAGGAATGGTTGGACGCACCCAGCCACTGTTCGAAAAAGACATAGCAGACAGAGAAAAAGAACTCACCGAGATCATCCAAAGCTCCCGCTTCCTCGTGATCGGAGGAGCCGGCACCATCGGCTCAGCCATCTGCCGCGAGATCTTCCGCAGGAACCCCAAGGTTCTTCACGTGGTAGACATCAGCGAGAACAACATGGTGGAGCTGGTCAGAGACATCAGATCATCCGTGGGCTACGGCACCGGTGAGTTCGCAACCTTCGCAATAGACTGCGGCAGCGACATCTTTAAGGCATTCATTGAAGCCCAGAAGAGCCGCATCGGAGGCTATGACTACATCTTCAATACCTCCGCTCTCAAGCACGTAAGGTCGGAAAAAGACCCTTACACCCTCATGAGGATGATCGACACCAACATCTTCAACACCGATATAACCATGGAAATGGCCCATGAGATGGGCGCAAAGAAATACTTCTGCGTTTCCACCGACAAGGCAGCCAACCCCGTGAACATGATGGGCGCCTCCAAGAGGATCATGGAGATGTTCCTCAACCGCAGAAGTGAAGTAATGCCCGTATCCACTGCAAGATTTGCAAATGTGGCATTCTCCGACGGAAGCCTTCTGTACGGTTTCAACAGAAGAATAGAGAAGAACCAGCCCCTGTCAGCTCCTAACGACGTAAGAAGATACTTTGTAACGCCCAAGGAGTCAGGTGAACTTTGTCTTTTGTCCTGCCTCACCGGTGAGAACAGGGACATCTACTTCCCCAAGCTGGACGAAGAGCTCAACCTGGTAACCTTCAGCAGCATCGCTGAGAAATACCTTGAGAACCTTGGCTACGAGCCTGTTCAGTGCGCAACAGAGCAGGAGGCCAGAGACCGCGTTGCCGAGCTCAAGGCCTTTCACAAATATCCTGTATATTTCTTCAGCAGCGACACAACAGGAGAGAAAGACTTCGAAGAGTTTTATACAGATAAAGAGATCCTCGTCATGGATAAGTTCGAATCCATCGGCATCATCAAGAACGAGCTGGACTATGACTCAGCCAAGCTCGACCGCTTCGCCGATGCCATCAGAGGCATGCGCACTCAGGGCAGCTGGGAGCGCGGCGAACTCATCGATCTCTTTAACGAGATGATCCCTGAATTCAACCACAAGGAGACCGGCAAATTCCTGGACGGCAGAATGTAACCCTGTCGAAGAAGTATATGTTGCTTTGGAGGAGAGAGTATGGGCAGAAAGCTTCCTACAGGTATCCAGAGTTTTGAAAAGCTCAGAGAAGAAGGTTTTTTGTACGTTGATAAAACAAAATATGTATATAAACTTGTCTGTAACAATGTTCCCTATTTTTTAAGCAGACCTAGGAGATTTGGGAAAAGTCTTTTGCTGTCTACTCTGAAAGCCTATTGGGAGGGAAAGAAAGAATTATTTAATGGACTTGATATAGCAGGACTTGAAGAGGATAACCCCAAAGCATGGAAGAGTTACCCTGTGTTCTATTTTGATTTTAATGGTGAATCTTATGAAAATGTTGACCTGGAGGAAGCGATTGATCAGCATCTGGCCAAATGGGAAAGATTATATGATCTTGTTCCCGGGAAATCGACTCTCGGAATGCGTTTTGAAGTACTTTTGGAGACTGCATATAAAAAGACAGGATTAAGATGTGTTGTTCTTGTTGATGAATATGATAAGCCTCTGTTGGAAGTAAAGGATGACCCGAAAAAAACAGAGTATACAAAAGGGATTTTTAAAGGATTTTTTAGTCGTCTTAAGAAAGCCGACGAATATATACAGTTCATATTTATCACCGGAGTTACTAAGTTTCATAAGGTAAGTATCTTTAGTGATCTCAATCAGCTCAGAGATATTTCTATGGACAAGGAGTTTTCGGGCATTTGTGGGATTACAGATGATGAAATAAACTGCTTTTTAATGCCTGAGGTTGATGCCCTCGCCAAGAGCCAGTCCATGACACGTGAAGAATGCCTTAAATCACTAAAAGACACATATAATGGTTATCGCTTTCATCCGGATGGAATGGGAGTTTACAATCCGTACAGTCTTTTGGGTGCTTTTGCTGCAAAAGACTTTGGCTCGTATTGGTTTGAGACCGGAACACCAACCTTTTTGATAAATAAGCTTAAGAACAGTAACTTTGATGTGAGAAAGCTTTCTGACAGGACGTTATATGCAAGTGAAAGTTTACTAAAAGACTACACAGGCGACAGCCTGGATCCGGTGCCACTGCTGTATCAAACCGGATACCTTACCATAGAAGACTACGACAGGGAGCGAAGAAGATATACGCTGGGATTTCCTAATGAAGAAGTTAAATATGGATTTCTAAACAGCCTGATGCCTTCATATGTACCTGCAGCCGGGACGGGGAATGGATTAGATATTTTCACTCTTGATGAGTATATTGAAACAGGAAATCTTGATGGCATAAAAAATATACTGACAGCGCTATTTGCGGGAATTACATATACAAAAGAAGATGATCCGTTTGAGAATTATTTTCAGGCGGTAATGTACATTGTGTTTAAACTACTTGGAAAATATGTGGACTGCGAGGTGCATACTTTCTCAGGAAGAATAGATTGTAAGATAGAGACAAAAGATTATGTCTATTTGTTTGAGCTAAAGAGGGATGATACTGCGGAAGCAGCACTTAAACAAATTGATGAGAAGGATTACGCTTTGCCCTTCAATGCTGATAACAGGACAATTTTCAAGATAGGAGTGGCATTCGACTCTGATAGAAGAATACTTTCAGGTTGGAAGGTGGGCTAAGCTTAATAAGACCATGGTAAAAGAAACTCAGACTAAATCCAAAACAGTAGACAGGAAATATTACCTCAGAATTGTACTCATAATGCTGGCAGACATCGCCAGCGTAATATTGGCATATCTGCTGGCACTGCTGGTCAGATTCGACTTTATATACAGCAGCATTCCGCAGATGTACCTGGATAACATCTGGTACATGCTTCCGGCAGCAGTAGTCACCACAATCCTGATCTACTACATATGCAGGCTGTATCACAGCATCTGGCGCTACGCCAGCCTGACCGAGATTTACAGGATAATCGTAGCATACGTAGCAATCGCAGCCCTGATCTTCATCGAGAACAGGATAGACAGGCTCAACCTTCCCCGAAGCGCAGTCTTTATCGGGATAGTCCTGAACGGCATCTTCTGCATAGGCATCAGATTCGCCTACAGGATAGGAAGGGGCGGCCTCTTCCGCATTAATCCCAGAGATGTCGAGCGCTTTGAGCGCGAGAACGTCATGGTCATCGGCGCCGGGGCAGCAGCCAGCGAGCTCATAAGGGACCTGAGAGCAGGCAAAAGATATAATGTCAGATCCATCATTGATGACAACTCCACAACCTGGGGCAGATACCTCTACGGCATCAGAATAGGCGGCGGCAGGGACAGGATCCTGGAACTTGCCGAAAAATACGACATCGACAGGATCATCTTTGCAATACCTTCAGCAACATCCGATGAGCGCAGAGAAATCCTTAACATATGCAAGGAAACAGGCTGTAAGCTTCAGATCGTTCCCGGTCTTTCCCAGATCGTTTCCGAGGAAGTCAGTGTCTCCAAGCTCCGGGATGTAAGGCTGGAAGACCTTCTGGAAAGAGATGAGATAAAAGTCAACAATGACGAGATATTAAATGCCATCAGTGGCAAAAATATCATGGTGACAGGAGGCGGTGGATCCATCGGCTCCGAACTCTGCAGGCAGATTGCGGCAGCAGGCCCCAGGATGCTCATTATCTTTGATATCTACGAGAACAACGCGTATCAGATCGAACAGGAGCTGAAGAGAGATTACCCTGACCTTAAGGTAGAAACCCTCATTGGATCGATCAGGAACACCAAGAGAGTTAACAGTGTAATTGACCGTTACAAGCCGGATGTAATCTACCACGCAGCAGCTCACAAGCACGTGCCTCTCATGGAAAAGAGTCCTAACGAGGCCATCAAGAATAACGTCATGGGCACATATAAACTGGCCCAGTCCGCAGCAGAGCATGGGGTAAAGAAATTTGTCCTCATCTCTACGGACAAGGCTGTTAATCCAACTTCCCTCATGGGTGCTTCCAAACGTATCTGTGAAATGATCGTCCAGATGATGGACAGGAAATACAAGGACACCAGTTTCTCAGCAGTGAGATTCGGCAATGTTCTTGGATCTAACGGTTCGGTAATTCCTCTTTTCCAACAGCAGATCGCCGAAGGCGGTCCCGTTACCGTAACAGATAAGAACATAGTCAGATATTTCATGACCATCCCCGAGGCTGTATCACTGGTACTCCAGGCCAGCTACTACGCCACCGGCGGAGAGATCTTTATCCTGGATATGGGCAAGCCTGTCCGGATCGACGACATGGCCAGGAACCTCATCAAACTCTCAGGATACAAGCCCGACGAAGACATCAAGGTAGTCTACACAGGCCTTCGCCCCGGCGAGAAGCTCTACGAAGAGCTCCTCATGGACGATGAGGGCAAGACCAAGACTTCCAACAACCTCATCTACGTGGCTCACCCCATCGAAATGGATGACGCCGCCTTTGAGCGTCAGCTTAAGGACCTTGAGAAGGCCGCCAAGAACGAGACCGATGCCATCAAGCAGATGGTTGGCACAATAGTTCCCACATATGTCGAAACGAAGTGACAATGAGTCAATGAGGGCGTTACAGTTTGAGTCAGTGGGGACGTTACAGTTTGACTCACTTTCTAAAAAAGTGAGTCAAACTGTAACGTCCCCACTGACTCAAACTGTAACGCCCTCCATTGACTCTCCTATTTAATCCCACTCACATACAAATCCAAAATCATCCAGTCCGAACCACTCTTCAGATCCGAATGTACCATCGTTTACAAGATCATTCCACCTGTAGCTGTCATTGCCGCTGGTGTTGGGATTGTCATACCTGTATATCATCAGGCATTTCTCATAGGAATTGTCGGGCATACCCGGTGCAAAATCACTGTATTCGAACTTTTCGCCGTTAACCCATTTGAATTCCCCTTTAGAATTCTTTTTTGCTCCGAGCCAATAATTGTTTCTCTTGCCGTATTTCTTCAGAGCTCTTTTCAGATACTCATTTTCCTTTTCTGATGAAACAACGATGAGATGACCTCCCAAAGACTCGCAGTATTTCTTGGCTGCCGACCACTTCATTCCCTTTTCGATAATCTGGTACTTATGAGTTTTGTTCTGCCAGGTGAATGCCTTGATGACAGTGATCTTGCAGGTGTAAGATACGCCACCTGAAACTGCCGTAATCACAGCTGTGCCCGCCTTTTTCGCAGTAACTGTCGCGGTATATTTACTTTTCTTTTTGACGATTGCGAACTTGGTGTTACTGCTCCCCCATGCAGTTGCCGCTTTGGCATTTCTTAAGGTGAGAGTAACGGTGTCGTTTGTTCTCAAAATGACATTCGTTGCATCAAGCTTGATCTTAGGAGCTGCCTTTGCCTCAACAGTAAAAAGCTCGTTTGATGAAGCCAATGGAACGCTCACCATTACCACAAAGGCCAATACCATCGCGAATATTTTCTTTACATTTTTCATTTCCTTCCTCCTTTTAAATGAGTTTTTCCCGCGATTGAGATAAAACCATTGTATCACATTCTAATGAGTCAGTGGGGGCGTTACAGATTGAGTCAGTGGGGACGTTACAATTTGACTCGCTCTTGAAGAGTGAGTCAAATTGTAACGTCCCCATTGACTCTCCTGCAAGCAATGGTGTGTAACCAAAATTTTCGGCTGTGTCATAATTTTGTTTATTAACGGCTTGAAAATATGACAGAAAGAGCGTATTATAGTACTCTCAAGTGAAAGGAGGATTTGCCATGGCCACAATTTATGAAAAACTAAAATTGATGCGGGAGAAAGCAGGTCTGCGACAGGGACAAATTGCGGACTATCTGGGGGTGACTCAGGCTTTCATATCAAAGGTTGAGACCGGAGAGAGAAATCTTACCGTTGATCAGCTGGAAAGTGTGGTGAATCTTTACGGATATAGTCTCGCTGCATTTGCGGATATGGAGGAGGATGCTCATCCGATCCAATTTGCTTTTAGAGCACAGGAGGTTAGCCAGGAAGATCTGCGTATAATTGCCGATATAGGGAAGATTGCAATTAATAGCAGATTCATGGTGAAAGCGCTGGAGGGATTGAATGTTGGATAAACTGGATCTTAGCACAAAAGCACAGGAACTGAGGGAATTGCTTGGAGAAGATGCAAATTCACCTGTTGACATTTTTTCTCTTGCAAACCAGATTGATGAACTCACGCTTGTGTTTTATCCTCTCGGAGAAAACATCAGCGGAATGTGCGTTCGGGATAATGAGATAAAACTGATAGCGATTAACTCGACTATGTCATATGGTCGTCAGCGATTTTCACTTGCTCATGAGTTGTATCATCTGTATTACGATGATGAATCTGGCTTTAATGTTTGCTCAAAGAGACTTAATCCAAAAAGTGAGAATGAGAAGTGTGCGGATCAGTTTGCCTCCTACTTCCTCGCGCCATATAAGTCTTTGCGTGCGGCAATAAAGAAGGTAACTGGTGGAGGCCAAGTATCTATGCAGCACGTTATTGCACTTGAGCAATACTTTGGGATAAGTCATCTGGCTATGTTTTGGCGACTGGTTTCAGAAGGATATCTTTCCCCTGATAAGCTTGAAGATTACAGCTCCGGAGTTATGTCTGCTGCAAGATATCTCGGATATGAGGATAAGTTATATAAACCGACACCTGTTGAATTACAGAAAAGAACGTATGGGTATTATCTGAAGCAGGTAGAAGAGCTGCGGCAAAAAGACCTGGTCTCCTTTGGGAAGATTGACGAACTGTTACTTGACGCTTTCCGCGATGATATCGCATTTGGCCTGGATGAGGATGATCAGGAAGGAGAAGTAATTGACTGAGAAGTATTTTTTTGATACTGATTGCCTTTCCGCCTTCCTTTGGGTTCGTGAGGAGAGTATCCTGGCACGGCTATATGCAGGAAGAATTGTTTTGCCTGCACAAGTCTATAACGAACTTCAGAAAGTTCCTCATCTTCTGGCGCGAGTCGATATGTTGAAGAATAATGGGGATCTTTTTGCGGAAAGTATGGAAGCGGGTTCTGCGGAATACAATGATTACCTGCGGATGACAATGTTGCCTGAATCAGGTATGAGAATTATCGGCATGGGTGAAGCCGCCGGTATTGCTATGGCGAAACAGAGGAATGGAACGCT
>JAEEGH010017217.1_pt1 | contig 15438 bp, 16 predicted proteins | sample 9134181 | NCBI WGS metagenome assembly JAEEGH01 (sample SAMN16246544, study PRJNA631951) | gut metagenome | biome: gut microbiome; feature: rumen; material: DP-attached | host: Bos | place: Iran: Karaj | collected 2018-10 | reverse complement strand
TCTCTGGAGTCTCACTTTATAACTACGTAAATGCTGTTTTAAGTTCCGCAGGAGATACAAAACGTCCGCTGTACTATCTTTCCTTCGCAGGAATTATAAACATCATCTTAAATCTTATCTTCGTTATTGTATTTAAAATGTCTGTTGCAGGAGTTGCTCTTGCCAGTTTAATTTCGCAGTACGTTTCTGCAATTCTTGTATTAATTCCCCTTATTAAAGGCATTGGAAATATAAAACTTCAATTAAGTAAACTGCATGCAAATCAAGAAAAAACCATAAAAATCTTAAAAATAGGAATTCCTTCTGGACTTCAAAATGCAATCTTTGCCATTGCAAATACTTTTATTCAGGTTGGAATTAACTCCTTTGATTCAATAATGGTTGCCGGAGCTTCTGCAGGCTCTAATCTGGATAACATTATCTACAGTGCAATGAATGCTTTTTACGTTGCCTGTGCAACTTTTATAGGACAAAATTACGGTGCAGGAAATAAAAAAAGAATTCTCAAATCTATGATTATTTCAAATGCTTATGCATTTTCTCTTGGTTCAATACTAAGTGTTACAATGTTCATTTTTGGACATCAGTGTCTTGGGCTTTTCACCACCGATCAGGCCGTTATTGAAGCTGGATACATAAGACTAAGCATCATGTTTTTTTCATATCCAGTAGCAAGTTTTATGGACAACACAATTGCTGCAAACAGAGGATTAGGTAAAACTTTTGTGCCATCCATCATCGTTTTTATTGGTTCCTGTCTTTTCAGAATAGCCTGGGTTCTTACAATTTTTGCTTATTTCAAAACAATCCAGTCTCTATTCCTTTTGTATATTTTCAGCTGGACAATAACTGCAATTGCGGAAATTATTTATTTTATTAAAAATTACCGCAAAATATAATTTTTACCGGCTATATTTTTTCTGTTCAGAAAGCCATTCAAAAATTGATTTCCCATCTTCATTTGGATCATTATTCAAAACATAAATCCAGGAATAATGACCGTTATACTCATAAACTTTGTCAGGGTCATCGTCATCATCTTTTTTAGCAAGATATTTTCCTGTCTTATCAAAAACACCTTCATACATTGACAGATGTACATTTGAAGCCCCTGCATTTTCCAGTCTTTCAAAAGTTGGTGATACATAAACTGCAGGTTTTGCCGTTCCATCATTTTTTGCCTGAACAAACCACAAAGGTACTTTTGCCAATTCCTGAATTTCTTTATCTGTAATTTTATTATTTACATAAACTTCGCAAGTTGGAATTGCAGCTGCAAAAAAGCCTGGTTTTTCTATCAGCATATTTAAAGTCATATAACCACCGGCAGAACATCCACCAATATAAATTCTATTTCTGTCGATATATGGATTTAAATCCAGATAAGTTTCAATAAGAGCCATAAGACTTTCTGTATAATACGAAGTCTTTGCCAAAGGTTTTTCTTCCACAATCTGATTAACAGGAATATTTGTAAGCATACCAAGAATACCTTTTACAGGATTTACATATTTGTTGATTGTTCCTGCAATATCAATTGGTTCCCAGACTCTCATTCCATTTGCATCTAAAGTTGTTGTTTCAAGCCAGGCTGTTGGACACTGAGGAATCAAAACACTTGCCCCATCCTTAAAATATTTCTGAATTTCTTCACTGGCAAGATTTACAGCCTTAATTCCAAACATAGCAACATAAGGATTGTTTCCACCTTCAGAAATACCATGCAGCCATATAATTAAAGGTGTTTTATCTGCTTTTTTAGGAGGATTATAAAAGGCATACGACATCTTATACTGATCTGTTATGAATTCTGAAGTTTTAAACTTAGCGCCAAGAGGATTTACCATTCCTGCCATTTTATAAATGTTAAGGTCTAAATCATCATTTTCAATTCTATAGCCATAAACATTATTTACACCTTTTATCAGACTACCGGCAAATGGTGAACAATTTTCGCTGTCAGGTAAATTATTAAAAACCGCTGTCAGATATTTACTCGAACCTGCAACTCTATTTCCATATCCATCTGAACAATAAACATCATCTGCTTCAAGTTCAATTTCCTGCCAGTCCGTTCTTGAATCATGATTTGATTCACGGCGTTTTTCTTTGGAAATTTCAAATTCATCTACTTCTATTTCTTCAGTTTTTATTTCTTTTCCTGTATTAAAAACAATTTTATCTACAGAAGGACCCCAGTCATTTGCAGTAACATAAATAACCAGTTCTTTATCTCCAGGAACTTTTTCAGTAACAAAACTTACTTTTTCTTTTGCAAACAAACTTAAAGATAATAATCCTGCTGTAATCAGCATAAATGCTTTTTTGTAAAAAATTTTCATACTCATGAATCCTAATATTAAATAATTAACTTTTCTTTTTCCATAGTTAACTATTTTTATTTGTGCTTTTTAATTTAGTTATTTATAATAGAAATATAACTAGGAGAGTTTTAGTGAAGTGGGCTTATCTTGTTAATGCAATTATTTCGATAGCATGTTTTATTTTTTATCTGGAATCATACCAGCAAAAAGTTAATCCAAGACATATATTACTTTTCTTCTTCACAAATGTTGCAAATTACTGTTTTGCTATAAGTACTTTTGCTGAAAACTGGGAAAGCCTTTACGCAACATTTCAGATTTACTATCTCGGATCAATTTTTACTAACATCAGTATTATTCTCGTTATTATTGAACTCTGTGGCTATAAAACAAATATATTCTTCAGATTATTCCTTTTTATTTATGGTGCCGTAATTGTCTTTTTAATTGCAAGTATTAAACATCATAAACTTTATTACGTTTCTACAGAATTTGTTCAGATTTACGGTATGTCATATATGGATCGTCAGTATGGTCCTTTACACAACATGCTTTTGATCCTTATTTTCTCAACATTCATTATTTCTATAACTTACATTTGTCTTGGACTTAAAAATAAAAAAGATGTTCCTGTAAGAACAGTTTTAACTCTTTTATTCATGTTCTTCATTGGCTTTATAATTTACATTTTCCCAAAACTAATTCATCTCGAATTAGATTTTTTGCCATTCATGTACACCCTGATGGACATTATTGCACTTATCATTTTCAGAAGGGCCGTTCTTTATGATATTTCTTTAAGTATTTTAAGTGTCTATGAACATCGTTCTGAATATGGTTATATTGCTTTTGATATAAACAAACGCTATCTGGGTTCAACAGAATATGCAAAACACATCTTCCCATTCCTGTATGGATTCCGTCTTGATAAAAAATTTACAAATGATGATGCACCTCTATCACCATTTATGACAGAAATTCTGCCATGGGCGGACGAATGGTTAAACGGATATCAGCAGACAAAACTTCTTACAACTGGAAAAATTATCAATGAATTATCAATGAGAACTATCCAGCGTAACAAAGAAATTGTCGGATATCTTATAGTTATAAAAGATGTAACACAACAGCAAAAATACATTGAACTCATGAATAATTACAACCTGAAACTCCAGGATGAAGTTTTCAAAAAGACAAGAAATCTTTACGAAATTCAGGAATCTATCATTACTGGAATGGCTATGGTGGTTGAAAGCCGCGATAAATCTACTGGCGGTCATATTAAACGTACCAGCGAATGTGTTAAAATTTTTGTTGAAAAACTTAAGTTATCAGAACAGTACAAAACTTTAAGTGATAAATTTTATCAGGATATTATAAAAGCTGCTCCTATGCACGATTTAGGAAAAATTGCAGTACCTGATGATATTCTAACCTTTAAGGGTAAATATTCTGAAGAACAATACAATAAAATGAAGATTCACCCAAATGCAGGTAAAGAAATTGTAGGTCAGGTTCTTGCTAAAGTTGATGATACAGAATTTAAAATGATTGCAGAAAATGTCGCTCATTATCATCATGAAAAATGGGATGGAAGCGGATATCCTGATGGTCTTAAAGAACGCGATATTCCTCTTGAAGCAAGAATAATGGCCTTTGCAGATGTTTTTGACGCTCTTGTAAGTGAACGCTGCTACAAGGAAGCTTTTTCTTATGACAGAGCCTTCGAAATCATCAGCAAAAATTTAGGAACTCACTTCGATCCTGAATTAGGACCTATCTTCCTTTCATGTCGAAAAGAACTTGAATATCTTTACAACCACATGAAAGACTAAACTTTTTTTTATCAAATCGTTAGAATACCGCCTATGACTAGCAGATTTGATAAAATATTTCATCCGGATTTAACCAGAGACAACATTTTAAAAACAATGCTTGCCTTTGGTGCTCCATTACTCATATCTTATATTTTCCTCCAGTTTTACAACACTGTTGATATTGTTGTTGTAGGACACTTCCTTGGTGAAGATTCTCTTGCCGCAATTGCCGCCTGTTCAGCTGTAAACGATTTACTTATAGGTTTTGGTAATGGTTTTGGTAATGGATTAGGAATTGTAGCTGCCAGAGCCTACGGAGCAGGAAAAGAAGACAGACTTAAAAAAATTGTAGTTGCATCCTTCTTTATAACATTAGGAGTAACTCTTTTTATAATGCTGATTGGTCATTTTTTCCTTTATAAAATCCTGACCCTTTTAGGAACCCCTGCCTCAATTATTGATGAAGCTTATTCCTACATTTGGATTATGGCTATTTTCTCTGGTGTTTTATTTGCCTATCATCTGCTTTCAGGCCTTCTACGAGCTATAGGCAATTCTATAATGCCTTTAGTTTTCCTGATTTCTTCTTCTGTATTAAACATTTTTCTGGATATTCTTCTTATTGTTGTTTTCCACCAGGGAGTCAGGGGAACTGCCATTGCAACAGTTATTGCCCAGGGAATCAGTGCAATTTTATGCTTTATCTACATAATGGCAAAATGTCGTATCCTTATTCCAAATAAGAAAAGTCTTCAAATTGATCCACCTATTTATAAAGATTTAATAAGCCAGGGACTTTCTATGGCTCTTATGAGTTCCCTTGTAAACTCTGGTACAGTCATTCTCCAGAAAGCCATAAATTCTTTTGGAACCTTCATTCTGGCAGGACATATTTCCGCAAGAAAAATATTTATTTTCACCAACATCCCGCTTTTTACTTTTGGAATGATTGCTTCTACCTTTGTTTCACAAAATTATGGTGCACAAAAATTCGACCGAATTAAAAAAGGGGTCAGATCTCTATATCTTTTAAGTACAGTCTGGGGAATTATCTGTACAATTATCATTCCTATTTTCTCAAAATCATTAATTTCACTTATAAGCGGTTCCAACACCACAGAAGTTATAAACTATGGTTCAAAATACATTTCTTTTGCAATGCCATTTTACCCGGTTCTGGGAATACTGCTTGTTACAAGAAATGCGCTCCAGGGACTTGGCAGTAAAATTCTGCCGCTTATTTCAAGTATTATTGAATTATTAGGAAAAGTTCTTTTTACAACACTGATTATTCCAAAAGCTGGCAGCTGGGGAATTATTCTATGTGAACCATTAATTTGGGTTGTAATGGCAATTCAACTTCTTATTGTTTTCCTAAGACACCCGCTTTTACAATCCAGTTCGCAACACCATCCTGATCACAAGAATCAGTAAGTTCATCTGCAATTTCTCTTACCTGGGGAATTGCATTTGCAACTGCAACTCCTTTTCCACACATTTTAAGCATACCTATATCACTAAAATCATCACCAAAGGCAACTATATTTTCCAGGGGAACTTTTAAATACTCTGATAAAAAAACTATCCCCTTTTCTTTAGATGCATTCACCGGTGAAAGTTTATACCAGGGAATATCAGAAAAAGGAATCAAATCACAATTTTCAATACCTTCAATAACCCTGTTAATTTTTTTATCATCCTGCGTTTGAATACAGATTTTCATTGCAGGCTGATTAAAATTGCGAAAATCATCATACAAAGCATTTGGATTATATGGCAGACTTTTACTATCCTTTCGGTTCCAGTACATATCATCCAGAGTGTCACAAGTCATTTCTACTTCAGAGCCAAAAACTAAATAAGCGTTTTCAAAAATTGCATGAGTTTCTTCCTGAGAAAAAGTCACACTTTTTATTAATTGATTATGATAATAAACACAAGCTCCAGAATTGCAGATAACAATATCAGGATTAATTAATTCCTGCAGTTTTTTTATAGTTGAGTTCCCTCTGCTTGTACAAAAACCCGTCAAAATTCCCTTTTTTGAACATTCCTTCAGAACATTAACAGTATATTCAGATACACTTTTATCACTATGAAGCAGGGTAAAATCAAGATCAAATAGAATAATTTTTATTTCCATAAAGTCTCTCCAAAAAGGCAAAAACATAAAAGTATGTTCAAAGATAATGCCATAAAAGGAATAAATGGAAAATCACCCTGTTTCAGTTTTTTATTCATAATGATTAAGGCCAGAAAAACTTCAAGTAAAACACAGATTCCGTAAAATCGAAAATCCAGGCATAAGCCCTGAAAAATTCCAAAATAAACATCTGCCATTCCAAGTTTTTTTTTCGTTATAAGGCGGACCAGAAAATAAAAAAGTCCAAAACAAAAAGCTGCCAGAACTGACTTCCAGTCATAATTAAAATGATAAAAAATACGGAATATTATTAAAGCCAGTATTCCCGTCCAGAGGAGAATATTCGAAACTTTCTTGTTTTTTAAATCTTGAAGCGAAAAGAGGACTGAAAAGAACATTGAAATTAAGAAAATATACATATTTTTTTAAAGTATACATTATTATCCTTAAAAAACTCAATTTTATTTGTTAGAATGGGAAATATGAAACATATAACGAAAAATTATAGGCCTTTTTTCCATTTTTCCACCCCCAAAGGATGGTGTAATGACCCAAACGGATTTTCTTTTTATAAAGGAAAAGTTCATCTTTTTTACCAGTACAATCCTTTTGATACAAAATGGGGACCTATGCACTGGGGGCATGCAACTTCAAAAAACATGCTTAAATGGAAAAACAAAAAAATCGCTCTTTTTCCCGATAAGACCTATGATAATGGCGGATGTTTCAGCGGCAGTGCAATTGAACACGATGGAAAGCACTATTTAATCTATACAGGAGTTCAAAAAATAACAGATAAAGATTCTTTACAGCAACAGTGTTTAGCCTTTGGAAATGGCAGAAAATACGTGAAATTTCAAAAAAATCCTGTAATCACTGCAGAAAATATTCCTTTCGATTTTGATATTACCAATTTTAGAGATCCTAAAGTTTTTCAAATAAACGGCTACTACTTTTTGATATGTATGCTTCAGCAAAAAAATGGAAAATCAGCATTAGCTCTTTTTCGTTCTGAAAATCTACAAAACTGGCAGTTCTTAAATATCATTGATAAATGCACAGAAAATATCAGTACACTTTGGGAATGTCCGGACTTTTTCACCCTTAATAATAAAGATGTCATTTTAATTTCTGCAAAAGATATGACCGAAAATCCTGAATTAAACTTTTTTAATGGTGATAATAATCTTTACATTACAGGAACCTTAGACAGTCTTTTTAATTTCCAAAGAGATACTCGTCCTGAAAACAATTTCACAGCTGCTCAGATTGATTATGGAATCGATTTCTACGCCCAGCAGACCTGCCTCCTTCCAGATCAAAGACGAATCTTAATAGCATGGATGCAGAACTGGGAAAGTCCTATTACACCTTCACATTACAAATGGACAGGAATGATGACTCTCCCACGTGAAATATCCTTATACAAAGACAGACTGATTCAAAAACCGATTAGAGAGTTCGAAAAATTAAAAAAATCTCTTTTACAGGGAAAGCTTTCCAACTGCGAATTTAAATTAATTCAGGAAGAAAGCAAAAGAACTTTTGAACTGATTCTGGAAATTCCACATGAATACATTTACAGCAAAGGGATTTCTGAAATAACCTTAAACATTTCTTCTAACGACAAAGAATATGTCACACTTTCTATTGAATTATGCAAAATGAAAATTACTTTTGATAGAAGTCATACAAAGTATGGGGGACAGACCCCTAAGAGAACAGTGATTATCCCTCCTCTCTTGCCACTCGAAACAGATGATCTTTACGTTCACATAATAGGAGATTACAACTCTCTTGAAACTTATTTAAACAAAGGTGAATTCTGGTTCACAAATGCTTATTTTATGGATTCTCCAGAAAGCAGAATTTCCCTTGAATCAAGTCTTCAGTGTAATGTGAACTTTAGCTTTTACGAACTTTAGGCTAAACTAAAAGTATGAAACAGGTCCGTCCCCTCGATTTTCTGATATTAATCTTAATACTGATAGCTGTATTTTTTTCATTCAAAAAAACAGTAACTCCTGTAAGCAATAAAATAATGGTTCAGGCAAATGGTATTAAGTATGAATATTCTTTAGATAAGGATGGAGTGTACACTGTAGAAGGTGCAATTGGTCCAACAACTTTTGAAATAAAAAATAAATCTGTTCACATCATTGATTCTGCCTGTCCAAATAAAAACTGTGTTCACCAGGGATGGGCAAATCCTCTTGTTTGTCTTCCAAACAAAGTAATAATTACATATGAAAACACGGGAGAATTTGATGCAATTTCAGAATAAAAACAAAATAGCCTATCTTGGTGCTCTGACCCTCCTGTTTTCTTATGCAGAAATGATTTTTCCAAAAATTCTTCCTTTTTTTAGACTTGGACTTGGAAATATTGCAATACTTCTGGCATTTGACCTTTCTTTTCCATCATTTTTACTTCTTACCTTAATAAAATCACTTGCATCCAGCATAATGTCAGGCACATTACTATCACCTTTTTTTATAATTTCTCTAAGCCAGTCATTTTTTAGCGGCATTTCAATGTATCTGCTTGCCCGTTTAAATCAGGTTTGTAAAAATAAATTATTCAGCATTTATGGCATTTCAATTTTCGGTTCTGCCCTTAGTGCATTAATTCAAATTTTATTATCATCAATCTATCTTGGAAAAGGAACTCTGGCACTTTTAGGACTAATGCTTCTTTTTAGTATTTTCAGCGGAATCCTGACAGCTTTTTTAAGTCAGATTTTACACATTCCTTCCCAAGCGCCTGTTTTAATCAGAAACATGGGGGGACAGACCCCTAAAAAATCAATTACCCCCCTTCTTATCCTGCTGATTCTTTCGGCCTCAATTTGTATTTTTCTCATCAACAATCTGATTTTTCTCATCATCGTCTTTTTTTTATCTTTCTTTTTCCAGAAAATTTCAGGACGAAAAATCTATCTTCTTCCACATATCAGTCTCTGGCTTTTCATAATGATAACTTCTCTAATTGTTCCAAATGGTCAGGTTCTTCTTTCAATTGGAAAATTTTCTGTCACAAAAGGAGCTTTTTTACAAGCACTCATAAAATCCCTCAAGCTTTCATCTGTATCTGCCTTAAGCCAATGTGCAGCAAATTTTAAACCACAAGGGGACAGACCCCTGGCTCTTGTTCTTTCCTACTTTAGAGGATTAAGCAACATCTTCAGAAATACACAGGGAAACTTCCTTTTCAAACTAAAAACAGCCCTGCAAGCTACAGAAATACAAGACCTGGATAATTAAGGAAATTTCTTTATATCTTTATTTTTTCAATAATTTAAAATGATACTTTAAGTATAAATCACAGGAGAAACAAATGACTTATTATGTAAATGCCTCTGCACCCGCAGGTGGCAATGGTTCTAAAGAAAATCCTTTTAATAAAATTCAATCTGCTGCAGAAATTGCAAAAGCTGGTGATGAAGTTCTTGTTCTGCCAGGAATATATCGTGAATATGTAAATCCAAAAAATGCCGGTACAAAAGAAAATCCAATTGTTTACCGTTCTACAGAAAAACTTGGAGCTCACATCACTGGAGCTGAAGTTGCAAAAAATTGGGAAAAAGTAGAAGGAAATGTTTACAAAACCGCTATTTCAAACGAAATTTTTGGTGATTATAATCCTTATAAAACTCTTGTAAGCGGAGACTGGTTCATCGCATACTTTATGGCTCACACCGGAGATGTTTTTCTCAACGGAAAATCAATGTATGAAGTTAAAACCCTTGAAGAAGTAAAAAATCCAAAAAAATACGAACTTTCCTGGGATCCTGATTTTACCCTTTACACCTGGTACACCGAACAAGACGAATCTAAAGACCAGACAATTCTTTATGCAAATTTCCAGGGGACAGACCCCAACACCGCCGATGTAGAATTCACTGTACGTGAAAATTGTTTCTACCCTTCTGAAGAAGGAATCGGCTATATCACCCTGAGCGGATTCAAAGTTTCAAAAGCCGCAACTCAGTGGGCACCTCCTACCGCATATCAGGAAGGAATGATTGGTCCACACTGGTCAAAAGGATGGATTATTGAAGACTGCGAAGTTTTTGAATCTAAATGTTCAGGTATTTCTTTAGGAAAATACAAACAGCCTGAAAATGATAATAAATGGTTGAAATGGAAATACAAGGACGGAACACAAACAGAAAGAGATTGTATCTGTCAGGCACAGCTGGAAGGATGGTCAAAAGAAAATATTGGTTCACATATAATCCGCCGTTGTGATATTCATGATTGTGGTCAGACAGGTATTGTTGGACACTTAGGTGGTGTTTTTTCACTCATTGAAGACAATCATATCCATCATATCAACAATAAACAGAATCTTGCAGGTGCCGAAATTGGTGGAATTAAAATGCATGCTGCAATTGATGTAATTTACCGCCGAAATCATATTCACCATTGTACAAGAGGAATGTGGTTAGACTGGCAGGCACAGGGAACCCGTGTAACACAGAATTACTTCCATGACAACTGTTTGCCTTTTGATCACCTTATGACTGATGCAGCAATTGGTGGAGCCGGTGAAGATCTTTTCATTGAAGTTTCACACGGACCAACCCTCCTCGATAACAACATTTTCCTTTCAGACCGTGCCGTAAAACTTGCCACACAGGGAGTTGCTCTTGTTCATAATCTTATTGCAGGTTCATTCACCGCAATTGGTTGTGGAGTCAACAATGGAACAATAAATCGCGTTTCCCCTAGATATACACCATATCACGTTCCACATCAGACCGAAGTTGCAGGTTTTATGACAATTCTTCATGGTGACTGCAAAATTTTCCACAACATTTTTATTCAGCAGGAAATGCGTGAAAAACTTAGAATCAATATGGAAAATTGTACAAATTTTGATTGGGATGACTCAAACGTTAGAGTTGGAACTTTCAAATACAATAAATATCCAACTTTTGAAGAATGGGATAAGCAGTTCGAAGGATATTGTGGAATGGGTTCTCCAGCCAGTGACCGTTACTACTCTGAATTACCAGTTTGGACAAAAGGCAATTTCTACTTCAACGGAGCACTTCCTATGGACAAAGAAAAAGATGCCGTTGTTGATTCTAAAAACAAGGTAGAAATTAAATACGTTGAAAAAGATGGAAAACCTGCTCTTGAAACAAACGTTTACAATTTCCTTCCAGACACAAAATTAAATATTCTCACTACAGAAGATATTCCTATGGCTTTTGAACCTGAAGAAAAATACGAAAACCCAGATGGAAGTCCTATCACCTTCGATGAAGACTTCTTTGGAACAAAACGAAATTCATCCACCATCCCAGGTCCTTTTGTTGATAAAACAGAAGTTCAAAAACCTTTATTCTAACCAAACAATATCGTAAAACCTTGTTTGAAAGAAAAAGGAGAGGGGTCTGTCCCCTCTCCTTATGTCTATCTTAAGATTCTTTTTATCCATAAAAAAATAACTATAATGAAAATTTTGGATTTTTGATTGAACTTAAATGTTTTTTATTTAATTTACAAATATTATTTCTATTAAATACTTCATATAAATAATCAAATTCTTCTTCATTATTTAATATAAATTCCGTTCCAATGTATGGTTCGCATCCATAATTAATGCCTAATTCTGACATAGTTTTTACTTTTTTATTATTTATCTTCCAACAGTTAATTTTAATAATATTTTCTAGATTTATATAAATGAACATTTTTTTAAGTTCATTTTCTATTGAAAATAAATAATTCAATACAACTTGAAATTGATTTTTATCCAATTTCTGAAAAGGATTTATTATTATTTCCTTTATTCCTAATATATGTGTAATTTCTGAATAAACTTTATCGTAATCATCATTAACAGAAGTATCTTTTAAGCTATGTCCTAATGATAAATGAAAACGCTCCTCACTTATTTCAATATCTAATTCATTTAATAAAGAATTAATTCTATTATATTGAGTCGATGGTTGCATTTTTCTAAGACTATGTCCCCATATTGATGATTTTGAGGGTCTATAATAATAATACAATTATTATGCTCCTTATTAAATTTTGTTAAATTATCTTATTTTTATTGTCCAGCCAAGTGGGCTGTGCGTATAACAACTGGTTGTAACGCAGCGGGCTTGATCGCCTGTCGGCTACGAACCTTTGTTATGTGATTTTTATCCAAGAACTGCTTTTCGTAAAATATTATTTATTCTTGATTGATAGCCTTTCCCTGTTGCTTTTAATGCAGCAAGAACATCATTATCTATTCTGAGACTTATTGCAGTTTTCTTTACAGAAACTTTATAAATATCGTTTCCTTTTGGATGGACTTCGTACCAGGGTTTGAATTGTTTTAGCTGCTCATCTGTTTGTTTCGGGCAATCTTCTGTAGCAATTGGACGAGCATTTGCTATGATTCTTTTATCGTTTTCTGTAAGTGGATTTTTCAATAAATCATCTAATGTCATAGTTCTCATAGTATTCCTTCTCCTCTTTAGGCGTTGCTCTACGTGCAGAAATTATTCTTATATTGTCATTTCTACGTTCTGTGTAAACTACAAATAAAACTCTTTCTACAAGGCCAATTACATTATAACGTTCTTCTTTGTCAGAATGGTTTTCATCAATTTTTTCAATGCGTTTTGAGTCCAGAAAGACCCTGGCTGCATTTGAAAAACAACAAAAGTTTAATTTTTCTCTAAAAATACTATATCCATTAGATTGTTGATTTTCTCAGTTTTTCCTGTCTGATGGTATCCAAGTTTTTCATATAAATGTATATTACATTTTTCTTGTAAAATGGTGTCGAGGCACCAGTTATTACTTCCATAAAGCTTTTCCAATTCAATTATGGCTTGTTGGGCAAATCCATTACATCGAAATTCCTTCATAATCCATATTGGTGAGATACGTTTTCGTGATTCATTTTTTTTATCGATAACTCGAACTCCTCCAACAATTATATCACCATTAATAATGAAATAGTATTTTGTCCAAGGCTGTTGAAATTTTTCAATAACACGTTCTAAACTTTCAGCTCCAGGATTTGTTTCAAAATCTTTATATTTTGACAATAAATCACTAAAAGCACAAATTTGCATTTTCCATAAATTTTTAAGTTCGTTTTCAGTAATTACTTGTTTTAATGATATTTCCATTTTTTCCTTTTTTAGATAAGCGCCCCAGTGCGGGCGTCCACATAACCTTTGTTATGTGATTATTCTATTAACAATTTAATATTATCCACAACAGAATTGATTTCCTCATCCGTGGCTTTTTCTATAAAATCGCAGTTTCTTTGTCTATAATCAAGATTTTTTACCTGATCACTTAAAATACAGCCGTTGATAGAATGATTTTCTAGGACAATTTCAAAAGGATAGCCTTTTATATGGCTTGTAATAGGACAGAATAAAGCAAGACCTATTTTCTGATTGTATTTTTTCTGAGAAATACAAATTGCAGGGCGACGACCTTTCTGTTCATGTCCTGCCTGTGGATCAAAATCAAGCCAGATTAAATCACCCTTTTCGGGAACATAATTCGATTTTACCATTCTTCATTGCCTACCGTAAAACCTGTTGAGATTTCTGAATGAATGTTCTCTGGAGTAACCATTTCAAGCATATCATCAAGAGTCTTTTTTTGTGGAAGAATCACAATCTTTCCTTTTTCAGCGATTACTTCGATTTTACTTCCGTTTTTTACGTTGTTATCTTTTGCCCAAAAAGAAGGAATCCTAAAACCGAGGCTGTTGCCCCATTTCTGAACTACTGCCTGCATAATGCACCTCCAATAATTCAAGTATATACATTGTATACTTTTATTGTCAAGCATATATTTAAAAATAGCGGGCTTGACCCGCTGTCGGCTAGGAACCTTTGTTATGTATGTTCTATTATAAAATTCAGAATAATAGTTATTATTCGTTTTCTTTCTTCGAAATCAATATTTTTTGAGGTTTCGAAAGTAAATGAATTTTTACAGTTTGAATAAAATATTCCTATGGTGACAGTTTTTTTCATTTCCATATATTTTGATGCATAAAATGGAACATATAAGATTCCGTTTTTTACTTTTAAGATTTTATCTTCATACTGATTATCAAATAAAACATCGTTTGATTTTAATTCTTCTAATATGCGATTTGAAGTTTTTTTATTTTTTCTTCCATAACAATATAAGAAAAATCCGGTGGAATTAGCTTCATGAAAATCAAAGACCTTATCATAATATTTTGATTTAAAATTATTTACTAATATCTGAGTTTCACGGGTTTCTAATTTTATCATATCTCTGTTTATATCAAGATTATCACCATTGTATCGTTGATTAAATTCAAATCCAAAAGGGTTTACTATTAGAATAAAATCTATTTGTAAATCCTTTCTTTTTACTTCTTTATTATTTAAGGAAGTTATAAAATCTTTTATTGCATAAACAGGAGCCGGTTCGTTTCCGTGAACTCCGGATATTATCAGATATTTTTTACCTTTACTTCCTTTTAATAAATTATAACTTATTTTATAAATCGGATATTTTTGATTTTTGTATTCAACAGTATCTAATTCTTTTACTACGAAATTTGAATTCAATGTTTTAAGAAAAGCAATTGTATCATTGTAATTTCTAGTTTTTTCAAGCGAAAAAATATTTTGAGCAAGAAAAAAAATACTTAAAAATACAAATAATTTTTTCATAACTTTCCAAGCACCCCAGTGCGGGCGTCCACATAACAACTGGTTGTACCGCACACGGCTTGACTGCCTGTCGGCTACGAACCTTTGTTATACGATTATTTATCTTCAAACAAGATTCTTACAAAATCTCGTTTCGAATACATTATTCGTATCACTCTCACAATATTATTATCAATTCTATAAAAGATTGAATAATTATTTGCCAGAACAAATTTGTAGTCAGTTGGAAAGGGAACATATCTTTCTACCGGAATACCAGCTTCTGCAAGGGTAGATAAGTTTTCATATGTTTCAACAATATTTAAAACAGTATTATGTGCTGCAATTGGATTTTGAAGTTCATTTTCTATGTAATTTTTTATTTCGAGTAAATCTTCTGCAGCTTGTGGGGTAACCTTTACTGTATACATTAAAGACCTACCATTTTTCTGACTTCAGCAGGATCCAACCAACCATTCTTTGCTGCAG
>JAEEGH010017216.1_pt1 | contig 15438 bp, 13 predicted proteins | sample 9134181 | NCBI WGS metagenome assembly JAEEGH01 (sample SAMN16246544, study PRJNA631951) | gut metagenome | biome: gut microbiome; feature: rumen; material: DP-attached | host: Bos | place: Iran: Karaj | collected 2018-10 | reverse complement strand
AAGAACCTCACCGGGCCGCTGGGCAAGGACCTCAAAACCATGCAGGAGGCCTTCGAGGCGCAGAAAGAAGCCCAGAGCAAAGGCTCCGCCACCATCAAGGAAGTGATGGACTATGCCGTAAAGAGCCTGCGGGAGCAGACCGCCAGCATAGGCTCCAAGGCCGATAACCTGGCCCAGGCCCTCAAGGGACAGAACAAGATGACGGGCACCTGGGGCGAGGTGATCCTGTACAACATGCTCATTAACGAAGGGATGGTGGAAGGCCGGGATTTCGACCGGGAAGAAACGCTCCGGGACCAGCTGGGCAGCATAGTCCTCAATGAGGACAGCGGCAAGCGCATGCGCCCGGACTATATCCTCCATTACCCGGACCGTACGGAAGTGATAGTGGATGCCAAAACCTCCATGGAGGCCCTCTCGGACTGGTTTGCGGCCGATGACCCCGCCGTGAAGGAAGACGCCGCCAGAAGGAATCTGGTGGCCATCCGCACCCAGATCAAGAGCCTTTCCGGCAAGCGCTACCAGGACTATATAAGGGAAGGCTGCAAAACCCTGGACTACGTAATAATGTTCATCCCCAATTACGGGGCCCTGCAACTGGCCAAGTCCCTGGCGCCCAATATCTTCCAGGAGGCCTACCAGCAAGGGGTGCTCCTCACCACGGAAGAGACCCTCATGCCTTTCCTCCGGATGATCCGCATTGCCTGGACCAATTACGACCAGGCCCGCAACCAGGAGAAGATCATGAAAGCCGCCCAGACTATGGTGGACCGCGTGTACGATTTCTCCAAGGCCCACGCCGCCATGGGCGAAAAACTCCACGCCGCCTTGGACGAGTACGACAAAGTATCGGCCAAGATTGGAGAAAGCGGCAATTCCATCCTTACCAGTGCCCGCCAGCTCCTGAAGCTGGGCATCCCCAAGAACCCTAAGAAACCGCTTCCGGACTCAGAAGAATAAACTGCATCCCGCAACGCTCGGCGAAAAGGGCGTCCCCGGGAGAATCCCCCACCATTATACAGCGGGCCGGGTTCAAGCCCGGCAGCAGGGCGCATGCCTCCTGGAACATGCCCGTATGGGGTTTCCGACGCGGATCTGCGTCATCCACCGCCGTACATACCAGCACCAGGTCCAGGCGGCCGCCGGCGGCATCTATGGCCTGCAACATACGGGCATGGATCAGCCCCAGATCGGCATCGCTCATGACTCCCTTACCCACCCCGCGCTGGTTGGTAACCAGCACAACGTTCCGGAACTTCCGGGACCACTTAGCCAACGCCTCCAGGATGCCCGGCATCCACTCCCACTCGTCCCAGCTTTTGACATAATCCCCTTCCAGATGCCGGTTCAGCACCCCGTCCCGGTCCAGGAACAGCGTATCCGCATCGGCCGCCAGAACGGCCTTGGAAGCCTTTTGGACGGCGAACCAGCCCGGAATAGCCCACTGCGCCCGGGCATAGTCTTCCGGAATGCCGATATCTATAAAGTAAGCGTCTGATACCCAGCCGTATATCCTCCCTTCGGCCGCCCCTTTCTCCAGCACCTCCTTCTCAAAGGAGAATTTCTCCGGCAGGCCGGAAAGGTCCAGCAGGTTGCGGTTGATGGCATACACCCCGCCGTTGATAAGCCCTTCGGCAAACGGCTGCTTCTCGTGAAAGGCAGTGATACGGGGGACGGAACTGTGCTCCGCCGTAGCATCGGCATGTTCTTCTTCGGGGACGGAACTATGCTCCGCCGTAGCATCGGCATGTTCTTCTTCGGGGACGGAACTGTGCTCCGCCGTAGCATCGGCATGTTTTTTCGCGGAGGCGGAGCACAGTTCTGTCCCAACTTCAAAAGCCGAAATCTCCACGGCGCCGTAACGGTCAAAGTTCCGCATGGGCTTCAGGGCCACCGTAACAGGAGCGTCTGAAGGCATGACGGATAAATCCACCGGGAAAAACGTGTCTCCATTTACCACGAACACCCTGTTCTCCCGGCATTTCTCCAGCGCCAGGCGGATTCCCCCGCCGGTTCCCAGCGGAGTGTCTTCCATGGCGAAATCGTATGCAAAAGGCCATCCCCGGCTTTGGACATAGTCTATGACCTGTTCCTTCAGATAGCCCACCGAAAACACCACATGGCTAACCGGATACAGCTTAAGCCACTCCAGTAAATAACCCAAAAATGGTTTGGAGCCTTCGGGACTGCCGTTTTTTCCGGAGGCACCGGCCTTCTCTTCTGCCTCCGGAAAAAATGGTTCCCGAAGGCCACCCACAGGCGCCATGCATTTGGGAATATCGGCCAGAACGGAACGCAGCCTGGTGCCCAGGCCACCGGCCAGGACTATAACTTCCATGCTACGGCACCTTTCTGGGTGAACTGGAACGGAACCACCTTGCCGGGAAGCTTGGACAGCGCCTCCTTCACGGCCACCCGTTTGGTGGGCGGCACCATGAGCATGATGAAGCCGCCGCCACCCGCACCGGACACCTTTCCGGAGATGGCGCCGGCCGACATGGCCACGTCAAAGGCCTCCTGGATCATGGGATTAGTAATGGCATCGGCCATCTTTTTCTTATCCTCCCAGGCCGATCCCAGGATGGACGCAAAACGGGACATATTGCCCTGGAGCAGCGCCAGCTTCATATCTATGGCGCTCTGCTTGATGCGGTGCATGGCCTCCACAGCCTCCACCTTACCGGAGGATGTAGCCTTCTGCTGTTCTCTGATGATGGTTGCACCATCCCGGCTCCGGCCGGTAAAATACAGCAGCATGGAGCCTTCCAGCTCCTCCACTATCCACTCTTTGATGCGCAGCGGATTCACGATGACCATATCGCTGGGCAGGAATTCCATGAAATTGAAACCGCCGAAAGCGGCTGCATACTGGTCCTGTTTTCCACCGGCCAGCAGGAGGTCCTTGCGCTCGATCTCATAGGCCAGGCGGGCCAGTTCGTAATCCCCCAGCGGCAGGTCCATCCATTCGGCAAAACACTTGAGGATGCACACCACCATGGTGGAAGAGGTTCCCAGGCCGGAACCCACCGGTGCATCGTTGTAAGTGGTTATGGCAAAGCCGCTTGGCACGGGGCCGTAGTCACGGATGATGCGGTTGTAGACGCCGTCTATGAGCAGCGCGCCCGAATCCATCCGCCCCGTCCCCATGGGCACCTCCCGGCGGATGCCGGCATCGGCCGCATCTACCCGTACCACGGGCAGGTTCAGCGTCTCGATGGTACAGTACGCATTGAGGTTGATGGTGGCGTTGAGCACATTGCCGCCATAGAGGTCACTGTACGGCGACACGTCCGACCCGCCGCCGGCGAGGCCCAGCCGAAGGGGCGCCTTGCTTCTCACTATCATAGCTTAGCCATTTTTTCTTCCACCTGGGAAATGCGGTATGCGGCTTCCGGATAACCGGTCTCCTGGGCCATTCGGTAATACGTGATGGCCTTCTCATACATCTCCCGGGTGAGGTCCTTCATCTTTTCCTTGTTCTTGCGCCAGGTCATCTGGGGGGCGTTGTCTCCCAGATCCTCAAAGTCCACCCCGGCCTGGAACAGCATCTGGGCCTGTTCCTGCACGGCTGCACGGAGATTCTCCCGCTGGGCGATAATGGTCTCGTTCTGCGTCTGGATGGCTTCCTGCTGGCTGGCGATGGTCTGATGCTGCTCGGAAATGGTGGCGTCCCGGGCCTCGATCTCCGCCTTGAGCTGCTCAATCTCCGCCTCCTTCTCCGTAATTACTTTCCGGAGGCTCAGGATGGTCTTTTTATACTGGGCGCCCTCTTTCTCCAGCCGGTCCAGCTTATCCTTGATGCTGTCTATGCTGTCCTGGATCTGCTCCACCTGCGTGAGGCGGGCAGTCCCCTGCTCCACGTCCGTGCGCAGGGTTACCGTCTTGCCGGAAATCTGGGAGAGTTCCTGCAGGATACTCTCCATGGCAGCGGCCTGGGCGGCATATTCCGTCCGTGTTGCCTCGGCCCCCGCCTGGAGGTCGGCATACTCCTGGAGGAGCTGGTCGTATTCCGCCTGGGACACGGTGCCGGAATTATTAATGCAGGCCGATACCAGAAGGACGGCCACGAAGAAAGAAGCTATCTTGAGAGTTCGCATGTGAATTCCTGTTTTTGGAAACTGATGGTAGTCTTTTTTATGTTTGCTTTATAGGTGACGGCGCCGCTGCCCAGTTCGGCCGAATCCACCGATGTTCCGTCCAGGGTGAAACCATAATAGACGGGACCGTACACCGTGATGCGGGCAATCTGGAACTGTTTGGAGCCCAGTTCCTTAACCACAGCGGTAGAGTAATGCGTACCGGAAGGGTCCGTGGTTTTCATGGTGTAATTCCCTTCCAGCGAATGCAGGATGGAAGACGGAACTGCCTCCTCCGCGGAAGAGGCCGACGGTCCTCCGCAGGAGCAAAGCAGGACGGCCAGGGCCGCCGACAGTATGAGCGTCCATTTCATCTTAGGCAAGGATTGCATCGGCCAGGGCTTCCAGGGCGTGGATATCATCTTCCTTAAAGCGGCTCTTGATGGTAACAGTGTCCCCCACTATTTCCACATCCTTCATCTGACCGAACATTTCTTTCATAACACGGCCGGCCGACGGGGCCCAGGAGCCGTTTTCTATGAGCGCCACCTTGCGCTTCTGCCAGCCCTTCATCTGGAGGGAATGCAGGAAGTCGTAGGCGGGGGTGAAGAGGCCGCCGTCGTACGAGCAGGCGGCCAGCACCATGCGGCCGTAGCGGAAGGCGTCTTCCACTGCCTCGGCCCGGTCGCTGCGGGTTAAGTCGCACAGCACCACCTTGGAACAACCCTTTCCCTTGAGGATGTTGGCAAGCATCCTGGCTACATCCCATGTACCGCCATGGATGGAAGCGCAGGCCACAAAAACGCCTTCCGTTTCCACTCCGTAGCTGCTCCAGGTATTGTAAAGGTCCATATAATAGCCCAGGTTCTCCCGCAGGATGGGACCGTGCAGCGGGGCGATGACGGCAGGCTCCAGCGCCGCAACCTTCTTCAAGAGCGTTTGAACCGGAATGCCGTACTTGCCGCAGATGTTGAAGTAATAGCGGCGGGCTTCACAGGCCCAGTCCTCGTCTTCCTCCCCGAAGATCCTTCCTTCCAGGGCACCGAACTTGCCAAAGGCATCGGCCGCAAAGAGGACGCGGGTGGAACGCTCGAAACTTACCATCACTTCCGGCCAGTGCACCATGGGAGCGGCTATGAACTGCAGCGTCTTGGAACCCAGTTCCAGCGTGTCCCCTTCCTTCACCGCCAGGGTGTTGAAACGGCGGCCCGGCAGGAACTGCCCCAGGAGCTGGATGGCTTTGGCGCTGGCTACCAGGCAGATATCCGGAAAGCGGTCGGCCAGCATGCCGATGAGCCCGGAATGGTCCGGTTCCATATGGTGCACAACCAGATAGTCCGGCTTGCGGCCTTCCAGGGCATCGGCCAGGTTTATGAGCCAGTCCTCCCCTTTCCGGCGGTCCGCGGTGTCCAGGATGGCCACCTTTTCATCCAGAATCACATAGGAATTGTACGCCATGCCCTCCGGCACGACGTACTGGCTCTCGAACAGGTCCAAATCCCTGTCATCCACACCAATATAGCGGATTCCCTGAGCAATATCTTTCATAGTAATACCTTTAGTCTAGCAAATATAACAAAAAAATGCGTACCTTGTGGAAAATTCCTGAAGCTTATGAACAACATTTGGGATTATATCAAGCGCCTGGTCAAGAAATACATCTATGTCTATGACCAGATAGACACGGAAAGCGCGGCAGAACGCATCAAGAGCGGGATCTGGTTCAAAGGACCCAACGTCTGGATCCTGGCCTTCTCCATAGTGATAGCCTCCGTGGGCCTCAATGTGAACTCCACGGCGGTAATCATCGGCGCCATGCTCATTTCCCCGCTCATGGGCCCCATCGTGGGCACCGGCCTGGCCCTGGGCACCAACGACACGGACCTTCTCAAGCTGTCGGCCAAGAACCTCCTGGTAATGGTGGTCATAGCCCTCATCGCCTCCACCCTGTTCTTCATCCTCTCCCCTCTCTCGCTGGTGAATCCCACGGAACTGGAGGCCCGTACCAGTCCCACCATCTATGATGTGCTCATCGCCCTGTTCGGCGGCCTGGCGGGCATCTTCGAGCAAAGCCGGAAGGAACGCGGGACGGTGCTTTCCGGGGTTGCCATCGCCACGGCCCTCATGCCGCCGCTGTGCACCGCAGGCTACGGCCTGGCCCACCTCAAATTCCATTTCTTCTTCGGGGCCATGTACCTGTTCATCATCAACGGCGTATTCATCACCCTGGCCACGTACCTGATGGTGAAATACCTGCGTTTCAAGACCAACAGCTGCCTGGTACCCGCCGTGGAGAAAAAGCGCCGGAACCTCATTACGGCCGTCCTGGTCATCGTGCTGGTCCCCAGCATCTATTCGGCCGTCAACCTGGTGATGGACAATAACTTCCAACGCAACGTGGAGAGTTTCGTGGACGAGAACCGCCTGGTGGGCCGCTCCTACATCTACGACTATGACATAGAAAAGCGGCACGTGGAATTCGCCATTGCGGGCGCTCCGCTCAACGACAGCCTCAAGACCGCCTTCTTCGCCAACGCGGAAAAATACCGGATCAAGGAGAACCGCATTTCCCTCACGGAACATACTATCGGCATGTCCCAGGACGAGATGAACACCCTCATCAATGATGTCTACACCCGGACGGACGCGGAACTGGCAGAGAAAGACTCCCGCCTGAACGCGCTGCAGGCCCAGCTGGACATCCTCTCCTTCTCCGTCAGTGAACTCCAGCACCGGGCCGATTCCCTGCGCCAGGCCGACGATTCGCTGCTCATCCGCAACGCGCAGCTGCAGTACCGGCTGGATTCGCTTATCGCCACCGGCCGACGAAATACCCGACGCAGATAAAAACTTTTTTGCTTTTTCCGTTTTTCGTACTAACTTTGCATTCCCGTTTGGTACTATGGCCGAGTGGTTAGGCACAGGTCTGCAAAACCTGCTACAGCGGTTCGATTCCGCTTGGTACCTCACAAAAATGCCCCTGGATGCGCTCCGGGGGCATTTGCTTTTTGCTTAACGTTACCTGCTTAATCAATTGGGGACAAGCGGTAAAGGACTACGTCGTGGGAGGGCACCACGACTGTAACGGGGTTCTGAACCAGCTGCTTACGGAGTTTGCCCTTCCCCTTTACCAGGGTGTTGAAAGGCTTGGCCGATGCGTTCCAGAGATCCCTTGCGCGGTAGTTAACCTTGGCGAAATCCGTCTTCCGGCCGCTTAACTCGTCATCCACCTCCAGCGAGGCCCAGTCAAGCTGGACGGTAGCCGCTTCTTCTCCAATATTCACCACACAGAAGGCCCAGTCCCCTCCTTCCAGGGGTTTGAACCAATACTGCAGGTCCCCTTCCTTTCTCAGGCGAAGGCCCTGGATGCCCAACGGATCCTGGTCGATGGCAATCACATCCCGGTTGGTGATGATGGCCAGCGTCTCCGGCGTCATATTGGTGATGTCGTTCCCCAGGATAAGCGGGGCGGCCATCATGCACCAGAGAGTGAAATGGGTACGGTCTTCGGCCACGGTCATGCCATTGCCCACTTCCAGCATATCCGGATCGTTCCAGTGGCCGGGGCCGGCGTACTGGCGCAGGGGCTCATTGATATCGGCAATGCCCATGACGCTGAGCGGGGCCCACATGCGCCGTCCATTTTCGTCATACTTGGGCGGAACCGGCAGGAAAACCACGCCGATATCGCCGGTGGTGCGCCAGGAATGGCCCACATCGGCCGCCCACTCCCAGGGCTTGTTGGAGCCCCATTCACACATGCTGAAGAAGATGGGCCTGCCAGCCGCGCGAAGGGCGTTGCGCATGAGCGTGTAGGCGCCTTTGGGGTTGATGTTGTTGGTGAAGCACCAGTCGTATTTCAGATAATCCACGCCCCAGTTTGCATACACGATGGCGTCCTGGTATTCGTGCCCCAAACTGCCGGTATAGCAGGCGCAGGTGTTGGTGCCAGCATCGCTGTAGATACCCAGTTTAAGACCTTTGGCGTGCAGGTAATCGGCCAGCGCCTTCATGCCGGAGGGGAACTTCTCCATGTCCTCGTGCACGAAGCCTTGGGCGTCCCGCTCTCCATGCCAGCCGTCGTCCAGGTTCAGATACACGTAGCCGGCGTCCACCAGCCCCAGCTCCACCATCTTGTCGGCAATGTCCTTGATGAGCTTTTCGTTGATTTCCGTCTGGAATTTGTTCCAGGAACTCCACCCCATCTGCGGGGTATCGGCAAGGCCCTCCCACTTGGGCAGCGGGGCATCGGGCCGACGGTTCTGGGCACCCGCCAGGCCCATGGCCAGCAGGCACGCCCCAATAAGTAATATGGTTCTTTTCATCTTTGGAAGAAATGGGTTATCAGAAAAGTGCCTCCATTTTACAAAGCAAACTGGCAAGTGGTTTCGTAGTCGTTCCAGTTGCGGAGGTAAAGGACAATGTTCTTCTGGTCGTAGACGTTGCTGTACTGAGTGTCCTCTACGGTGCCGTTGTCCCACACCAGGTCTTTCCAGTGCACTTGGGAAAGACATTCCTGGGCCTCATCCAGCGAGAGCGTTCCGTTATGGCCGGCCAGATAGGCTCCGGCGGTTTCGTAGCGCCACCAGCTCTTGCTGTGGGGGTTGCCTACGGCGGGGTCAGGCTCGGTGGTATAGTACTTCGGGGAAAGCAGATGGTTGGTAACCAGCATGTAGTTGGCATCCTGGGCCTTCCTTACAATCATGGTTTTCCAGCCATCCTCCTTGTCGAATTCCACCACGGCGCAGTCGCCATTGGCATCGGCCACCATATAATGATAGCCGCTTCCCACGGCGGCATCGTGCCGCACGTCCACCGTCTCCAGCAGGTCCAGGGCCTCCTGTACGGTGGCGCAGCGGTCCAGCCACAGGCGCATGATGAGGGTGGTACCCACATCGTGCTTAGGAGTGTCCTGCTGCGAGGCTTGCTTCGGAAGGGCCATGATGGAGGTGCAGAGCCCCTTCTCGTTGATGCCGTCCACGGGTGCGTAAACGGCAGCCAGGCAGCTTAAGGATGCCATAAATCCCTCCGGCAGCTTCTCCAGCGAGTAGCCGAAATGGGACATGTCGCTCACGGCGATGGAGGCATAACCCTTCTTCGGACGGGAGATGGTGACCATGGTGGGGTTCTTGAAATAATCGTAGTTGCGGCCGTACCAGAAGCCGTTTCCATCGGCCTTGGCGGCCTGAAAACTGGTGCAGTTGATGGTGGCGAGTTCGCCTTCTTCATCGGCCACCTGGGCGCTCTTGATCTTCAGCGGAAGGCCCTTGCCGATGCGGCCGATTACGTAGTCCAGCAGCTCGGCGTTCTCGTCGATGTCGTTGGCAATGAGGTCGTCCAGGTCATAGGCGGCCTTGTATTCCATCTGGTACAGGTACGGATTTCCATCTACGGAGCGGACGGAACGGATGGTGGCAATCTCACCACCCCAGATGCAGGCGACGGCGATGCAGATGGCCGCCAGGATCCCAAGGATCCAAAGAATGACTTTTTTCATGACTGAAAGGTTTGCCCGAAGTTACGCTTTTTTGCCCGGACGACCAAATTTAGGGGTGGGATGATAAGTATCGCGTTATTGCGGATTCAAAAAAAAGCATTACCTTTGCATTAGACAATTAAGCGATTCTACGGATTCGCTGATCTGAGGGCTAACGATTTTTCGTTAGCCCTCAGTATTATATAATAGTCTTACTTCTTTACCATCAAAGATCCATACATTAGATACCGAGTACCCTTTCTGTGACTGGCCACGTATCTGTTGATACATATACCTGTCGGTGAGATTGCATTGACGAATAATAATATTGTCAGATTGTGCCAACCCATTATGGAGCATGTTACGAAATGCATTTTTAGGCTGGTCTGACTTAAATGATTCATATTCCACGAAAACACCATCTACTAGAAGATCCGGACACTTTCTGTAATAGCGTGTTCCAATCAATTCGCCGAACACTGCACGGTACAACGGATCCCTATAATGAACCGCATGAAGCACTTTTACTTCATGTCCCCGATCAGCCAGGCAATTAGCGATGGCAAGTATGTCGTTATAATCCGAACCCGTGGTTTCCAGACCCAGCATTAACCAAATCTTTCCTCCGCTCGGATATTGCTTGTAAAAAACAAACAAATCACAAGAATCACCCATGGAATTGCAGGATAATAATACGATGAACAAGAAGGGCATTTCCCGTAAAAAAGCCTTTCTTTACCAAATAAGTTTGAAGGGAGCGGCTTCCCAGAAAAGGGAGGCTTATTGCTCCTGGTTTCATTACCTGCCGACTTCACGACAGCTCGCAGGAGCAAATATACGTTATTTGAACAAATGATGCAAGGTGTTCGGCCTTATTTCCAGCACTCCTTCCACCAGCGAATGAGGAAACGGATCCCGGCCGAAAACAGCCCCGGTCCCAAGCCGGAATAGAACCAGGCGATAAAAGAGTCCGGCACCTGAGGAATCCGCTTGAGCGTAATGCCCAGGGTTATCATGAAAACGATGATAAGGTACCCCTTGACACTGAAGGTTTTGAAAATAGATGTTTTGGGATCCGGCAGGCCCTCTATGCGCGCGGCATACTTCCGCACCACGCCGGTGAACATCACATAGAACCCGGCAAAGACCAGCGCCGACAGCAGGAAATACCACCACGGAATCACCTCCAAATGCCGATATGCATTGACTCCCGTGAGCGCAATCTTAATGCCGATGGCCGTCCACAGAAGACCATTGACCAATAACAGATGCCTGGTGGAAATCTTAAGCATACGCGAAGATATGCTTTTCTAAAGCGAAACTACAGTCTTCTCATCTAAACCGGAGATTTCGCAAATGTCCGCGACCGAGAATCCTTTGTCTTTCATGGCTTTGGCTGTCATTAACTTCCCCTTCTCCATCCCACGGTCCTCTGCGAAAGCAATCATGCGCTTTATGTCTTCCTGAGTGGTCATATCTTCAAAATACTTTGTTTTTTCGTGTACGGCAAATGTACTGATTTCCGCGGATTTAAACAATAAATCGAAGATTTCTCCCTTCAGGCCACTTGGTCGCTCCTTCATCCGGCCTATATTATGAAGTGCATAACAGAAATTATCAAGTACTGTCGCCTCCGGTGTACAAGCCCGTTTACAGTTGGGCAGTTCCAGGAACAGGTAATGAAGGCTGTCCGTCATCTGCTCATGAGTCTCCGTTTTCTGAATCGTATAACGATACAGTACCCTATCGCTCCCCTCATGGACAGAGAAATCCATTACACCGATAAAGTATACCGGTGGGTAATCGAACGCCCGTTCGCCACGCGGAATCTGCTGTTGGATGGCAAAGGCGGAGTTGAACACTGCCCGGTTATAGAAACCACCTTGCTCGGGTCAAAAGGCGCTTGGCCGGATACCAGCCGAACGTCCGTCTAAACCATCGGTCCATCAACACATCTGCACATTTCGGTTATTATCATGAAAAACGTTTGTTTTCCGCGTAAGTTTTCATTAACTTAGCAATTTTAAACAACCTCTCTGACAAGAGGGCTAATCAATCTTATATTTATATAACACTATGGACAAACAAAAACAAACTTATCTGTCTCCAGAGACAGAAATCCTCGTAGTACAATTCGAGGGATGTGTTTTAACAGGGAGTAATAAAGGAAACACTCCAGTATTCGACGGTTATGATGATGAGGGATGGGATTAATCAGTTAGAGTTTAAGATTATGAAAAAAAGTATTGTTATGATAGCGACTCTGGCTGCTCTCTCAATTGTTGCATGCCAGAAAGAGAAAGAAGATCTCAATGAACCCGTCAAGGGAGAACTTACTGAAATCACTGCAAAAGCTGGTGAAACTGTTACAAAAGCATATGTAGACGGCCTTCAAGTAAAATGGAGTGCTAGTGATGTCATTGCTGTAGCTGATGATAGTGATAATCCCGTCTCTTTCACACTCGCCAGTGGTGAAAACACGGCTTCAGGAACCTTTAGCGGAAATCTTGGCGGAGCCTCACTGGGTAATTATGCAGTTTACCCTTATGGTCCTAGCACCGTTTTTGTCATTAATGATGCTTATGTGGATTACTTATCAACCTGGGAATACGGTAAGTCCGAAGTCCCAATGTATGGCATTAATGATGGAACTGGTACGTATACCTTCTATAATATCGGAGGCGCTATCCAAGTGACTTACTCAAATATCCCTACAACCACTAACACTAAGTCTTTTGTAATTACAGAAACCCATACTGGTGGTGAGGCAAAATATATCACTGGCTCTGTAAACATCCACGATTTGGATTCTACTCCTTCTTTCGACTTCAGTAGCCTTGATGGCCAGGTGGTTACTATTAGCGATATTCCGAATGATGCGACCGACGTAACCCTAGTTATTCCCGTACCCTCCGGAACAGGTTATAACTTCAGAATTGAGTTGTTCGAAACCGGAGAAGCCTCTCCTATTCTGGGTTCTGTTAAGACTGCAACTAACAGGACTATTACCGCTAACAGAATATTACGGTTCCCGACGATTAAAGTAAATGCGGCAAAGGGAGATGTCCTTTGGAACGAAAACTTCGTCGGATGCGATGATGGTTCCCAGCCTACAAGCAGCACTGCAACTGTATTTAATGGAGGAAGAGCCACATATAACTATGGTGGTGCAACATATACTAAAATTTATACTTCTGCTTTGCTGGGAGATGCTCCTGAACTTCTGATAGCAAAATCAACTCGTTCCGAAACGTGGGTAGTATCAAATATACCCACCGGTTCTTGGGATGAGTTAACCTTGACATATAAAGCAAATCAAAATATTTCGATTACTTCTTCTGATGTCACTGTTGGAGACAGTACAGAACTAGATGGGACATATACCCGTACTATTTCCGATGCCAGTGGTTTGACTTCATTCTCTTTAACTTTCTCGATGACCACCGATAGCAATGCTCGCATCGATGATATTCTACTAATAGCTGGAGCTCCCGAACCCGGCATCACGGTTGCGACTAGCACGGCCACGTCTACGGGTAGCGCCACGGGAACAACAGCAACCCTTAACGGGTCATTGACACTAATTAACGGAGCCTCAAACGCTAATGTAACAGAGGCGGGATTCTATTACAAAATCTCCGCATCCGGTGATGACTATACTAAAGTAATATGCGCCTCTGCACCTACTTCAACAACATTATTCTCCTATGATGTTACAGGTCTTACGAAAGACGCCGAGTACACTTATTATGCTTATGCTGTATACGACAGTGGTAGCGAAATAACTGGAAAAGCAACTGAAAAAACTTTCACTCCTATACTGTCTTCTAAAAAAACTTATACTCTTGTACTTACAGATTCGGATTTTTTGGCCACCTCTTATGCTGCCAACGATGGAGATCATGTATTTACAGCTATAGCTACTGATTCCTCAACTATGGAGGTCACAATAAATACTTCAAATGTAATGAAGAGTAGTGGCATTCAGTTTAAGGCGAGCGGACAAGGAGTTATGTATAATAAAACAAATCTTGGATCAATTACAAGCATTACAACAGTCGAGACGAGCGGAAAGAGTAATGTTAATACTAAGAATATTGGAACAGAAGAGAATCCATCAACAAATTCTGGTTCTGGAGGCTATTTTAAGCTTTCTAAGACTGGAAGTGGCGCAGCCAATTTAGCGAGTATTACCATTGTCTTTGAAAGATAATTCCTGTTAATTACTAACAACGAGTAACGGCTACTAACCCACATCGGGGTTAGTAGCCGTTACTCTATTGGGGCTTGCACTTTATTGAAGGATTACATACTGATACTTGCATATAAACTCCGTTTCACAAATTCACGTTCTTCGTAGGAGACTTACATTGATTGATATATACTTACGTTTGGTCATATGGTTTGTCGGAGCCTTACTTCCCTAACGGGACCATTGGTGATAAATAACAAAATTGCAGCAACCCTCACCGCTATGAGTAGTTGCTGCAATTTTATCTATTCAATTGGCGCGAACTCTGGAGGATTCTCCTAAACTCACAGCCTTAACATCTCCGAACGTTACTGTTGATACAGATAACGAAGTCGGAGAACTTTATTCGTAGGTGACAGAAATTGCAGTTATCTTAACCTGCCCATTTGTAGCACTACCCGTATTGCCGACCGTATAAGTAACTGATGAAGCATTAGGAGTTTGGGCAGCCCCAGAGGCAATAACCGTAGATTCTATCTTCAACGTACCTGTGTTTTTTACACTATAGGTTATAGTCACCGAGGTAATAGTTTTTGTACCAGCATTTATAGTTATGGAAGCGCTTTCAGTTTGATATAATCTCCACTCATTTCCACTTGTATAATACTTTCCAGAATTACCTCCTCCGCTAATAGTAGCAGTTACATTCGCATCAATAGACATGGATGTATACTGCGTGTCATTAGACCAGGAATGTGCGGTGGCATAATCTGATACTGTTACACTTACTACGGTAGGTCCACCGCCGCTACTCGGTCCTGCGGCTTGATTGACAGTAACTGTTACGTCATCTGCTCCGGTATAACTAAGGGTGATAACGCCACTACGAGCGGCCGCATCAGTTGCCTGGGCATCAACCTCAAAACACACTTCACCAGGAGTGGAATAATCAAAATCGTGAATCCATGCGACGTTAGCGGTTGCAGAAATACTTGCACCTGTCGGGTAACTGATGGAATATTCAATAGCATGCAGATCATTGGCGTTGCTGACAGCCATTGGATTGGATGAAGTCACATTAATTATGGGGTCTGGAGTATATTCGCCAGAATGAATCTCTACAGAATAGATACGTCCTCGCTTGACGCTAGTTCCGATTGAGACTTTGGACTTCTTGGTATAAGTACCAGCCGGAATATTAATAAAGTTAACACTTGCAAAAGCCTCATTGATAACCTCTGTACCGTCGACTTTTACAACAAGGTTTGCACCATCGCCGTCATTATATTTCGCGCCTCTGACTACGATACTGAAAGCACCGCTCAGGTTGAGTTCTTTGGTGGTAATTGAACCACTTGCAGAACTCGTACCGAGCTTCAGACCACCGATACCCTTATAGGCCTTTGTACCTGAAATGTATAGGCCAGCGGATTCTGTTGCAATAGTTGACCCGATATCCGAACCACTATCGCTTGCGCCATTGTTGGCCCAAGCCATATCATCGTCAAACGGCAAAGCGGCACCGGAATCGGAAGTAATATGGGCCGCCTCAAGGTTTATCTTCAATGTGGTGATTTTGCCAGCGGAGAGCTTCAATCCACCGGCGGGGATGGTGATTTCCTTCTCGATGCTATAATCTTCAGTACTGGCAGCAATGGTGAGTGTGCTACCAGCTGCTAAGGTCTGGGGCACTA
>JAEEGH010017215.1_pt1 | contig 15439 bp, 12 predicted proteins | sample 9134181 | NCBI WGS metagenome assembly JAEEGH01 (sample SAMN16246544, study PRJNA631951) | gut metagenome | biome: gut microbiome; feature: rumen; material: DP-attached | host: Bos | place: Iran: Karaj | collected 2018-10 | reverse complement strand
CCCACCTACTACAAGGGCGTGCTCACCGACGCCAACGCCCAGAAGTGCCGGGACTACCTGGAAGCCAACAGGAGCGCCTTCGACCGGGCGCAGGCCGCCTACGGGGTCCCCTGCGAGATCGCCGTCTCCCTGCTCTTCGTGGAGACGCGGCTTGGCACCGTGCTTGGCGACGTCAAGGAGAACGCCTTCCAGACCCTCGCCAGCATGGCCGAGAGCCGGCGCTTCGAGGACATCCCCGACTGGCATGCCAAGATGCCGGGCTGCGAGCAGCATCGGGACTGGTTCGACGAGACCATGCCGAAGCGCGCCGACTGGGCCTACAACGAGACCAGGGCGCTCGTGAAGTACATGCTCAAGAGCGGCCTTGCTCCAGACCGCTTCCCGGGCTCCATCTACGGCGCCATAGGCCTCTGCCAGTTCATGCCCTCCAATATCGAGACCTACGGGGCCGACGGCTCGGGCGACGGCGTCATCGACCTCTTCGACATCCAGGACGCGGCCATGAGCCTCTCCCGGTATCTGGCCAGGCACGGCTGGAAGCCGGGCATAGCCCGCGCCCAGCAGCACAAGTGCCTCATGGCCTACAACCACGCGGAGATCTACGCCAACACCATTCTGGCGCTCAGCGACATGGTGAAGGCGCAGCCCAAGCCGGCTTCAGCCAAGCAGGCGGCGCCCAAGCAGACCTCGCCCAAGCAGGCTGCACCGAAGCAGGCCGCGCCCAAGCCCGCGAAGGCCGGCAAGGCGAAGCTCATCTAGTCCGCCATGCCAGCGCTCTTCCAGCATCCAGCCCTGGCCGGCATACTGCCAGCCGAATCCGGCGGCATCATACTTCCGCTTGACGAGGCAAGGCTGGCGCAGGCCCAGGCCCGCCTCGACGGCCTTGCCAAGCCTCGGGGCAGCCTCGGACGCCTCGAGGAAATCGCCCTGCGCCTTGCCTGCCTGCGCCACCCTTGCGAGGTCGCGCCTGCCGTAATCTTCACCTGCGCTGCCGACCACGGCGTGGCCGAAGAGCTTGTCTCCCCCTTCCCGCAGAGCGTCACCCGGGCCATGGTGGAAAACTTCCTTCAGGGCGGGGCAGCCATCAACGCCCTGACCGGGGCGGCAGGCATGGATCTTGCCGTCGTCGATGCCGGATGCCGGGGCGGCGCCTTTGCCGATCCGAGCGTCATCAACCTGCGCCTTGGGGACGGCACGGCCAATCTGGCCAAGGGGCCTGCCATGGACGTCGAGACATGCCTCAAGGGCCTCGCCTCAGGATGCCGGCTCGCTGGCGACTGGATAGCGCGGGGCTGGCGCTGCCTTGGCATAGGCGAGATGGGCATTGCCAACACCACGCCCGCGACGGCCCTCTACTGCCAGCTGCTGGGCCTTGCCCCCAAGGAGGCTGCCGGTCCCGGCACAGGAGCCGATCCTGCCATGGTGGCCCGCAAGGCCGAGGTCGTGGCCCGCGCCCTTCATGTCAACCGGGACAGGCTCGCGGCACAAACGAAGCAGGGCCTGCCTGATCCCGTAGCCGCCCTTGCCTGCCTCGGCGGCTTCGAGATAGCCCTCATGGCAGGCATAGTCCTCGGCTCTGCCAGCCTCCAGGTGCCTGTCCTCGTCGACGGCTTCATTGCCTCGGCCGCCTACGCCTGCGCCGTGCTGGCAGCGCCTGCCTGCGCCGACTACGCCTTCGTGGCCCACGCCTCGGCAGAGCCTGGCCACCAGCCAGCCCTGGAGCGTCTGGCAAGGCTGACCCCGCACCCGGCCTGGGGACGTCCCCTGCTCCACCTTGGCATGCGCCTTGGCGAAGGCACGGGCGCAGCCATGGCCTATCCCCTGCTGAAGGGGGCCTGCGCTCTCTACGCGAACATGGCCTCGCTTGCCGACGTCGGCGCAGCCGGTCCTTCTGCCTAAGCTGCCAAGCTGCCTAAGGAGAGAAATGCCTCCCATGTCTTCGGACAACGCCCCGAACAAGCCCCCGAACGCGCCCTCGAATGCAGACGGAGCAGGCCCCGCCGCTCACCCCGTGCTCGAGCTCGAGCAGGTCTGCAAGACCTTCCGCGTCCGGGGGGCTGGCCACGGCGAAACAGTCGAGCTCAAGGCCGTCTCGGACATCAGCTTTGCCGTGTCGAGAGGCGAGTGTCTCGGCCTTGTCGGCGAGTCCGGCTGCGGCAAGTCCACCCTGGGGCGGCTGTGCTGCGGACTCCTCCAGCCGACAGCGGGCAGCGTGCGCTTCGACGGCCAAATCCTTCCGCCGGCAGGTCCGGACTCGCCCGTGGCAGGGCGCCTGCAGATGGTCTTTCAGGATCCCTGGTCCTCCCTCAACCCCCGCGTGCGGGCCGGCGACTCCGTGGCCGAGGGTCTGGAGGCCGCCTGCTGGCAGAAGCGCTTTCCCGGCGCCTTAGCTGCAAAGAGCATAGCCAGCCGCGTGGCGGAAATGTTCGAGACCGTGGGCCTTGCCGGCATGGAGCGGCGCTATCCCCACGAGTTCTCCGGCGGCCAGCGCCAGCGCATCGCCCTGGCAAGGGCGCTTGTCACCTCGCCGGATCTCATAGTCTGCGACGAGCCGGTCTCGGCGCTCGACGCCTCGGTGCAGGCCCAGGTGCTCAACGCCATGCGCGATCTGCAGGAGCGCTTTGGCCAGACCCTGCTCTTCATCTCGCACAATCTGGCCGTCGTCGGCTTCATGTGCCCGCGCATCCTTGTCATGTACCTTGGCGAGATAGTCGAGGAGCTGGGCCGGGAACGGCTGGAGCAGGGCGCCCACCCCTATACGCGGGCGCTGGCCCAGGCCATGCCCGACAGGTCGGGCATAGGGAAGAAGCCCCTGCCCGTCCTGGGGGAGATACCCTCGCCCCTGAATCCGCCCTCAGGCTGCCGCTTCCATCCCCGCTGCCCCAGGGCAACGGAGCTCTGCGCAGCTGAGGCGCCGGCCTGGACGGAGTTCGAGGCCGGCTGGCGCGTACGCTGCCACCATCCGGGGTAGCCGGCGAGGCAGAAACCCACTCAAGGCGTCGGCGCCTCCGGCGATGCAGCCCTTGTCCGGCGACATGGCGCTCCCGCAGGCCCGGCACCATTCTAACCAGCACCATTCGAGCCAGGCACCCCTCGAGCCAGAACGGCGTCCTGCGCAGGGCCTGCTCCGCAAGCAGCCCGTCCAGCCCCTCGCCGGCATCCTCTTCGTCCTGCTCCTTGCAATCCGGCCAGAGGGAGCGACCAGGACACGAATCCGCCCCAAGGCCTTCTGGCAGGCAGTGCGTCGCAGGCGGCACAAGCGCAACATCCGCCCCGAAGCCGAAACCCAAGGGCGGATGCAGCATGCTGGTGCCTGCCGGCGCTAGCTTTCGAAATAGGTATAGCCCCTGAGGCCGTCCTCGAAGGTCTGCAGGAAGGAGAAGCGCTGGCTGGGGGTGATGCGCCCCTCGCGCACGGCGCGCTCGGCCATGCTGCGCAGGTCTTCCATGATGCGGCGAGGCTCGTACTCCACGTAGGAGAGCACGTCGGCGACCGTGTCGCCCTGCTGCTCTCTGACGACCTCGTAGCTGCCGTCGTCCTCGATGCGCACGGAGACGACGTTGTTGTCGCCCATGAGATTGTGGAGGTCGCCCAGGGTCTCCTGGTAGGCGCCCACGAGGAAGATGCCGAGGTAGTACTCCTCGCCGTCCCTGAGCTCGTGCAGCTCGAGGGTGCGCTTGATGCCCTGCTGGTCGATGAAGTGGTCTATCTGGCCGTCGGAGTCGCAGGTGATGTCGGAGATGACGCCCTTGCGGCTGGGGTACTCCTGGAGCCGGTGCACGGGCATGACGGGGAAGAGCTGGTCTATGGCCCAGGAGTCGGGCAGAGACTGGAAGATGCTGAAGTTGCCGTAGTAGATGTCGGCGAGGTGGGAGTCGATGTCCTGCAGGTCGCGGGGCACGGTCTTGAGCTTCTCCTTCTCCTCGGCGAGCTTCATGAAGATGTTCCAGAAGAAGCGCTCGGCAAGGCAGCGCTGCCTGAGGTTAACGGAACCCGTGGCAAAGAGCTGGCGCACCTCGTCGCGGTAGTAGATGGCGTCGTTGTAGCACTCCTGGAGGTTGCGGGGCGAGAGGGTCGAGAGCACCTCCCTGAGGTTGCGGACAGGCTCCGGCGTGTCGTCGGGAAGCTCGTCCGGGAGATGCTTTTCCTCGAGGCGGCTCACGTCGAGGATGTTGACGAGGAGCATGGAGTAGTAGGCCACGGTAGCGCGGCCGGACTCGGTGACGATGTGGGGATGGGCTATGCCCTCCTCGTCCAGGGTGCTCTGGATGGCTTCCACGATGTCGGCGGTGTACTCGTCGACGGTGTAGTTGCGGGAGGTGAAGTAGTTGGTGTGGGAGCCGTCGTAGTCCACGGCAAGGCCCCCGCCGAGGTCGAGGTAGCCCATGGGGGCGCCTTCCTGGACCAGGCCCACGTAGAAGCGCACGCCTTCCATGGCGCCGAGGCGGATGTCGCGGATGTTGGAAATCTGGCTGCCCAGGTGGTAGTGGAGCAGGCGCAGGCAGTCGAGCATGCCGATTTCCTTGAGCTTGTCCACGACGTCCACGATCTGGGAGGGGGTGAGACCGAAGACCGAGCGCTCGCCGCCGGACTCGGCCCAGTGGCCCGAGGCCTTGGTGGAGAGCTTGCAGCGCACGCCGAGCTTGGGGCGCATGCCGAGCACGCGGGCGCGCTCGAGGATGACTTCCAGCTCGCCCGGCATCTCGAGCACGAAGAGCACGTTGAGGCCAAGGCGCTGGGCCTGGAGGCCCAGGTCGATGAACTCGCCGTCCTTGTAGCCGTTGCAGACGAGGCAGGCCTCGCGGTCGTGCAGGAGGGAGACGGCCGCGATGAGCTCGCCCTTGGAGCCCACCTCGAAGCCGTGGTGGTAGCGGGAGCCGAACTGGGCTATCTCCTCGACCACCTGCTGCTGCTGGTTGACCTTGATGGGGAAGACGCCCCGGTAGCTGCCCTTGTAGCCGAGGCTCTTGATGGCCTTGCGGAAGGACTCGTGGAGCTTGGCTATCTGGGAGTCCAGGATGTTCTCCACGCGAAGCAGGCAGGGCAGCTCGTAGCCGCGCTCGCGTATGCCGGCGATGATCTCGGGAATGGGCACCCTGGGGCCGCTAGGCCCCTTGGGGCAGATGACAACCTCGCCGGCTTCGTTCACGTCGAAGTAGCCGGAACCCCAGGAGTGAATGCCGTACAGGTCTGCCGAGTCCTCGACGCGCCACGGCGTGAGCGTGTGGTTTCTGGTCAATGCCCCCACCTCCAAAGCTCGCGTTGCCGGCGCCGCTCGGCTCCCCTGCAGGGCTTGGCAGAAAGGGCGCGCGTGCCGGGAAAATGGCTCGGTCCAAGCGCCAGCTGCCGCCTTGTTTCCTCCGCCATGCCGTTTGGTAATTGGACTGAATGGCGCCGGATGTCAAGGAAGGAGCGAGCCTGAGCCATGGCAGGCTCCGGGGCAGACACCTGGGCAGGCAGCAGGGCCAGGAAGGCGTTTAGGCAGGGTGCGGCCTTGAGGGTGGGAGCAGGCGATGGCAGGGCGTTTTGGACGCAGGCCCTGCTTTGACTTGGGCCAAGCTCTCTGATACCTCCCAGAAAACGGCGGATTTCCCCGCTCCCCGAGGCCTGAGCCTTGGCAGGGAAGGGCGATCCGCCCCGCAACCGAAGGAGCTGCTATGGATCTACTTCCCATCCGACGCGCCATCCTGAGCGTCACCGACAAGTCCGGCCTCGCCGAGTTCGCCGGCTTCCTCGCGGAAAACGGCGTGGAGCTCGTCTCCACGGGCGGCACCATGAAGGCCCTGCAGGCCGCGGGCCTCCCCGTCAAGCCGGTAAGCGACGTGACGGGCTTCCCGGAAATCCTGGGCGGCCGCGTGAAGACCCTGCACCCGAAAATCCACGGCGGCATCCTGTGCAACAAGGATCTCCCCGAGCACCTCGAGACCCTGAAGCAGATGGACATCGTCCCCGTGGATCTGGTCTGCGTCAACCTCTACAACTTTGCCGGCGCCGTCTCCCGCAAGCTCTCCCTGGAGCAGGCCGTGGAGGAAATCGACATCGGCGGTCCCTGCATGATCAGGGCTGCAGCCAAGAACTACCACTCCGTGCTGGTGCTGCCCTCCCCCGAGTGGTACGGCCCGGCCATCGAGGACCTCAAGGCCCACGGCATGCGCGCCTCGCTCGAGTTCCGCCAGGCCATGGCCTCGCGCGCCTTCGACGCCACCTCGCGCTACGACGCCCTCATCACCTCCTACATCCGTCCCTAGCGGAGGCCCGGCATTTCCCGCATCGACGGCAATCTCCAGGGCCTCAAGCCAAGCCAGCTGAAGGCGCTCGACCGCCTTGCCAAGCGCAAGTTTCCCGAGAAGGAGCCCTACACCGCGGAGCAGGCGCGCGAGCTCGCCCTGCTCTCGCGCTCCTTCGGCCGGCAGATTGGCCTGCTCGTCGACCGCCGGGGACGCGTGGCCATGGTCGTGGTCGGCAAGCCGGACAGCATCTGGATCCCGGAGCTTCCCCGCCAGCGCGAGGGCGCCCTGCGCCTGCGGGGCCTGCGGCTCCTGCACACGCACCTTGCGCCCTCGGGCTTAAGCGAAGAGGACCTCACGGACATGCTCTTCCTGCGCCTGGACGCGGTCGTGTGCCTCACGGTGAATCCCGACGGCGAGCCCGTGCAGTGGCAGGCGGGACACCTCATGCCGCCGGGTTCGGACGATCCCTACCGCGCTGGGCCCCTACGCCCCTGGGACCAGACCCAGGGCGACCTGCTGGCCACGGCCCTTGCCATCGAAGAGGAGCTCGGCCGCGCCGACCAGACCAGGGACTCGCAGGGGCGTGAGCGCGCCCTCGTGGTCTCGGTGTCGGCGGAGCCCCGCCGCATCCAGGAGCGCAACCTCGACGAACTGGAGGAGCTGGCCCGCACGGCCGGCCTCGAGGTCTGCGGCCGCATGGTCCAGCGGGTCAGCAAGATCAATCCCCGCTTCATCCTCGGGCGCGGCAAGATGGCCGAGCTCGAGGTCAAGGCTCTCATGGGGCGGGCCGGGACCGTCATCTTCGACGGCGAGCTCTCGCCGGCCCAGCAGCGCAGCCTTGCCGACATCACCGAGCGCAAGGTGCTCGACCGCACCCAGCTCATTCTCGACATCTTCGCCCAGCACGCCGTCACCAAGGCCGGCAAGCTCCAGGTGGAGCTGGCCAGGCTCAAGTACGCCCTGCCGAGGCTTTCCGGCGCCAGCAAGAGCATGGACCGCCTCATGGGCGGCATTGGCGGCAAGGGCCTCGGCGAGACCAAGCTCGAGCTCGACCGCAGGCGCACCCGCGAGCGCATGGCACGGCTTGCCAAGGAGCTTGACGCCCTGCGGCGCCAGCGGGCCTTCACGCGCTCCGGCAGGAATCGCAGCGGCATACCGACGGCTGCCCTCGTTGGCTACACCAATGCCGGCAAGTCCTCGCTCCTGAACCGCCTCACCAACTCGTCCGTGCTGGCCGAAGACAAGCTCTTCGCCACCCTCGACACCACGACCCGCCGGCTCCGCTTCCCCGAAGAGCGCGAAATCGTCGTGGCCGACACCGTGGGCTTCATCAGAAGCCTCCCCAAGGAGCTCATGGAGGCTTTCCGGGCAACCCTCGAGGAGCTGGGCGAGGCGGACCTGCTCATCCATGTGGCCGACGCCAGCCAGGCGGATCTCGTCCAGCAGACCGAGGCCGTGCTCCAGACCCTGGCCGAGCTTGGCTTCGACCGCACCCCGAGGCTGCTCGCCCTCAACCAGTGGGACCTGCTGGAAACCGAGGCCAGAGCTTCCCTCGGCGACCTCTACCCGGGCGCCATCCACGTCTCCGCCAAGACCGGCGAGGGGCTGAAGGACCTGCTGCTGGCCATAGAGCAGAAGCTGCTCAGGGCAAGCTATGCCCTCGATGCACAGGCGATCGCCCCGGAAGCCGGTACCGCTGTCGGAGACGGTACCGGAGATGGCCCCAGCGAAGCGCCGGAGCTGGACGCCTTCAGCGCCCTCTGGCCCGAGGGCTGGGACGCGCCCGTGCAGTAGCGCCAAGGCAGCAGGAGATGCCCGTGACAGGGCGCGGGAACGCCGAGGGCGGAAGCGGCGACCGCTGCCAGCGCATCCCCCCATCCGACAGCCCGGGAAACGCAGCGCCCAGAGCTGCAGGCAAACAGGCCCAGCGCAGCCGCCGCAGGGCAGCAGGCCACAGGCAGAGATGAGGCGCGCAGGAAGAAATTTGTCTAGACCTGTACAAAAGACTGGCGTTTTCCTGCGTCTTGTATATATTCGTGCGCCTTCGAAGCAGACTGCGCTGGCATCTTGCCTGTGCCAGGCAGCCTTTGTGCGTTGCGGGACGCTGGCATCCTTACCTGCGATTGCCGGCCCCGTACCGCCTGTCCCATCCAGCCCGCGCAGGCCATGGCGCCATCTCCCCCCATGGCCATCCCCTCGGCAAGGAGCACGCTTATGAGCAGTACCGGGAACAGCACCGCTTTCGACCCCGTCAAGACAGCCGACGTCGGCAGGCAGGTCATACTCCAGGAGCAGAAGGCTCTGGGCGAGCTTGCGGACATGCTCGACGGCGACTTTTCCAGGGCCGTGGAGGCCGTGCTGGCATGCCGAGGGCGCGTTGCCGTCACCGGCATGGGCAAGAGCGGACACGTAGCGCGCAAGATAGCCGCCACTCTCGCCTCCACGGGCACGCCCGCCTACTTCCTGCATCCTGCCGAAGCGGGGCACGGCGACCTTGGCATGGTGACAACGCGGGATCTCATCCTCGCGCTCTCCAACTCGGGCGAGACCAAGGAGCTGCTCAACGTCCTCGACTTTGCGAACCGGCACAACGTACCCGTCGTCGCCGTCACGAGCAGGCGCGAGAGCGTGCTCGGCCGCATGGCCAGCATCGTCCTCGAACTGCCCAAGACCGGCGAGGCCAAGCCGCTGGAATGCGCGCCGACGACGACCACCACCATGAGCCTGGCCCTCGGCGACGCCCTGGCCATGGCAGTGCTCCACGTGCGCGGCTTCACCGAGGAGCAGTTCCACGAACTCCATCCCCACGGCGCCCTCGGCAGGCGCCTGGCCCTCGCCGGCGAGATCATGGCACCCCAGGACAAGCTCCCGCTCGTTGCCGAGGACACGCCCTTCCAGAACTTCGTCTACGTCATGAGCAGCAAGGGCTTTGGCTGCACCGGCGTCGTGGACGCAGAGGGGCGCCTTGTCGGCATCGTCACCGACGGCGACCTGCGCCGGCTCATGGACACCCTCAGCGTCGCGCAGGACGGCAAAGACCGCGACCTCATGAGTCTCAAGGCCTGCGAGGTCATGACGCACGATCCCCTGACCGCCCATGAGAGCGAGCCGGCAAGCCGAATCTTCGCCACCATGCACCGGAAGAAGGTCACCTGCATCTTCATCGTCCGCGACGGCAAGCCTGTCGGACTGCTCCACGTACACGACGAAGAGAAGAGCTAAGCGGGGCTTTTACCTGCCCCTCGAGCGGGGCCTCAACCGAGGCCAGAGCATCCGTTCTGGCCGGGCTGCGACGGCAACCCGCAAGGCAGGCCTGAGCCTCGCCATGTGCCAGCCCCGTCGAATCGACGGGCTGACAGACGCAAAGCGCCGGCGAGCTCCGGTTGGGAAAAGCACAGCTTCCTTGGCGTGCAGCCATGCCTCCAGACCATGTTCAGTGGCGCCCAAGCCTCTGCACGCCACGACGACGCCATGTCCATGAACGCCACGACGGCGCCCTGCCCCCTCTGCGGGAAGCGCGGACGCCGTCGCGCGACGAAGCTCTCGTCGAAGCTGGCTGACTAGCCAGATGGGGCCAGATGGGGCAGATGGCTACTTGGCTGCGGAGAGCTTTTCCTCAAGCTCCTTGAGGAAGCCTTCCTGCACCTCGAAGCCGCCGTCCTGGGCCTTCTTCACGGCTTCCTTGGCCTCGGCGTACTGCCCCTTGTCGAAGAGCACCAGGGCAAGATTGTTCCAGGCAGGGGCGAAGGCGGGCTCGTCCTTCAAAAGTTCCCGGCTTTCCTTCTCGCTCTCGTCGAGCTTGCCTTCCATGTAGTAGGCCACGGCGAGGCCGTTTCTGGCCTGGGAGAACTTGGGGTCCCAGCGCACGGCCTTGTCGAGGTGGGCGATGGCCTTCTTGGGATCGCGCATCTGCAGGTAGACGAAGCCAATATTGCTCTCGGCCACGGCAAACTTGGGACGGCAGGCCGCCGCGTCCTGGTTGTACCTGAGGCATCCTTCGAGGTCGCCGCGCTGCATGCAGATGCCGCCGAGCTGGACCATGGCCTCTGCCATGTGCGCGGACTCGCGCAGGCATTCGCGGAATTCGTTCTCGGCGCCCACCATGTCGCGCTTGGAGAGCAGGGCGAGGCCGAGCTGGTAGTGGTGGGCCGCGCACTGGCCGCCGGACTGCTCTATGGCTGCCTTGAGATCGCTGATGTATTCGTCGAGGTTGTCGTACTTGTCTTTCATCTTCTCCCCCTCCCGGGCGGTGCTTGGCCGGCGTGGCGCCGGACGGACTACTGATCCTGCTTGGCGTGCAGCTGGTTCAGAGTGACTTCCAGATGCCCTTCGCGCTTGAGCAGGTCCACGTACCACAGGCAGAAGTCCATGGTGCCGATCATGGTCGCGTCGCGGTTGACGATGCCGAGGGCGGCCTGCAGGGCCCCCTGGGCGTACTCGTTGCTGTAGGACTCCCCGTTGGTGCGGGCAACGGTCTGGAGGAACTCCCTGACGAGCTCCTGGGTGGTCCGCTTGGTGACGTCCTGGCGGATGTCGAGCGGATCGTTGGGCTTCATGAAGGGATCCCAGTTCTCGTAGCCTATGCGGTCCACGTACTTGCGGCCGCGGGGCTTGAGCTTCTCGTACATCTTGCGCTTGCTGGCCTCCTGCTCGGGGGTCAGCTCCTGCGGCGCGCCGTCGCGGTACATGGAGGCGTGGACGTTGGCTAAAAAGCTTGGCATGGCGTTCTCCAAAGCTGGGACTGGCGAACCAGCCCTAGTCTTCCTTCTTGGCGGGCCCGATGCCGAGGAACTGCTCGTCGAAGTCGGTCAGAAGCGCCATGGAAAGGGGCATGTAGACCTCGTGGAGCTTGTCGAAGCGGCTCTTGACGCCGCGCTCGATGGCGAGGCTCATGTCGTCCAGGGCTGCGTGGATCTTGTCGAGCTTCACGGTGGGGTACTGGCCGCCCTTGTCGAAGCCGGAAAGGCCGCAGACATGGCCCTGGCCGGCGATGACGGTGGGGATGCCGTAGATCCGGCAGGTGATGGGCCTGGCGTCGTAGAGGGCGCAGAGGCCATCGTCGCCGAGCAGGGGGCAGCGCATGCGCTCGCCGGCAGCCTCCTTCATGATGGACTCAGGCGCGATGCCCTTCTTCTCTTCGCGGAAGAGGTCGCGCTTCAGGCGGGCGAGCTTGCGGTCGACCTCCGAGGCGCGTTCGAGGATGGCGGAGCGCTCGGGGCCAAAGCCGAAGGTCTTGCCGAAGGCCTTGCTGATGTACATGGCCTCGACCAGAGTGAGGTCGAAGAGCGCATGGCAGCAGTCGCTGCAGCCCTTGCGGCAGGTCACGCGCTCCGGGCCCTGGGAGGCCAGCACCTGGGCGAAGATGCCGTCCACCTGGTCGCGGAGCTTTTCGTAGGCGGTAAAAATCGGTGAGAGATCAGGTATCATGAACGCTTCTTCCGTTTCGGTTCAGGGCCGCGAAGGGCGCGGCACAAGTGGCAGAGGTGGCAGAGAAAACAGGGGTGACAGGGCAGGCGGTGCGGGATGCAGGACCCGCATTGCGTCAATATAAGGCGCCTGCGCCCTTTGTTAAGGGGCCTGGCGCAATATGGCAGGCGCCATGCGAGAGGGGCAGGCCCGGGGCGGACTCGGGAAAGGGCGTCCTGAAAGCGTCCCTGACAGAGCTATCATGGCAAGCTTTCGTGGCAGAGCGTCCTGCAAACGTCCGCACGGGGTACGCTCGCAGGGGGGCTTGGGACGGCGGAGCGAACCGCCGCCGGGCGCCCCCCTTTGATGTGCCCTGGACGCGCCCTGGATACGCTGTCTCTGGGCACCAAAGTGCCGCCAGACGAGAACGCCCGGCGGCACCTTGCATTCGGAATCGGAGCGAAGCTCCTTTCAGCGCCAGCTACTCTTCGGTGACGGTGATGGCTTCCTGGGAGCAGACTTCAACACAGGATTCGCAGCCAAGGCACTCTTCGTAGTTGGCGGGATCGGACTTGCCGTCTTTCATTTCGTACACCTGGGCGGGGCAGACATCCACGCACTCGCCGCAGCCAACGCACTTGTCCTGATCGACACTAACGTTCCAACCCATGATCATCCTCCTAAGTAGCAGGGTGTGCAGCCACCCTGTTCTGGTATTGGCGGGAAAGCCTCCCGCTTGGCTTCTCGATAGCTTTGAGACGCGCGCCCTGTCAAGGCGCAGGCCCCTTTCGGGGGCTCGGGAAGGGCCTTTGCGCGGGACAGGGGTAGGCCGAAAGAACTTTTTGAAAAGCGGTGTCGATTTGTCCGGCCTAGTCGAGGCGCAGCCTCGCGTAGTAGCCGCGGCCGCCCCGCTCGACGCGCAGGAGCACCTGGCTCGAGAGGCGCTCGAAGCGGAAGGCCTGGACGAGGTCTGCCAGCGAGTCCACGCGCATGCCGCCGACGCCGTAGACGACGTCGCCAGGCCTTAAGAAGGAGGCAGGCCCCTGGCGGTCGACGCGCTGCACGGCCAGCCCCTGGCTCTGCGGGAGATCGGCGGCCGCAAAGCCCCAGCGGCGCTCCATGAGCTTCTGGGCCATGGCGTCGGTGAAGGCTTCGGGCTCGACCGTCACCCGGCGCAGCCTGCGGGACTGGCCCTGATCTTGGCCCTGAGCTTGGCCCGCTTCCTGCCCCTGCTCCTGCGCAAAGCCTGCCACCTCGAGCTCGAGCTTGGCCCCCTCGACCTGGTTGCGCAGAAGATTGAGGTAGTCCCGCCGGTCGCTGATGGGCGTCTGGTTGACGCTGCAGATGACGTCGCCAGGCTCAAGGCCTGCTTTTGCTGCCGGCGTGTCCTTCAGAACGCCCGTGACGAGCACGCCTCCCCGGCCATGGGCCAGGCCCATTTCCATGGCAAAGCGCTGGTCGATGTCGGCAGCCTCGATGCCGAGCCACACGGGCGACATGCCGCGCTCGCCGAGCAGGCCTTCCATGACGCGGCGGGCCTTGTTGACCGGGATGGCGAAGCTGATGCCCCAGCCCTTGCCGTAGACGGCCGTCGTGATGCCGACGAGGCTGCCGTCGAGGTTGACCAGGGGGCCGCCGGAGTTGCCGGGATTGATGGCGCAGTCGGTCTGGATGAGGTCCGTGAAGAAGCCGGACTCGCTGTGGATGCTGCGGCCCACCGCCGAGACTACGCCCGTGGTCACGGTGTGCCTGAAGCCGAAGGGATTGCCGATGGCGATGACGGTCTCGCCGGGAAGCACGGTGTCTGAATCGCCCAGGGGCAGCTCCGGCAGGCCGCTTGCTCCCTTGAGCTCCAGCACGGCCAGATCGAAGTCGGGGTCTGCGCCCTTGAGCTCGGCCTGGAACTCCCGCCCGTCGTTCAGGCGGACAAGGATGTCCGTGCCGTTCTGAACCACGTGGGAGTTGGTGAGCACAAGGGCCTTCTTCCCGTCCACGATAACGCCGGTGCCGAGGCTCACGCGCCGGCGCTGGCGGGGCTGGCGGGAGAAGCCGTCCATGCCGGGGAACTGCTCGCCGAGAAACTGTTCCAGAGGCGAGAGGCGCACGCCCTCGACGCTGGAGCTGGTGATGTTGACGACAGCGGGCGAGGCCTTGGCCGTGGCTACCACCACGGGCGTGCGGCGGGCTTCGGAGACGCCGGCAAGAGGATCGTCCTGGCCTGCCGGCAGGGGGGCGGCACAGGCTGCGGCCAGGAAGGCGCCTTGAAGGGGCGCACGGCCGGCGGGAAGCGGAAGGGACAGAGACAGGACAAGGAGGGCCAGCAGGGCCAGCGGCTTGGCAGGCATGGGCATGTATCCTTTATAGCATGTCGTTATGGATTATGGTGCAGAACGAGGCGGGAAAGTGCAGGAAAATGCGGGAAGCGGGGCTGGCCTGCGCCTGTCCGGCCAGCACGCGCCAGGCTGGGGCTTGCGGAGAACTGGCCAGCACGTCAGCCAGCCTATCGGCCAGCGCTGGCCAGAGGCCTCCCCTGCATCGACGCCGGCAGCGTCGCGGACAGATCCGCAAGCCTGGCTTCGACCAGCTCCCTCGCCTCAGGGAAGGGCGTCACCGGCAGCGGGTCCGGCGTGCGGGGGCCAAGTCGCTTCTCCATCCAGACCACGCCGTACCAGCGGCCGAACTTGAAGCCGCACTGGGGAAAGGCGCCGATCTGGCGGAAGCCTCTGGCCTCGTGGAAGGGGACGCTTGCGCCTGGAAGATAGGGATCGGGAAGGCAAAGGTCAGCGCAGTCCGCCACGGCAATGCAGGCGTAGACTGAGAGCAGGCCCTGCAGGGCCAGGGCGCCCTCGAGGGTTGCAGAGAGCAACGTGCCCAGACCCTGGCGGGAAAGGCCCTGGCGCAGGTAGAGGGAGGATTCGCAGCACCAGCCGTAGGCGGCCCTGCCGTAGTAGGGACCGGCATAGGCGTAGCCAAGCAGGCTTCCGTCCGCCGCAGACTCGGCGACAAGGTAGGGGTAGCGGGCAAGGGTCCTGGCGATGCGCTCCGCCATCTCAGAGGGCGCTGGCGGAACGTACTCGAAGGTGACGGCCGTCTGCTCGACATAGGGCCGGTAGATGGCGGCAATCCCGCCGGCATCGCCGGGAGAGGCAATGCGCAGGCGGACAGCCTGGGACAGCGCAGCCTCGCCCTTTCCCGCCGCGGCCTGCGCAGTGCCTTGTGCCGCGTCCCGTGCGGCGCCGGACACGCTGGCGCACCCGCCGTCTTCCATGCCGTCTTGCCTGCCGGCTTCCATGCCATACCTCCGTAAGCTTCGTCCGCAACGCAGGGCTTGCGGGCATCCCGCTTCTAGCCCATCGCGCGGGTGCGCTCAAGCGGGAATGCGGGAGCCTGCCTGCAGCCGTCTTGCCAAGCCAGTCTGAAACGAGGCAGGTCTCTCCCCCATGACGTACGCCCCGGCAGCCCCCGGCACCATGCCAGCGACACCATTCCAGGGGCACCATTCCAATGGCACCTTCCCGGCGAACCATCCCTGCCGTCTCCGCCAGCAAGCACGTCAGGCATGCCAGCAGACATGGCAGCCAGCGCCACGCCATGACGCCGCGCTGGCAGCGGAAGATGTCGAGCGTCCGGGCAAAAAGTCTGCAGACTGACAAAAACGGTGACTTTCTGTCGCGTCCATGAAAAAATGTCCAGAATCACGGACAAAACGGGCAGAAAATGTCTCGTTCGCGATACGCCTGCATCGCAGAAGGAACATTCCGCCATCCCTGTCTCTCTGGCCGGCACAGCGCCCCCCGCCCTTG
>JAEEGH010017212.1_pt1 | contig 15441 bp, 7 predicted proteins | sample 9134181 | NCBI WGS metagenome assembly JAEEGH01 (sample SAMN16246544, study PRJNA631951) | gut metagenome | biome: gut microbiome; feature: rumen; material: DP-attached | host: Bos | place: Iran: Karaj | collected 2018-10 | reverse complement strand
CACCCAGAAAACCGTTGGAAAGAAACTGTGTCGTGATATCTTTGGACGCAACCATTTCCTTGGGGAATTTGGTAAATGCTGCATCAATCTGAGCACTTATGATCTCATGAAGTTTGCTCCTAAAGATTCCGGCCTTATCGTTTTTGTATAAGAGGCTGTAGAGTTCTTTGTTTTCTTCCATGTAAGAAAACATTCCGGGGAGAGCATCTTTTTTAAGCTTTATCTGCGGTTCGTTCTTACAATGAATTGTAAGTTCTTCTAAATATTTATCTATACACTTTTCCAATATGTCATATTTATCAACAAAATGAAGGTAAACGGTTCCACGATTGATATCTGCTCTTTCGGATATGTCGCGGATCGTTGTCTTCTCAAATCCTTTTTCCCTGACAAGATCCATAAACGTAGTCATTATCAGCTGCCTTGTTTTTTCTATTCTTCTGTCCATAAACAGTCCTTTCAAATGAACAAATGTATATGATGTGTTGATTAATCAACATAATTCGAATTTTACTCATTGTTTTGGGAATGAGATGTCTTTAAGATGACGATAACAGACACATGTTGATAAATCAACACATATTCATTAAAAGGAGAATGGATGATGAAAATTTTATTTTTCGGAAGGGGAGCTATCGGAACACAGTATGCATGGGCGTTTGAAAAGACGGGGCATACAGTAGTGTTTTATGTCAGGGAGGGGAGAAGCGTGCAGTATGGACCCTATGTTGACCTTAAGATTTCTGACGGAAGAAGAAAGAAGAGAAAAACCGTACAGGAGCGCTTTGATGTAAGTTTCATAGAAGAGATCGATCCGGAAGAAAAGTTTGATCTTATATTCTTCAGCATAAATCCCGAACAGGTTAAAGAAGCTGCCAAATATCTGGCACCGAGAGTCGGTGATTCAACTGTTTTATTTTTTAACAATTTCGGAAATGACCCATATGATGCAATGCTGCCGATTCCAAAAGATCAGATTGTGGTCGGTTTTCCCGGAGCGGGCGGAGGATATGACGGGAACAAACTGTACGGAAATCTGTTTAAAGGAGTTCAGATCGGGATAAAGAAAGAAGTGCCCGATGCACGGGAAAGAATGGTTCTTGACCTGTTTGCATCCTCCGGTTTTAAGATTAGTGAAAAACACGATATACAGAATTTTTTGATCAATCATTATGTGGCTAATGCCGCTATGGAGGCGGAGGTTATAAAGGCAGGAAGCTTTAAGAACGTGGCTGACAGTAAGGAAGCTTTGACGGGAATGTTTGAAAATATAAGGGAGATGATTCCATATCTTAAGGCTAAAAATGTAACGCCCGACCTTTCAGTGAGGTTATTGGCTTTGCTTCCTCCACGCGCCATGGCCGGTCTTCTGAAAATGACTTTATATTCTCCGAAAAGCATGGCCTACGAAGCACTTGCTCATAACGGTTTCAAAGCCGGATACGCGGTGAAGGAAATAGTCGGTGAAGCGGATGAACTGGGGGTAAGTCTTCCGAGACTTAAAGAGTCGCTTGAGCAAACGGAAAAAGAAGAATGAAACCATATAACGAAGTTTATCAAAGCCTGTGTGAAGGTACATAATTTGTTGTAAGTGAAAAAATGATAAGGTATACTTATCGCAAATCGGACAAGATCCGTGAAAGCAATTCGGAGGCTGAATTTATGACAGATCAGATCAGAAAATATGAGTTTGGAACACCTTATGAAACAGGTGCTGTTGTATGTGATATCCCTAAGCTGGTGGGTATACCTGAAAGATTTAAGTATGACATGGATTCTCAGACTTTTATATATGATCTTCATGAGAAGGACATGGTATTCGGACTCGGCGAATCAATTCGCGGTATCAATAAAAGAGGCTGGATCTACGTGAGCAACAATGCAGATGATCCTGCTCATGATGAAAACAAAACCTCACTGTATGCTTCACAAAACTTCCTGATCGTTGATGATGGTTCGGATTGTTTTGGTATCTTTATAGATAATCCCGGAAGTGTGACTTTTGATATCGGATATACTGACATGAATGTCATGAGTATTCATCCCGAATATAATGATACTTCTTTTTATGTTATAGAAGGAAAAACACCGGTTGAGATTGTTCGTGCGTTCAGAGAACTTATAGGCAAGAGTTATATCCCTCCCATGTGGGCTTTCGGATACGGGCAGAGCAGATGGGGATATAAGACTGCGGATGACATCAGAGAAGTTGCAGCGCGTTACAAAGAATTGGGAATCCCTCTTGATATGATCTATATGGATATAGATTATATGCAGGATTTCAAGGTGTTTACCATTAATCCCGAAAGATTCCCCGATTTCCCTGAATTCGTCAAGGAAATGAAGGCGGAAGGCATCCGTCTTGTTCCCAATGTGGATCCCGGTGTAAAGATCGAAGAAGGCTACGATATTTATGAAGAGGGCAAGGAAAAGGGATACTATTGTAAAAAAGAAGACGGAAAAGATCTGGTAGCAGCCGTATGGCCCGGCAAGGTTCACTTCCCTGATTTCCTGAATTCAGATGTCAGAAAATGGTTCGGTGATAATTACAGGGTATTTCTTGATGCCGGATTGGAAGGCTTTTGGAACGATATGAACGAGCCTGCCATCTTCTATTCCGAGGATCATCTTGCCAAAGTGTTCGAACATGTTAAAGAGCTTGAAAAGAAAGAACTTGATATCTGGGGATTCTTTGAATTCAAGGATGTATTGGGATCGATAGATAATAATCCCGAAGATTACAGAAGCTTCTATCATAACCTGGACGGCAGGAAAGTCAGACACGACAAAGTTCATAATCTCTACAGTGTTAATATGACAAGATCTGCATCGGAGGCATTCAAAAGACTTGCTCCCGATAAGAAGATACTTCTATTCTCCAGAGCTTCATATACCGGAATGCACAGATACGGCGGTATATGGACCGGTGATAATATGGCAAGGTGGAGCCACCTTCTCTTAAATATTCAGATGATGCCCGCACTCAGCATGAACGGATTTTTGTTTGCAGGCGCAGATATAGGCGGATTCGGCGGAAATACAACCGAAGACCTGATGATGAGATGGGTGGAGTTTGGAATCTTTACTCCTCTTTTCAGAAATCATTCCGCAATCGGAACAAGGGATCAGGAGTTATACCGCTTTAACAGAAAAGCTGATTTCAAGAATCTGGTAGAGCTCAGATATGCTCTTGTTCCTTACATAAGCAATGCATTTATGAATGCCGCCGAAAATAATGATATGTACATGAAGCCTCTGTGGTTTGATTACAGAGGTGATGACAGGTGCAGGGAAGTTGAGGATCAGCTCCTTGTGGGTGACAGCATCATGATCGCGCCCGTGCATGAGCAGAATGCAACAGGCAGGTATGTATATCTTCCCGAGAATATGAGAATGATCAGATTCAGAAGCTATTCTGACTATGATACCGAAGTTCTTGAAAAAGGAGATCATTTCATCAAAGCAGAGCTTAATGAGGTACTCGTGTTTATCAGATCCGGAAAAGAACTCCCTCTTGCCAAGCCTGCAAGACATGTTGAGGATTTGGATATGAGCGATCTTACTGTTATAAAATATTGATGACCGGATGACAATTGGGACGTAACGGTGTGGACGCTTCATTTTTGTCACCGGGTGACAAAAATGAAGCGTCCTTGCTGTCACAAATTAGGAGTTTATATGAAAGTATTTTTGGTTGAAGATGATGATGCCATCGGAATGGGGCTTAAGTATTCTCTGGAAAAAGAGAGATATTCGGCCTGCCTCTACAAGTCGAAAGCAGATGCCCTTAATGCATGGAAAACAGGTGAATATGATCTGTGTATTCTCGATATCAATCTTCCCGACGGGAACGGATATGATGTATGCAAATTCATCAAAGAAAAAGAAGACGTTCCGGTGATATTTCTGACAGCAAGTGACGCGGAGGTCAATGTGGTAATGGGACTCGAGATGGGAGCAGATGATTATATCTGCAAACCGTTCAGAGTCGGAGAACTGATGGCCAGGGTGAAAACCGTGCTTCGAAGAAGCGGAAGATCGAAGGATCTTTCTGCGACTTCGGACATCAAAATCGAAAATATGATCATCAATACAGCGGAAGCTAAGGTATATATTACCGATAAGGAGAGCGGAAAAGAAAGACACATAGAACTTACCGCACTTGAATACAGATTGCTTCTTGATTTTGTCGGAAACAGAGGAATAGTTATGTCCAGAAATAAACTTCTGGAGGATATGTGGGATGTAAGCGGAGAGTTTGTTAACGACAATACGCTTACCGTATACATCAAAAGACTCAGGGATAAGATAGAGGAAGATCCCGCAGATCCGAAGATCATCAAAACGGTTCGCGGAATGGGATATATGATCGAGAAATAAAGGTTTGATATGATCAGGAATAACGGTTTTTTAAAGATGATAATTATCGCCTGTATTGTAACCGCATTATCTGCTACAGCAGTTTTTTTCTTATGCGGACCTGTGGCAGGCTGCATAGTGCTTTTGGCCGGGATAATATTATGCACTGTTTTCGCATTGTATACGGTAAAAAGATACAGGGATATAGACGACCTTAATACATATCTGTCCAAGGTTCTCTCGGGTAATGATGTTCCGGATATAACGGATCAGGAAGAGGGAGAGCTTTCTATTCTAAAGACCAATATCTATAAAGCGACCACCACATTAAAATTTCAAAAAGAACTTCTTGCGAATGATAAGAAGATGCTTGCGGATGCTATTGCGGATATTTCGCATCAATTAAAAACGCCTCTCACTTCCATGATGGTGATGAACGATATTTTGCTGAATGAGGATGATGAAGCAAAGAGAGAAGAGTTTCTTAAAACACAGTCTAGTCAGCTTGGAAGAATGAACTGGCTTATTCAGACTTTACTAAAACTGTCCAAGCTGGATGCCGGGACTGCACTTATCAAGAAAGACGAAATAAAAAGTTCCGTTCTTGTATCCGATGCTTTGAAGGCATTTGAGATACAGATGGAACTCAGGAACATAGAAAAAAACGTATCGGGACCGGATATTTCAATCTCGTGCGATAAAAACTGGACTCTGGAAGCAATCCAGAACATAATAAAAAATTGCATTGAGCATATGGATGAAGGCGGCAGGCTTGGGATCGAAACATCCGAGACGAATCTCTATACCCAGATCACCATATCCGATACCGGATGCGGAATAGATGAGGCTGATCTTCCCCATATCTTTGAAAGATTCTATAAGGGCAAGAACGCGTCCAAGGACAGTGTCGGTATCGGACTTGCACTTGCCAAGACCATCATGACTTCCCAGCGCGGTGACATACTTGTGGAGAGTGATCCCAAGGGAAGTACATTCAATCTGAGATTTTATAAGACAATAATCTGACCGATTAAAACAAATCCCTAATATTACAAAATTGTAATAATAATAGTCACCGTATTGTAATGTGATATTGTTAACCTGTTCTCAGGCAGTAAGATACTGCGCGTTTGAGAAAGGAGTTTTTGGAATGAAAATACTTGAGATTAAAAACCTTTGTAAGGTCTATGGAAAAGACGAGATAAAGGTTGATGCTCTTGATAATGTTTCTTTTGAAGTGGAACAGGGAGAGTTTGTTGCCATAGTGGGTCCTTCGGGCTCCGGTAAATCGACCCTGCTTCATATTCTGGGAGGTGTGGATGTACCTACCTCCGGTGTGGTCAATATCGCAGGCACCGATATAAGTAAGCTGGATGAAACCAAACTTGCAATCTTCAGAAGAAGACAGATCGGCCTTATCTATCAGTTTTATAATCTGATCCCGATCCTTAATGTCGAAGAGAATATGACACTTCCGCTTCTTCTGGACGGTAAGAAGCCGGATAAAAAGCTCTTGAAGGACCTTCTTGAAAAACTCGGACTTAAGGAAAGGTTAAAGCATCTCCCCAATCAGCTGTCCGGAGGACAGCAGCAGAGAGTATCCATAGGAAGGGCACTTATGAATAATCCTGCACTTCTTCTTGCGGATGAACCTACCGGAAATCTTGACAGTGAAAACAGTAAGGAGATAGTTTCGCTTCTCAGGAAATTTAACAAAGAGAACAATCAGACCGTTATCATCATAACCCATGATGAAAAGATCGCTCTTTCCGCGGACCGCATCATCACGATCGAGGACGGAAGGATCACTAAAGACTCAGGCAGAGTGGAGGTGAGTGCGGTATGAACATAATGGCCAAGCTTACCCTGAGGCATCTACGGGGAAATATGAAACGAACGGTGGTAACGATCCTCGGTATCGTTATGGCAACATCTTTGATATCTGCCATCTGTCTCGGAGCGTTTTCCGCATTTAAATTTTTCGGTAAAGTAGAGTTGGATCTGAGCGGATATTTTCATACGGTATGCTACAAAATTACCGAAGAGCAATATCATTCTTTAAAAGATGACCCTCGCATCGAATCTGTGGGAATTATGGACTCTGATCCTACGATAAGTGCTGTCAGGCTTTGCACTGACGGCGAAGAAAGATTCAGGATAGGAAATGTTGTACACGGAGATGCAGATTATATAAATGCTAAAGTGACTTGTGAATACGAAGGTACTCTTCCCGTATCGTCTTCCGAAGTTGCGGTGGAGCAGGAGTTTTTGGATGATAACGGGTTGAACCTGTCCGTGGGGGATACCATTACCTTTGAAGAGGGAAACAGATACTCTTATGATATTGATGGCAAGATAATATATTGGGCCGGTAATTATCGCTCAGAAGAGTCTTTTGAAACTATTGATACCGTAACCTGTACCGTTACCGCAATCACGCATGGTAATTATCCTACCAGGGGATATGATGTTTTGCGCGGTCTTGATGAGGATTACTTTCCCGAGCTGGATAATACACAGGTTGCGTTTACTCTTAAAAAATGTGACCATACGGCAAATGCCCAGGTTGATGACATTGTAAGTTCATATGGTATTGAACATTATTCTAAGAACCGAGAATACTTTATAACTTGTTTTTCTTTTGGAAGAGGAATGGGAGGATTCGGAGCTTTCTTTTCCATGATGCTGATAGGTCTTGGCATAGTGGTTGCTACCTCAGTGGTGCTGATAGTTAATTCCTTTGGAATGTCTCTTGCGGAGAGAATGAGATATCTGGGAATGCTTGCCAGCGTCGGGGCTACGGGAAAACAGAAAAGGTTCTCGGTTTATTTTGAGGGATTTACCCTTGGGATCATCGGAATTCCTTTAGGAATACTCGCAGGCATTATCGGAAGCAAGATAACACTTCTGGTACTGGGTTCCAAAATATTGGCATCAGGAATGGTTAATGAGGGAGCGAATTTGAAGGGAGGCATTCCGCTTTACCATTCACCCATGGTTTATTTGGCGGTGATCGCTATTTCCGGCTTTACCATCCTGATATCACTTCTTGCGCCTGCTGTAAGGGCATCAAGGGTAATGCCCATAGATGCGCTGAGAGAGACAAATACAGTGAAATTTAAAGCGAGAAGTCTCAGGACAAATCCTCTTGTTCGTAAGATTCTCGGATATGAGGGAGAACTTGCGCTTAAGAACATCAAAAGAAACGGAATAAAATCCAAGGTTATTACTTTTTCCATAACCGTATCGGTCATCCTGTTTCTTTCCATAGACTATTTCTGTGAAAGTGTTGAGAAGGTAAACAAATATGATTATGACTCACCTTATCAGGTAAGTGCCTCCTGCTATTACGATCAACAGGATATGCTGGCAGAAGATCTGGCCGGGATCGAAGGCGTTAAAGATATATATATGTGTGATTTCATATCTTACAAATTCAAAGCCAGGGTCAGACCTGACGGAAAAGTCGAAGAGACTGTACTTGCCAATGCGTCCATAACGGATCCTTCGTTCAGAACCGATGATTACAAGAGTCTTGACATAAGTGCCATGGCAGTTCTGGTGATCAGTGACGATGATTTCAGAGAGCTTCTGTCCAAAAACGGATTGTCGGAAGACAAATATTTCGGTGATGTCTTAAGAGGAGTTCTGATCAATTCCTATTTCCATAATCTGGGTGATAAACCTGTATTTAATGAGAGCGTCATCGGACAGTCTCTTTTCTACGACGAGCCTATGGGAAATCCCCCTGCGGTGGAAGTCGGAGATCTTATCCCCTATGAGGGCGGAAGCTACGTTTATGAGGTTGTTCCCAAAGAGAGCATAGTAATTGTTGTGCCGGAATCTATAGTAATAAGGAGCACTTTAGAGGTGTTTCCGGATGTCAGGCCTATAGTGTCGTTCGGCATCGAGACGGATGATGCAGATGCAGTGGAAGCTGCCATAGAAAAATTGTTTTCCGAAGGAAAGTATGAGTACTATAGCTGTTCGAATCTTACCCAGTCTCTTATGATCATGAATACGATCACTTTGATACTAAAGGTCAGCATGTACGGATTCACCACACTGCTTACTCTCATTGCCGTAGCCAATATAGTAAATACCATCTCAACGGGGATTCTCCTCAGGAGAAAAGAATTCGCGATGTACAGGTCCGTGGGAATGGACGAGCGCGGATTCAGGAAGATGATAAGACTTGAGACATTTTTGTACGGAATTAAGGCTATCCTGTTCGGAATCCCGGTCTCGATACTCCTCAGCTACCTGATGTATGCACGAATGGAAGAGCATCTGTTTGCTTTTGTTCCAAATTACCCTATGTATCCCATCGTTATCGTAGCGGTTTTCGGAGTAATCGGATTAAGCATGCTGATGAGCATGAATAAGGTCAAAAATGACACGATCATAGATGTTTTAAAAGAAGATATATGTTAATTTTCAAGCCCCGGGCTCTTTTGCCCGGGGCTTATTGTCAAAATACGGCCTTTTTGCCGAAAATACACCGTTTTGTCACAATGAAGATATTTATAGAATGTGTTATAATATTTTGTAGTGTGCATTGATCGGTTTTTGAGGCGGGAAGCTGGGAATGTGTACCATAGATTCGAAATTCAATATTGCTTTTTGTGTTATGCCGAATAGACAGATATCAAAGTATGTCCGGGGCGGATTTTTGCTGTTTTAGCAGAAAATACGCCCGGGCATTTTTTGTATGTACGGAGGAATGATGAAGATCAATAAGCTGAGAATCGAAAAAAACAGCATTTATAGATTTGTGGCGGTCGTTGGCGGAATAATGGTCAACGTGCTTCTGGCGTATCTGACTGATATGTCGGGTATACCGCTGTATCTGGATTGCATCGGAAGCATATTTGTTGCAGCACTCGGTGGGATGCTGCCCGGACTGATAACGGCTGTCCTGACTAATGTTTTATGTTCGCTGTTCAACAGTTTTTCCGTATACTATACGGTTATCGGCGTTATCATCGCCGTGGGCACATCACATTTTATAAAACATGAATTTCACAAGAAGAAGGCAAACTTTATCTGGCTTATACTGTCCATAGCCGGTGTTTCCGGCGTTCTCGGCACCATTTTTCAGTGGCTTCTTCTGGGCGGCCCTCAGTTCAGGGACGTGGCAAACGCAGCCTCTACTCTTTCGGGCGGAGAAGGGGTTTCTTATTTCCTGTTTTCCATGATCATAAATATCGGTCTTAATCTGGTCGACAAAGCCGTTTCCGTTGCTCTTGCGATGCTGGTATTGTGGTTTATTCCGGAGGAAATAAAAATAGAGATTGCTGACAGCAAGTGGAGACAGAAGCCGCTTTCTAAAGCCGAGTGCAAAGATATCCGTGGCCGTATGCAGAAAGATGAGTCTTCTCTTAGAATAAGACTGACCTATATGCTCCTTCTTACGGCATTCTCACTTACGATAGGCCTCAGCATAATAAACATATCCCAGTATTTCAACGATAAGAAAGAAGACTATAAGGAAAATGCAATAAATGCCGCGGAATTTGCTGCATCCGTGGTTGATCCCGAGAAGGTGGATTCCTTCCTGACGGGCGGAGTGAATACCCCCGGTTATTACAATACCAAAGAAGAGTTTACCAGGATCAGGGACAGCATTCCCGGAGTTAAATACCTGTATCTTATCAAGATCAGGCAGGAGGGCTGTGTATTCATAATCGATCTGGATGCGGGAGATGATCCTGCATATGAAAACGGTGAACTGGTTGAATTCGAAGATGCCTTTATTCCTTATCTGCCTCAGCTTTTTGCGGGTGAAGCTATTGACCCCATCGAGTCAAACGACAGGTTCGGATGGGTTATTTCGTCCTATTGCCCCGTTAGAAATTCTGATGGCGTAACGGTGGGATATGTGGGGGCCGACGCCTCATTATCATATGCTTCCGAATATGTCGGAAAATATGCGCTTAAAACAATTCTCGTTTTCTCGGGATTTTTCTCACTTATACTCGGCTACGGTCTGTGGGTGTCCGAATATCATATGATCTATCCCATAGGAAGCATGGCTAAGGCAATCAGCGATTTTACGATCGGTGAATCCGATCAGAAAGCGCTCGATGAAAAGGTCAGAAAGCTCAGATCGCTTGATATACAAACGAACAATGAAATAGAGAAGCTGTACAACTCGCTTTGTAAGATGGCATCCGAAACAACGGAACAGATGCGAAGCGTAAGGTATCTTGCCGAAAGTTCGGACAGAATGCAAAACGGCCTGATAATCACCATGGCGGATCTTGTAGAAAACAGGGATTCCGATACGGGTGCCCATATCGCCAAAACAGCAGAATATGTCAAGATCATTTCGGAGTCTCTCAAAAAGAAGGGATACTATTCCGAAAAACTCACACCCAAATTCATGTCGGATATTGTTAAGTCCGCGCCTCTTCATGACGTGGGCAAGATCAGTATATCCGATAATGTTTTGAACAAGCCCGGTAAACTCACCGATGAAGAGTATGAGATCATGAAGACTCATACCATATACGGCAAGGAGATTATCGAAAAAGTTATCAATACGGTAAACGGAGAAAACTACCTCAAGGAAGCAAGGAATATGGCTGCATACCATCATGAACGCTGGGATGGTAAGGGATACCCCGAGAAACTTCATGGTCAGGTAATTCCGCTTGCCGCCAGGATCATGGCTGTTGCAGATGTATTTGATGCGCTTACTTCACCCAGAGTATATAAGCCGGCTTTTTCCATAGAAAAAGCTCTTGAGATAATAAACGACGGTTCCGGCAAGATGTTTGATCCTAAAGTAGTTGAAGCATTTATGGATGCAATGCCCGAGATCAAGGTTGTACTTAAGAAGTACCAGGAAAGTTAACGGAGGAAATCGTTAATGATCGGATTCAACAGAAAAAAAGGAAGACGTTTTGCAGCCGCGATCGCGGGTGTGTTTATGTCTTCGGTAAGATTCACAGCACCTGTATTTGCCGCAAATATACATTCGCCGGAGACACTGTCCGAAGAAATGACGGAAAGCCGGATAGGCGGAGGTTATTCCGCTTCCGGACAACTTGACGGTGCAGGATATACTGCGAAGTTATATGATGCGACAAACGGTCTTCCTACCTCTGATGCCAATTGTATTCTTGGTACAAGGGACGGCTATGTATGGATCGGCGGATACAGCGGGATCATCAGATATGACGGATTGAATTTTGAAAGGCTGGATTCATCCGAGGGCCTTACAAGCGGAAGATCCATATTCGAAGATTCAAAGGGCAGAGTATGGATCGGTACAAATGACAATGGCGTCGTTTTAGTAGAACGCAATATCCGTACTCATTACACATATAAAGACGGTTTGCCTTCTTCGTCGATAAGAAGTTTCGCTGAGGATACTGCCGGAAATATTTATATCGGAACAACGGCAGGATTGGCCTATATAGACAGAAACGGAATATTAAGAATTGTTGATGATGAAAGGATCAATAACGAGATCATCTCAACACTTACCTCGACTCCTGACGGATATGTATGTGGTGTGACCAAAAACGGCAGCATCTTTATGCTTGGCTCCGAAGAGATTGAACATTTCTACAGAAGTGATGACATCGGAGATGAATCTATAACGACGATCTTTGCCGATCCCCGCAACGAAGGATATGTTTATTTCGGAACCGAAGAAGGGACCGTTTATTACGGTATGTTCGGAGACCTTACGGGAAGGATGAAAAAAACCAATGTTTCGTTCGGTAAGGGTATAGTCAGTATTTCTTATGCATGTGAACGCATATGGGTTGCGACAAATTCCACCGTTGGATATCTGGACATTGATCAAAGATTTCATGAGCTTAGAAATATACCGATGCATAATGCCATAGAGATGATAACGTCGGATTATCAGGGCAATCTCTGGCTTGCTTCTTCAAGACAGGGAGTAATGAAGGTTGTAACCAATAATTTTATCGATCTCTATGAACTGTCCGGACTTGAAGAAGAAGTGGTTAACACTACTTGCTATTATAAGAATAATCTTTATATAGGAACCGATTCCGGACTTCATATCATCAATCCCTATTATCAGCAGATCAAGAAAAATATATCGGAATATTTCGGAACGGCCAGGATCAGATGCATTCTGGAGGGAACGGATGATGATCTGTGGATATGCACATATTCGGCTGGAATGGGTATTGTTCATATGGATTCCTCCGGAAAATTGACTACGATCACCGAAGAAGACGGACTTCCGGATAATTCGGTAAGATGTGCTGCCATCGCGGATGACGGTTCTGTTTTGGTAGGAACTAACGGTGGACTGGCGGTGATCAAAAACGAAAAGGTAATTAAAACCGTCACTTCGGATGATGGTGTGGAAAATACCATTTTCCTTACCGTTGAATCGGATTCTGACGGAAATCTTTATGTCGGAACCGACGGTGACGGTGTATATGTGATCAATGGCTCCGAAATAAAGCACATCGGAAGAGATGACGGATTATCGAGTGATGTCATCTTAAGGATCAGGCGAGACGAAGCAAGAGGGGTGATCTGGATTATCACATCCAATTCGATCCAGTATTTATGGAATGATTCGCTTCATACGGTTACATCATTTCCGTACAATAATAATTTCGATATGTTCTTTGATAAACACAGTGATATCTGGGTGCTTTCTTCGTACGGTATCTTTTCTGTCAAAGCCAGTGACATGATCAATGATACGATCACCGATTACAAGCTTTATACGACCGCAAACGGTCTTACCAGTGTCCCCACCAGTAACTCATTCAGCTGTATGGATGAATTCGGTAATCTCTATATTTCCGGAAGAACGGGAGTTAACAAAGTAAATATTAATCATTTCTTTGAATCCGTATCATATCTGAGAATGGGAGTTCGCTCTATTTTCGTAGGAGAAGAGGAAATCATACCGGATGCGGAGGGTGTTTATACGATTCCTTCGACAAATGCACGTATCACTATTGTGCCGGCGGTGCTTGACTATACAATGACCAATCCTATGATCAGGGTATATCTGGAAGGTACAGAAGATTCCGGTATAACGGTGCCCAGAAGCGGACTGTCGTCTCTGGAATATACGGGACTTAAGTATGGTAATTACACACTGCATATACAGGTACTCGACGGGGTTACCGGTAATGCGATCGAAGAAACAACATACTCGATAGTTAAGCAACCGAGATTGTCTGAACTTCTCGGTATGAGAATTCTGCTCATTGCAGTGGTCGGTCTGATATGCGGACTAATTGTCTGGAGGATCATGTCGGGAACCGTTATCAGAAGACAGTACAAAGAGATCCAGATCGCACGTGATGAAGCGGAGCGTGCTAATTCCGCCAAGTCCAGATTCCTGGCAAATATGTCACATGAGATCCGCACACCCATTAATACAATCATGGGTATGGATGAGATGATACTCAGAGAAGATCCGGCGGATGTTCCCAAGCCATACTTTTTGTCGGTCATCAACTATGCTCTGGATATAAGAGATGCATCCGAATCACTTCTCGGATTGGTCAACGATCTGCTCGATATGTCGAAGATCGAGTCGGGCAAGATGAATATAATCGAAAAAAGATACGATACATTTGAAATGCTCAGATCCCTTGTCAAGATGACCAGGATCAGGAGTAACGAAAAAGATCTGACATTTGATTATGATATTGACGAAGATCTTCCCGCTCACATGTATGGTGATGAGCCTAAGGTAAAACAGATCCTTATGAACCTGCTGACAAATGCGGTTAAGTACACGGATCTTGGAGGTCTTACACTCAGTGTATCCATACTGTCCAAGGAAGAAAAAGAAGTAAAGATCTCATTTTCTGTTAAGGATACCGGTATAGGTATCAAACCGGAAGACATGGGTAAGCTTTTCAATGCGTACGAAAGATTTGATGAAGAGAAGAACAGTGGAATTCAGGGAACCGGTCTGGGACTTGATATTTCCAAGAGATTTGCTGAGCTGATGGGCGGTACTCTTGAATGCTCAAGTGTCTACGGTGAAGGATCAGAGTTTACGTTTGTATGTACGCAAAAGTTCGATGAAGAAGATGTGCTTGGAGTGTTTGACGAACATGCGGGAGAAGAATCCGGCAAGCCTTATGTTCCTCAGTTCATAGCTCCTGATGCGAATATACTTGTTGTCGATGATAATCCTATGAATCTTACGGTCATCAAGGGACTTCTGAAAGCAACAAGAGTATTTGTAACTACGGCTACGAGCGGTGAGGAAGCTCTTGATAAAGTCAGAGTGGATGAATTCAATGTAGTACTCCTCGATCATATGATGCCGGGAATGGACGGAATAGAAACACTCGAGAAGATCAGAGAGATAAAACCCGATCTTCCCGTTTATGCACTTACCGCAAATGCCATGTCCGGCGGATCCGAATTTTACGTATCAAAGGGCTTTAACGGATACCTTGCCAAGCCCATAGACAGCCGCGAACTTGAAAAGGCGATAATGAGGCATCTTCCGGAAGAGATCATGATGAAACCGGGAGAAGAAGATGCGGTAAAAGATCTTACTCAGATTCCCGATGACCTTAAGTGGCTGAAAGATGTCGAAGGCATAAATCTTGAGGACGGAATCAAAGCATCCGGAGGAATAACTCAGTACATAACGGCGATCCATATGTTCCGCGATACGATCGATGCGACCTCCAAAGTTATAGAGGATGCATTTAATGACAAAGACATCAAAATGTTTACCGTCAAAGTTCATGCTCTGAAGACTTCAGCCAGAATTGTGGGAGCAGGGGAATTGTCCGCTCTGTGTGAAAGATTGGAAGAGGCAGGCAACAAGAACGATGAAAAGTTCATAGATGAAAACACATCTAAGATGCTTGAACTCCACAGAGCGTTTTTGACTAAGTTATCCAAACTTGATGAAGGAAAGAAAGAGGAAAAACCTGCGGTAAATCCTGATGAACTTAAGGATGCGTATAAAGCACTCAGAGAAGTGGTTCCGGAAATGGACTATGATTCGGCAGAGATGATAATCGAACAGGTACTTTCGTATAAGCTTCCGGAAAAGGACGAAGAAGCATTCGGAAAACTTAAGACTTATCTGAA
>JAEEGH010017207.1_pt1 | contig 15445 bp, 19 predicted proteins | sample 9134181 | NCBI WGS metagenome assembly JAEEGH01 (sample SAMN16246544, study PRJNA631951) | gut metagenome | biome: gut microbiome; feature: rumen; material: DP-attached | host: Bos | place: Iran: Karaj | collected 2018-10 | reverse complement strand
GGCGATATGGAATTTGCCGTCGCGGAGGAAACTCATATAAATAATGCCTTTGTTCTTTTTCTCCAAACTCAGGATGTACTCCATCATATGCGGCGTAAGGACGTAGAACGCTTCCTCGGGATCGTCTGCCGTGACGACGAATTTTTCGTTGAACTGTTCGTTCTCCATCCGGATGCGCTGCCTTTTGACGCTGTCCGGCATGCTTTTCGTGATCTGCGACACATGCACTTCTCCCGACAGGGCCTTGCCGAAATCGCACATGAGCCACTGTCCATCGAAAACGCGCTCGTCTGTTTCCTCGTCGTCGCCTGTCGAAACTCTGCGGGTCAGATCGATATCGCTCATCTTCAGCAGGAGGCCCTTGTATTCGCCGTTGATGAAGTCGCTTCCCGAGATCTTGTCATAGGGCTGCGGAAGGACCATGTGGGAGGATACGATGATCTCGTCGGAAAGACGGTAGGGCGCCGCATAGATGGCGTTGTCGAGCACTTCGTTCACGATGCCGTTCACGATATCGCCGCTGATCGTATTTTTGATCTTGATCTCGCTTCGCATCATGAGCAGTACGCCGATGATGACAGGGATGAGCATCAATACGCCGAACAGGTACTTGCCAAGGAACAGCAATACGATCATAACGATGATGCAGACGATGGAAAAGGCCATCGCCGCTCTCGATTTGCTGCGGTTGCTTTTCAGCGAAGATGAGATCTCGGAACTTGTCCTGTTGGTTTGCGTATCCATGGCGAACCTCCTCGTATCAGACTGTCATGGAAACAGAGTCGTGCTGTTCTTCGTCCGCGGAGAAAAAGGCTTTGGGCTGACGGCCGCCTGCCAGCAGAGAGGCCGGAAAGACCGCGATCGCGGTGTTATACGCGGTCACGTTCGTATTATAGAGGCGCCTGGATGCCTGCAGGTGTTCTTCCGCGTCGCGGATGCCGCTCATCAGCTTCATGCAGACGTCGCTGGCGCGCAGTTCCGGATAGCCTTCCACGACGGCGAACAGACGGTCCTGGAAGCCGTCGATCTGTACTTTTGCCTCGTTCAGTTCTTCTACGCTCATGCCTTTGCGCAGCTGGACGATCTGGGTAAAGATCTCTTTTTCGTGCGCCATATATCCCTTCGTGACCTGGAGCAGGTTCGTCAGAAGATCGTAGCGCTTCGCAAGAGCTACTTCGATGCCGGAAAGCCCTTCCTCGACGCGGATCTCTTTCGCGACGAAATCGTTCCTCGTCCGGATGCACCAGCCGGCGGCCAGCAGGATGAGGAGAAGGGGGCATATGAGGATCAGGGTGTCTTTCATAAGCGTGTGTTCCTTTACTCGTTATTCTCTAAAAGTATTATAACTTAATAAATAGGGAGTAAAACAAATTTCTGTTTTTGCGTTGCTGTCAAGAAAAATGCTTGACAGCCTTTACGCCACGTGTTAGTATACTCCGGTATGAAGAGCAGTCTGGACAATTTATACGAGATGAGCCTGCTGGCAGACTTCTACGGCGCGCTTCTTTCTCAACGGCAGCAGGACGTTCTGCGTCTGTATCACGAAGAGAACTGCAGCCTGCAGGAGATCGCGGAAGAACTGGGGATCTCCCGCCAGGGCGTGCACGAAGCGCTCAAAAAAGCCGAGAAGTCGCTGCGCGATTACGAAGCGAAACTCGGACTCGTCGTAAGATTCCAGTCGCAGGAGCAGGTGCTGCACAGCGCCCGGGAATCCGTAAACGCTCTGCTGGCGGACTGCGGCGATCCCAAGGTCCGGCAGGGGCTGCTCGCGCTGAAGAACGATATCGATTCCATCGAGGAACAGGTATAAATATGGCTTTTGAAAGTCTTTCGGAAAAACTGAGCGGCGTCTTTAAGAAACTGCGCGGCAAAGGCGTTCTCACGGAGCAGGACATCAACGATGCGATGCGGGAAGTCAAGCTGGCGCTGCTCGAAGCGGACGTCAACTATAAGGTCGTCAAGGAATTCGTCGCCGACGTCAAGGAAAAGGCGCTGGGCGAAGAAGTCCTGAAGAGCCTGACCCCGGCCCAGCAGGTCGTGAAGATCGTCAACGACGAACTGATCGCGCTTATGGGAGGCGGCAGCAGCAAGCTGACGTATTCTCCCAGCGGATTCACTACGATCCTGATGGTAGGTCTGCAGGGCACAGGTAAGACCACGACCTGCGCGAAGCTTGCTTCTTACCTGAAAAAGCAGGGCAAGCACCCGATGCTGGCCGCCTGCGACGTGCAGAGACCGGCCGCCATCGACCAGCTGGAAGTCGTCGGCGGACAGGTGGACGTTCCCGTGTTCTGCGACCGTACGAGCAAAGACCCGGCTGACATCGCGCTGCGCGCGAAGAAAGAGGCGGAACGCAAAGGTCTGGATATGCTCATCGTCGATACGGCAGGCCGCCTGCACGTAGACGAAGCGCTCATGGAAGAGCTCAAAGAGGTCAAAAAGGCGGTCAAACCGCACGAGATCCTGCTCGTCGTCGACGCTATGACCGGCCAGGACGCCGTGACCGCTGCGGAAGCTTTCCACGAAGCCATGGGCATCGACGGCATCATCATGACGAAACTGGACGGCGACACCAGAGGCGGCGCCGCTCTCTCCGTCAAGAAGGTCACCGGCAGACCCATCAAGTTCATCGGTATGGGCGAAAAGCTCGACGCGCTCGAACCGTTCTATCCGGACCGCATGGCCAGCCGCATCCTCGGCATGGGCGACATGCTGTCCCTGATCGAAAAGGCGCAGGAAGCCGTGGACGAGGAAAAGGCCGCGGAGCTGGAAAAACGCCTGGCGAAGAACCAGTTCACGCTGGAGGACTTCCTGGATCAGATCGGGCAGATCAAGGGCATGGGCGGCCTGGGCAAGGTGCTGAACATGCTGCCCGGCGTGCAGGGCAAGGTGTCCGACGACGATATGGACGCCGGAGAGAAGGAATTCCGCACCATGGAAGCCATCATCCAGTCCATGACCCCGGAAGAACGCAAAAAGCCCGAACTGCTGAACGCGTCCCGCAGAAAGCGCATCGCGGCCGGCAGCGGGGTCACCGTGTCGAAGGTCAACCAGCTCATCAAGAAATACGAAGACACGAAAAAGCTGATGAAACAGCTGAACAACGGTAAATTAGGCAAGAGATTCGGAAGAAGATTTCCCGGATTTTAAAGCATAAATCAGTCAATCGATCAGTAACTATAATTTTGGAGGTAACAAATGGTCAAGATCAGATTAAGAAGAATGGGTGCTCACAAGAAGCCTTTCTACAGAGTCGTCGTCGCGGATCAGAGAACGGCGAGAGACGGTAAGTCCATCGAAGAGATCGGTACGTACGATCCTCTGAAGAACCCCGCAGAGATCAACATCGACGCGGAAGCCGCTAAGAAGTGGCTGGCCAATGGCGCCGTTCCCACCGACACCTGCCGCGCGCTGCTGAAGAAGGCCGGCATCCTCGAATAATCGGGGGCCCGGTATGGTAAGTCTGGTAGAAACGATCGCAAGATCCCTCGTGGACAGCCCGGATGAGGTCATGGTCCGCGAGATCCCGGGCAACGATCCGGGGGTGACTGTGGTCGAACTGAAGGTGGCCGCTTCCGATATGGGGAAGATCATCGGCAAGCAGGGACGCATCGTCAAAGCCCTGCGCACCGTCGTCAAGGCAGCCGCAGTCAAACAGAACAAGAAAGTCGTCGTGGAGATCGTCTCGTAGGAGATCTCCCGGAGAAAAGGCGGGGAAGACCCGTCTTTTTCTTTGCCGCAGCTCCCACGGTAAAGCCCTGATATGATAAAATATTTAATTAGAAAACTGTCAGGAGAGAATATGGATATCATCAAATTAGGAAAGATCACGGCGCCGCAGGGCATCAAAGGGGAAGTCCGGGTCTATCCGTATACGGATAAGCCGACCCGCTTTTCCGAGATCGAAGCGGTGCTGCTCAACGGGCGCCGCTGCCGCATCGAAAAAGCGCGTTATATGAAGAATATGGCGATCCTGAAACTCGAAGGGATCGACGACCGCAACGCAGCCGAAACAATGCGCAACCGCGAACTGCTGCTGCCGCGGGAAGAACTTTGGAAACAGCCGGAAGACACGTATTTCGTGGACGATCTTGTGGGCTGCGCGGTCGTTTCCGAAGACGGCGCGCCTGTCGGCACGCTGAAGACCATTCACAGCCGTCCCGCGCAGGATCTCTATGAGATCGAAAGAGCAGACGGTTCTGCGTTCCTGCTGCCGGCGGTAAAAGAGTTTATCAAAGACGTTAAAACAGACGAGAAAATAATAGTGATCCACTTAATTGAGGGACTGCTTTAATCATGAAAGTAACGATACTCACACAATTCCCCGACATGTTCGGCCCGGTCACGAGCAGCATCCTCGGCAGAGCCGCGGAGAAAGGCCTGCTCGAGATCTCCGTCGTCAACATCCGGGACTATACCCTGGATAAACACCGGAAGACCGACGATACGCCGTTCGGCGGCGGAGCCGGCATGGTCATGACCCCGCAGCCCGCCTTCGACGCGCTGCGCGCCTGCGGCGCGGAGGGCAGACGCATTCTTTACATGTCGCCGCGCGGTCCCATCCTGGACCAGAAACTGGCGGAGGATCTGGCACAGGAACAGGAGTTTTTCATTCTGTGCGGTCACTACGAAGGCGTGGACGAGCGCATCCTGCAGGCCTGGAACATGGAGGAAGTCTCCATCGGCGACTATATCCTGACCGGCGGGGAACTGGCAGCGATGGTGCTCGTGGACTGCGTATCCCGGCTGATCCCGGGCGTGCTGGGCAGCGGGGATTCTCTTTCCGAAGAATCCATCTACAGCGGCCTGCTGGAATATCCGCAGTACACAAAGCCCCGCAGCTACGACGGCATGGACGTGCCGGAGGTGCTGTTCAACGGGAATCATAAACTCATCCACCTGTGGCAGTACGAACAGTCCCTGCGTCTGACGGCGCAGCGCCGGCCGGACCTGCTGCAGCGCTATCTGGACAGCAAACCGGACCTGACGAAAGACGAAAAAAAGATCCTGGAAAGGGTGCTGCAGGAAACACAAAGTATTGAATAGAAGCACGAATAATGCTACAATATTTTGTATGAATAGAAGGGGAAAGAGGACAGCCGGCATCATCGTCGCCATCGTTTTTCTGATCGCTGTCGCCGTGCTGTATAGTTATATCTATATCGTTCCGACGGTAACCGGGGCGCTTACGCCGACCGCCATCGCGCAGTACGGGGAGATGCAGACGCTCAACCCGGCGCGCTGCATCGTTTTCCGAACCGAAAAGGTGGTGGAAGCGGAGCAGAGCGGCAATACCGGCTATTACGTGGACGAAGGGCAGAAGACCCGTCTGGGGGTCAAGATCGCGGACGTCTATCCGTCCGACGGATCCGCGAAGGGTTACTTCATGGAGACGACCGGCATCGTCAGCTACTGGTGGGACGGCTTGGAATCGTCGTTCTCCCCGGACATGCCCGAGACGATCACCCTCGATTCTTTCCCGTCGCAGGAAGAAGGAGCGGAGCCTCCTGCCGAGCCGGAATCGATCCGCACCGCATCCAAGCAGGAGGGCGATCCGCTGTACAAGATCATCACCGGCGACGTCTGGTATATGGCTCTGTGCATCGATTCCCAGTACATGGACCGCTATTCCATGGGCGCGCGGATCGACGTGCAGTTCGACCAGGGAACGGTGGACGCGAACATCACCCGCATGACGCAGTACGAAGACTGCTGGGTGGTCATAGCCGAAACGAACCGGTATTATAAAGACGCCGCGAAGCTGCGCTACTGCGACGTCACGATCATCACGGAAGACAACAACGGTCTCATCATCCCGACGTCCGCGCGTGCCATGCAGGAGCAGGAAGACGGCACGATGCTCGAAGGCGTCTACGTCAAAACGATACGCGACGATTACGTGTTCCGTCGCATCCAGGTGCTGGCGGAAGACGAGGAGAGCGGCGAAACGCTCATCACACCGGACAGCTTCTACGAGAAGGACGAGAACGGGGAGAGCGTGCTGGTCGCCACCGTAGACGTGTACGACGAAGTGCTGCGGGACGCAGGCGGTCTGAGCGACGTCACCGTGACAGACGAAGAGGAACCGGAAGAGGAAGAGATCGTCTTCGAATGGGAAAAGACGAAGGAAGAGCCTGCTCCGGAAGCGCCGGCAGAGCAGCCGGAAGAACCCGAACAGACTGTGGAACCTGAAGAAGGTGAATAACACATGAGCATCACACAGAACATCGAAGAGATCCGGGGACGCATGGCGCAGGCGGCCGTCCGCAGCGGCAGAAAGCCGGAGGACGTGCTGCTGATCGCGGTCACGAAACTGCACGAACCGGACGAGATCGAAGAAGCGATCGCTGCCGGGGTCACGGATATCGCGGAGAACAAGGTCCAGGAGATCCAGAAAAAGTTCGACCAGATCCACTCCCCCGTGAACTGGCACCTCATCGGCCATCTGCAGACCAATAAAGTCAAATACATCATCGACAAAGTCGTGATGATCCATTCGGTCGACAGCGTGCACCTCGCGCAGGAGATCGATAAACGGGCCGCGGCGGCAGGAAAGACCATGGACGTGCTGCTGCAGGTGAACGCGGCGCACGAGGAAAGCAAATTCGGACTGGACCCGAAGGACGTTCCCCAGGTGTTCCGGGAGATCCTGGATTCCTGTCCGAACGTAAAGATCCGCGGGCTGATGCACATCGCGCCGTGGTCGGAGGATCCGGAGGAGATCCGTCCGTATTTCAAAGAAGTCAAAGACCTGTTCGATACGCTGGCGGCAGTGGAGCATCCCAACGCGGACTTCAAATATCTGTCCATGGGGATGAGCCACGATTTCGAGACCGCTATCGAGGAAGGCGCAAATATCATCCGGGTCGGCACATCGATCTTCGGAGAGCGGGATTACAGCAAGAAAATGGGAGGAATGTAACATGGGAGCTTTCAGTAAGTTAAAGGAACTCGTCGGCATCGAAGAGATCGAAGAAGACGAAGAGATCGAAGAAGAGGAAGAAAAAGAAAAGAAACCTCTGCTTCCGCGTCCGGCTGCGCAGCAGCCCGCCGCAAGACCTGCCGCGCCGATGCCTGCCGCAAGCAGCAAGACGCCGCAGACCGCCGGCAGATATACCAGCGCCCAGAAGATCGTCGTCATCGAGCCCCAGGGATTCGACGAAAGCCCGAAGCTCGTGGACAGCCTGAAGGCCAAGAAACCGGTCATCATCAATCTGGAAAATCTGGAGACCGACACCGCGCGCAAGATCTTCGACTTCCTGTCCGGCGCTACCTACGCGCTGAACGGCAACGTCCAGAAGGTCGCGAACAACATTTTCGTCTTCGCGCCGGAGAACGTCAGCGTCGATTACAAGAACAATCAGACGGCGTCCGAAAAGGCGTCCGAAGGATATAAGAGCCCCTGGAGATAAAAGATCATGATCACACCACTCGACATCCAAAACAAGGAATTCAGCAGAGCGGTCCGCGGTTACAATCAGGAAGAGGTCGACCTGTTCCTCGACGAGATCATGGCGGATTACGACAAGCTGATCAGCGAGAATCAGGAACTGAAGCGCCAGCTCGAAGAGACGAAGGGCAAGGTCGAAAGCTATAAGGACACCGAAGGCGCCGTCCTGAAGACGCTGGAAGCGGCGAAGTCCCTGATGAACGACATCTCCGCCAGCGCGGAAAAGAGAGCCAGCATCCTGGTCAAGAACGCCGAACTCGACGCCGACCTCAAGCAGCGTCAGGCGAGAGACAACGTGGAACGGCTGAAGGAAGAAGAGGCGAAGCTGAACGCGAGAGTCACGGCCATGAAGGCGAAATTCCGCAGCTTCCTGGAGAGCGAACTCGAGCGCTTCGATTCTCTGTCCGACGATATTTTCGGCATTCCCGACGGCAGCCTGCTGCGGGACAGCGACGGCACGCTCGCCCGCGCTCCGAAGATGAACGCCGCCGCGTCTTCCTCCGATGATCTGTTCAAGACCATCGTGAACGTGAAGCCGGAAGAATAGCAGCGGAGCAACGCAGTGTTCTGGGTCATTGTCCTGCTCTGCGTCGCCGTCGACCAGTGGAGCAAACTGCAGATCGCGCGGACCATGGAACTCGGAGCGAACCGGGCCCTGATCCCGGGCGTTCTGGATTTTACGTATACCCATAATACGGGGGCAGCCTTCAGCATCCTGACAGGCAGACAGACGTTCCTGATCGTAGTCACAGCTGCGGTCATGATAGTCATGACCGTTTACGTGATCCGCAAGGGAAAAAGTATCTTTCCGCCGGAAAAGATCGCGCTGGCCCTGATCGTCGGGGGCGGCTGCGGCAATCTGATCTGCCGCTGTGTCCGGGGATACGTGATCGATTTTATCAACATCCACATCCTGCCCATTTTTAACGCGGCGGACATCTGCGTCTGCTGCGGATGCGCGCTGCTCGTTCTTTCCGTGCTCTTCCTGGAGCCCCGTTTCGAGAAGGCGCCGGAGAGACCCGATGAACGAAGAAGCGACAGTTAAATTCCTCATAGACGAAGAGCACGCCGGGCTGAGAGCTGACGGCGTGCTTTCTCAGCTTTTTGAAGAGGCGAGCAGGAGCTACGTGCAGAAGCTCATCGCGGGCGGACACGTGTTCTGCGACGGAACCCCTCTTCTGTCGAAAAAGGAAAAGCTGAAACAGGGCAGCGAGATCACCATCGAACTGCCGCCGGCCGTTCCCTGTGAAGCCGTGCCCCAGGACATCCCGCTGGATATCGTTTACGAGGACGGCGACCTGATCGTCGTGAACAAGCCGAAGGGCATGGTGGTGCATCCGGCGGCAGGCAACGCGGACGGAACGCTCGTAAACGGATTGCTGTACCATTGCGGAGCGCTGTCGAACATCAACGGCGTCGAACGGCCGGGCATCGTCCACCGCATCGATAAGGATACGTCCGGCTTGCTGGTGTGCGCGAAGACTGACGCCGCGCACCGGGGTCTCGCGCAGCAGATGGCAGACCACGCCTGCACCCGGCAGTACCGGGGCGTCGTGTTCTACGGCATGAAGGAGGAAAGCGGAACGGTCGACGCTCCCATCGGCCGCGACCCGTCCAACCGCCTTCGCATGGCCGTCGTTCCCGGAGGCAGAAGGGCGGTCACCCATTGGCGCGTATCCGAAGTATTCAACGGGTTTACCGAGATCCGCGCCAGACTGGAGACAGGCCGCACGCATCAGATCCGCGTGCATATGGCTTCGATCCATCACCCGCTGCTGGGCGACACGGTCTACGGACCGCAGAAGCAGCCTTACAGCCTGCAGGGGCAGATGCTGCACGCGGAGATCCTGGGATTCCAACATCCGGTGACGGGTCAGTACATGGAATTCAGGGCAGATCCTCCGCAGGAGTATCTGCAGACGCTGGAAAAACTGAGGAACCGAAAATGAAGAGAAGCATGAAACCGGGTACGATGCTGTACCCTCTGCCTGCCGTCCTGGTGACCGGCGGCGATATGGAACATTCGACCGTCATGACGGCTGCCTGGACCGGCATCGTCAATTCGGACCCGCCCATGACGTACGTCTCGATCCGGCCGGAGCGCTACAGTTACGGCATCATCAGGGAAAGGGGCGAATTCGTCATCAACCTGACGACGGCGGACATGGCAAAGGACGTCGACTACGCGGGATGCGTTTCCGGCAGAAAAGAGGATAAATTCGAGAAACTGGGCTTCGTGAAGGAACCCGGAGAGATCGTAAAGGCGCCGATGATCGCGCAGTGCCCGGTCAGCCTGGAATGCCGCGTGACGGAAACAAGGGAACTGGGCAGCCACACCATGTTCCTGGCCGAGATCGTACGCGTCCACGCCGACGAAAAACTGTTCGATGCGAACGACCGCATCTGTCTGGAAAAGGCCGGGCTGCTCGCCTATATCCACGGCGGCTATCTGCCGCTGGGCACCCGCAAACTCGGCACGTTCGGTTATTCGGTCATGAAGCCGAAGACGCAGAAAAAGAAGGCTGCCGAGAGTCGGAAGATGTCCCTGATGAAGAAGAAAAGCAAGCACAACGCGCCGAAAAAGAAAGAGTCTGTCTTTACGGGAAAGAGCAGACTCGTTTCGAAGGATTAGGATAAGTTTTACGGAAAAGCCGTCTCCGGTCAGGGCGGCTTTTTTTCTGTTCTTCTCGGCTGCGGGAGCTACCTACTTTCATCACAAATTAACCGGAATGCTGTTGGTAAATATTGTAATGGTAAAAAATGGTATTGTCAAGTCGATAACCTAAATTTTACCATTTTCTTTTTGTCCGGGATCTTTCGGATCGACCCAGACGGTCCGGTTGTTCGTAAAGATGACCATGCCCGGTTTGGCGCCGGCGGGTTTCTTGACGTAGCGCAGCGGGACGTAGTCCACCGGCACGTTCTGGGAGTCCTTGCCCTTGGAAAACCAGGCGGCAGCGGCTGCAGCCTGATAGATCTCGTCTTCTCCGGGCGTTTCTCCGTTCATAAACAGCACGACGTGGGAACCGTGGATATCCTTGGTGTGCAGCCAGTAATCGGTCTTGCCGCCGACCTTGAACGTGATGTAATCGTTTTCCCCGTTGTTGCGTCCGACGGCGATCTCTCTGCCGCAGGGCAGGGTAAAGCGCCGGGGCTTCGGCTTCATTTTAGCGGCAGCTTTCCTGCGGTCCTTCGCCTGTCGGCCCCGCAGATAACCTTCGCGGATCAGCTCGTCCCGGATCAGCTCCATCTCCTCGTAGGAGGACGCCAGAGAGATCTGGTCGCGCACCGTGCTCAGGTATTCGATATCCTTTTCGCATTCTTCGAGCTGGATGAGCTTTTCTTTCTTGCCGGTCTTCGCCTTGGCGTATTTTTTATAATAATTCTGGGCGTTCCGGGCGGGGGAAAAGCGTTCGTCCAGTTCGATCGTCACCGGCTGGCCGTCGTAATAACTGACCACGGTGACCGCCTTATCGCCCGTTTTCGCAAGGGAAAGGTTCGCGTTGAGCAATTCCCCCTTGAGCCGGTAAACGTCCGCTTTTTCGGCCTTCTGGATGTCTTCCAGCAGCCTCTGTTTCTTCAGGAGCAGTTTGTCTGTCAGCGAGGCGACGCTTTTCGCAAAGCTCTCGCTCTTCTGCATCACCCGGTTCGTTTCTTTCCGGTGCGAATAGAAATAATCCAGCGCGTCGCCGGTCTCTTCGAAGGGAACCGTCTCGCAGGCCTGCGCCAGTTTCTTCATGGGGAAGATATGGACGTCCACGGGGCGTCCGTGTTCGTCGCAATAGACAGCGGGAGAGATCTTTCCCGCCAGGACGTCGTCTCTGACCCGCAGAAGCGCAGGGATATCGTTCTCGAATTCGTCTGCGGCGGACGCGCTCAGGCCCTGGATCTGCCGGATATCGGAAACGCTGTTTTCGGCGGCAGTCCAAAGATCGACGCGGTCCTGGGGCGGGGGAGAGACGTACAGCATGCCGGGCAGGATCTGCCGGTAGCGGTTGACGTCGATGGAGATCCTCTTGATCGCGTCGATGATCTTGCCGCTCGCTTCGTCTGTCAGGATGAGGTTGCTGTGTTTGCCCATGATCTCGCAGATCAGCTGTTTGTTTACAGAATACCCCATTTCGTTGATCGTCTCGAGATGGAATACGAGAATGCGCTCCGTCGCCGGCTGGGTCACGTGAAGGATACGTCCTCCCTGCAGATGTTTGCGCAGCAGCATGCAGAAGTTCGGCGCTTCCGCCGGATTCTCGTAGCTCTGTTTCGTATAATGCACGCGGGCGCCCTGGGGCGACGTGCAGATCAGCAGTTTTCTGCGCTGACCCGTCGCGGGAGCGTAGAGCTGCAGGATGACCGTATCCGCCTCGGGCTGCTGCACGCGTTCGATCTTCGCGCCCTGCAGTTCCCTGTCCAGTTGTCTGGCGATGGTTCCCGCCAGAAATCCGTCGTATGCCATAAGATCCTCGTCTGAATTGTTTCTTCCGGTACGTTTTTATGCTAAAATCTTATTCATAATAACACGGATCCGGCATTGCAGCCAAAGCAAATCGCGTGTTGGAAAGAGGAGAATATGGCAAAAAGCATGACAGGTTTCGGCAGAGGCGTCTACGAGGACGAACTGCGCAGCGTAACGGTGGAGCTCCGCTCCGTCAACCACAGGTATTCGGATATCACGGTCAAGATGCCCCGCCGGTATCAGTTCGCGGAGGACGCGATCAAAACGATCGTAAAGGGCGTCGCGCCCAGAGGAAAGATCGACGTGTTCGTTAACGTGGACAACATCGCCGCAGACGATACCGCCGTCGAACTGAACCCCGCGCTGGCAAAACGGTATTATGAAACGCTGCAGACGCTGCGGCAGGAGATCCCTGAACTGGCGGGCGAACCGACGCTCGCGATGATCGCGAATTTCCCGGACGTCGTAAAGACCGGCGCCGCGGAAGAAGACGAGGAGCTGCTGCTGAAAGCCCTGAGCGAAGCGGCGAAAGAAGCCGCCGCGAATCTGGACGCCATGCGGGTCACGGAAGGGGCGAAGCTGATGGAGGACATCCTGCAGCGCGGCCGCCTGATCGAAGAGACTGTGGGCGGCATCGAGGCCTATGCGCCAGAAGTGGCGAAGAACTATACGGCGAAACTGAAAGAGCGCATCCAGGAACTGCTCGGCGGAGACGTGGCCATCCCCGAGGACCGCATCCTGCTGGAAGCGGCCGTCTTCGCGGATAAATCCAACATCACGGAGGAGATGGTCCGCCTGAAGAGCCACTGCAGCCAGCTGCGCGCCATCGCGGCGGATACGTCCGGCCCCATCGGCAAGAAACTGGATTTCCTCGTGCAGGAAATGAACCGCGAGTCCAATACCATCGGCTCCAAGGCCAACGACATCCATATCACGAACGACGTGCTGCTGCTGAAAGCGGAGATCGAGAAGATCCGCGAGCAGGTGCAGAATATCGAATAATCTCTTGCGGATAGCCTGTAAAAGATATATACTAAATTGTTTCGATGAGGAATAACGATGAAACAAGGTAAACTGTTCGTATTTTCCGGCCCGTCCGCCACAGGAAAGGGCACTATCTGCAGAGAACTGCTGAAAGATCCGGATACCTGGCTGTCCGTTTCTCTCACGACCCGCGCGCCGCGGGAGGGAGAGGAACACGGCGTCCACTACTATTTCGTGACCCGCGAGGAATACGACAGAACGGTGGAGGAGGACGGTTTTCTGGAACACGCCGAGATCTACGGCAACTGCTACGGAACGCCGAAGCGCTACGCGCTGGAGCATATGGCTGCCGGCGAGGACGTCATCCTGGAGATCGAGATGCAGGGCGCGCTGCAGATCAAGAAGGCGTACCCGGAAGCGGTGCTGATCTTTGTGCTTCCGCCCAGTCTGAAAGAACTTCAGAACCGCATCCGCAAGCGCGGATCGGAATCGGAAGAGCAGATCGCGGCACGGATGAAGACGACGCTCTCGGAGATCGAACTGCTGCCGGAATACGATTATTTCCTGGTCAACGACGACCTGGACGAGGCGATCGCGACCGCCCGGTCCATTATGAAGGCAGAACACTGTAAAACCGCGGGGACCGCGCAGGCCCTGATCGACAAATACAAGGAGGAACGCTAGATGTTATTATATCCGTCCGTAGACCTGCTCAAGACGAAGGTCGACAGCAAATACACCCTGGTGATCATGGCAGCCAAACGGGCCAGAGATCTGGTAGACGGCAAGCCGATGCTCATCAACGTGGACAGCAACAAACCCATCTCCATCGCGACGGCGGAGATCGCAGACGACCTGATCTCTTACAAGAGGGAAGAGTAACACGAAAAAAACGGGTCCCGGAAGACCCGTTTTTACTTGGTGCCGGCGGCGGGGGTCGAACCCGCACGGTATCGCTACCACGGGATTTTGAGTCCCGCACGTCTGCCAATTCCATCACGCCGGCATTACCTGATTATGGTACCACTTTACCGGCAGAAAAACAAGGGTACAAAAATGCCCGAAACCCTAAAAATGTATTGATTTTACGGCATATTAGTCTATAATATTATTGTTAATTTATGTTAGGAGGAAATACATGCCTGAAATGTTACCGCAAATCATTATGATCGTCGCGCTTTTCGCGATTATGTATTTTATGCTCATCCGTCCGCAGAAGAAGAAGGACGATGAGATCCGCAAGATGAGGGACAGCCTGAAGGTCGGCGACGAGATCCTGACCATCGGCGGCATCTACGGCAAGATCGTCCGCATCAAGGACGACAGACTCACGATCCAGGTCGGTTCCGACCGCACGAAGATCGACGTCGCCAAGTGGGCCATCAACAATCTCGAGAAGGGCACCGAGTCCAAGGGCAGCAAGGAAGCTCCCGAAGACAAGAAGGTCACTCCGAAGAATATGAAGAAACTGGGCGAAAAGGCCGAGGCAGAAGTCGAAGAGGCTGTCGCCGAGGTCCAAGAGGATGCGCAGGAATAGTTCAGGGGAATAAATACATGCAGGGCATGTGTGCAAGCCGCACATGCCTTGTTTTTGTAAAGGGAACTCACAAAAATGAAGAAAATTTTGTCAATCATCATCGTAATCATCATGCTGCTCGGATGGGTCTTTTCTGTCCGCGGCTTCGGCGAAGGCGGCTCCATCGCGGACCGCATGAAGCTCGGCCTGGACATGATCGGCGGCGTTTCCGTCGTTCTGGAAGCGGATACCGACGCCACCGGCAGCGAACTGAAATCTCTCATGGACCAGGTGCAGGCCGTCATGGAAAGACGTGTCAATGAAATGGGTCTTTCCGAGCCTGTCATCACCGTAGAGAACGAAAACCGCATCCGGATCGAACTGCCCGGCGCCCAGAATGCCCAGGAAGCCATCGAATCCATCGGCAAGACCGCGCAGCTGTCGTTCCGCACGACGGACAACCAGGTCGTCGTGACCGGTGAGAACGTCAAGAACGCGACCGCGGAAGTCTATCAGGGCACGCAGAGCGGCCTGATCGGCACCTACGTCGTACAGCTCGAATTCGACGCTGCCGGTACGGACGCGTTCGCGGAAGCGACGAGAAAAGTCATCGCCGGAGAGATCACGCCTACGATGGACGGCTTTTACGGCAATCAGATCGTCATCCTGCTGGACGACGACGTCATCTCCGCGCCCATGGTCAGCACGGTCATCAACAGCTCGACCTGCGAGATCACCGGCAACTTCACAGCCAGCAGCGCCGGCAATCTTGCCGCGCTCATCCGCGGCGGTTCTCTGCCTGTCAGCCTCAACGAGGTGCAGACGGAGATCGTCGGTCCGACGCTGGGCCTGGACGCCGCGCATAAGAGCGTCGTCGCGGGCATCATCGGTCTGGCTCTCATCATGATCATCATGCTCGTCGTATACAGAGTCATGGGCGTTGTCGCGGACATCGCGCTCCTGCTGTACGTCCTGCTGTATCTGTGGGTCATGATCGGCTTCCATGCCGTTCTGACGCTGCCCGGCATCGCCGGCATCATCC
>JAEEGH010017206.1_pt1 | contig 15445 bp, 16 predicted proteins | sample 9134181 | NCBI WGS metagenome assembly JAEEGH01 (sample SAMN16246544, study PRJNA631951) | gut metagenome | biome: gut microbiome; feature: rumen; material: DP-attached | host: Bos | place: Iran: Karaj | collected 2018-10 | reverse complement strand
CTAAGGCGTGAGCCTGCATTTGCCACCCAGTGCATTGAATGTGGAAAATGCGAACAGCATTGCCCACAAAACATCCCAATCAGAAAGATGATTAAGGAAGCCGACCGTGTTGTAAGACCACTGCCATATAGGGTGGGAATAAATGTTGTCAGGAAATTCTTTTTGAGGGGAAAATAAATTAGGAGAATAATTATGAACAGAATTCTTTTTGTGTGTCACGGCTCCATATGTAGATCACCTCTTGCCCGCTATGTTTTGCAGGATATGGTGGATGCCAGGGGCATCAGCCAGGATTTCTACATTGACTGTGCGACAATGACCTATGAGGAAATCGGGAACCCGGTGTATCCGCCTATGAGAAAGGTGCTGAATGCACATGGTATAAATTGTGATGGCTATGCAGCCCGTCATGTTCGTAAAGACGAATATCGTGATTACGATTTTATAATCGGAATGGATGCAGAGAATATGCATGACCTGGCTTATGAGTTTGGTCCAGATCCAGATGGAAAGATTTACAGGCTTTTGGATTTCACCGATAGACCAAGGGATATTGCAGACCCATGGTACACTCGCAAATTTGATGATTGCTATGATGATGTGCTCAGGGGCTGTGAAGGACTGCTGAAGCACTTGGGGTACTAGAATAAATGAGGGGTATTTTAGAATAATGCAAAAGAGATTTTTACAGATATTACTACTTGGAGCCTTGGTGGCATCATTCACAGCCTGTGGTAAGGAGGAAACCACCACAGAAGGCCCTACCGAAACATTTGTTGCTGAGAAAACAGAAGCGGAGGAGCCAGCAGAAGAAACTCAGGAAGAGCCAGAGGAGGAGTCTGAGCCAGTTATAGAGGTGGTTGATGGCAACTACCAGCCAGCAAAGGAGTACCAGGACGCCTACGAAAATGGTGAGAGAATTGGTGGTGCATACACTGTGGATAGCGAGGCTGAGGAATATTCTGATTGGAAGGAAGCCTACAAGGCTATCATAGAGGACCTGGATGATTTGAGCTTTGCTCTAATATATGTGGATGATGACGACATTCCAGAGCTGGCTTATTCAGTAAATGAAGGCATCTATAATTGTGCAACCTTTGACGGAACTTATCTTAATATTGGCCCGGGAAGAGGCGAAAAGCTTTTGTACATTGAAAAGGGCAACAATGTTTTGATGAAGGATGCTCGAGTAGAAGCCTCTATTTTTGACGATGTGCTGGCTATTAAGGATGGTCATTGGATTTCCATAGCATCAGGCATCAAGGCACCGGCCGATATGTGGGCAGAGGATAGCTTCGATGAGAACGGCGACCCTATTATTTCTTATTGGGAAATCAGTGATTATCAGCTTGAGAGCCAGGGGGACTACGATTCACTTTTAAATAAGTACTTTGATTCTGACTATGCCACTGAGGTGAGCAAGTTTTACAGCGCTTCAGAGATAATTGAGCAGATAGATGCTTTATAAAATAGACTGTAGACGGCTATAAGAGTATAATAAACGTAAATACGTATTAATGGGTATAATGTACAGGAGGCAATCATGGCTAATATTTTATGGCAGGATAGAAAAAGATATTTTGGTTTACCAATCAGTTTTACAAAATATAGCATGAGTGAGGACAGACTTTTTGTAGAGAGAGGCATTCTTAATCTAGAACAGGATGAGGTACGTTTGTATCGCATTCTCGATTTGCAGCTTAGAAGAAGTCTTGGACAGAGAATATTCGGAGTAGGTTCTATTATTGTGTCATCCTCAGACAAGAGTCTTGGAACCTTTGAAATTAGAAATATTAAGAACTCTGCAAATGTTAAGGAGATGCTTTCTGTACAGGTAGAGCAACAGCGTGAGGCTAAGAGAGTTGTTGGTCGTGAGTACATGGGCAATGATGCAGATTTTGATGAGGAACATGACGGAGAGGTTTTCTAGAAATATGAAAAAGAAATTACTTGCGGTTGTACTTGCAACTATGGTTTGTTTTAGCTTTGTAGCATGTGGTTCTACAGAATCAAATGATCAGGAAGTAACCAAGGAAGAAGATACAGAGGTTTCTGTTGAGAAGGAAGCTACTGAAGAAGCTGATACAGAGCCTGTAGAGGAAGCTCAGGAAGAAGAAACAGTAGAAGAGGATTATTCAGAGGAATTTGCCGCTGCATTAGCTGATGCTGAAATTTATGGCAATTCAGATGGCACTTCCTATGATGATTGGAAGGATGCTTACAAGGGCACCATAAATAAATTCATTAAAGAGATTCCACAATATGATTTTTCATATGCACTTATCTATTTGAACGATGATGATGTGCCAGAGCTTTTGATGAATACAGATGATGAAGAAATAGGTGCTTATTTACTTACTTATAATACGAATGATGGCACAGTTAATGTGAGCAGTACAGGCAGCACCATGTTTACATATCTTCCAGAAGAGAATGTATTAAATGCCACAGGATACGTTCTTGGAGCTGATTATGTTAACCTTATCTCTATTCGCGAAGGACAGTGGGTTCAGTTGGGATATGGTGAACAAGGAACTCTTGATCCTTGGGCAGAAGACAGCTTTGATGAGAATGGTGACGTTATTGTAAATTCATGGACATGGAACGGAGAGGAGCTTGGCAGCGAAGAAGCCTTTGCTGAAAAGTTTTTAACCTATTACAACTACGGAACAGCAGAAGTAGTAGATGAATATTATACAAAGGATGAGATTCTATCCCAGATAGCTGATTTGTAAAATGTTAAAAGATAAAGATATTAGGGAGGCTTTGTTTGACTTTCTAGAAATAACCTACGGTAAGACCAGAATCTTTGAAGAAAAGATGATTGGCAAATCCAGAGCGGATGTTATTATGGTTGTTCCAAATGCCTTGTTTGGCATTGAAATTAAATCAGATGCAGACACTTATACTAGGCTAGAAGGTCAAATAAAGGATTACGACAGATACTTTGATTATAACCTTGTGGTTGTAGGCTCTAGTCACGCAAATCATGTGGAAGAGCATGTGCCTGATTATTGGGGTGTAATTACTGTTGATGAAGTAGATGGCAAACCGGATTTTTACTATTTAAAACCACCTGTTTTGAATTCTAAAATGAAGCTTGAAAGAAAAATAGAATTGCTTTGGAGGCCGGAGCTTTCTTTGGTTCTTAATCATTTTGAACTTCCTAAATATGGCAGTCAAAGCAAACCCTTCATTAGGAAAAGGCTTATAGAATTTACTAAGCTGGATCCTGAAAAAGCAAAATATGTAGATAAAACTTCACTGAATTCCTACATAAGTGAAATTTTATTCGAAAGAGATGAAGAGGCACTTTTGGCAGAAATAAAAGAATTTAGGAAGGCTAAAACACCGCGTCGCAAGGGACCTAAAAAATCTACTAGTGTTCGTCGTATTCGCAGAAATGCTAAAAAGCTATAAAGTTTAATTTAAATTGAAAGTTCTTAATGGACTTTCTTTTTTTCTATTGAAAATGAATAATAATCATGCTATGATGTATAAAAATACACAGAAGAGGAATAAATATTCATGAAAAAGTTATCGCTATTGCTTATGAGTTTAACCGCCGCTTTGTTAATCGGATGCGGTAGTACAAACTCTAACAACACAGACAAAGTAGTAAAAACAGTAGATGACCTTCCAGGGTCTAAAATTGGTGTTCAGTTAGGAACAATCGGAGACATTTATGCTTCTGATTACGAAGGTGACGAAGAGGGCACCACAATAGAGAGATACAACAAAATCACTGATGCAGTTCAGGCTTTAAAGCAGGGCAAAATTGATTGCGTTATCGTTGACGAACAGCCTGCTATAGCTACTACAAAGGGGGAGGAATCCTTGGTAATCCTTGATGAGCCTTTTGCATTAGAGGAATATGCAATTTGTATCGCTAAGGATAATGATGAATTAACTGAGAAAGTTAACGATGCTTTACAGGAATTAAAGGACGAGGGCGTTGTTGATCAGATTGTTGCTAATTATATTGGTGATGATACAAAGGGAACTTGCCCATATGTTACTCCAGAAGGAACAGAGTATAACAATGGCAAATTAGTAGTTGCTACAAATGTTGCATTCCCACCATACGAGTATTACGAGGGAACTGAGGCAGTTGGTATCGATATGGACCTTATCAAGGCTGTTGGTGACAAGCTTGGTATGGAGGTTGAGATTGACGATATCGAGTTTGACAGCATTATCAATGCAGTAGATTCTCACAAGGCGGATGTTGGTATTGCGGGAATGACAATGACTGAGGAGCGTCTTAAGTCTATCAATTTCTCTGATCCATATACTACATCTAAGCAGGTAATTATATCACGTGATCCTTCAAAGACAGGTACAGGTATTGGATTTATTGACAATTTAAAGAGAAACTTTGTTGAAGGCAATAAATATCAGTACTTAATAAAGGGTCTTGTTAATACGCTTATTATTGCACTTTGTGCTGTTTTAGCTGGTATGATTATCGGTTTCGTTGTGGCAATAGTACGTGTTACTCATGACAGAACAGGTAGCCTTACATTCTTGAATGGCATTTGCAAACTGTATCTTGCAATTATTCGTGGAACACCAATGATGATACAGTTGTTGATTATTTATTACGTAGTGTTTAAATCTGTTAATGTGCCTAAGCTGTTGGTTGCAATCATTGCATTTGCTATAAACTCAGGTGCCTATGTTGCAGAAATCATGCGTGGCGGTATCATGTCAATCGATGGTGGCCAGATGGAAGCTGGTCGAAGCCTTGGTCTTACATACAAGCAGACAATGATTTCTATTATCTTGCCACAGGCAATTAAAAATGTACTTCCAGCCCTTGGAAACGAGTTTATTTCACTTATAAAAGAAACATCCATCTGTGGTTACATTGGCCTTATGGATTTAACTCGTGGCGGCGATATTATTCGTAGTATTACATACGAGGCATTCTTACCACTTATTGCTGTAGCTCTTATTTACTTGCTTATTGTACAAGTTTTGAATTTCGGAGTTGGAAAGTTGGAGAAGAATCTTAGAAAGAGCGAGCGATAGGAGAGGAGAATTTTTATGAGCAGCGATGTATTAATTAAAGTTGAAAACTTGCATAAATCTTTTGGAGATAACGAGGTTCTTTCTGGGGTAAATATGCAGATTGAAAAAGGCGAGGTTATCGCTATAATTGGACCATCTGGATGTGGAAAGTCTACATTTATTAGAACACTCAATCAATTAGAAAGTGTAACAGATGGAGCAATCTATGTTGATGGTGAAGACATCACAAAAAAGGGAGTAGATATAAACGATGTTCGTCGTCGTGTGGGGATGGTTTTCCAGCATTTTAACCTTTTCCCACATTTGACCATCCAAAAGAATCTTACACTTGCACCAGTTAAGCAGGGACTTATGACTCAGGCAATGGCTGATAAAAAAGCCCAGGAGCTTTTGGAGAGAGTTGGCCTTGCTGACAAGGCTGATGCTTATCCAGATAGCCTTTCGGGTGGACAAAAGCAGCGTATAGCTATTGCCCGCACACTTGCAATGAATCCAGAGGTCATTCTATTTGATGAGCCTACATCTGCACTTGATCCTGAGATGGTAGGCGAAGTTCTTTCTTTAATGAAGGAATTGGCAGACGATGGAATGACAATGGTGGTTGTAACACACGAAATGGGATTTGCTCGTGAGGTTGCAGACAGAGTTATGTTTTTTGATGAAAAAGGAATCAAAGAAGAAGGAACACCTGAAGAGATTTTTGGCAATCCAAAGAGCCAGCGTCTTAAAGATTTCTTATCAAAAGTTTTATAGTGTTGCTAATATTATTTAATATATTAAAATTCGATTAAAAAATACCCTCTAGATGCGCTCTAGAGGGTTTCGTTTTTTTTATAAATGATTATAATAGTAATGTTACAAGGGATAGGAGATGAGAATAATGGAATCTACACTTAGACGAACATGGGCTGAGATTAATTTAGATGCTATTGAATACAATTACAGAAAAATCAGAGAGAAAATAGGTCCTAATGTTAAGTTTCTTGGAGTAGTAAAAGCTGACGCTTATGGTCACGGCAGCATTCAGGTGAGCCAGCTCCTTGAAGAAATCGGTGCTGACTACTTAGCTGTTAGTAGTGCTGACGAAGCTCTAGAGCTTAGAGTAAATGGAATAAAAATGCCTATTCTTATTTTGGGACATACACCAAAGGAACAGGTAGCAAGACTTATTGAATATAATGTAACACAGGCTATTACCTGCAAAGCAAAGGCAGATGAATATAGTGCCGAGGCCGTTAAATGTGGAGGCAAATTAAAGGTACATATCAAGGTCGATACTGGTATGTCTCGACTTGGTTATCTTTGTGACAACGGTTATTTTGATACTGGTGTAAAAGGCATCGTTGAGGCCTGCAATATGCCTGGTCTTGAGGCAGAGGGTATATTTACACACTTTGCAGTATCAGATGAACTTGGTGAAAAAAATGATAAATACACACAGCATCAATTCCAGTTGTTTACCGATGTTATAGATGCGGTAGAAAAGGAATTGGGGCATAAATTTGAGATTAGACATTGTGCTAATACAGGCGCTGTAGCTAGATTTCCAGAGACTTATCTAGATATGGTTCGCCCAGGACTTTTACTTTACGGTTATGGTGATTTTGCAAAAGAAATGGGACTCAAGCCTGCCATGACTATGAAAACTACAGTTAGCACTATTAAAATTTATCCAGCTGGAAATGCTATTAGCTATGGCGGTATTTTTGTTACTGACAAAACTACTAGAATTGGCGTGTTGCCTTATGGCTATGCGGATGGATTTTTACGCTGCTTGTCAAATAAATGCAGCTTATACACAAAAGAAGGGCCGGCAAAGCTTAGAGGTAAAATCTGTATGGATATGTGCATGATTGATATTACAGATATGCCTACTGTTGATGTCGGCAGTGAAGTAGAAATTTTTGGAGAGAAAAATTCTATTGACGAACTTGCAGCTATTGCTGATACTATTCCTTACGAGCTTACATGTGCTGTAAGTAAGCGTGTTCCGAGAGTATATTATCGCAACGGTGAAGTGATTGAAAAAGAACTAATGTTGCGAATGTAATTAGTTATTTAGAGGTTATATGAAAGAGTTTATTAACGAAGTCATATCTGCTATTGAGTTACATGAAATAAAAGCCTATTATCAGCCACAATATGATGCAAATAATGGGCGATTAGTAAGTGCAGAGGCTTTGGTTAGATGGGAAAAGGCTGACGGTACTATTATCAGCCCAATGCAGTTTGTACCACGTTTAGAGAAAACAAATGCTATTACGCTTCTTGATTGGTTTATGGCCGAAGAAGCGTGTCGTACTATTCATGAACTTGGGGAAAAAGCAGTCCCTATTGCAGTAAATTTTTCAAAATGGCATATCAAAGAGAGAGATTTTGCTAGAAAATTACAATCATTGCTATTTACCTATGATGTTAAGCCAGGATTGTTTGAGGTTGAGATTACAGAATCAGCAATGTCCGAAGAATCTTTTTCTGTAATAAAAGAATGGGCCTACAATCTTGCTGATATTGGTGTAAAAATCGCAATCGATGATTTTGGTGAAGGCTTTACATCTCTTAGATTTGTAAAAGATTTGCCAGTAGATTTTTTAAAGATTGATAAATCCTTCTTAGCAAATAACTGTCAGGATGAGAGAGGCCGTGGCACTCTTGAGACAGTATTCTTTTTTGCAAACAAGCTTAATTTGAGCACCATTGCTGAAGGCGTAGAAACTAACGAACAGTTAAAATTCCTTCAGAACATGGACTGTGACAGGATTCAAGGATATCTGTTCTGCCGACCAATGAAAAAAGAGGATTTCCTTGTACTTGCAATGATAGATCAAGTGCCAACAGTAGAGTCTGACAATTTATTGCAGAGACAGGGAACATTTAGCTCTCATAGCCTTTTACTTAGGGCGGTTAAGGACGAGTACCAATTGGTTATCTATGGTAACCTATACAAAAACAGTTACTACGTAATGCATGTGGATGATAGCATTGAGTTTGATGCGCCTACTGCTGGCATTATCGACGATATGACAGCTGCTTCTATTGAGAGATGTACTACCGAGCAGGAAAAGAAGCACTATGATGAGTTGCTTTCCAGAACAGCTTTGATTAGAGCCTTTTGCCGTGGAGAAAGTAGAGTAGAGGTTAAATTAGAGCAAAAAATAAATGGATCAGTAGAAAAGCTTTCTACAGTGATCCATTTAATGAAGCATCCTTATCGTGATGATATTTTAATGATCGGCATGTCTAGACGCATTTAAAATACGATACACACCAATCCAGCTAGTGATGAATGAGAATATATCAAACACTAATGTTGGCCAGTTGTGCAAATTAAAATCATAAAGACCGAAGCAAAGTGTGCTACCGATGCAACCTAGCTTTATTACTATATCCTTCTTAGAGCTAAGAGTGATAGTAAGGCATGTGGCTGCTAAAAATGGAAGCCAATCTACAGGTCGATTCATAGTGGTGAAATAAGTGAACACTCCTTGAAATCCGATAAAAAAGATTTTGAGGGGTGTATTTAAATTCCACTTAAGACAAATAAGATTTCTTATGAGGCTGACTACGTTACTAACTACAGCGGCGATTCCACCTAGAAATGAGTACGCTATAGAAAATAAAATCAGCTGTATATTCTGTGCAATGAGCACTGTTCTTTTGTGTCTCAGATAACCAATTACAACCATGAGAATGCAGGCGGCAATAGAAAAAATGTTGCCAATAAGCTCCATGATAGTAAAGGTGAGAGACAATCCAAATAACTCGATTGTCATAATTAACTCCTTATATATAAAAAATATGTTTCTATCATAAGACAAAAATTATTGCATTTAAAGTTTTTAATGTAAAACAGTTGATTTAACTCTTTAAACCACTAAAGAATTGCGGTACAATGTTTTAATATATAAATTGTAATAGGAGGCATTATGGGTAAGGTATTTAGATTTCACAAAGATGTAGATACAGATCAAATCATCGCTTCTCAGTATCTACTATTTCCAACAATAGATGAGATGAAAGTTCATACTTTTGAATCCCTAAATTCTGATTTTGCTTCACAGGTAAAACCGGGGGATTTTGTTGTGGCAGACGAAAATTTTGGATGTGGTTCATCCAGAGAGCAGGCGCCTAGCGTATTAAAAGCACTTGGTGTAAAGGCCGTTATTGCAAAATCCTTTGCCCGTATTTTCTATAGAAATGCTATCAATATCGGTATGCCTGTTATTGTTAGCAAGGAGCTTTATGATGTAGTTAAAGATGGGGATGATATGGAGCTTGATTTGCAGGCAGGTGTAATTACTGTAGGCGGTAATACCTATTCATGCACAAAGCTTCCAGCAAAGATGCAGGAAATCTTAGACCAAGGCGGCCTGATTGCATCGTTGAACCAATAATTGATTATTATAGAACATTAAATACTTAGAAGAGCTTTGTAGGAAACAAGCTCTTTGATCTCTCAAGCGAATCATTTTAGATGAGCGGAGAGATACTAAGGCTTGTTTCCGTAACAAAGCGAATCATGAAGGAGATAATAAATTATGGGAATGACTATGGCTGAGAAAATTATCGCAGCTGCAGCTGGAAAAACAAGCTGCAAGGCAGGCGATATTGAGACAGTTACATTAGATAGATTAATGAGTAATGATGGAACCACACATCTTACTATTGATATGTACAATGGATTGAAAAATCCTCATATTGCAGATACAGAAAAACTGGTTTGGATTATTGATCATAATATTCCAGCAGATAGCCCTAAAACAGCAGCATCTCATAAGAAAATGAGGGATTTTGCAAAAGAGCATGGTATCACATTTTATGAAGGAGAAGGCGTGTGCCATCAGATTATGATGGAAAATCATGTTCGCCCAGGTGAGTTGATTTTTGGTGCTGATTCTCATACATGTGCTTACGGTGCCCTAGGTGCATTTGGTACAGGAGTAGGATGCACAGATTATTTATATGCAATGGTTACAGGAACTTCATGGTTGTTAGTGCCTGAGACTATTCGATTTAATCTACATGGCAATTTGAAACCAGGGGTATATGCAAGAGATTTAATACTTACAATTATCGGTAAAATATCGGCCAATGGTGCTAATTACAAGGCTATGGAGTTTGCTGGAGATGGCGTTCATAACCTATCAATTGCTGATAGAATCTCTATTTGCAATCTCTGTGTAGAAGCTGGAGCTAAAACTGCCTTGATGGAAGTGGATGATGTTGCTTTAGAATATTTAAAAGAACATGGTAGAGAGCCAAAGGCTATTTATAAATCTGATGAAGATGCTAACTTTGCAGAAGTATTTGATATTGATTTGGCTTCTGTTGAGCCTATCGTTGCAAAGCCTCACTTCGTTGATAATGTAGTGCCTGTTTCTGAGTGCGAAGGCGTGAAAATTGACGAGGCATTTCTGGGAAGCTGCAACAATGGAAGAATAGAAGATTTAAGAGTAGGAGCAGCCGTAATAAAAGGAAAGCATGTTGCTGAAAAGGTTAGATTTTTAGTTGTTCCTGCCAGTCGTGCAGTATACAAACAGGCATTAAAAGAAGGTCTACTTGATATATTTATGGAAGCAGGTGCAATGGTAATGAATCCTAACTGTTCAGTTTGTTGGGGCGCTTGCCAAGGTGTTATTGGTGAAGGTGAGACCTTGATTTCTACTGGTACACGAAATTTCAAAGGTCGTGCCGGACACAAGGATTCCTTTGTATATTTGGCATCAGCTGCCACTGTAACCGCGTCGGCAATCAAAGGCTACATAACATCTGCGGAGGTTTAAAATGAGCAAAATTTGGAAACTCGGAAATGATATAGATACAGATATTATTTTACCAACAGAATATTTGGCTTTTGAAACAGTTAAGGAAATGAAGCCCTATGCTTTTTCTCCTTTGCGTCCTGATTTGGCTAGCAAAATTCAGCCGGGAGATATAATAGTTGCAGGCAATAACTTTGGCTGCGGCTCTTCCAGAGAACAGGCACCAGAGGTTGTAAAGGCTCTTGGAATTTCTTGCATAGTTGCAAAATCCTTTGCCCGTATTTTCTTTAGAAATGCAATTAACAATGGATTGCTTTTGGTGGAACAGCCAGATTTGTACGACCAGGTAGAAGAGGGAGACGAGGCAGAGGTTATTCCTGGAAAAGAAATAATTGTAAATGGCAAGTCTTATCCGATTGCTAATTTGCCGGAGAATTTGATGGAAATTCTAGAGGCAGGCGGACTTGTAAAGGCTATGAGAAAGCGCAATGGATTAGATTAGTATTGGAGAATAATATGGGACATACTCTTGTTGAAAAGATAATCGGAAATAAAGTTGGCCATGAGGTAAAACCTGGCGACATTGTTACAGTTGATGTGGATTGGTGCATGATTGATGACATCATGGTACCTTTTGCTGTGCAAAAATTTGAGGAAATGGGCTTTTCAAAGGTGGCAAAGCCAGATAGTGTAGTTTTGATTTATGATCATTTCCTCCCAGCTACCCAGGTAGATGACTCTAGACATTTTAGAGCTGGTGATGCATTTGCAGAAAAATACGGGATAAAAAATGTTCATAGAACAGATGGTATTTGTCATCAGCTAATGACTGAAGCTGGCTATGTAAAGCCGGGGGATATTTCTTTTGGCACAGACAGTCACACCGTTACTTATGGATGCGTAGGCGCTTTTGCCACTGGAATTGGATACACTGAGATGGCGGGAATTTTAGGAACTGGCCAGCTTTGGATAAAAGTACCAGAAACTATCAAAATCGAAATCGATGGTACATTAAATGGAAATGTTACATCCAAGGATATTATCCTTAGAATTATTGGTGATTTAACAGCCTCTGGAGCAACATATCAGGCCCTAGAATTTACTGGAAGTACAGTAGAGGCCATGAGCGTTGCCAGCCGTATGACTATTTCAAATATGTCAGTGGAAGCAGGGGCCAAATGCGGTCTTTTTGCACCAGATGAAAAGACCTGCGACTACTGCAAAATCCCTTATGATGACAAAATTAAGGAATTACACGGAGATGATGATGCAAAATACTCTAGAATTCTCAGATACAGAGCAGAGGAGTTTGAACCAGTTTGCGCATGTCCATCTCTTGTGGACAAAATCAAGCCTGTAAAGGAATTAAAAGACATTAAGGTTAATCAAGTATTCCTAGGCTCATGCACAAATGGAAGACTTGAAGATTTAAGAATAGCCGCATCCATTCTCAAAGGAAAGCATGTGGCGCCATACGTAAAAATGATTGTAACGCCAGCTAGCCGAAAAATATATCGTGAAGCCTTAGCTGATGGCACACTGGAAATACTTTCGGATGCGGGCTGCATAATCACCACACCAGGCTGCGGTCTGTGCTGCGGACGCGGTGGCGGTATACTTACCGACGACGAAGTCGTAGTTGCAACAAACAACCGCAACTTCCTAGGGCGTATGGGCACCAGCAAAGTACAAATCTACCTGGCAAGCCCAGCTACTGCCGCAGCTACAGCTGTAGCAGGCAAAATTGTGGAAGCATAAAGGGTTATTGCACGTGCTTGTCTATGTAGTTGCTGCGGTATTTTGAGTATACGATTTTTTGCGCTTTGTAGAGTCCTGTGTAGCCAGATACCCAGTAGCTGAAGGATACGCCAAGCAAAAAGTATGGCATAGGCTCGTAGCCGAACAATTCGAAGCAAATTAGTAGGCTGGCGATTGGGCAGTTTGTTACGCCGCAGAATACGGCACCCATTCCGACAGCAGCCATAAGTGATTGTGGGATGCCAAGGATCGGTCCCATAGCAGCTCCAAAGGTTGCACCTATAAATAATGTTGGAACGATTTCACCACCTTTGTATCCGCAGGATAGTGTAAGGGTGGTGAATATTATTTTAAGCAAAAATGCACCAAGTCCGATGGTGGCGCCAGTGAAGCAAGAGGCTATCACGGCAGAGCCAGTGCTGTTGTAGGTCTGTGAACCTACGATTAAGGTGAGTACTAATACGGAAGTACCGCCGATTGCTCCCTTTATGTATGGGTTGGTTAAGTGCTTTGATAAGAACTCTTCATAGCTATGGAGCGATGTGCAGAATAATGTAGATACGAATCCGCAAAGTACCGCAAATATACATACCAATACGGCATTTTTTACGTTGAGCTTTGGAATGGTATCGATAAAATATTCTGCAGAATGAAGTCCCATGAAAGAGGCTACACTTCTGGCTACAAGTGAAGAAATTACACAAGGAACTAGGGCAGCGTAGTGCATAATTCCAACGGAGATTACTTCCATGGAAAATATTGCTGCAGCCATTGGAGTTCCAAATAGTGCTGAAAAGGCAGCGCTCATTCCGCACATAATCATTGTCTTTTTGTCTGTAGAGTTAAGCTTTAAAACTCTTCCGATTCCATTTCCGATTGCTCCACCCATTTGTAGGGCAGCACCTTCTCTACCGGCAGAACCACCAACTAAGTGAGTGATCAGTGTAGCTACATAAATTAATGGTGCCAATCTAAATGGAAGTCTTTGGTCAGATTGGATAGCTGCGATAACTGTGTTGGTGCCGGAATCCTTGACCTTTAAGACATGTTTATACATAAAAGTAATCAATATAGCACCTACAGGTAAAAAATAGATAATCCAAGGATGACTTTCTCTTGCTTTTATGACATATTGCATTGCCAGGCCAAAGGATGATGCGAATGCACCAACTAGTAGACCTACTACAATGCCTGCTATTGTCCAAGTGATAACTGATAGAGCACGTCTGCTGTTGTGTTCAATTTTGTGATTAATTAGCTCTTTATTTTCTTCCGAAAGCATTACTGTATTTACCTTCCTTAAACATTTGATAATATGCTATCATTTAAAGGTACAATATTAAAGGGGAAATGTGGCAACTATGAAAAATGCATTTATTGTAAACAAAGCTTCCCAGACAGGCAGAGCCGCAAAGGTTTGGGAAGAGATTGAGGAATATTTAAATAAAGAAAATATTGAATATACGGCATATTTTACTGGCGGGCCAAATGATGCAACTGAATTCGCTAGAAGCATTACTGGTGCAGGTGAGAAAGTGGCCCTATTTGTAATGGGAGGAGATGGCACTTTAAATGAGGCATTAAATGGAATCGTTGATTTTGAAAATACTATTTACACACCGTTGCCATCAGGCTCGGCCAATGATTTTGTTGGCGGCATAGGAATGAAGGGAACTGCCCTTGATATATTAAAAAGGGCATTGGCCACTGACGAGTATAAATTGCTAGATATTGGCAAGGTTATTTATGAAGGTGGAGAGCGGTTGTTTGGTGTAAGCGCTGGAATAGGCGTAGACGCCTATGTTTGCTTGCAGGCCCTTACATCAAAGCTGAAAAAGTTCCTTAATATATTTGGCCTAGGCTCAGCTACCTATGGATTACTAACTGTAGGCGACATTTTTACAATGCCATTTTCGGATGCTTGCATTACAAAATGGTATAAGGGTGAAGAGACAAAAATGGATGTTAAGGGGACAATTTTCGCTGCGGCAATGAATTGTAGAGCAGAGGGAGGCGGAATACCTATGGCTCCAAATGCTACCCCAGATTCTGGGTATTTAACAGCCTTTTATGCTCATGACATTAGCAGGGCAAAATGCTTGAGGCTGTTGCCAGTGCTTGTTGCAGGTAAGCATGAGGGGAGAGAAGGCTTCGATTTATTAAATTTTGATAAAATACACATAAAATTAAAAGAGAGTATGTGCGTTCATGCAGACGGCGAACATGTTGGATTTTTCGACGAAATTACCTTCCAGTGTATGCCACAAATCCTTAAAACTAGGGGATTTTAAGATATACAAGTTATTAAAAATGTATTAAATTTTTATTAACAGCGATATTGTTATTTTCTTCACATACATGTATAATGAAACTGGAGTTGAGAAATATAGTTTCTCTAAATTAAATAATTTTTAAGGAGGTCAGTATGATTTTCCAAATCACAAATCTTTGGCAGATACTTGGCTGGTTTTTAGTATTTGCTGGTTTAATTCTTATGAATGAGCTTGGTCGTCGTACAAAGCTCGGTGGTGTGATTATTTTCGTAATCATTCCTGCAATTCTTACACTTTACTTCATTCTTGCACATGTTGGTATGTTTGGCGGTGCTAACAACCACACAGTTATGTACATGGATGGATGGTTCCATTACTTTAAACTTTACGCTGCAGATATCGGATGCGTAGGTTTCATGATGATCAAGTACATGTGGGGCATTGGTAAAGAAAAATGGTTCGCTTGGTGGCCATGGTTCATCGTAGCAGCAAACATCATGATTGCTAATGTTTCTGACATGGAGTCAGCTCTTGCAGCTTACTCAATCACAGGCGACCTTTCAGGTGCTTGGTGGTGCTCTAACGAAGGTGTATTCATCTACGGTGGATGGTGGAATG
>JAEEGH010017203.1_pt1 | contig 15449 bp, 12 predicted proteins | sample 9134181 | NCBI WGS metagenome assembly JAEEGH01 (sample SAMN16246544, study PRJNA631951) | gut metagenome | biome: gut microbiome; feature: rumen; material: DP-attached | host: Bos | place: Iran: Karaj | collected 2018-10 | reverse complement strand
ATACCCCGTGCTACCGTAAAGAAGCGGGGTCATACCGCGCCGAAGAGCGCGGTATGATACGCGGACACCAGTTCAACAAGGTGGAAATGGTGCAATACGCACACCCCGAAAAGAGCCGCGAAGCGTTCGAGGAACTCGTCGGCAAAGCCTGCTCGCTTATGGAAAAATTAGGACTGCATTTTAGGCTTTCTAAACTTGCCGCGGGCGACTGCTCGGCTTCTATGGCAAGGACTTACGACATAGAAGTATATATCCCGTCTATGGGTATCTATAAGGAAGTCAGTTCCGTTTCCAACGCCAACGACTATCAGGCAAGAAGAAACAACACCCGCTTTAAGAACCTTAAAACGGGCAAGACGGAATTCGTGCACACCCTTAACGGTTCGGGACTTGCGACCAGCAGGGTTTTCCCCGCGATAATAGAGCAGTTCCAGAATAAAGACGGTTCGGTAACTATTCCCGAAGTACTGCGTCCCTTTATGGGCGGCGAAACCGTGCTGAAACCGTAACTTTAAAGCGTATGATTTCCCCTCGCCTAAAAGGCGGGGGATTTTTTATATTTTCTTTAACTCTTCCGCGATTTTCAAAAGGTATTTTCTTTTTTTTGCGTCGAGAGCGGGCGACAGCACGGCGACGAAATTATCTATCTCGGCGTTGGTCAGAGTTCCCGCTCTTTTGCCCCGCTCCGCTTCCTTATAAACGGCTTTTAAGAGTTCTCCTTGGTCCTTGCCGTCGAAACTTTTCGCTATATTTACCGCGGTATCGTATAAAGAATTCCCGCCCGAAACGCGCTTATTTTTCATCTCTTCGCTGAACTTTCCGAAATCCTGCATGATATCCCCCGAAAAATTTTTCAATATTATTCTATGCCGCACATATAATATAATGTCAGGGAAATATAATGGATATTCTGCAAACCTTTTTGAAACTCCTGTCGGAAGGAAGAGAGCCTTTAAGGGCGATCTTAAAACTTTTGGGCGACAATTCTTTCGATATAAAAAAGACGATAGCGAATCTCACGCCCGAAAACGTTTCCGAAATTCTTTCGGAAATAGAAAAATCCCGTCCGCAGACTGCGGAAAGCGGGATATTTTGCGACGCGAACGCTCTTTCCCCGCAAGGTCTTGCGCCCATATCCGACCTTGCCGACAAAGAAGTGGTGTTCGCCTTGAATAAGTATCTTTCTTCTTCTTACGAGTAAGCGGAAAGAATTTCCGCGGCGCGGGATAAAGCGACGGCGTCGCTCACCTGATTTAACGGGTTTTCCTGAATAACGCCCGTGCCCTGAATAGAGATAGACGACACCGGCCAGAAAAGTTCCGCCGTGGTAAGTTTAAGCGCGCCGCCCGTCTTTAAAAGATAGGTGGTCTGCATTATGCCCTTGCCGTAAGTGCTGTAAGTTTCGCGCTCGGGGTGTTTCGTCGTGATTATAAGGTTATCGTAGTTAAAATTCGCACCCTTATATGTAGCGGCGTTGCCGTAAGACATCAAAGCCCCTATAAGACACTCCGACGCCGAAGCCGTGTTGCAATTTGCGATAACGCATATATTCGTGAGCCCCGAGTAAAAATTGTTGGCGTAGGTGTAATATTGCGCCCCGCGGTCTTTTTCCTTTACGTTGGTGATAAGTATCTCGTCTTTATCGTTATCGTTTACGATATACGACGCCACTTCTATAAGCACCGTCAGAAGTCCGCCGCCGTTGTCGCGAAGGTCCAAAACGAGTTTCGTCCTTCCCCGATTTTCCATAAACTTTACCGCTTCGCCGAACTGTCTGCCTGCGCCGCCTTCGAACGCCGTAAGGCGTATATATGCGGTATCTTCGGCAAGTTCCGCTATGCCGTTTTCCGTTTCTCTTCCCTTAAATCCGTCGTCTTCCGAAGAAAACTCGTAACCTTTTTCGTTGTCGGCGTAAAGGACGTAGGACATTTCGTAGGCTTCTTTAACGAGTGCAAAATCCATTTCCTCGCCGTTTCTTTCCACCTTAAACACCGCGCCGTCGCCGTTTTGAATCCTAGCGAAAAATTCGCTTGTATTATCGAAAAAAGTCCTGCCTTCCGTCGGGGCGAAGAAGGTGAATTCCGCATCTTCCGCAAGTTTTCCGCCCAAAAGGATATCTCCTTCCTTTATACCGCCTTTATGCGCGGGGGAATTCCAGTAAATTCTCGCTATCTCTCCGTCCGCGGTTATCGCGAACCCGAAACCGCTGTAACTGCCCGCATTGTTTTTTACTATTTCCGCATACTCTTCGGCGGTGAAATATTCCGCGTAAGGATCGTTTGCAAGCAGTATCTTACGCATAGCCTTGGCTATGTCGTCCGCGTCGAGATCTTCTACGGTTATTCCCTGCTTATCTATGATGTCCTTTATCTCGTCGAACTTTCTCGATTCTTCACTCCTTGCAAAGAAACAGACGAAATATCCCAGAAAAAAAGAAACCGTGAGTGCCGCGGTTATAAGTATCGCAATAAGAGTTTTTCTGTTCTGCGTTTTTCTTAAAACTTCGGTATCCTTATCCATTTTCTACCTTAAAGACTTTAATAAAACGGTTATTATCCTGAAAGTCATAGCGTCGGAAACTTTGCGGATATCGAGCCCCGTGCCCCTTTCTATCTTGTCCAGCCGATAGTTTAAGGTGTTTCTGTGCAAATACATTTTTCTGCTCGTTTCGCTGACATTTAAGCTGTTGTCCATAAACGCTTCCGCCGTCGCCGTCATTTCCTTGTCGTCGAATATCTCCTTTGCCGACGCGTCCAGCCAGGTGCCGAGATATTCCGTCACCTTGTGCTTCGGAATATCTTCCAGTATCTTTATCGAAATGAACTCTTTATACGAGTGCACGCCGCATTTTTTGTCGTAAACTTCCGCCATCCTGTCGGTGGCTACCGCCTGCGAAAAGGATTCGCCGAGATCGCTTATCCCTTTCACCTTGCCGCCGATACTTATCCCGCACACTGCGCCCGTTTCTTCGAATATGAACGTATTAAGGTACTCGGCGTATTCCGTTACGGAACGGTATTCCGCCGATGCTTCGTCGTCGAACTTCACGAAAGCGACGATATTTTCGTCTATCGCCGATACGAAATCTTTATCCGATCCCGAATAGTTCTTAACGGCTTCCGTCACGTCGCCAACATTACCTTCCGTAAGACGGATCAGCATAACGCACGCAGTCTTATCTTCCACCCCGAATTTTTTGGCGTATTTTTTTATCTTGTAGTATCCCGCCTCGCCGAAAAGCGCGGACTTGAAAAAGTCTTCGCGGCTTAAAGACGAATCTTTGCCGAAAGCCCTTTCGGCAAGTTCGCAGATAAAGTAAGCGACGGAAGAACAGTACTTTTCCTCCCCCGAAACCGCGCCGATATATCCTTTGTTCTTATATTTGAACTTAAAGAAAGTAACGCCCGACTTTTCGTCTCTTTTTAAGTGCGCGATACCGCTTTCGGGAACTTTTTTTACGGGCTTACCGAAGAGAAGTTCCCCCCTTTCCGAAAACACGGAAAATTCCGCGCCGCCGTTTTCAACTATTTCAGAAGCAAATTTTACGACATCTTTTTCCATATATAAAATTTTACCACACCGTGCGATATTTTGCAACCCGCTTATAAGATTTTAAGGAAAAGCAGCGTTATATAGCCGAGAAGCACCGAAAGAACGTACAGTAAAAGCACGATAAACGCCGTCTTTTTCAGATTTTTCCGATTTCTTAAAAGTATCGTTACGGCTATCCCCGCGTTGGCGGAAAGCCCTGCGGTAAGTCCCGCAAACCCTATCATGCCGTCCATATAACCCTTGGCTAAAAATATCGAAGACGCACAGTTCGGGATTATTCCGATAAGCCCGGAAAAGACGGGTTCTAACGCTTCGCTCCTGTCCATAAAGGCGATAACGTTTTCTTCGCCGATAAAATAGAACGCAATACCGAAAACGATATTTATTACAAGAACGTATAAAAAAGTCTTCGCCGTATGAAAAAGCGGGTGGATAAGATACTTGTCCAAAGCGTTTTCGTTGTGCTTTCCGCACTCTATACAACTGTCTTTTTCGGGACAGACGTGCGTTTCGTCCTTTTTGGCGAGCAAAAGATTTATCACTTCCCCCACCGCCACGGCGTAGAGTATCTTTACGCCCATAACCAAAAGGGCTGCGGACACCTTGCCGCTCGATAAAAGTATGATAACGCCTTCGTCGCTTATGGAAATAAACGCCGCTATAAGAGTGCCTATTTTTATAAGCCCTTTATCGTAGAGTTTGGCGCACATCACGGCGAACCCGCACTCGGGCACCGCGCCCAAAAGCCCCGCAACGAGCGGCGCGCCCGCACCCGATAAAGCCTTTTCTATCTTTTCCTTTTTACGGGCGTTTTCTATCGCCTCCATAAGAAGGTATATGAGAAAAATAAAAGGCAGTATTTTAAGCCCGTCTAAAAGGGCGTCGAGAAGAACTTCCCACATAACACAACCATTTTAACATAAATAATGAATTTGTCCACCCGTTTTATCGGAAAATATAAATTTTTCGGGCGGATAGCGGCGTTTTTTGCGGAATTTGCCGCTTTTCGGCTTTCCCCGCAAAATATTACGGGGCGTCGACTCCCGTCAACGCCCCGCTTACTGTTTTTATAAAACTTTAAGCCTTGGTGTTTTTGAATACGTTCTGCGTGTCGTCGTAGGTAAACGCCGCTTTCAACGCCGTCGCGTCGAGATTCTTGCACTCCGCAAAACAGGAAACGCCCAGCGTCGCTTCGCCGTCTAATACGGGAATAACCACTTCGGTAAGTTTCACGCAACCGTAAAACGCGTAGGCTTTAACGGTCTTTATCGCCGCCGAGAAAGTGAAACTTTCTATATCCGACTGTGCGAAACAACTCTCTCCTATCACTTCCACGCCCGCGGGCAGAACGAAATTCTTTATCTTGCAGCCGTTAAACGCCGAGTCGCCTATCTTAACGAGCGCCGAACCGTCTTCAATTTTAAGTCCTTTGCCCGATTCTCCGTCGTAATCTTTAAGCGCGTCGCAACCTTTGAACGCCGAATTATATATCGCGGTAACGGTAGCGGGGATATTGACCTTTTTCAACTGTTTCATATCCTTAAACGCCGATTCGCCGACAGCCGTGATATTGCCTTCCAAATTGATGGTCATAACCTGCGTTAAACCGCAGAAAGCGTAGGCGGGTATCTTGTATTCGCCTTCCGCCTTAACGGTTATCTCGGTAAGTTCGGACGGAATATACACGGTGTTTGAACCGTTTTCGGAATATTTTACCGAAACTTCCGCCAAGTCATCGTAAGCGTCGGTCCCGAAGATATAACCTATCGTTCTACCAAATCCCACCGATTTATCGGAAGGAGCGGTCTCGCCGATATAAGCGTCGGCTTTCGCCGTCGCGCCGACGAAGGGAACAGTCATCTTTTTAAGGCTCTTCATACCCTTGAAAGCGCCTTCTTCTATCACCAGCGGGTTTTCTTCGTCGCCCGTGCCGACGATCGTTATTTCGGTAAGAGTATCGTTGCCGTCGAACGCGCCGGTCTTTATCCTGCCTATCTTAACGTCCAAAGCGGAAAGGTCCAAAGCGGTAACGCCCGTGCCGTCGTCGACGTATTTATAAAGAGTATAGTACGCGTCGCTCGTGCCTTTCTTGTAGATAAGTCCCTTTTTGGAAGCCGAGCCGCCGCCCGCTTCCCCGCAGGCGGTAAGTCCCAGCGCCGCAGAAAGCAACAGAACGCATACCGTTAAAATGGTTAATAGCCTTTTCATATAAACTCCTGAAAGTAAACTGCCGTTTACACCTAATTAGTTTATCATTTATAAAGGCTTTTGTCAATCGTAAATATTTATTTATACGCTTTTTTTTATTTTCGCCCGCATTTTACCGCGAAAACCGCTATATGATGACCTTTCCGTCCAAAAAACTCCTGAAAAATCCGTTGGAATCCGCACCCGCCCTTTCGAACGCGCCGATAAGTTCTTCTTCGCCCGCGATCTTAAACCTGTTTTCGTCGTAAAACCGCTTTAATCCCGAAAAGAATTTATTATCGCCTACCGTTTGTCTTAAATAGTCGAACATTATGCACGACTTGACGTACGCTATGTTGACGTATTCGTATTCGCTTTTATACTCGTTAAGTCTTCTCGTCATAGTCGTATCGACTTCGCCCGATATCTTTTTATAAACCGAACAGAACACCTTGTAAGTCTTTTCGGAAGAATCTATAAGCTGTTTTCTCGTAAACCCGTAGTCGGGGTGGTTTTCGTAGAACAGTACTACCGAATATTCCGCAAGCCCCTCGTCTATAAAGGGCGATTCCACTTCGTTGACGCCGACCGCCGCCTGCCACCACTGGTGCGCCGTTTCGTGGACGATAACTTCCCTTTTCGCCGCTTTTTCCAGTTCGTCGCTTATAAATACCAGCGACGTAAATTCCATACCGCCCTGCACGAATTTCGTTTGCACTACGTTATACGTTTCAAAGGGGTATTCCCCGAAAGTCTCGGAAAAATAGCCGAGCGCGGAGATTGCGTCGCTTAAACTTTCCTGCGGGTCTTCGTCGGCGTAATAGAAATAACTCACCTTTACGCCGTTAAAATCGCCGCTTATCACTTCAAAGTCTTTCGAAAGCACTATCGCAAAAGAGCGGCAGTTTTTCGACTCGAATACCCTTACCGTGTTTTCGCCCTGCGTTTCGGAAGAAATTTCCCTGCCGCCCGCCGCCACGACGTATTCTTTCGGGGCGGTGAACTTTACTTTATAGTCGGCGACGTCGCTGAAAAAGGGGTCGCCCACGGCGTAGTATTCGCACTCGAAGAACGCACCGTCCTTTATTCCGCAGAGTATCGGATAAAAATTCGCAAGGTTTACGGTCTTGCCGTTTATTCCCGTTCTTGCTATAACTTCCGCGAGCTTGACGGTAAACTCTATCGTTACCGAAACTTTTTCGTCGGGAAAAAGTTCGCTAAAAAGTTGCACTTCGAGAATATTTTCGTCCGTTCCCGCGACGGAAAATTCCGCCTCCTTTTCGCCGATATACACCGCCTTTATCTCGGTGTTACCGTAACTTTCGCCGTTTTCGTAGGATTTATAATAGTACTGCGCGGAAATGGGCGAAACGGCGGCGTTTTCCCTGAACGCGTTGGCGTATAGATTGAATTTAAGAGAAGTAAAAGAATTTTCGGTGTCGTTGAAAAAAGTAACGGTCTCCCTGCCCGAAAGAGTGTTTCCTGTAAATTCCGCTTCTACGTCGTAAGTCGTTTTTTTCAGACTGCCGTTACAGGCGAAAAACCAAGGCAAAAAACACGCCGCAAGTACGACTGATAAAACGCTTCTTATTCTTTTCATAAAAAAACCCCGAATAAAATATCTTTACAGATACCTTATTCGGGATAAGCGGTTTATATTCTGTTTTCGGAAAAACTCTTATTTCTCGTCGGAAACGAGATACTTTGCGGGATCTATCGCCACGCCGTTTTCGGTAACGGCAAAGTGCAGGTGCGCGCCTTCCGCCGATTCCTGACGGTTGCTGACGGAAATTTCGCCTATTTTGTCGCCTTTTTTAACGGTTTGCCCCGCAACGACTTCGTCGCCGTCCAAAAGAGAATTGTACACCGTTTTGAGCCCGTTGCCGTGGTCTATGATTACGGTCGTTCCCGTAAGCAGCGTGGTTTCCACCGTTTCCACCGTGCCGTCCCAAGCCGCGTAGACCGCAGAGCCTTCGGCGGCGAAAATATCTATCGCCTTATGCGCTTCGTAACGCTTTAACGTGGCGTTGTACGCAAGCGTTTCGGTGTAGTCGCCCACGGATATCGCGTTTTCGACGGGTATGTCGAACACTATCGCGGAAACGACGGGAACCTGCGGTTCGGGGTCGTCTATCGGGTTATCCACGGGATCGTCTATCGGATTGTCCACGGGGGTGTCCACGGGGATTTCCGTGTGTATCTCATGCTTGGCGGCGTTACTGCGCTGTATGAACACGACAGTAAGCGATATGCCGATAGCGGCGACGCAGAGCGCAAGCACTATATACGCCGCGTTTCTTCTTAAAAATCTGATAAAACTTCTTTCTCTTTCCATTTTCAAATCTCCTGATTTATTTGCGTAGATTATTGCCCTGAAAAATTTTTATATACCTTGAAAACCGAAAAAAACTAATATCCGCCGAAAATTATCGGCGTGCCGAGTTTCGCCGCGCCCGTTTCTTCGTCCGCACGCTTAAAATAGTGAAGGTTCACCGTTTTGCCGTTTATTTCCGCGCGGTACGGTATCTTAGGCGAAAAGGCGTAAAAACTTACGCCGAACGGCGTTTCTTCGGTAAGAACGTGCGTTGCCGAAAAACTTTCGAGGATCTCTTGGTAAGAAACGCCCGAAATATCGCAACTTTCGCCCTTTATCCGTCTTTTTATAACTAACCCGCCCGAATAATTTTCGCCGCCGGAAAAAGATCCGTAATATTCGTAAAGCGTTACGCTACCGAAATCGCAAAGCACGGGCTTTGCGGAAAAAGCGTAAAGCGCGGCGAAAATAAAAACGAACGACGCCGCCAAAAGAAAGGCGGATATTTTTTTAAACAAAAAAACTTTCCCCATACAGGGAAAGTTATTGCCGCTTTTAAAGATAAATATACTTAAATAAGTTCCGTTAAGCCGCTTTCTCTTATTACCGTCATAAGGTTAAAGGTATCCCGTATATCTCCGCAGGATTTCAGCGCGAACGCCGTATCGCCCGTAAGGGAGGTCTCTTTTACCGAAAGTTTTTCCGTTGCGGCGGAAAATGCCGCGAACACGCTTTCTATATCCGTAATATTTGCCTTTATTCGGGAAACGACGGCTTTAATTCTCTCCGCGTTCTCCTTTAACGCTTTTCTCTGTTTTACGAGCCCTTCGGCGACGGAGATAAAGTCTTTACCCGTCTTTTCCGAGAGAGTTTTCGCACGGGCGTTATAATCGGGTAAGGAAAGAAGGTTTCCCGTTTCTTCTTTAAGGTATAAAAGGTATACGCCGAAAAGTTTGCGGCAGGAATAAAGGTAAACACCGAAGTCTTCGGTTTTTTTAAGGATATAGGATAAGCAAAACGCCGAAGAGTTTTTTAAAAGCGCGCCGAAAGAAAAAGCGTCGGCTATTTCCGTGGCGAGCGTCCAGTAAGTAAGTTCCCCCAAGTCCATATTGTCGGCGTTATTTCTGCAATAGTTTACCGCGGAAAGTATAAGTTGCAAGGCGTCTTCCCACGTTTCGCCGTAAGCCGCGGCAAGGATCTTGCCGTCTATAACGGAAAGGTAGCGGGAAAGGATATAGGCTATCGCTTTTTCTTTATTATCTTTTGCGTCTTTCACGGCGTTAAAATCTACGAATATATAGCGGTCGCAGGTTATCGGGAAAATATCCGACGATACACCGTTATCGAAACATACGAACGGCGCAAGCGCGCCTTTTACGAAGGGATCTTTTACGACGCGCATACAGAGAACGTCAAGAACCGTCGCGACGTAGTTTACGAGCGCGCCGAGTTCCCCGTCGAAATAAATTATCGCCCTTACGTCTTCGGGCAATACTATAACGTCGAAAACGTTTTCAAAGGAAAGCGTTACGCCCTGCGGCATAACGTAATTGTACGGTCTTATCCCGATACGCCTTATATTCTCGGTGGTTTCCTTTCCGAACTTTTCGAAGGAAGATCTAAGGTAAAGGACGGCCACCTTGCCGAAAGACACGGTTTTTTTAAGGACGGGGAAAAACTCTTCCGAAGAATAAAATTCCGTAGAGCGGGAGTTTTTTGCGTCTCCGCCGCTTAGAAGGCACACGGATAAGTTAAGGTTTTTTATAAGATTTTCGGGTTTCATTTTAAGTAAATGTTACCAAAATACGGTTTTTTTGTCAAGCGATAGCGGTATTTAAGAAAATAAAGGGGTTTTTCGATAAAAAATTACAAAAAATAAAGGAAATTTTAAAAAATCTATTGAAAAATTCTAACTATATGGTATAATAATTGTATAAACATAGGAGGTAAGTTTATGAATAAAAAAGAATTAGTAAGAGCTATCGCTAACGATGCCGGCATTACGCTGAAAGATGCTTCCGTAGCGTTGGACAGTTTTGTCGCAGCGGTAACCGACGGTCTCAAGAAAGGGGAAAAGGTTCAGATTTCCGGTTTCGGTACTTTTGAAATCAAGAGTAAACCGGCAAGAGAAGGTATCAATCCCAGAACCGGTGCCAAGATCAAGATCGCCGCGTCGAAGATTCCTTCGTTCAAGTTCGGCAAAGCGTATAAGGATTCTTTTTAATAAAACTTAAAAACCCTTAATAAAAAGGTTGCGAACGTTCGCAACCTTTTTAATTTGTGAATAAATCACATAAAACGTAATTCGCAAGTAAAAAGGCTATCCGTGATGGATAGCCTTTTTTCAAAGCTTTAAGCTTTTAAGTTTTCTAATGCCTTACGCTTTCTTTCTCGCGATGAAGAGAACTACTACGCAAGCACAGAGCGCACCGCAAGCGATAGCGAATATGATTATCGTAAGGGTGGATTTGCTCTTTAACGCATCTATCTGAGAATTGAGTTCTTCGATAGTAGCGTCTTTCGCAGCCTTCTCATCGTTGAACTTCGCTTCGAATTCGGCGTCTTTCGCTTCTAACGCAGCTTTCGCAGCATTGAGAGCGGTAACGGCAGCTTCGAGTTCAGCGTCTTTCGCTTCAAGTTCGTCGTCTTTGCCTTCCAACGCGGTCTTCGCAGCATTGAGAGCGGTAACGGCGGTTTCGAGTTCACCGTCTTTCGCTTCTAACGCGGCTTTCGCTGTATTGAGTTCAGCAATAGCGGCATCGATTTCAGCGTCTTTCGCCTGCAACGCGGCTTTCGCGGTGTTGAGTTCCGTTATAGCGGCGTCGATTTCAGCGTCTTTCGCCTGCAACGCAGTCTTCGCAGTGTTGAGTTCAGCGATAGCGGCATCTATTTCAGCGTCTTTGCCTTCCAACGCAGTCTTCGCAGCGTTGAGGGTCGCGATAGCGTTAGTAAGTTCGGTGTCTTTCGCTTCTAATGCGGCTTTCGCAGTATTGAGTTCAGCGATAGCGGCATCTATTTCAGCGTCTTTCGCAGCAAGGGCAGCCTGCGTTGTGGCAAAATCTGCCTGTGCGGCCTGTAACGCTTCGATAGCGGCGGTAATGTTGTCGTCCGCAACACCGTCTTCGTCTACCTTATCTTTAATGAACTCGAAAGCATCGTCTATATCGTCGTCGCAAGTGATCTGGGCTTTTACCAAATCTTTCTTCGCCTGACTTAAACTATCGTATACAGCCTTTATGGTGTAGTAGTTGATAGCGGATATAGCGTTTACTTTGCCTTCCGCAACGTCGTTATAGAGAAGGTCTATAGCGGTCGCGAGTTCTATCGCCATTTCCTGGCTGTCGGCTACGTTGTCGAGCATACCGGCGTTAACGAGCAACGCTCTCTGGGAATCGGTCAATGCGTCCACAAAGCCTTTTAAGGTATCGAGTTCGATAGGCAGAGCGGCGTTATTATTGAAAGCGGTATTGAAATCGTCGATTAAGTTATCGATGAAATACAGCTTGTCGCCCACAACGTTCGCGTTGGTACCGGCAACCGTAAACATATCTACGAGTAAGTCCATCTTATCGCCAACTCCGTCATACGCTTTTTCAACGTTGGTCAACAGACCGTAAGCGTCAACGAGATCCTGAGCGGCGTCTACGTCGAGTTTATAGAAGCCCGTGGTAACGTTACCCTGCGTTACGGCGGCAACGGTTACAGCGTCTACGTCGGAACCGTCGAATCCCGCACCGTTAAGTAAATCGTCAACGGCATCTTTGAAATCGGCGAGATCCGCTTCAACTTCTTCTAATACGTCATAGTTACGAACTTCTGCTTTTTCGTCAGCCGTAAGCGCGTCGTAAGCGGTCCTTGCCTGAGTTATGTAGTCAACGTCGTCTCCGCTGTTGAAATCTATCTTGGAGATCTTAAGTTCAACTTCGCTTGCAGCAACAAAGATAAGAGCGTCAGCATACGCCGTATAAGCGGCGGCGTAAGTTTCGTTTTCCGCGAAATACGCTTTGGTTTCGCCTGCAACTGCATCGTAAGTATCTAACGCGTCGTACAGGGCGGCAACAGCGTCAACAGCAAGACCGTAGTTGGTATAAGCGGTTTCAGCCTCAGCATAGTCGGCGTAGTTAGTACCATTGGCAACTTCGGGACGATCGAGCGCTAAAGCAGCGGCCTTCGCAGCGTCGAGAGCGGCAACTATGGTATCTCTCGTTCCGACAGCAGCGGTATACGTGGTGTAGTACGCGCTGTAAGCCTTAGTGTTATATTGTTTAGCAAACGTCGATATATCGGTGGCAAGAACCCAGTTGTAGGGAGCGTCTCCGCCGTAAGGAGTTATTGCGGCGAAAGCTTCTTCCGCAGCGGCAACCAAATCGAAGGTGCTTACGCTTACCGTGCCGATAGCGTCAACCGCATCCGCCCAAGCGTTCGCAAGAGTGATAAGAGCGGCGTATTTATCCATCAACGTTTCGTATTTAGCGTAGTTATCGATAGCGCCTTTATATCTGGGATCGAGTTCGCTGTCCGTGTGAGGAAGCGCTGCGATCTGAGCAGTCAGAGCGTTGATCTTGGATTCGAAGTCGTTAACGAATCTCGGATACGCATTGTAAATGCCGTACAATTCGTCTATCTTGGTTTTGATAGGATTGACCGCAGTGGCGATATCGTTGGCAACGCCCTGGTAGTAATCGTAAGAACCTTTGCAGGTCGTAATGTCCGCAAGATATCCTTCGGGTCTGAACGCTTCGTCAAGTGCGGAACCGTCAACGCCGACTATTCCGTTACCGACGTCACCGTTAAGCTGGTTGGTCTTGTCGGTCAAACCGTTGTATAACGTAAATACTTCGATGAAAGCGGCGAATATGTTTTCGGGTTCGTTAGCTTCAACTACCTGTAAGTTGTTGATCTTTTCGATAACGGTTTCAACTTCTTCAACGTAATCAGCCCACTGTCCTTCGTGATCGAGAAGCGTCTGATAGTTGGTTACGCAGGTGTTGGGAGTTGCGTTATCCGTAGTCTTAACGTCGTTGGGAAGAGCGTCGAACGCAGTTCTCGCAGCGTCGATAGCGGATTTGAAAGCGTTGGTATAGGAAGCCGCAGGTATAGCCGTTATGGCGGTTTCAACGTCGCCTATAGCGGTAGTAACGGCGGCAAGCGTAGCAACCATAGTGTCAAGGTTGGTTTTCTTGGTCGCATTAACGGAACCCTTTAAGTCATTGTTGCCGTCCATAACCGTATCGTCGTCCAAAGCGTCATAATCGTCCTTGGCGTCGGTGATAAGGTCAGCTATGGTGTAGCAGACTTCCGCGCCCACTATTTCGCTGTAAGAAGCGAACGCCAAATCGATCTTGTTTTCAACGGCGGTTACCTTGGCTACCTGAGCGGCAAGACCGGCTTCGGCTGCAACGAGCTGTTCCAGATGATTTACATTATAGGGAGCGGCTTTCGTTCCGTCGAGGTAAGCCACGTCGCCGTTGTTGTCGACCGTGTTAACGGCAGTCCTTGCGGCGGCGATGGTCGCCTGGCTCGTAAGAACTACGGTGTAGTCGGCAGCGTCGATATAATGGTCGGTATCCCAGATAGCTTCCATAGCGTCGACGTTGTTCCAAACGGATATAGCCTCGATAGCGGCGATAGCGTCGTCGATAGCGGCTTTCCACTCGGCAATCTTCGCTTCGGCGTTCACTAACTGCACGGGAGTATCCAAAATGGTATCGGTGTCGGTGTCTACCCAAGTGGTTTCATAGTTGAGGGCATTCTTTAAGAAAGCTAAATCTTCGACATCGGCAGCGAAGATAGCGTCAAAAGTCGCTCTGTAACCGGCAACTTCGTCCGCATTTTCATAGGAATAACCCGTTCTCGTGTATATGTAGGTAGCACGCGTAGTCAAATCGCTGTACAACTGAACGGCACCCTCTTGGTTATATCCTGCGAGGATATCGTCGTAAGCGTCTCTCGCTGCAACGTACTCCGGATCGGTCGTGTCGCTCGCCATGTTGTTTACGTGCATGTACATAGCCATAAACTTGGCGTCCGCTATGGGATCGCCCATAGCACCCCTTATCTCTGCGGCGGATAAATCACCGCTGTCGTCCCCATCGGCAACGTCTAAAAACGCTGCGTAATTGTTGACGAAAGTCTGCTCGTTGTCTGTTAATTCCGCGAAAGCACGCGTAGTGTTGAGACCTAAGAACGCGCAAGCGAAGCAAAGTCCCAACAACAAAACAGCAAGTAAGCCCTTTTTGATTGCCTTTGTCATAATCTTTCTCCTTTTAATGACATTTATTTGATATAAGAGAGTCCTTTGTTAGGTTTTTCGCCCTTTTCCACAGGGTTTTTGACCGTTTTTTTGCGGAAAATCACGAAAAACTTTTGCATAACGAATAAATCTATCCAAGATAATTACTCATTATGGATAAATAATAGCACATAAAAACCCGCTTGTCAACTAAAAATTTTAATATTATTAACAAACAAACAGATTTTTTTGATTTTCGGGTATATTTTCGCTCCCGAAAAGCATAATATATATTTACGGTTTCAGTTCCCGCGCTATGGGATTGTCTATACCGACACCCCTTAAAAGGGGCAACCCCTCGGTAAAATATCCGCTACGCGGACATTGACGCTAACGCTCGCAATGACACTTTAATTTCCACTCGCTCGCAATGACAGGGGCGCGACGGGAACCGTTAAAGGGAATTTAAGGGGGTTGCGCATACAACCCCCTTTATACTATTCCTTATTTAACGATTTTGGCAACGACGCCGGAACCTACGGTTCTGCCGCCTTCACGGATAGCGAAACGAAGTCCTTCTTCCATAGCGATAGGAGTTATAAGTTTAACGCTTATCGTTACGTGGTCGCCCGGCATTACCATTTCTACGCCTGCGGGCAGTTCGATAGAACCCGTAACGTCGGTCGTTCTGAAATAGAACTGAGGACGATAGTTGTTGAAGAACGGAGTGTGTCTGCCGCCTTCTTCCTGTTTAAGGACGTAAACCTGACCTTCGAATTCCGTGTGGGGTTTAACGGTACCGGGTTTAGCGATAACCTGTCCCCTTTCTATATCTCTTTTGTCGATACCGCGGAGCAGCGCGCCTACGTTGTCGCCTGCCTGCGCTTCGTCCAAAGTCTTACGGAACATTTCGAGACCCGTGATAACGGTGGTCTTGGATTTCTCGGTAAGTCCGATGATTTCCGCAGGATCGTTGATGTGCGCTACGCCTCTTTCAACTCTGCCCGTGGCAACCGTGCCGCGGCCGCTGATGGTGAACACGTCTTCAACCGGAAGCAGGAAGGGCTTGTCTTCGTCTCTTTCGGGAGTCGGAATATAGCTGTCGACTGCGTCCATAAGTTCGAAAATGCATTTGCATTCGGGAGCGTTCTTGATCTCTTCAGC
>JAEEGH010017202.1_pt1 | contig 15450 bp, 12 predicted proteins | sample 9134181 | NCBI WGS metagenome assembly JAEEGH01 (sample SAMN16246544, study PRJNA631951) | gut metagenome | biome: gut microbiome; feature: rumen; material: DP-attached | host: Bos | place: Iran: Karaj | collected 2018-10 | reverse complement strand
TGGCCAGGCTGGCGGCTCCGCATTCGAGCGCCTCCATCTGCATGACCACGGGTACCCGCACCACTTTTCCCGATACAGGCTGTTTGATCATCGCGCGCAAAAAAGTCCTCCAAATTAAAACATCAGTTCCAGAATATGGGTGCTGTCATACCCGATCTTCGCGTTATAGATACCGTCCGGCAGATCGCTGTTTGCCACGGCAAAGGTTCTGCCCTCCTCGTCTTCTCCGACAGCGGTGATCTCAGAAGAATGCTCTCCCGATATGATGACCAGGCCTTCCTTCATATAGCTGCTGTAATACTCGTCCTCAGGGATAAAGGTCATGGTGCCGTCTTCAACCGCTGCTTTTCCGTGGACATAGCTCTCCGTGGACGCAAGAAAGCCCCAGACCAGGATCCCTCCCAGGATCAGGACAACAGCGATCAAAACGAGCCACATCCCGGGCCCTTCCGCATGAAGATATTCATCCAGCTGATCCGGAGAACGCAGCTTATCAATGCTTTTCTGTCGAAATATCCTCTTCACCGTTTCCCCCTTTTATTTCAGAAACCCGTTGATGATCTGTTCTTCCGCTTCCTGTTCGGTGAGCCCGAGGGTCATCAGCTTGATGATCTGGTCTCCCGCGATCTTTCCGATGGCCGCCTCATGCACCAGTGCCGCATCCACATTATTTGCTTCAAGCCCCGGCACTGCCAGGATCCTGCCCTTGTCCATGATGATGGAATCGCATTCCGTATGGCCGGAGCAGGCCGCATTTCCGATGAGCTTCGCGTCGAATTTCTGATAGGAATCATCCCGCGCCACCGACCGGGAAACCACATCCGCGCTGCAGCCTTCCCCGTCCAGGTTCACGACATAGGTGCTGATCGCATTCTGGTTCCCGTGCGTCATCAGCCGCTCCCTTACCACAAGGCGCGCGCCCTTCTTAAGCTCCGCCTTTGTGGTGCGGTCCGTGTCATCCACGCCCTTGATCTGCACCATTTCCATTTCCGCGTAGCTGTCCTCTTCCATATAGACTTCCGTTCCCGGATTCAGGATCCTCTTTCCCTTCCCGGTTCCCGAGCCGTAGTGCTTTTCCACATAGCGGATCTTCGCGCCCTTGCCGACATAAAACCGATGGATCCCGTCATGCTCCGAATCCTGCGGCCCGCAGTTATCGATGCCGCAACCCGCAACAATGATGACATCCGCGTCTTCGCCGATATAAAAATCATTGTATACCAGCTCCTTAATGCCGCTCTTCGTCATCACGACTGGAATATGGACGCTCTCGTTTTTCGTTCCCGGTTTGATCCTGATCGTCAGCCCCTGCCCGTCTTCCCTGGGCTCGATCTCAATATTTTCGGTGGACGCCCTGCCGACCGACCCGCCGTTGGAGCGGATATTAAACGCTCCCTCCGGAACCTTATGAAGATCCGCAACCTCTCTCAATAACCTTTTCTGTATTTCATCCAATTCAATCATTCCTGATCTTCCTCCCGGCAGTCTTCCTTTTCATCCGATCCCGTATGCGGGATCCCGTTTTTCCTGCATTCCATCGTAGCGTCGGCGGAGCCGATGAGCCCCGGCAGGATCTCATCCTTCGGACCCTGCGTGGATACCTGCCCTTCCCTGATCACAACGATCTCATCCGCGATCCCGAGGATCCGTTCCTGATGCGAGATGATGAGAATGGATCCGCCGGCATTCCGCTTTTTGATGCTCTGGAATACCTGGATCAGGTTCTGGAAGCTCCAGAGATCGATCCCGGCTTCGGGCTCGTCAAAGATCGAAAGCCTGGTCCCCCTTGCCAGAACCGTTGCAATCTCGATCCGTTTCAATTCCCCGCCGGAAAGGGAGTTATTCACTTCCCGGTCGATATAGTCTCTCGCGCACAGCCCCACCGCGGAAAGGAAGTCGCAGGCGTCGCCGACCGAAAGCGTCTTCCCGGCCGCGATCCGCAAAAGATCCAGCACCTGGATCCCCTTAAACCGCACCGGCTGCTGAAAGGCGAAGCCGATCCCCTTTTTCGCGCGGTCAGTCACAGACAGTCCCGTAATATCCTCCCCGTCCAGAAAGATCTGCCCGGACGAAGGCTTTTCGATCCCCATCATGATCCGGGCCAGCGTAGACTTTCCGCCGCCGTTCGGTCCCGTGACCACAATGAGCTTGTCGTCCGGAACCGTAAGGCTTATATCCCGGATGATCTCCTTATCATTTTCCTCCACATTCACATTGAATGAAATATTCCGTAATTCCAGCAAAACAATTCCTCCTGCAGGGCCTTGCCCCTTATTTCATGTTCTTTTCTTTATCTTTGTCATACTCAAAGATCAGTTCTTCCATTGTCTGATACAGATGATCCGGCTCCACCGGCTTCGAGAGATGCGCATTCATCCCGACCTGAAGCGACCTCTGCACATCCTCATCAAACGCGTTGGCCGTCAGCGCGATGATCGGGATCTCTTTCGCGTCCCAGCGATCCATTTCGCGGATCCTGCGGGCCGCTTCCAGCCCGTCCATTTCAGGCATGCGGATGTCCATAAGGATCACATCATAATACCCTTCCGGATGATCCCTAAAGAGATCCACCACCATTTTCCCGTTTTTCGCATGCTCCGCCTCAACCTCTTTCACCTTGAGGATCTGTTTCATGATCTGGGCATTGATATCCATATCCTCCGCCAGAAGAACACGCCTGCCCGTCAGATCCGCTCTCTCCTTCTCGCGGAACACGCTCATATTGTTCTTTCTGGCGATGCGGTCAAATTCATCGATCACATTGGACGCAAAGAGCGGTTTTGCCAGGAAACTGTCCACACCCGCATGAAACGCCTCATCAGCGATCTCGTCCCAGCTAAAGGAGGTGAGGATGATGATCGTCGTCTCATTATCGCAGATCTTGCGGATCCGTCTCGCCGTCTCGATCCCGTCTGTTCCCGGCATCTTCCAGTCCAGAAGGACCAGATTATAACAGTCGTGCTTCGTATGCTGCAGTTCCATCATCTGCAGGGCTGCCTCTCCGCTATAACAGGTGTCCGCGCGGATACCGACCTCATCCAAAACAAGCCTTGCATGTTCCGCCGCGATCTCTTCATCATCCACGACCAGCACATACATATCGTTCAAGTCGATGAAGCTCGTCGCGCCCTGCTGATGCTCGCTGTTCTTCAGAGTGATCGTGACCGTAAACTCGGAGCCCACACCCTTCTCCGACTTGACTTCGATCGTGCCGTTCATGATCTCCACAATGTTTTTCGTGATCGCCATGCCAAGCCCGGTGCTGCCGTACTTCGAGCTCCGCTGGCTGTTTTCCTGCGTAAAGGTATCGAAGATCTTCGGAATAAAGGACGGATCCATGCCAATCCCCGTATCCCGGATCCTGAACCGGATCGTGGACTGGTCATCAAAGGAAGCGATCTTTTCGATCTCAAAGGTCACGCTCCCCGGGGCGTCGGTAAACTTGATCGCATTGCTCAGAATGTTGATCAGAACCTGCTTCAGCTTCATATCGTCGCCGATGTAATAGTCGCTGACGCCGCCGGTCACGCGGCATTCATATTTCAGCCCCTTCTCCGAGCACTGCGACATGACCATCGTGTTGATCTGCTCCATCATTCCGCGGAAGGAGAACTCTTCCCGGGTGATCACAAGCCTTCCGGATTCAATGCGGCTCATATCGAGGATGTCATTGATAAGGCCCAAGAGGTGCTTTGCGCTTCCGTCGATCCGCTCCAGATAATCCCTTGTCTCCTCCGAAAGCGTCTCGTCCCGGAGTGCCAGCGAATCCAAGCCGATGATCGCATTCATCGGTGTGCGGATCTCATGGCTCATATTGGAAAGGAACGCGGTTTTTGCCTTATTGGCTTCTTCTGCGGATTCCAGCGCTTCGCTCAGCATCTGGTTTTTCGCCAGAGCCGCCCTCATCTCTTCATCGATCACGGTAAGCCCGAGGCCGATCTGATGTACGATATGGTCATCCCGTTCCTCCGGAGGCCGCACGCCGGCGATCCGGATCATTTCATAATAGTCCTTCCCCTGCCGGTGCACAAGATAACGATAACTGATCAAAGAGGCCTTTTCGAGCGCCTTTCTGATGTGATCCGGATTGATAAAGCTCAGGAAATCATCCCGGAAATTTTCCTTCACCAAATGCTCGCCATACCAGCGGAAGCGCTCATAATAGGGGAAGCGGATCCCTTCCGCGGTCTGCTCGTCGTCCGTCGGATCGGCGCGGTAACACATTCCGACATTCCGATCCAGATCCACCTGATAAACACTGCGGTAGTCCGAAGCCAGCGCCGTGATCATCCGGTCGAGATCCTCTCTGCGTTTCTGCTGTTCGAGCAGCTGTTCCTGTAACTTTAGCCGCTCCTCCATCTGTTTCCTTTTTCTGCGGATCCCGACGATCAGACACAGCACAATAACTCCTGCAGCGACCAGAATGATCACCACGATCACCGCCATGTTATCCTTCAAAAAATCCTCAGCAGAATAGGAATACAGATTCTCCAGATATTTATAAGGCAGATTTTGAAGATACTCTTCTCCGACAATGGATAAGCCCCTGTTCAGGAGCTTCAGAAGCCCCTCGTTCCCGATCTTCACGCCGAAGCATCTGTCGTCCATGTAATTCAGCTGCCTGAGATGAAGGTCTCTGTACTCAGAGTTCTTGATGATATCGTTGGCGCGGAGCCCGTTCAGCGTTGTGACCGTCACCTCGCCGTTGTTCACTGCCTTAAGGCAGTCCTCGATCGAGGGATAAAAGGTAACCTCGGCATCCGGGAACCAGGTCTGCACATAGTATAACTGCATCCTGTTCTTTTCATTCACCGCAAAATGGTACTCATCCCAATCATGAAGCTCATCACGGAACACCAACTCCGTTGCCGAGGACGCCACCACGCTCGACTGGTAGATCCCGTTCTGCTCGGAGTAATAAAGCCCTCCGCCCACGGGAAAAGCAGCATCAATGACTCCCTCATTCAGCTCACGGATCATGCTGTCATAGTCATCATAACCGGTGTAGGTAACCTCCATGTCCTTGACGCCAAGCTCCTCAAAAAGCCGCGGAACAAGCTCACTGACCATACCGGTCACCTGCCCGTCACTATCCGTATCGCTGTATGGCAGATAGTGGGTTAAATACCCCAGCTCCAAAGAATCGTTTTCCTTCAGCCATTCCTTTTCCGGTTCCGAGAAGCTGTGGTTCGAAATACTGGAGGAATAATACTTGATGCTCAGAGAATTCAGGTAATTCGGCTCTTCGACAAAAAGGCGTTCCTGAGCTCTGTTGAGTTCGTCCAGAATATCCTGCCGCCCCTTCGTGACGCCAAGGAAGTAATCCACCTTTTCGAACGCATACAAAACCTCGGCGTTTTCCCTGCCCGCGGCCCCGGCGCTCTCTGCCACCATGGCATCGACCAGCCTCATGTCAAACGCCCTGAACATATCCTCGGTCGTCGGAAACTTCATGACATCCGCCTCGATCCCATGTCCCTCCAGAAAACTCTCCAGCGCGCCGACCATGGCGCTGTCCAAAACGCCGATCCGCTTCCCCGAAAGAGTATCATAGGAGACGGTGATCTTTCCGTCATCGGCGTGTTTCACCATGTTATATGTTTCACTTCCCATGGCCGATTCGGGATAGCCGATCAGTTGCTCCCTCTCTTCGTTTTTCGCGATACCCGCGAGCAGATCCACTTCCCCGTCAAGGAGCTTCTGATAAACCTCTGTGAACGTGCCGTAGATATACTCATATTCCCAGCCCGTATATTCCGACAGTTTCCGGTAAAACTCATACGCATAGCCGGTCTTAACGGCGTCCTCCGCCGCGCCCTCCTCAAAGAGCTCGTTTTCGTAATACCCGACACGAAGCTTTTCGGCGTTTCGCGTTTCCGCTCTTATCGGCACAGGAACAGCCATGATCAGCAGCATAACTGCCAGTATCACTCCCTTGAACCGTAATCTCATCCAGATACTCCCTTCAACCTAATTCACGCATGTTCCATTATAGCATTGAGCCCCCTTATCTGCAATGTCAGTAAAATAAAGAAGGCAGACCATTTGGCCTGCCTCCTTTGATTTTCGTTATTATCCTTCGATCAGGATCTGATGCTTCTCGGGGATCTTCTCCGCTTCCTTCTTCGGAAGGGAAAGCTTCAGGACGCCCTGCTCGAATTTCGCCTTCACGTCCTCTTCCTTCACGAAATCGCCCACATAGAAGCTTCTCTGCATCGCTCCGGAATAGCGTTCCTGGCGGATCACCTTTCCCTCTTTCTTCTCTTCCTTTTCCAGCCCCTTGGCGGCGCTCACGGTAAGATAGCCTTTTTCGAGGTTCAGGTGGATCTCTTCTTTCTTGAAGCCCGGAAGATCGATATCCAGTTCATAGCCTTCATCGGTCTCTCTTACGTCGGTGCTCATGAGCCGCGGCGCGTTCTTTCCGTAAAGCTTGTGATCCACATCCTCAAATCCCCGGAACGGATCAAATCCCATCCAATCATTCAGTAAACTGTTTGTAAAGATACTCGGTGTTAACATACGTCATTCCTCCTTTTCTTCTGAGTTCTCTTGAACTCCTTTTTGATTTCCGGAAGGTTTATTTCCTTCGATGACATTGTTATACCACCAATTATTAGCACTGTCAATAGGTGAGTGCTAATTTTTTCTGACAATTTTTTATTTTTTTGTAAATGTACGTTGAATTCGCGTATTTTCGGGCTTTTTTTATCTCAAAAATTTTCAAGCTATACAAAAATCGCAGCGCACATGCGCTGCGATTTTCATTAGTCACGATAGCTTACGAGCTCGGATGCATATTTCACTTCCGTACTCTCGCTAAAATCCGTGCGGTTCCACCCGTTCATGATCCGGCCCACGACCTTCGGGACGTCCTCCTCGGAGAGCTCGGGCAGCAGGAGAAAGAACTGGTTCGGCCGGTTCCGCATAATGATATCGTTTTTCCGGAGGCAATTCTTCAAGACGTCGCCAAACCGGTTGACTGCCTCATTCAGCTCTACTTCGTTTCCCTCTTTCGAAGAAATGGCGAACAGCAGTTTATTCGCCCTTCCTTTGTAGCGCTTGATAAAGCGGATGATAAAGCGGTAGCTGTTGGAGAAAGCATCCTGTCCGAGCAGCATGGCGCCGCGCCCGTCATTTCGCTCTTCCACCAGACGCGTCACGCGTCCGATCTCCCTGCCGAGATCCTCGTCATCCTCGTCTTCTTCCATGGAAAAATCATAGATCTCGACGCCGTGTTTGCCGTTCTGTTTCACATGATAAAGCGCGCTGTCCGCAAACTGGAAGAGTTTTTCATAATCGGTTCCGTGCTTCGGAGTGAACACGCCGCCAACGGAGATCCCGATCGGGATGTCAAAATCTTCTCCCATCAGCTTCACCGACTCCGCGAACAGCTGCTCATTCAGCCGCTTTGTCAGCGCTTCCAAAGCCTGTTCCTCAGTCACATCCCTGAAAAACGCTAAAAACTCATCCCCGCCGATCCGGCTCACAATGTCCTCTGCCCTCGTATTATGGCGGACGATATCGGCAAACGCCTCCAGAACACGGTCCCCCATATCGTGCCCGTGCAGATCGTTCACCAGTTTAAAATTATCCAGATCCAGGATCACCATCGCGCCGACGGCTGTCTTCACAATCTCGGATATGCGGGTTGTCCCGCTCGACTTATTGAGGAAACCGGTCAGTTTATCGACCGTTGCTTCTTCTGTCAGAGTTTCGATCGTCTTGCTGTTCTTGATCGTGTTATCGATCCGGCGGATCAGGATATCCTTATTAAACGGTTTCCGGATAAAGTCGGAGGCGCCCGCCTTCAGGCCCCGGCGCTCGGTCTCGCTCCCGTTTTCACCGGTCAGGAAGATCACCGGCACATGGCTCTTTCCCTGCTTGTCCTCCAACTCCCTCAACGCGTGAAACGTTTCAAACCCATCCATTTCCGGCATCAGCACGTCCAGCAGCACCAGATCCGGTGTATTCTTCTCCATGAATTTCAGCAATTCCTTCCCCGAACGGAGCGCGCTGACCTTCATGCCCTTTTCATTTAATAACGTTCTGGCGTTGGTAAGGCTCAAAACCTCGTCATCCACCACAACGACCCAGTAATTCATTCAAAAAATCTCCTTAAAAAAAGTTATACTAATCCATAATATCATATTTTTCTCATAAGAGAATGACTATTTTTTTCGAATATGATAAAGTGAAAGGGAAAACAGCCCAAAACAACGAAAAAGGAAGGATCCCATGTCATTAAAATCCATTGCCGCCAAAGCCGGCGTGTCCGTTTCCACTGCGTCACGCGCCTTAAACGATCCCGAATACCGCTGTTCTTCTCCCAAGATCCGTGAAAAGATCTGGGCAGCCGCGCGGGAGGAGCACTATGTACCAAACGCCGCCGCAAGGAGTTTAAAGCTTGGGGAAAACGGCCTTCCCGAACAGCTTTCCTATATCAACATCCTGATCACCCGTACCGACGGGTCCCAGGCGGACCCATTCTTCGCAGAGCTGTTTCGCGCCCTGCAGGGTGAACTTCATAAATCCTTATGCATGCTGCAGAATGTATGGCATGTCCCGGAATTTTCCGACGACCGGAAATGTGAGGGCTTAAACCTTACCTCCATGATCGACCGGCTCCTTAAATCCGCGGGCAAAAAAAATGACGGGATCGTCATCATCGGGAAATGCGCTCAGTCCGCCTTAAAACTGCTGCAAAAAAAATGTATGAATATCGTTTCCATCAATCGAAATTCCACAAACTACACCGTGGATGAAGTCTTATGCGACGGCAGGACCATCGCACGCGACGCCACGGATTATCTGATCGGCCTCGGTTACAGGGACATCGGCTATATCGGCTCCTGCCATCACGAATCCCGTTATAAAGGCTTCTGCGACGCGTTATCCGCCGCCAATCTCGAGCTGGTGCCCCATTATGTCGTGGAGACCAAACAGACCGAAACCGACGGTTTCGAAGCCATGGAGACCCTGCTCGAAGAAAACGAACCGCCGACCGCGCTGTTCTGCGCAAACGACATCACCGCCATCGGCGTATTGAAATGTCTGACCTTAAAGAAAGTCAGAAAAAACAAGCGTCCCGCCATCGTATCCTGTGATGATATCGAGGAAGCCCGGTCCATCCGTCCTTCCCTCACCACCTATCATCTTGATAAGGAAGAGATGGTCCGGCATGCACTCTATCTCCTTATGGACCGGATCAAAGGCGGCCATAAAAACATTGCCAGGATCGAAGTGCAGAGCCATCTCGTCGAGAGAGAAAGCAGCCATCCCGACGCCTGATCGTTTTGATCACGTGATCGCAGCCTTTAGCCCTGCTCAGATCCCGAACACGACAGCCCTTCTGCTCTCCGCGATAAAGTCACCGTAGTCTTCCACAAACTGCGCCAGGCGAAAGCCCGCCGCGCACTCATCATTCCCGGTGACCACCGAGACCTCCTTTACCAGATCCGTGTCCTCCGCAACGCCCTGTTCCATCAAGTCAACGATAAAGGCATCCTCGTCCGCCACCTTTATTTTGCGTTTTCCGAGAACAAGCCAACAGCCGTTCTTTTTTTCGACCTTTACCTCCGGTCTCCATTTCATAACTCTTTTCCTCCAGCCAAACCATTTCCTCTATGTATAAGGCCAAGCTGCGCCGCCTTTCGTTCGGCCTCCGCCCTGCCTTTAACCCCCAGTTTTCTGTATATGTTCCGGTTATGCTTTTTCAGCCCGTCATAGCTGATCTTCAGTTCCTCGCAGATCTTATCCGTCTCCATTCCGCTGCAGAGCATGGAAAGGATCAATGCTTCCCGCTTTGTCAGCTGCACTGTCTCTCTCGGGAAATACCTAAGATAATCCGGATAGAAGCTTGCCGTTTTCTGGCATTCCTCCATCACCTCCGCAAAATAATCACCGGGAATGTCTTTGATCTTTTTCGAGCCCCTGATCTCCATCAAAAGAGGCAGGATCGCGCCGCCCTGCAGGCTGAGCACCCGGACAAAATGATATTCCGCGGTTTTTTTCAGTGCGCCGGCCAGCTGCTTTTTCCAATGTTCATCCCGCATCCGGAACAAAATAATGCTTTTCAGGATCTCGTTTTCCATCCATAGATAATGCCGTTCATACGAAACAAAATACCCGGTCAGAAAATTGGATGCGTCCAAAGCTTCCTCATACCGTTCCAGCGCGATCAGGCAAAGGAGCTTCACCATCTGCCGGTATCGTTCCATCGTGCAGAAAAATACTCTCGGATCGGGCATTGCCTCTACAAACGCCGCTGCTTCATCCCCTGCTCCGTCATAAAGAGACAGCCAGACCCCGAAGGCATCCAGATTCGGCAGCAGCTGATCCGCTTTTTCCGCGACCGCTTTTTCCCGAAACGACTCGTAATGCCGCCTGGCCGAAGGAAGCTGCCCTTCAACAAGGTGCTGGCGGACCTGGATCCCGACCGAAGCAAAGCACATCTCGATCTTCCCTCCGTGCGCAGCCGCTTCATATCCGTCGCCGAGCCGGGTCAGCACCTCGTACGGCGACATCGTTTTCTTTTCAAAACCGCTCTCCGCAAGGCACGTCGTGATCAGACCGTTTCCATGTTTACCGGTGATGATCTCAATGGGTTTTCCCATAAACCGCGCGATCTGCGTGTCGCTCTTCGACCATTCGCAGAAATCCAGCCCTCCGTTCATCACCGACGGCAGGTTTCCGGTCACCGAAAACTCCGGCAACGTCACATCCCCTTTTCCGATCAGCGCAAAAACCCTCTGCATGATACGCAGGATCCCCTTTGTTCCCCTGTGGGGAAGCGCGATATCCAGATGCGCCAGCCAGGCTCTCGCTTCCTTTCGACGATCCGGACGGTTTGTCTTATTCTTTTCAAATTCGACCAAGGCATTATACCATTCCTCGGATTCTTCCGGTTTCAGCATCAGGGAGCACAGCATGCTCATCCCCGCCATCAACACCGGCGATTGCTTCACCTCTTCCTTCGGAAGTTCAAAGTAATATTCCCTGGTTTCGATAAAATGCGCGGTTCCGGGATGGTTTCTCGCATTCCGGATCAGGATCTCCTTGACCCGGTGCGTCGCGCCGGCCATCTTGAAAAACTTCAGCGCGTTTTCCAGGTCTCCATGGGCTTCATAGTAGCCGGCAGCATTCCGAAGGTTTTCAACGATCGCTTCCTTGGGCCAGACCAGTTCCTGTTTCCATCGATAGAACGCAGCAACCTCCGGGCGAAAAGCGTACCTGCCATTTGGAAGATAACGGAGCTGGCCCATGGTTTCATGCGAATATTCAATGATCTTTCCCGTTGCGGGATCACCGGTCAGGGTCTCTGCCATCTCCTTCGTAAATTCTTCATAACGGCAGACCGACAGCGCCAAATGTAAAAATTCCGGCCGGACTTCCTCATAGATCGAGCCGTCCCAATAGTGCAAAATATCCTGCCAGACCCCGGCCTCTATCTCTTCCGAAAAACGAACGCCCCCCTCCATCCGGATCGAATAGAAGTACAGCGCCCGGAAGTAGCCATGGGAAGCCTTTGTCACAAGAGGCACATCCAAAGGATCGATCTCCACCTCACGGCTTTTAAAGAATTCCCTGACCTCTTCATCCCCGATCAGGAAATCGCTCTCCTGGATACGGATAAACCCGAGGTCCATATCCTCCCCGGCCAGATATTTCGGAACCGTCCCTCTCGTCAGCATCACGATCTGCCGGTCCGACCCCCGCAGCAGATTTTTAAGCCAGTGGATCGATTTTTCCCCGGTAAGGAATTGCAGATCATCAATAATGATCACATTGGTGCGGATATTATCCACATTAGGCATATCCGACAATTCGCCGCTTTTGCATGTCAGGATCAAGGGCTTATTCTTGCGGTAAAAATGCACAGCCGAAGCCGTCTTTCCATAGCCGGCAGGCGCAGTCATGATGACCGGCAGATAGAATTCCATTGCCTTTTTCAGTTTTTCATAAACTTTGGGTAACCGGATATAATTCAACGAAATACCGCCTTTCTGCCTAGTGTATTGTACCCCTTACGTTTTCATTTTCAAGTACCCTTGCGGGTACTTTTCCCGACTTTTCGGGATCAGGCTTCTCCCTCTTTTTTCCTTCGATTCCGGCGGACGCGGTTGATATGCCGTTCAAAATCCCCGCCGGCAAGGAGCTCCGCGATCACATACTGGTCAAAGATCGGAACCGTGCAGGAATAAAACCCGAGCTTCCGGTTAAAATCCTCCACCTTCGTCTCCGGCAGAACCATGTACCCGATCCGCATGGAGGGCGCGATCGTCCGCGAAAAGGTGTTCAGATAGATGACCCTTGCCCCTTTGTCCATCGAATACAGCGGTTCCTCCATCTTCCGCGAACCCGTCAGCTCCGAATCATAATTATCCTCGATCAGCACGCCGTCCCTTTGCGCTGCCCACCGTAAATACTCATGTTTTTTGGATATATCCGCCGTGATCCCGCTCGGAAAGCTGTTAAACGGCGTCACTTGAAGGATCCGCTCTTTCGTTTTTTCAAGCTCCTTTGTCAGGATCCCGTCCCTTCCCATCGGAAGGAGGTCGCATTTCGCGCCGAAGGCCTCATAAACTTCCCTTATCTTATTATAAGAGGGCTGCTCCAGTCCGTAAACCTCATCCGTGCCCAGAAGCTGTACGATCAGGCCGTACAGATATTCCGCCCCAGAACCGATCACCACCTGCTCCGGCCGGACCGAAAGGCCGCGGCTCCTGGCCAGAAAAGCGCAGAGTTCCTCCCGAAGCTCCATGCAGCCGTGGTTCGGAGATTTGATGAGGATCTTCCTCCCGTAATCCAGCATCACCCGCCGCATGGTCTTCGTCAGCACTGAGAACGGAAAGGCGGTGCCGGGCTGTTCCCGTTCCGTCCTGTCAATGATGTGGGACGCCTCCCTGTCGATCCCGTGAAAGAAGTCCTCCCCGCGGTAGGTAACGACCGCGCCGCTTCTCTGCCGGCTTTCCACATAGCCTTCCTCATTCAAAAGCGTCATCGCATGCTCCACCGTAATAACGCTGACGCCGGTCTCCTCCGCCATGACCCGCTTGGACGGCAGCTTGGTCCCGAAGGGATAAACTCCGGCCGTTATATCCTTTACAAGGAACCGGTAAAGCTGAATATACGCCGGTTCCCGGGCATTTTTATCAATCGAATAATTCATCTGGTTATATCATTTTTTCCTATTCTGATTATTTTTATATATCCAGATTTATACTACACTCTCTCTCGTAATCTGTAAAGTGAGAAAGCACTTAATCGGGTCACGAAAATGTAGACGGCGATGATGTGTCTCACAAAATGGATCTTGGTCAATATTTCTATAAAGAAAGAGAGGTACGCTATGGCTATCACAAAACAGGCAGTCACTGTCAGAATTACCACCACCGCCTTGTTTCTGGCGCTCACGATCCTGATGTCATCCTTCGGGATCCCGGTTCCGGGCGGTCATCTTTACCTTGTGGATGCCGTGATCTGTCTCGCGGCCATCATATTAAATCCCATGGAAGCCTTTGTCGTCGGCGGGATCGGCTCCTTCCTCGGAGACATGATCTTTTATCCCCTGCCGATGTTCGTATCCCTGGTGACCCACGGGCTGCAGGCGGTTGTGATCTCCCTGATCGCGCACCACACGCTGAAAAAGCATCCGAAGATCGCCTCCGGGATCGGCGTGGCCGTCGGTGCCGTCATCATGGTGGTCGGCTATACGCTCGGAAAGATCTTTGTGTACAGCACCTATGAATACGCGATGATGAAGCTCCCCTACGAGATCGCGCAGGGAGCCCTCGGGGCAGTGCTCGGCATGTTCCTTTGCTGGAAATGCCGCCTCGGCAAACTCTTCGAAAACCTTACGGGAGAACAGAGACATGTATGAAGAACTGAAAGAACAGGCAAAAGCAGCCGCTGAAGAATTATGTGAAAAAGCCGGCTTAAAGCCGGGGCAGATCCTCGTGGTGGGCTGTTCCACCTCCGAGGTCCTCGGGTCCTCGATCGGGAGCAATTCGAGTCCGGACGCCGCCAAAGCCCTTTTCGACGGGATCCATGAAGCGACCGAGGCGCGCGGCGTCTTTCTGGCCGCGCAATGCTGCGAGCACTTAAACCGCGCCATCATCATTGAGGAAGAGGGCGCCGGTGGACGCGAGATCGTAAACGTGATCCCCCAGCCCAAGGCCGGAGGGTCTTTTGCGACTGCTGCCTATAACAGCTTCCGTTCCCCGGTCGCGCTCGAAGAGATCCGCGCTGACGCCGGGCTGGACATCGGTGATACGCTGATCGGCATGCACTTAAAAAAAGTAGCGGTGCCGGTACGCCTTACCTTAAGTTCCATCGGTAAAGCGCACCTCACCGCCGCAAGAACCCGCGCCAAATTCATCGGTGGCAGCCGGGCCGTTTATGATGAGAGGAAGCTTTAATCAGTCCCCAAACATCGCGCTCAGCCACTCGATCACAAAGAGGATCCGGTCATTCATTTCCTGCAGATCGCTCGAGGTCTGCGGATCCCAGCTGTTGATCTCCGAGATATCGTCCCTGGCCTGGATAAGCGCTTCTACCTCATTGTCGGTTCCGCCGTTCCGAGAAACATAATCCCAGCAGCTCTCGAAATAGGACTGCATGTAATCATAGTTCTTATTCACAACCTCCTGCACTTCGTCAAAGTACTGCGACTCTGATTCGACATAACTGATCAGCGCGTTGATCAGCTGGTTCAGTTCATCCTCTATATTATCGATCTTCTGCAGGACCTCGATCTTATCCTCATCCGTCGGGATCATGTCTTCGGTCGTTCCCTGGAGCTCGAAGATCTGTTCCGAGATCTCCGCCATCTCTTTCTCCATTCCCTCATCCAGCGGGATTTTTTCATCCCCGTAAAGATCCTCCAGATAGCTGTAGAGTTCTACGATCTTGTCATAGCTTTCCATGACATCATCATAGGAGATCATTCCCTCCTCTTCTTCCTCTACATCCTCTTCTTCGTCTTCAGGGTCTTCCTCTTCCGCATCGTCTTCATACTCATCTTCGTACTCGTCATCCTCGTACTCGTCTTCTTCATACTCGTCTTCGTATTCTTCTTCCATCTCCGCGTACTGGCTCTCGCTCTTGATGTCAATCTTGTAGCGGGTCAGTCTGGCTGCCAGACGGGCATTTTGTCCTTCCTTACCGATGGCCAGAGAAAGCTGATCGTCCGGTACCACAACCAGAGCGCTTTCCTCATCCAAATCTACGGATACTGCGGTAACGGATGACGGAGACAAAGCATTCTTGATAAAGATGGCGATATTCTCATCCCAGTTGATGATATCGATCTTCTCGCCGTGAAGCTCGTCTACCACCGCATTGACTCTGGTTCCGTTCATACCGACACAAGCACCTACCGGATCCACGTTCTCATCCTTGGAGTATACGGCGATCTTACTACGGGAACCCGCATCTCTTGCGATGGACTTG